>Ga0196970_1000708_pt1 | contig 33119 bp, 28 predicted proteins | sample S1v_513CmetaG_FD_148672 | JGI IMG/M metagenome (GOLD analysis project Ga0196970, IMG submission 148672) | Soil microbial communities from Anza Borrego desert, Southern California, United States - S1+v_5-13C | ecosystem: Environmental > Terrestrial > Soil > Desert | place: USA: California... | reverse complement strand
AGACGAGGTCGTCCGGCGGCTGAAGGAGGCGGTGGCCATGGGTGACCGGCTCGCGGAGCGGGCGGGGGGCCGGGATGGCTGAGCGGACGCCGGAGCGCCTGGTCCGCCTGCTCGGGCTGGTCGCCTACCTCGACCGTCACCCGGGGGCGCCCGTGGAGGACGTCGCCGCACACTTCGGCGTCACGCCCGGGCAGGTCCTCAAGGACGTGGACACGCTGTGGGTGTCCGGGACGCCGGGCTACTGGCCGGACGACCTGATCGACTTCGACGCGAGCTCGCACGAGTCGGGTGTGCTGCGCCTGACGCAGTCCCGGGGCATGACCCGCGCGCTCCGGCTCGGCACGCGCGAGGCGGTTGCGCTCGTCGCCGCCCTGCGCGCCCTCCGCGAGTCGGTGGGCGACGCGCTCGACCCCGCGGAGCGGGACGTCCTCGCGAGCACGCTGGACACGCTGACGGCCGCGACGGGGGAGGCCGCGGCTACCGTCGACGTCCAGCTCACCGTCGAGGCCCCGCCCGAGGTGGTGGCCGCTTGCCGCGCCGGGCTGCGCGAGGGTCGACGGCTGCGGATCCGGTACGTGAACGCGTCCGACAACGTCAGCGAGCGCGACGTGGACCCGTGGCAGGTGCTCACCGGAGACGAGCACTCCTACCTGCAGGCCTGGTGCCACACGGTTGCCGGTGAGCGGCTGTTCCGGCTGGACCGGATCCTCGCCGCCCAGGTGCTCGACGAGCCGGTGGCGACGCGGCCCGGGCCCGCGCGCGAGACGACGTTCCGCCCCACGGAGGCGCACGACCGCGTCATGCTCGAGCTCGACGGTCCGGCCCGCTGGGTCGCGGAGCAGTTCCCGGTCGAGGAGACGGTGGAGCTTCCCGACGGCGCGTTCCGGGTCGTCCTGCGGGTCGCGTCACCGGCGTGGTTGCGGCACCTCCTGCTCCGCGTCGCACCGCACGTGCGCGCCGCCGAACCCGCGGAGGTCGCCCGGGACGCAGCGGACGCCGCCCGGCGGGCACTGGCGCGCTACGAGGGCTGACGACCTGTCCCTGCTCGAGCAGGGACGTGGTGAGCGGCACTACCCTGGGCGGGTGCTCTGGTTCACCGTCTGGACGGTCCTCGCGGTCGGCACTGTGGCTGGTGCGTTCGTCCTCCTCCGCGACCTGTACCGCAAGGGCAAGGCGCTGGCCCTCGAGCTCGAGCGTGCGGCCGACGTGTTCGACGCCGTCGCGGACCGTGCGGAGGCGCTCCAGGCGGTGGCGAGCCAGCCGGCCCCCGTGGAGCTCCTCGACCCCGAGCCGGCGCGGCTGCGGATGGCCGAGGCGCGCCTACGGAGGCTGGCCCGGCGGTTGCGCCGCCAGGAGCGGCACGCGGTCGTGTACGCACGGTGGCAGTCCTTCGCCCGCTGACGTGCAGCGATCACTCGGCGCCCGGGCGGCTAGCATGGTTCGAACGCGACCAGGGAGGTAACCGTGCGGGCTCCGCAGGGCTTGGAGTGGCTGATCATCCTCGCCATCGTGCTGGTGCTCTTCGGTGCTGCCCGCCTGCCGGCCCTCGCCCGCAGCGTGGGCTCGTCGATGCGCATCTTCCGCTCGGAGGTCAAGAAGGGCGAGGAGCAGCCGCCGGCCGCCGGCGACGACGACGGTGCGCCGCGCGCCTGACCGGGCGCGCCGCACACGCATCGGACGGCGCGGCGAGCCGATGCCGTTGCGCGCCCACCTGCGCGAGCTGCGGAACCGGATCCTCCTGGCCGTCGCCGGGATCCTGCTCGGGGCCGTCGCCGGCTGGTTCTGGTACCCGTGGGTGTTCGACACCCTGCAACGGCCGCTCGTCGAGGTCGCCGCAGCCCGCGGCGACCTGGTCGCGCTGAACTTCGCCGGTGTCGCCACCCCGCTCGACCTGCAGATCAAGCTCTCGCTCTTCGCGGGCGTCCTCGTCACCAGCCCGTGGTGGATCTACCAGCTGTGGGCGTACATCACGCCGGGGCTCACGCGCGCCGAGCGGCGCTACACGGTGGGCTTCCTGGCAGCCGCCGTCCCGCTGTTCCTGGCGGGCGGTGCCGTGGCCTGGTGGGTCGTGCCGACCGCCGTCGAGCTGCTCGTCGGGCTCACGCCGCAGGACGCGGTGAACGTCATCGACGCGCAGCTGTACCTCGGCTTCCTGATGCGCATGGTCCTCGCCTTCGGGGTGGCGTTCCTCCTCCCGGTCGTGATGGTCGGCCTGACGATGGTGCGTCTCGTGGCGGCGGGCACGTGGTGGCGCGGCTGGCGGTGGGCCGTCCTCGCGACGGCGGTCTTCGGCGCCGTGGCTACGCCGAGCGGGGACGCGGTCTCCATGTTCGCCCTGGCCGTGCCGATGTGTGCCTTGTACTTCGCGGCGGTCGGGATCTGCGCCCTGGTGGACCGGCGTCGTCGGACCGAGGAGGTCGCATGAGTGGGCTGCGCATCGGCGTGGTCATCAACCCCACGGCCGGCCACGGCCGCGGCGAGCCGCGGGGCCGCCACCTGCTGGCGGCGGCCCGGGCGCGCGGTCACGAGGTGCTGGACCTGTCCGCGGCGGACCTCATGGGCGCGGAGCAGCACGCCCGGCAGGCGGTCGTGCACGGTCTCGACGCGCTCGTCGTCGTGGGCGGCGACGGGATGGTGCACCTGGGAGCGAACGTGGTGGCGGGGACGGACCTGCCGCTCGGCATCGTCGCGGCCGGGAACGGCAACGACGTCGCGCGCGCGATGGAGCTGCCCCGGCACGACGTGGTGGCCGCGGTCGCCACGATCGAGGCGGGCCTGGCCACCGGTGGGCGCCCGGTCGACGCCGTCGTCGTCGGCCCCCCGGACTACAGCGCCCACGAGTGGTTCCTCGGAGTGTTGTCGTGCGGCTTCGACGCGGCGGTCAACGCGCGCGCCAACACGATGACCTGGCCGCGCGGGAGCGGGAGGTACGTCCGGGCGCTGTCGGCTGAGCTGCGCCGGTTCCGGCCGTACGGGTACCGGCTCACGCTCGACGACGAGACCTGGGAGTCCACCGGCACGCTCGTCGCCGTCGCGAACGGCGGCCTGTTCGGTGGCGGGATGCGCATCGCCCCCCACTCGCGGATGGACGACGGGCTGGTCGACGTGGTGATCGCGGGACCTCTGAGCCGGCGTCAGCTCCTGGCGATCTTCCCCAAGGTGTACTCCGGGGCACACGTCGACCACCCGGCCTGCACGGTGCTGCGCAGCCGGAGCGTGCTCATCGAGCACAGCCACGTCGGCCCCGTACCGCCGGTCGCGTTCGCCGACGGGGAGCGCCTCGGGCCGCTCCCGCTCCGCGTGGAGGTGCGGCCGGGCGCCGTCCGACTGCTGGCCTGACGCCGGCCGGTGACCCGTCGCCCGGCGTCGGGCCGTCGACCGCCGCGAACGCGCGCCGATGCCTAGGCTGGTGACATGTCCACCCCCGCCGAGCGCTACGCCGCTGCACGGGAGCGGGCCGCCGCCGCGCGCACCGAGCTCGTCCGCTGGGCGGCCGACCTGCCGTTCGAGCTCGACGACTTCCAGGCCGACGCGTGCCGCGCGCTGGAGGGCGGCAGGGGCGTCCTGGTGGCCGCACCGACGGGCGCGGGCAAGACGGTCGTGGGTGAGTTCGCGGTGCACCTCGCGCTGCGGCAGGGCAGGAAGGCCTTCTACACGACGCCGATCAAGGCGCTGAGCAACCAGAAGTACACCGACTTCGTGCGCCGGTACGGCGCGGACCAGGTGGGTCTGCTCACCGGCGACACCACGATCAACGGTGAGGCGCCCGTGGTCGTGATGACCACCGAGGTGCTCCGCAACATGCTCTACGCCGGGTCCGCGACGCTCGACGGGCTCGCGTACGTGGTGATGGACGAGGTGCACTACCTCGCGGACCGGTTCCGGGGCCCGGTGTGGGAGGAGGTCATCATCCACCTGCCGCCGGACGTGCAGCTCGTGTCGCTCTCGGCCACCGTGTCCAACGCCGAGGAGTTCGGTGACTGGTTGACGATGGTCCGGGGCGATACCGCGGTGGTCGTCAGCGAGATCCGTCCCGTCCCGCTGTGGCAGCACGTGATGACCCGCGACGGCATCTTCGACCTCTACGCAGCACACGTCGACCCCACGGCCCCGGGGGTGGACCCGCCGATCAACCCGGACCTGGTCGCCGACCTGCGCCGGCAGGACCGGTCGGGCCCGCCGCGGTCGGGACCGGGGGACCGCGGCTACCGCGGCCGCAACGGCAGGCGGCCCGACGGCGGGGTCGCGGGTCGACGCCCGCCGCCGAGGTTTGCCGTCGTCGAGGCGCTGGACCGCGACGCCCTCCTGCCCGCGATCTTCTTCGTCTTCTCCAGGGCCGGCTGCGACGCGGCCGTGGCGCAGTGCATGGGCGCGGGCCTGCGCCTGACCACGCCGGAGCAGGCCTCGCTCATCAGGGAGACCGTCGAGAGCCGCTGCGCCGTCATCCCACCCGCCGACCTCGCGGTGCTCGGCTACTGGGAGTGGAGCCAGGCCCTGGAGCGGGGTATCGCCTCGCACCACGCGGGCCTGCTGCCGCTCTTCAAGGAGACCGTCGAGGACCTCTTCTCCCGCGGGCTGGTCAAGATCGTGTTCGCGACGGAGACCTTGGCGCTCGGCATCAACATGCCGGCGCGGTCCGTCGTCCTGGACCGCCTGACCAAGTGGGACGGGTCCGCGCACGTGGAGATCACGGCGGGGGAGTACACCCAGCTCACGGGGCGGGCGGGCCGGCGCGGCATCGACGTCGAGGGGCACGCCGTCGTCGTGGACCACGGCCGCCTGGACCCGACGGCGCTGGCCGGCCTCGCCTCCCGCCGCACGTACCCCCTGCGGTCGAGCTTCCGGCCCACGTACAACATGGCGGTCAACCTCGTCGCGCAGGTCGGCCGGGTGCGGGCGCGGGAGGTCCTCGAGACGAGTTTCGCCCAGTTCCAGGCGGACCGGGCGGTCGTCGGGCTGGCCCGGCAGGCACAGGCGCACGCCGAGGCGCTCGAGGGGTACGCGGCGGCCATGCAGTGCCACCTCGGTGACTTCCGGGAGTACGCGGAGCTGCGGCGCCGGCTCACCGACCGGGAGCGCGACATGTCGCGCGACGCCGCGCGGGCCCGCCGGTCCGAGGCGGTGGAGAGCCTCCGGACCCTCCGGACCGGTGACGTGGTCGAGATCCCCACGGGGCGCCGGGCCGGCTACGCCGTTGTGCTCGACCCCGGCCGGGACGGCCTGGACGGCCCCAGGGTCACCGTGCTCACGGGGGAGCGCCAGGTCCGCACCCTCTCCGGCGCCGACCTGACCCGCCCGGTCCGCACCGTGGCAGGAGTCCGGGTGCCGAAGAGCTTCTCGCCGCGCAACGCCGCTGCGAAGCGGGACCTCGCCGCAGCCATGCGGAGCGCCCTGGCGCACCCGGACCACCGCGGCAGGTCCTCGGAGGCAGCGTCGCCGGAGCGCAGCAGGGCCGCCGGCGCGGGCGACGACGGCACCGTGACCGAGCTCCGGCGGCGCCTCCGCTCACACCCGTGCCACGGCTGCTCGGACCGAGAGGACCATGCGCGCTGGGCCGAGCGGTACCACCGCCTGCGCAAGGAGCACGACGCCCTCGTCCGGCGCATCGAGGGTCGCACCTCGTCGATCGCCCGGCTGTTCGACCGGGTGTGCGACGTGCTCACCGCCACGGGTCACCTCGAGGCGGCCGACGACGGCGGTCTGCGCGTCACCGAGGCGGGCCAGGGTCTACGCCGGCTCTACGCCGAGAGCGACCTGCTCGTCGCGGAGTGCCTCCGGGCGGGTGCGTGGGACGGGCTCGACGCCGCCGGGCTCGCCGCCGCCGTCTCCGCGGTGGTGATCGAGTCGCGGTCCGAGGAGCTGGAGGCCGTGCAGGTGCCCGGAGGGCCGGGTGGGCGCCTCGCGCACGCGCTGGACGCGACCCAACGGGTGTGGTCCCGCCTGGAGGACCTCGAGGCGGCGCGCGGCGTCCCCGTGACGCGTGCGCCGGACCTCGGCCTGGTCGGGCCGGTGCACCGGTGGGCCTCCGGGCGGAGCCTCGGACCCGTCCTGCAGGGCACGGACCTCGCGGCAGGGGACTTCGTCCGCTGGTGCAAGCAGGTCATCGACCTGCTCGACCAGCTGGCGGGCGCAGCGCCGTCCGCGGCGATGCGGGGCACCGCCCGGCGGGCGGTCGAGTCCCTCCGGCGCGGCGTCGTCGCGCAAAGTGCCGTCTGACCAGGCGACACACAAGATCGGGTGCGCTAGGTTCGCAGCGTGCGCACGGTCTTCCACAACGGGGTTGTGCATGCCCGCGGCGACGGCCTCGTCGAGGTCGTCGTGGTGGAGGACGGGCGCGTCGCCTGGCTCGGCCGTGAGGACCAGCTCGGCGGCCTCGACCCCGACGACGAGGTGGTCGACCTCGACGGCGCCTTCGTCGCGCCCGCCTTCGTCGACGCGCACGTGCACGTGCTCGAGACGGGACTCGCCCTGGTGGGGGTCGACCTGACGGACGCGACCTCCCTGGGGGCCGCGCTGGACCGGGTGGAGCGGGCCGTCGCACGCGGCGCCGACCCGGTCCTGGGTCACGGGTGGGACGAGACCCGATGGGCCGAGCGGCGCCCTCCGACGCGCGCCGAGCTCGACCGTGCGGCAGGCGGCAGGGCGGTGTACCTCTCCCGGGCCGACCTCCACTCCGCCGTGGTCTCCAGCGCCCTCGCCGCGCAGGCCGCCTGCGCCGAGGCACCTGGCTGGCGTGACGACGGCTTCGTGACGGGCGAGGCGCACGCCCGCGCCCGGGTCGCGATACGGGACCTGCCTGAGGACCGCCGGATGCAGGTGTCGGGAGTCGCCCTGGCGCACGCGGCGGCGCAGGGCCTGGTCGCCGTGCACGAGCACAGCACCCCCGTCCTGGACACCCGCGAGAGCCTGGCCTCGCTCATCGCGGCGACGGCCGAGCCGGGTCCGGGCCTGCCCGAGGTCATCGGCTACCGGGCGGAGCTGTGCGAGACCGTGGACGACGCGCGCGCACTACTGCTGGACATCCCGGGCCTGACCGGCATCGGCGGGGACCTCGTGGTGGACGGCTCCATCGGTTCGCGCACGGCGGCGCTCCGTAGCCCCTACGCGGACGGCGAGCCGGGCCACCGCGGGGAGCTGTCCCTCGTTGCGGGGCAGGTCGCCAACCACGTCGCCGCCGTCACGCGCGCGGGTGTGCACGCCGCCTTCCACGTGATCGGCGACCGCGCGATGGAGGAGGTCCTCCTCGGGTTCCAGGCCGCGGCTGACGTCGAAGGACTGGAGCGGCTGCACGGGGTGGGGCACCGCCTGGAGCACGCCGAGATGGTCGACACCGTGGCGCTGGCGCGGATCCTGCTCTTCGGGCTGACCGTGAGCGCCCAGCCCGCGTTCGACGCCGCATGGGGCGGCCGGGACGGCATGTACGCGCGGCGGCTCGGCGCGGTCCGGGCGGGGGACATGAACCCGTTCGCCGATCTGCTGGACGCCGGTGTGCCCCTGGCCTTCGGGTCGGACAGCCCCGTCACGCCACTGGACCCGTGGGGTGGCGTGCGGGCGGCGGTCCACCACAACGAGGCGAGCGAGCGTCTGACTCCCGCGGCCGCCTTCCGGGCGCACACGGTGGGCGGCTGGCAGGCGGCACGGCGGACGACCGAGGGTGCCGGCGAGCTGCGGGTCGGCGCGCCGGCGTCACTCGCGGTCTGGCGCATCCGCGACCTCGCGGTGAGCCCGACGCCGCGGATGGCGACGTGGCGGGACGAGCCGCCCGCGTTGCCGCTGCCCGATCTCGGCCCGGACTTCGAGGCGCCCGAGTGCATGCTCACGATGCGCGACGGCGTGGTCATCCACGAGGCGTGACGTTCGACTCACCCGCTCCGACACGCCGCGCGCGACACGCCGGACCGGCCTACGGTCACCCGATCGGAGCACCACGCCGATGACCTGCGCCTATAGTCCTGACCTGCGACGATGCAGCCTTGACTCACCCGCTGGAGCGGGTAGTTTTCCAGTGTTCCCGCTCGCGGACGCAGCGTCCTGGCAGCGCCTTTGTGTGCGCACACGGTGCGCAGCCGACGCGCCCGCGAGGGGACACCGGCTGGGCCCGCGCGTTCAGTAGACAACGGACGATCACGTCCGGTCCGAAGGACGCGCGGGCCAGTCAGTCGGCCCGGTTACCCTTGTGCCCGTGCCATTCCCCGCCCCCCGACGCTGGACGTCGTTGCTCCTGGCGATCGCGGGTGGCTTCATCCTCGACCTGGGGTTCCCGGGCGTGGGCTGGTGGCCTCTGACCTTCGTCGGCATCGGCATCCTGTTCCTCGCCCTCGGCCGGGACAGCGCCCGCTGGAACTTCCTCGTCGGGCTCGTCTTCGGCGTCGCGTTCTTCGTCCCGCACCTGTCATGGATCGACGGGACGGTGGGGGTGATCCCCTGGATCGCGCTCTCCCTCGCGGAGGGGGCGATCGTCGGACTCCTGGGCGCCGCCTGGTCGTGGGCGCGCCGAGGGGCCGTGATCTGGGGCCGGGCGCGGCTCCAGCTCCCCGTGTTCGCGATCCTGTGGGTGGGCATGGAGGAGGTCCGGGCGGTGGCGCCGTTCGGCGGGTTCCCGTGGGGCCGGGTGGCCTTCGCGCACGCGGACAGCCCGATCGGGCAGTTCGCCCGGCTGGGCGGGGTACCGCTCGTCTCGGGCGTCGCGGCCGCGGTCGGCGTCCTGCTCGCCCTCGCGTTCCTCGCCGGCCGGCGTCTCGACATCGGGCTGGCCAGCGGGTTGGTGCTCCTCGCTGTCACGGTCGCCGTCGGGGGGCTGCTCGTGCCGCTCGACACGGCCGCGCAGGCCGGGCGGCTGCAGATCGCCGCGGTCCAGGGGAACGTGCCGAACCGCGGCCTCGACTCGTTCCAGCAGGCCCGCGAGGTGCTCGACAACCACGTCGCAGGAACGGAGGGCCTCCTGGCGGACGTGGCGCCCGGCGAGCTCGACATCGTGCTGTGGCCGGAGAACGCGTCCGACTTCGACCCGCGCGCGGACGCCGAGGCGGCGGACGCGATCAGCCGCGTGGCCCGTGCCCTGGAGGCACCCATCCTCGTCGGGACGGACAACTACCCGGAGACCGGCGGCCGGCTGAACACCTCCCTGCTGTGGGACCCGCAGGACGGCCCGATCGCCAGCTACGCCAAGCAGCACCCCGCGCCGTTCGCCGAGTACATCCCGATGCGTGACCTGGCGCGCCGCTTCTCGTCCGCGGTCGACCGCGTGCGCACCGACATGATCGGCGGGACCGAGGTCGGCGTCGTCCAGCTGGAGTCCGCCCGGCTCGGCCGGGCCGTCCCGCTGGGCATCGGGATCTGCTTCGAGGTCGCCTACGACGACCTGATCCGCGACGCCGTCCTCGCCGGGGCGGAGCTGCTCGTCATCCCGACGAACAACGCGAACTTCGGCCTCAGCGACGAGTCCACCCAGCAGCTCGCGATGTCCCAGCTGCGGGCGATCGAGCACGGCCGGGCAACCGTGCAGATCTCGACGGTGGGGGTGAGCGCCGTGATCAGCCCGGCAGGGGTGGTCCGTGAGCGCACCGAGCTCTTCACCCCGGCCACCATGCTCGCGAGCGTCCCGCTGCGCACGGAGCTCACCCCGGCGACGCGCTTCGGGGACGCGATCACGTGGGGCTTCCGCGGTCTGGCAGCGGCCGCCGTCGTCGCCGGGATGGCCGGCGCCCGTGCGATCCGACGTGACGAACGGACCACCCCGTGAGCCCTCAGCCCCCCGGCGGCGCGACCCGCGTCGTCGTCGTGATCCCTACGTACCAGGAGGCGGAGAGCCTGCCCGGGGTGGTCCACCGGCTCCGTGCGGCGGTGCCTGACGCGGACGTGCTCGTGGTCGACGACGCGAGCCCCGACGGGACCGGTGCGCTCGCCGACGCCATGGCCGCCGCGGACCCGCGCATCCACGTGCTGCACCGACCGGGCAAGCAGGGCCTCGGGGTCGCCTACGTCGCGGGGTTCCGGTGGGCGCTCGAGGCCGGCTACGCCGTCGTCGTCGAGATGGACGCCGACGGGTCGCACCTGCCTGAGGAGCTGCCGCGGCTGCTCGACGCCGTCGCGGGTGCGGACCTGGTGATCGGATCCAGGTGGGTCCCCGGGGGCAGCGTGGAGCGGTGGCCGTGGCACCGGCAGCTGCTGTCCCGAGGCGGCAACACCTACACGCGGCTGGCACTCGGGCTCCCCGTGGCCGACGCGACGGCGGGGTTCCGGGCGTACCGCGCGGCCACGCTCGAGGCACTGCACCTCGACGACGTCGCGTCGCACGGGTACTGCTTCCAGGTCGACATGGCGTGGCGCACCCACCGCGTGGGCGGCACCATCCGCGAGGTGCCCATCCGCTTCGTCGAGCGCGCCGAGGGGCGGTCGAAGATGAGCCGTCGCATCGTCGGGGAGGCGCTCGTCAGGGTGACCGTCTGGGGCGCGCGTCACCGGTGGGCACAGGCGACCGGTCTCGTGAGCCGGGTCGTCCCGCGGCGGCGCTCGGTCGCGCGATCCTGAGCCGGTAGGTCGGGCGCCCGGTAGGTCGGGGCTCGGTAGGTCGGGCGCCCGGTAGGTCAGGCGCTGCGGCGGAGCTTCCCCGCGCGCAGAAGCTCCAGGCGCTCCGCGAGGAGCTCCTCGAGCTCACCGACGGTCCGCCGCTCGAGCAGCATGTCCCAGTGGGTGCGCGGCGGCTTGCCGCTCTTCGGCTCGGGCTTGCTCGCGTCACGCAGCAACGCCTCGGCGCCGCACCGGCACTCCCAGACCACGGGCACCTCGGCCTGGGCGGCGAAGGGCAGGACCACGGTGTGGCCGTTGGGGCAGTCGTAATACGCCTCGAACCGCTCGGCGAACTCCACGCCCTCCTCGGACTCCATGCTGTGGGCGCCGATCCGGGTTCCCCGCAGTGAACGGTCCGCCATGGCGACCTCCTCCTTGCCGACGGGACGATCCGGACGGTCTGTCCGTCGTCTTGCTGGGACAACGCCCGGACGGCGGCTGGTGTTCCGTGTCCGCGTGAAGGTCCCGTGAACGTCGTCCGGTCCTGACAGGCCACACGGTCCCGTGCCTGGGGCACGCCCGCAACCGGAGGGACCCGCAGCGCTACGTCGGCCGTGCCGGGCGCTGGGGGAGGACCATCCCGTCCGTGAAGAGCACGCCGTCGGCGAAGTGCGCCTCCACCCGCCCGGCGCCGAACTGCTCCGCGTGCAGCCGCGCGTACAGGCCGCCGCCCTGCACCAGCTCGTCGTGCGTGCCGTGCTCCACGATGCGCCCGTCGTCGAGCACGGCGATCACGTCCGCGTGCCGGACGGTGGAGAGCCGGTGCGCGATGGCGATGGTGGTGCGGCCGGCCATGGCCCGTGCGAGCGCCGCCTGCACCAGGCGCTCCCCGACCGTGTCGAGCGCTGACGTGGCCTCGTCGAGGATGAGGATGCGTGGGTCCTTGAGCAGCACGCGGGCGATCGCGAGGCGCTGCTTCTCCCCGCCGGACAGCCGGTAGCCGCGCTCGCCGACGGTGGTGGCGTAGCCGTCCGGGAATGCGGTGATCCGGTCGTGGATGTTGGCCGCGCGGGCGGCGTCGGTCAGCTCGGCCTCCGTCGCGTCGGGCCGCGCGTACCGGAGGTTGTCCGCGATGCTCGCGTGGAAGAGGTACGGGTCCTGCGTCACCATGCCGACGGCGTCGGCGACGGAGGCCAGGGTGAGGTCGCGGACGTCCGTGCCGTCGATGCGGACGCTGCCGCGGTCGGCCTCGTAGAGGCGGGGGATGAGGTACGTCAGCGTGGTCTTGCCCGCCCCCGAGGGGCCGACGAGCGCTGCCAGCTGGCCCGGCGCGACCGTGAGGGTGACGCCGCGCAGCGCCCAGGGCCGGTGGTGCCCGCCGGGCTCGTCGGAGCCCACGTCCGGCGTCGGCTCGTCGCGGACGAGGGGTGCGCCGTCGCCGTGGTAGCGGCCGCTGCCGGGCGCGGCCGGCACGATGCCTGCGGTCGCCCATCGCATCCCGCCCCCGCCACCTCCGCGCGCAGGGAGGGGGCCCGGCGCCGGCTCCACCAGGGTCGGCGGTGCGGGGTAGGCGAACCACACGTCGTCCAGGCGGACCTCGCCGCGGACCGTCGCGGGCTCGAGGACACCGGCGTCGGGACGGTCCTGCACGGCCGGGACGAGGTCGAGGTACTCGAAGATGCGCCGGAACAACGCGAGCGAGGTCTGGACGTCGAGCGCGACCCGCATGAGGGAGATGGCCGGCATCAGCAGCCGCGCCTGGAGGGTGGAGAACGCGACGAGAGTGCCTGCCGTGACCGGCGTGCCGCCGGTGAGCATGATCCCGGCGGCGAGGTAGACCAGCGCCGGCGTGATGGCCATGAAGGCGGTGACGATCCCGAAGAAGCCCTGGCCCGCCATCGCCTGGCGCACCTGGAGGTCGACCTGCCGCTCGTTCTCCGCCCGGTACCGGGCGACCTCTGCGTCCGCGCGGTTGAAGATCTTGGCGAGCAGGACACCGGAGACGCTGAGGGCCTCCTCGGTGATCGCCGACATGTCGGACAGGGACTCCTGCGTGCGTCGCGCGAGCTCCTGCCGGCGCGCTCCGACGCGCCGCTGCGCCGCGATGAAGACCGGCATCAGGGCGACCGAGATGACCGTGAGCTGCCAGGACAGCAGGAGCATCGCCACGAGCGAGGCGAGCACCGTGACCGTGTTCGACAGGATGCTCGACGCCGTGGTGGTGAGGACGGACCGGACGCCGCCGACGTCGTTGGCCAGCCGGGACTGGATCGCGCCGGTGCGGGTCGAGGTGAAGAAGGCGAGCTCCATGCGCTCCAGGTGCTCGAAGAGGCGTCCGCGCAGCTCCGCCATCGCCCGGTTGCCGACCAGGGTGGTCAGGTACGTCTGGCCGACGCCGATCGCTGCGCTGACCAGCGGGACGGCGATCATCGCCGCGACCAGCCAGGCGAGGAGCCGCAGGTCGACACCGCTGCCGTCGGCCGGGAAGAGGGCGCGGTCGAACACCGCCTGCGTGAGGAACGGCGTCGCGATGCCGAGCGCCGCCCCGACGACGATCGAGAAGGCGACGAGACCGAGCGACCAGCGGTAGGGCCGGAGCAGGGCAGCCACCCGCCTGAGCACTGTCTGCGTGTCCGGCCGGGCCATGCCGACAGCCTGCCCTACGCCTCCGACGGACGCGTCACGGCGTGGGGTGCTCGGCGTCGTACGCGAGGAAGCCGCGCTGCGCGAGCGCGAAGAGGACGACCACCACCGCGCAGGCGACGCCGCCGAGGACGGCCGCGGTCGCCTCGCCGAGGCTCGCACCCAGCCCGCCGAGGACGACGTCGCCCAGTCGCGGTCCGCCGGCGACGACGACGATGAAGACCCCTTGGAGCCGTCCTCGCATGGCGTCCGGCGTCGCGGCCTGCAGGATGGTCGAGCGGAAGATCGCGCTGACGGAGTCGGCCGCCCCGGCGACCACCATGCAGCCGGTCGCCGCCCAGAGGACCGGCGTCGCGCCGCCGGAGGGCGTCGGCCCCGGCGCGAGGTGCAGCACGATCCCGAACGCGGCCACCGCGAGGCCCCAGGCCACGACCGCGACGACGACCGCGCGGCCCTGCCGCCGGACCGCTCCCAGGGGTCCGGAGAGCAGCCCGGCGAGGAGCGAGCCGACGGCGATGCCGGCCGTCAGGACGCCGACGGTCGTCGCACCACCGCCGATGAGGACGGCACCGATCGCCGGGAAGAGCACGCGGGGCATGGCCAGCACCATGGCCGTCAGGTCGACGACGAAGGTGGCACGCACGTTGTGTCGGGTGCGGAGGAAGGCCAGCCCCTCGAGGACCGACCGCAGACCCGCGCGCCGGACCTCACCCTCCGGGGGCATCGTGGGCAGCGCGGCGAGGGTGGCCAGGGCGACGAGCAGCAGGGCCGCCTCGACGGCGTACGCCCAGCCGTACCCGACCCAGCCGACGAGGACGCCGGCGACGAGGGGGCCGATCGTCATGCTCACGCCGAAGGACAGGCTCTGGAGCGCGTTCGCGGCGGGGAGCAGGCGGGTCCCGATCAGCTTCGGCACGATGGCGCTGCGGGCGGGGGAGTTCACGGCGAAGAGACCGTTCTGCACGGCGACGAGCGCGTAGAGCACCCGCACGTCCCCGAGGTGCGCGGCCGCCTGCGCCGTGAACGCGACGGCCACCGCGAAGAGCCCCGAGGACGTGATGAGGATGACGCGGCGACGGTCGTGGGCGTCGACCAGCGACCCGCCGTAGAGCCCGAGGGCGACGAGCGGGACGACGGCGAACAGGCCGACCGCACCGACGGCGGCCGTGGAGCCGGTGAGGTCGTAGACCTGCAGCCCGACCACGACGGTGGTCAGGGCGGTGCCGATGCCGGAGAGCGAGGTGCCGAGCCACATGCGTCGGAAGGGCACGCTGACCCGGAGCGGGGTCAGGTCCATGAGCAGGCGGGGCACGCCCGCCATTGTGGCCCGTGGCCGGGACGTTATCGAATCGTTTCTAGCCGGAAAGGGCCGGGAAAAATCAGGGGAGGGGAGGGTGTCGGCGCCTGTCGGCATGGCACGATCTTGGGGTGACCGGCACCCCCGCCCACGAGCAGCGGCTGCGCGACCTCGCGAGGCTCCGTCGGGTGCGGGACCGCATCGACCGTGAGTACGCCCAGCCGCTCGACGTCGAGGCGCTGGCGCGCGGGGCGCACATGTCCGCCGGGCATCTGAGCCGCGAGTTCCGGCGCGCCTTCGGCGAGTCGCCCTACAGCTACCTGATGACCCGCAGGATCGAACGCGCCATGGCGCTGCTCCGGCGGGGCGACCTGAGCGTGACCGAGGTCTGCTTCGCCGTCGGCTGCCAGTCGCTCGGCACGTTCAGCACGCGCTTCACAGAGCTGGTGGGCGTGCCGCCCAGCACCTACCGGCGGGAGGCCGCCGGTGCAGCGGAGCTGCCGTCGTGCGTCGTCAAGAAGGCGACCCGGCCCGTCAGGAATCGAGAAGCGGCCACGACGAAGGGGAACCTAACGTGACGGGCATGAACCTCACCATCGAGTACACCTTCCTCCCGCACACCGACCCGGAGGCGTCCCTCGCCTTCTACCGCGACACGCTGGGCTTCGAGGTCCGCAAGGACGTCGGCTACGGCGACATGCGCTGGATCACCGTCGGACCGCCCGGACAGCCCGGGACGTCCATCGTCCTCAACCCGCCGGCGGCGGACCCGAGCCTCACGGAGGACGAGCGCCGCACCATCGCCGAGCTCATGGCCAAGGGCTCGTTCGGGGCGGTCGTGCTGGCGAGCGACGACGTCGACGCAGCCTTCGCAGCCGTGGAGGCGACCGGCGCCGAGGTCGCGCAGGAGCCTGCCGACCAGCCGTACGGCGTCCGCGACTGCGCGTTCCGCGACCCCGCGGGCAACATGGTCCGCATCCAGCAGCCCCGCTGACCCCCCCGCCACCCGCTGAGGAGATCTGGCACGCATGGTCACCACTGACCCCACGACCGTCGGCGGCACCCGCACCGGGGCCGCCGACAGCCATGACGTGATCCGCGTGCTCGGCGCTCGTGAGAACAACCTCAGAGGCGTCGACGTGGAGATCCCGAAGCGGCGCCTCACCGTCTTCACGGGCGTGTCCGGCTCCGGCAAGAGCTCGCTCGTGTTCGACACGATCGCGGCCGAGTCGCAGCGCCTGATCAACGAGACGTACAGCGCCTTCGTGCAGGGCTTCATGCCGACCCTCGCCCGGCCGGACGTCGACGTGCTCGAGGGGCTGACCACCGCCATCCTCGTCGACCAGGAGCGGATGGGTGCGAACGTACGTTCGACGGTCGGCACGGTGACGGACGCGAACGCACTGCTCCGCATCCTCTTCAGCAGGCTGGGGGAGCCGCACGTCGGGTCCCCGCAGGCGTTCTCCTTCAACGTCCCGTCCGTCACCGGGGCCGGCCAGATCACGGTCGCCAAGGGCGAGGGCGGCAAGGCCGAGAGCCGGCAGTTCACCGTGACCGGCGGGATGTGCCCGCGGTGCGAGGGCATGGGCACCGTGTCCGACATCGACGTGACGCAGCTCGTCGACGAGTCGCGGTCGCTGGACGACGGCGCGATCACCGTGCCCGGCTACACCGCGGACGGCTGGTACGTGCGCCTCTTCGGGGCGGTCGTGCCCACGGACGTCCCGGTGCACCGCTTCACCGCGGAGCAGCGCCGGGAGTTCCTCTACGGCGAGGCCCGCAAGGTCAAGTACGAGAACATGAACCTCACCTACGAGGGGCTGGTGCCCAGGGTAAGCAAGTCGATGCTCACCAAGGACGTCGACGCCATGCAGCCGCACATCCGGGCGTTCGTCGAGCGTGCGGTCACGTTCCAGGCCTGCCCGGAGTGCGAGGGCACACGCCTCGCCGCGCCCGCCCGGTCGTCGAAGATCGCCGGCATCAGCATCGCGGACGCGTGCGCGATGCAGATCACGGACCTGGCGGCGTGGGTGCACGACCTCGACGAGCCGTCCGTCGCGCCGCTGCTGAGCAACCTCAGCCACCTGCTCGACTCCTTCGTGGAGATCGGGCTCGGCTACCTCTCGCTCAGCCGACCGTCCGGCACGCTGTCGGGCGGCGAGGCGCAGCGCACCAAGATGATCCGGCACCTCGGCTCGTCCCTGACCGACGTCACCTACGTGTTCGACGAGCCGACGATCGGCCTGCACCCGCACGACATCCAGCGGATGAACTCCCTGCTGCTGCGGCTGCGCGACAAGGGCAACACGGTGCTGGTGGTCGAGCACAAGCCCGAGGCCATCGCGATCGCCGACCACGTGGTCGACCTCGGTCCGGGCGCCGGGACGGCGGGCGGGCAGGTCGTGTTCGAGGGCACGGTGGAGGGACTCCGTGCGTCGTCGACGGTCACGGGCCGACACCTGGACGACCGCGCAGCCCTGAAGGCCGAGGTGCGCAGGCCGTCCGGGGTCCTGGCCGTGCGCGGGGCGAGCACCAACAACCTGCAGGACGTCGACATCGACATCCCGCTCGGTGTGCTGGTGGTCGTCACGGGCGTCGCAGGGTCCGGGAAGAGCTCCCTGATCCATGGGTCCGTGTCGGGGCAGGACGGCGTCGTCACCGTCGATCAGACGGCCATCCGCGGCTCCCGGCGCAGCAACCCGGCAACGTACACGGGGCTGCTGGAGCCGATCCGCAAGGCCTTCGCCAAGGCGAACGGGGTCAAGCCGGCGCTGTTCAGCGCGAACTCCGAGGGTGCGTGCCCCGTCTGCAACGGCGCCGGAGTCATCTACACGGACCTCGGCTTCATGGCGACGTTCGAGACGACCTGCGAGGAGTGCGAGGGGAAGCGCTTCGATGCCTCGGTGCTCGAGTACAGGCTCGGGGGACGGGACATCAGCGAGGTCCTCGCGATGCCCGTGAGCGAGGCGGTGGGATTCTTCGCGGACGGGGAGGCCCGCACCCCGGCGGCGCACGCCGTGCTCAGGCGGCTGTCCGACGTCGGGCTTGGTTATGTCAGCCTTGGTCAGCCGCTCACGACCCTGTCGGGCGGGGAGCGCCAGCGCCTCAAGCTCGCGACCCAGATGGGCGCCGACGGAGGTGTCTACGTCCTCGACGAGCCGACGAACGGCCTGCACCTGGCCGACGTCGGCCAGCTGCTCGGACTCCTGGACCGCCTCGTGGACGCCGGCAAGTCCGTCATCGTCATCGAGCACCACCAGGCGGTCATGGCGCACGCCGACTGGATCATCGACCTCGGTCCGGGCGCCGGGCACGACGGCGGCCGTGTGGTCTTCGAGGGAACCCCGGCCGAGCTGGTCGACCGCCGGCCGACGCTCACGGGCGAGCACCTCGCGGCGTACGTAGGAGCCTGAACCTTCCTACGGCGCCACGCCGATAATGTACGTTATGTCACTCACGCTGAGGCGAGTGCTCGATGCCGTTGCGCGCCTGCTCCCCGACCAGCGAGCGCGTCCAGCGCTCCTCCGTGCGCCGGCGGTCCCGGGGCATCGGCATCCGGACGCCTGACGGCGCGTAGCCCAGACGCTCGTAGAGAGCGCGCTCCTCGGCGTCGTCCACGGCGATCCACACGGTCACCAGCTGCGCCCCCTCCGACCGGGCCAGGTCCTCCGCGGCCCGGACCAGAGCTTCGTCGGTCCCGGGGTCCGCTCGCTCCGCGGACACCCAGCAGCCCATGAGGTGGCGCTCCTCCGCTGGTGTCCCGGGTTCGCTGATCACCGACACGAGGCCCACCACTCGGCGCCCGGCGTACGCCACCAGCCACGGCGCCCCGCGCAGCCGCATGCGCCAGTGGCTCTCCTTGAAGCCCCACTCCCGGTCCAGCGCAGCCGCCAGCCGCGGCGGTCCCTCCTGCAGAGACTGCAGGCGGATCGCCTTGAAGGTCTCCCAGTCGTCCTCGGTCAGCCGTTCGACGCGCATGTCCCTATCGTCGCAGCCCTGCCGCTGTCCCGTGCTTCGAACCGCGCCGTCGACCTGCGTCGAACACATGTTCGACGCAGGTGCTCAGACGCAGAGCACCGTCTGCGTAGCGATGTCCGACCACACCTCGAGGCCCTCGGCCGCGACCACCCGGATGATGTCCACCAGGTGCTCCGGCGCCGGTGCGACCTCCTGCAGGAGGTTCGGCCGGCTCAGCAGGCGGGACGCGTCGAACCGCACGCCCCCCTCACCGTCCGGCAGGGCGACGTAGAAGATGCCCGACTCCACCAGGTCCTGGAAGAAGTGGCTCCCGTAGGAAAGCTCCGGGGAGAACCCCGCCTCCCGCGACGCCACCTCGCCGATCACCGCCATGTTCGCCAGCTCCGCGAACCGGAGCGGCACGCCGAGCGCCGGCGTCGTCGTCCCCCAGCGCCCCGGCCCCAGCAGCATGACGCTCGAGCCCTTGAGCGCGGCGTTCACGCGGCCGATGTGGCGCGCCACCGCGTACTTGTCCGGCTCCCCCAGCGCCAGGTACTCCAGCGGGCGCACGTACACGACGTAGTCGAGCGGGATGCGGACGTTGCCGCCCATGAAGTTCCCGGTCCCCCGGAAGAGGACGTCGGCGGGCTCGGCCGGCATGGGCACCGGCGCCCCCACGCCGCGGGTCTGCAGCGGTCGGCACTGGACCACGTTGACGCTCAGCTCGCCGTTCCGCCCGAAGTTCGCCGTGAACTCCACGTCCACGGGGTGGTCGTAGGCCGACTCCAGGGTGGCCAGCAGGTGCCGCATGACGTCGGTGAAGGGCGTCTGCGTGAGCAGGCCGCGGAAGTCCACGATCATCGCGTCCGGCGCGGAGCGGCCCGCCTCCCGCGCCCGCCGGGCCGCGTCGGCGTCGGCGCTGACGAAGAGCGCCTTGTCCGTCTTGAGGTCCTCCCCCAGCACCTCCTCGAAGCGGCGGCTGCGCCACGCGTTCTCCCGCAGCGACAGCAGGTCGACACCGCGCTGCGAGTACTTCTTCTCGTCCCCCCGCGCCATCGGCGGGAGCCGCAGCGGGTCGTCCAGGCAGACGAGCCGGGCGTAGTCCCCCACCGTCCGGTCCACCGCGCGCGTGCCGAGCCCGAACACCAGCCGCAGCATCCCGGCGTCGGCGTCCAAGGCGTGGTCCCAGATGTAGAGGTTCTCCGAGTTCCCGACGCCGGCGACGTGCGGGAAGTAGTCCTCGCCGTGCTGGTCCCCCGACACCCGCTGGACCAGGATCGCCATCTGCTCGTCGCGCTCCATGAGGCCGCGGTTGACCCGGTAGTCGAGGGCCTCCTCGCTCATCGTGCTCGCGTACACCTCGCGCACGGCACGTTCGAACGCGGAGAGCCGCTCCTCCGGGGTGCCCTGGTTGACGCAGAACACGCTCTCGTACTTGCCGGCGAAAGCGTTGCCGAAGTCGTCCTCGAGCAGGGAGCTCGAGCGCACGATGATCGGCGACTGCCCGAAGTACTCCAGCATCTCGATGAACTGCTCGCGGACGCGCGCCGGGAAGGCGCCCTCGAGCATCTTCTCCCGGAGCTCGGCGGCCTGCTCGTAGTAGCCCTCGGAGGTGCGCTGGCGGGCGCGCAGATGCCACCAGCCGTTCTGCACGACGTAGGTGTAGAAGACGTCCGTGCCGATGTAGTAGGAGTCGTGCGGCTCGAGGTGGCGGGTCACCCGGGGATCGCCCTCGTGCTCCAGGATCTTCCGCGCGAGGAGCATGCCGACGCTCTTGCCGCCGATCCGCCCGCTCCCGACGACCCGCGAGGCGATCGCCAGCACGTCCGCCAGGGTGAAGTACCGCAGGTACAGCTCCGTCATACGCCCGCTGCCCCCGAGCAGCATGCCGACCAGGTTGCGCTTGATGAGCTCCTGCGCCTCCGTGGGCAGCTCGAGGCCGTCCTCCGCACGGGCGAACGCGACGGTCCACGGGTCCAGGCGGTCGCCCTGGCGCTGGACGGACGCGAAGAGGTCCGCCACCTGCGAGCTCGCCGTGATGGACACCGCCTCGTCACCCCGGATCAGGTGCGGGAAGAACATCGTCGGCGAGTACCGCTGCCACACCTTCAGCGGGTGGATGTAGAGGCTGCCCGACACCTGGTAGAGGTCCAGGAGGAGCTGCGTGGTGTCGCGGATCGTCGCGATGGTGCCGTACGTGTGACTACCGCGGATCAGGGCGAAGTAGGCCACCGTGTCGAGCTCGTACAGGTAGGGGCACGTGATCTTGAAGAAGTTCCCGATCATCAGGTCGCTGTGCCAGTGCTCGAGCAGGTCGGTGAGGCAGTCGAAGACGTAGAACGCGTGGAGGCCCTCGCGTTCGGCGACCTCGTGCACCTCCATCGCGAAGGACTCGAAGCCCTGCGTCGGGTCCACGCGGTACGTCACCGTGCCCGGCCCGTCGCCCACGAGCGGCTCGTGGTCGCCGAACCGCACGTAGACGAGGCGCCGGCCGTCGGCGCGGGACTGCTGCACGAACGCGTCGACCACCCTGCGGTAGCCGTCGACGGAGTCGACCTGCCAGACGACGTTGTCGCCCAGCCGTAGACCGTCGATCACCTGGTCGAACCCCTCCGACCCGGTGCTCACCTGGTTGTGCGCGGTCACGGTGCTCCCTCTCGACAGGCCTGCGCGTGGTGCTCAGTCTGCCGTCCGGACCACCGTCGTCGGCGGCGCCTGGCCGTGGCAGGCTGTGGGCATGGCCGACCGCTCCCCTGCCCCCGACCCCGAGCCCGACGACGCCTCGCGCGACCTCGACACGCCCGAGCCCGTGGGCGACGACGACCCGGCGGAGAGCCGGTCCCTCTTCGACCGCTGGTGGTGGCAGTCCGCCACGGTGGTGGTCATCGGCTTCGTCGTGATCGGCTTCCAGTGGGAGGTCATCAGCACGGGTGAGGCGATCGCCGCGAACTACGCGATGGTCGCGCTCGGGCTCGCCGCGGTCGCCCTCGGCGCCTACCTGTTCTGGAAGGACCGCCCGAAGGCCCCGGAGCCCGACGACCGCTGAGGCGACTCAGGCGACGATCATCACCAGGTCGCCGCCCTCGAGCTGCTGGACCGCACCGATGGCGACGCGGCGCACGGTGCCTGCGATCGGCGTCGTGATGCTCGCCTCCATCTTCATGGCCTCGATCGTGGCGATGGTCTGGCCTGCCTTGACCTTCTGGCCCTCCTGGACGACCGGCGTCACGGCGCCGGCGAACGGCGCGGCGATCTGGCCGGGCGTGCCCGGATCGGCCTTCTCCGCCGTCGCGGCGTCGACCTCCACGGAACGGTCGCGCACCTGGATCGGCCGCAGCTGGCCGTTCAGCGTGAACATCACCGAACGCATGCCGCGGGCGTCGGGCTCGCCGACCGCCTCCAAGCCGAGGAGCAGCCGGACGCCCCGGTCGAGGGTGACCTCGACCTCCGCGGACGGGGCCATGCCGTAGAGGTACCGCTCGGTGTCGAGCACGCTGACGTCGCCGTAGGTGCTGCGGACCTGCTGGAAGTCCTTGGTGGGACCAGGGAACAGGAGGTGGTTGAGCCGGTCGCGACGGGTCGCGGAGTCGGCGTCGAGGTCGGCGCGGTCCTGGTCCGTCAGCGGCACGTGCTCCCGCCGCGGGCCCCGCCCACGCAGGGCGCGCGTCCGGAACGGCTCGGGCCAGCCCCCAGGCGGGTCGCCGAGCTCGCCGCCCAGGAACCCGATGACCGAGTCGGGCACGTCGTAGGAGTCGGGGTGCTCGGCGAAGTGGTCGGGATCCGCGCCTCGGGCGACGAGGTGGAGCGCGAGATCCCCGACGACCTTGCTCGACGGGGTCACCTTGACGAGCCGGCCGAGGATGCGGTCCGCCGCCGCGTACATGGCCTCGATCTGCTCGAACCGCTCCCCCAGCCCGAGGGCGATCGCCTGCTGCCGCAGGTTCGACAGCTGGCCGCCCGGGATCTCGTGGTCGTAGACGCGTCCCGTCGGGCCGGGCAGGCCGGACTCGAACGGCCGGTACAGACGGCGCACGGCCTCCCAGTACGGCTCGAGGTCGCACACCGCGCGCAGGCTGAGCCCGGTGTCCCGCTCGGTGTGCTCGAGCGCGGCGACGAGTGCGGACAGCGGGGGCTGGCTCGTCGTGCCCGCCATCGAGGCCGTGGCCGCGTCGACCGCGTCCACCCCGGCGTCGACCGCGGCGAGGAGCGTCGCCAGCTGGCCGCCCGGCGTGTCGTGGGTGTGCAGGTGCACCGGGAGGTCGAACCGCTCGCGCAGGGCGGTCACGAGCGCGCGCGCCGCCGGCGGCCGCAGGAGGCCCGCCATGTCCTTGATGGCCAGCACGTGCGCACCGGCGGCGACGATCTGCTCCGCGAGCCGCACGTAGTAGTCGAGGGTGTAGAGGTCCTCGCGCGGGTCCATGAGGTTGCCGGTGTAGCAGAGCGCGACCTCGGCGATGGACACGCCCGTCTCGCGCACCGCGTCGATGGCGGGCCGCATCTGCTCGACGTCGTTGAGCGAGTCGAAGATGCGGAAGATGTCCATCCCGGTCGCCGCCGCCTCGCGGACGAAGGCTCGCGTCACCTCCGTCGGGTACGGCGTGTACCCGACGGTGTTGCGGCCGCGCAGGAGCATCTGCAGGGCGACGTTGGGCAGGGCCTCGCGCACCGCCGCGAGGCGCTCCCACGGGTCCTCGCCCAGGAACCGCAGCGCGACGTCGTACGTGGCGCCGCCCCAGGCCTCCATGCTGAGGAGCCCTCCGGTCAGCCGGGCGACGTGCGGCGCGACGGCGACGAGGTCGTACGTCCGCACGCGGGTCGCGAGCAGGGACTGGTGGGCGTCCCGGAAGGTCGTGTCCGTGACGGCCACGGCGGTCTGCTCGCGCAGCGCCCTGGCGAACGCGTCCGGCCCGAGCTCCACGAGCCGCTGGCGACTGCCGGGCGCGGGCTCGGTCGTGAGGTCGACGTTGGGGAGCTTCGCGGAGGGCTTCGGCAGGCCGTTCGGCGGTCCGTAGGGGCGGTTGACGGTGACGTCGCCGAGGTAGGCCAGGAGTCGGGTCCCCCGGTCGCTGCTCACCCGGGCGGCCAGCAGCTCCGGCCGCTCGTCGATGAACGAGGTCGAGAGGTTCCCCGCGACGAACTCCGCATCGGCGAGCACGGCCTGCAGGAAGGGGATGTTGGACCGGATGCCACGGATCCGGAACTCGGCGAGCGCGCGGCGGGCGCGGCGTACCGCCGTCGGGTAGTCGCGACCACGGCAGGTGAGCTTCACCAGCATCGAGTCGAAGTGCCCGGTGACCTCTGCACCCGCGCTGGCCGTCGCACCGTCGAGGCGCACGCCGGCGCCGCCGGGCGAGCGGTACGCGACGATCCGCCCAGTGTCCGGCCGGAAGCCGTTGGAGGGGTCCTCGGTCGTGATCCGGCACTGCAGGGCCGCGCCGTTCACCCGGAGGGTCTCCTGGCTGATCCCCAGGTCGGCGAGCGTCTCCCCCGCGGCGATCCGCATCTGCGACTGCACCAGGTCGACGTCCGTGACCTCCTCGGTCACGGTGTGCTCGACCTGGATGCGCGGGTTCATCTCGATGAAGACGTGCTGCCCGGCGCGCTCACCGACGGTGTCGACGAGGAACTCGACGGTGCCCGCGTTGACGTAGCCGATGCTGCGGGCGAAGGTCACCGCATCCCGGCACAGCGCGTCGCGGATGGCCGGGTCCAGGTTGGGCGCCGGCGCGATCTCGATGACCTTCTGGTGCCGGCGCTGCACCGAGCAGTCCCGCTCGAAGAGATGGACCACCTCGCCGGTCGCGTCGGCGAGGATCTGCACCTCGATGTGCCGGGGGCGCAGGACGGCGCGCTCGAGGAACACCGTCGGGTCGCCGAAGGCGCTGTCGGCCTCACGCATCGCGGCGCGCAGGCTCGCCTCGAGGTCGTCGGGCGTCTCGACGCGCCGCATGCCGCGGCCCCCGCCGCCCGCGACCGCCTTGACGAACAGCGGGAACCCGATCTCGGGGGCGACGGCGAGAAGCTCCGCCACGTCCGCGGACGGTGCGCTCGAGGGCAGCACCGGGATGCCGGCCTCACGTGCCGCTGCGAGGGCGGAGACCTTGTTGCCCGCCATCTCGAGCACCTCGGCCGGCGGCCCGATGAAGGTGATGCAGGCCCGTGCGAGATCGGGGTTCTCCGAGAGGAACCCGTAGCCGGGGTACACGGCGTCGGCGCCCGACTCCTGCGCCACCCGGATGATCTCCGCGATGTCGAGGTAGGCGCGCACCGGGTGCCCTGGCTCCCCGATCGGGTACGCCTCGTCCGCCTTCAGCCGGTGCTCGGAGTTGCGGTCCTCGTGCGGGAAGACGGCGACGGTTCGCGCGCCGAGCTCGTACGCGGCCCGGAACCCACGGACGGCGATCTCAGCGCGGTTGGCGACGAGCACTTTCGAGAACACGGGACCCCTCATCGTCAGCGGGTGGGCAGCAGAACGCTAGCGGCATTTTCCCGGCGGACGGCAGTCGTCCGGCGGACGGACCACCGCGCGGGCGTGACGAGTCCACCACGAAGCGCGCGCCGTTGCGCGCGAAGTGCGGCTCCGGCCCCGGTGCGCTCAGCCGGCGGTGCGGGCGCGGCGACGGACCGAGAGCTCGTCCGTCCCGTCCAGGAGCGCACCCTCGTCCTCGACGCGCTCGGTGGGCAGCGAGGCGAGGCTGCCCTCGACCTCTCGCCACACGCGACCGACGGCGATCCCGAAGACGCCCTGGCCGCCCTGCACGAGGTCGACCACCTCGTCGGCGGACGTGCACTCGTACACCGACGCCCCGTCGCTCATGAGGGTGATCTGGGCGAGGTCCTCGACGCCCCGCTCGCGGAGGTGGGCGACCGCGGTGCGGATCTGCTGGAGGGAGACGCCGGTGTCGAGCAGCCGCTTGACGACCTTCAGGACGAGGATGTCGCGGAAGCTGTAGAGGCGCTGCGTCCCCGAGCCGCTGGCCGGGCGGACCGATGGCTCGACGAGGCCGGTCCGCGCCCAGTAGTCCAGCTGCCGGTAGGTGATGCCGGCCGCGCGGCACGCGGTGGGGCCGCGGTAGCCGCTCGTGGTGTCGAGGTCCGGCAGGTCGTCCCCGAACAGCAGGCCCTGGGCGCGCTGCGGGATGGCGACCGACTCCTGCATCGGTTCTCCGGTGCCGCTCACGGCGCGCTCCCCTCGTCCTGGCCTGCTGGTGCTCGACCTACGGCCACGCTAGGGCCGCCCCCCGGGCCCGTCAACGACGCCACGCGGGATGCGACGCGCGTGTCTGCGCCGGTCACCTTCAACCTGAGGTTGAACGTCACAGATGCCCGTTTTGTCGCTTCCCGGCTCAGGACGAGCCAGACCCCTCCCCCTCGTCCGTCGCGACGAAGTCGTCCGGGTTCACCGTGTCGAGGAACGCGCGGAACTCCGCGACCTCCTCGTCCTCGTCCGCTGCGTCCTGCACCTCCAGGCCGGACTCGTCCAGCACGTCCGGCTCGCAGAGGACGGGACAACCGACCCGCACCGCCACGGCGATGGCGTCCGACGCTCGCGAGTCGACCCGTCGCCCGTCACCGAGCACCAGGGCCGCATGGAAGACGCCGTCGATCAGCGACACGATCTCCACGCGCTCCACCACCGCGCCGGTGGTGCGCAGGACGGAGACGAGGAGGTCGTGCGTCATCGGCCGGGGCGGCGCGACACCGGCCTGCCCTGCGGCTATGGCCTGCCCCTCGGCGAGGCCGACGACGATCGGCAGCACGCGCGCGCTCTCCGCGTCCAGCAGCAGCACGACGACCTGGTCGAGCGGGACCTGCCGCCGCACTCCCAGCACCTGCATCTCCACCAGACCGTCGGGCATACGGTCACGCTACGTCCCCAGGGCCGCCGGGGCACCCCTTCGTCGGTCGCGATCCGATCACACGACGTGCCCGGCGGGCACCTCGAGCGGCTGCGCAGGATGCACCCGGCGACGTCGCCCGGCGTCAGAGCGGCAGGTCGGCGACCCCCGCGCGGACCAGCGCGGTGTGCAGGCGCCCGCAGAGCTCCCCGAGCTCGGCAGCGACGTTGGCCGCGTGCGCCTGGGCGGACACGGCGCGCTGTCCCCGGAGCGGGGCGACGATCTGCTCCACCATGGCGACCTGGCGGTCGGCCCCGGTCCGGAACGCCCGCAGGTGCCGCGGCTCGATCCCGTGCTCCGCCAACGCCGCGGCCAGCACGACGACCTCGCGCGCCCCGACGTCGAGGTGCCCGGAGCGGTCGGCCGTGAGCACCCCGGCCGCCACCAGGCCGTCCACCAGCTCGACACCGACGCCGGTCTCCTGCGCCAGCGTCGCGGGCGTGCACCGCCCGGGCCGAGCGGGTCGTTCACCGTCCGAGGTCGCCAGCCGCGGGGCCACGGGTGTCGTGGCCTCACCGGCGTCGAGGGCGGCGAGCTGCTCACGGATGACACGGAGCGGGAGGTAACGGTCACGCTGCTGACGCAGCACGAAGCGCAGGCGCTCCAGGTCCGCCGGGCTGTACTGCCGGTAGCCGCCGGCCGTCCGCTGCGGCTCGACGAGGCCCTGCTCCTCGAGGAAGCGCAGCTTGGACGGGCTCAACGTCGGGAAGTCGCCACCCAGGTCCGCCAGCACGTCGGAGATCCGCATCGTCGCGTCACGCGAGACACCCTGCGGCCAGGGCTCGACCAGCCGCGGGCGCGCCGACGGCGTGGCCTCGCCGGCCGTCCCCGCCGCGTCCGCGGACGCGAGGCGTTGCTGTGGTGCAGGCGTCACTGGCCCTCGTCCGCAGCGTGCTTCTCCGTCCGGGCCGGGCTCGGGTGGAACGTCATCCGGAACTTGCCGATCTGGACCTCGTCACCGGCCTTCAGCGTGGCCCGCTCGATGCGGTCCCGGTTCACGTAGGTGCCGTTCAGCGAGCCCACGTCACGGACGACGAACCCGCCGCCCTCCCGGACGAACTCCACGTGCTTGCGGGAGACCGTCACGTCGTCGAGGAAGATGTCGGCGTCGGGGCTGCGGCCGGCGACGGTGCGCTCGGCGTCGAGCAGGAAGCGCGCACCGGCTGACGGCCCGCGCTGGACGATGAGCAAGGCTGACGTCGGCGGGAGCGCCGCAACGGTGGCCTGGTCCTCGGCGCTCAGGCCGACCGGCACGTCGTACTCGACCGGGACGACACCCTCGCCGAAGCTGATGGTGGTCTCGGCCGCCGTCGGCCGCTGCCCGGACGCGTCGCGCTCCGCCATGTGCCCTCCCCGCCCTGCTTGGTGTGGTGGAGACAGCCTAAGCCGCGCCCGGCCGCCCCGGCAGCCCCCGATGGGCCCGAACCGTCACTCGTCGTCGCCCCCGTCGCCCTCGTCCTCGGCGGGCGCAGGTGTGGCGAACTCAGGACGCTCGACCGGCCGCACCGCGGTGACCTGCACGAGGTCGCGGGCCTCGACGTCGGCGCTCCCCCCGGCGTTGCGCACCCCTGCCAACGCGCCGCCGGGGATCGACAGCGCGGTGATGATCGTGTCCGGGTCCCCGATGGCGAGCCAGCGGTAGGGCTCCGCGAGGACGACGCCGTCCACCTCGACACCATCCGGCGTGTCCACGAAGTAGCTCGACGCGGTGATGCGCTGGTCGCCGACCTGCACCACCTCCGCACCGGCGTTGCGCAGCTCCTCCAGCACGTTGTAGAGGACGGGCGCCGGCAGCGGGGTCCCGGCGCTGCGGATGACCAGCTCCACCCCGGGCCCCTCGGCGGGCAGCTCCCCCGCGAGGATGCCCTCGACCTTCGCGCGCTCGGCGGCGGCCTCGCGCGCGGCGCGCTCCGTGTCGGAGCCGGTCACCAGCTCGGCACGCTGCTGACGGAGCGAGGCGATCTGGTCCTCGAGCTCCTCCCCCCGCCGGGTCACGTCGTCGAGGATGCGCACCAGCTCGTCCTGGCGCAGGCTCGCCAGCCCGTCGTCCCGGTTGGCGCGCACCTGCACGACGAGCGCGAAGCCGAGCAGCGCGCACAGCAGGCCGGTGATGACCTGGCCCTTGGTGGCGCGCGGCGCGAACGAGCGGGCGAGGGTCCGCCACGCGGACGGCTGGCTGGCCTTGTGGTCCGGGCTCATCTCACGCCTTCAGGAGGTGCCGGCGGATCGCTGCCGCGTTGGCGAAGATGCGGATCCCGAGGACGACGACGACCGCGGTCGACAGCTGGGTCCCGACGCCGAGCTGGTCACCCAGGTAGACGATGAACGCGGCGACGACGACGTTGGACAGGAACGAGACGACGAACACGCGGTCGTTGAAGACGCCGTCGAGCAGTGCCCGCAGGCCGCCGAAGAGCGCGTCGAGGGCGGCGACGACGGCGATGGGCAGGTACGGCTGCAGCGCGAGCGGCACGGTCGGCTCGAGGAAGACGCCGATGACGGCGCCGATGACCAACCCGATGAGCGCGATCATGGCGAGCTCTTCCCCTCCTTGTCAGAGCCCGACGATGCCACATCGATCGGGTCGGCGTGCCGCAGGGAGCGGTTGCCGGCACCCGGGAGCTCGAGCGAGCTGTCGGCGCTGGTGTCGACCGTGATACCGAAGGTCCCGGAGAGGAACGCCAGGTGGTTCGCGGCGGACGAGCGCGCGAACTCCGTCTGGATCCGGTGGGAGTCCCCGACGACCTCGATCCGGTACGGTGGGTTGAGCGGGTTGAGGTCGACGAGGATCGCCTGCCCCGCGCTGCGGATCGCACTCAGCGAGGTGAGGCGTTGGCCGTTGATGGCGATGGCTTCCGCACCGGCCGCCCACAGGCCGTTGGTGACGATCTGGAGGTCGACGTCCTGGACCCGCGCCTCCTCGTTCTCCGGGTCGACCGCCGTGTCGTCGAGGACCATGACGAGGCCCGACCCCGTCACGGCGACCGCACCGGAGGCCAGCTCGAACTCCTCGAGCTGCGCGAAGAGCCCAGGGTTGACCGCCGCGACGGCGTCGGCCTGGATCTGCGCGACCTCCGCGCTGAGGACCTCGATGTCGGAGGCCAGGCCGTCGGCCTCGGCGGTGCGGTCGGCGATCTCCCGCTCGAGGAGGTCCCGCGGGTCGGGACCTGACAGCGCAGGCGCGCGCAGCTGCGTCACGGCGACGACCGTCACCATGCCCAGCCCGACGGCGAGCAGCAGGTGCGCCCCGCCGCGTGCCGCGCGGCTCGCCGGGGAGCGCGCCTCCTCGGTCCGCGCGGCGGCCTCGGCGTAGCCGGGGTCGAGCGCCTTGCTCACCACGTCGGTCAGCAGGCCCATGGACGCGTCGAGCCGACGGGCCGGTGGCCGGACGCCCTCGCCGGTCCGCTCGCTGGCGGCCCCCGTCGTCATCGGCGCCGCCGAAGGACGTCGACCGCCTGCCGCACGTACAGCGCCCCGGCCAGCCAGTACAGGCCGACACCCCACAGCGCGAAGGCCCACCCTGCGACGTCGGCCACCAGACCGAGCGTGCCGCGCATCTCCGCGAGGAGGAGGAGGGGCAGGGCGTACAGCAGCGCGAAGGTCCCTGCCTTGCCCACGAAGTGCACGGGCAGGGGGCCGGCGCGCACCGCCATGAGGACCGCGAGGACCAGGGTCAGGAGGGCGTCGCGGCCCACGATCACCACGACCAGCCAGAGCGGCACCACGTCGCGCACGGCGAGCACGACGAGGGTGACGAAGATGAAGAGGCGGTCGGCGGCCGGGTCCAGCAGCTCGCCGAGCCTGGAGTACTGGTTGAGGACGCGGGCGAGCCGCCCGTCCAGCCAGTCGGTGGCCGCAGCGAGCGCGAGCACGCCGAAGGCGGCGACGTCGCGCTCGTTCAGCGCGAGCCAGGCGAAGACGGGCACGGTGAGCAGCCGGACCACGCTGATCACGTTGGGAACCGTCAGGACCCCGGAGGTCGCGCGCCGTTCAGCGACTGTCCCGTCGTGCACGCGAACTCGCCCTCCCCGTCCCGGCCGTCAGCCGGCCGTGCGCCGATCCTACGGCTCGACGGTGCGCGTGCCCGGCACCCTAGTCGACGGCGCGCAAGGTGATCTCACGGCTCCCGGGGTCGGCCCTCACGAGCTCCACACGCACGCGCCGACCCGCCGGGAGCCCCGCCTCGGCCGTCCGGGCCACGACGGCGGGGCGTGCCAGCTGCACCGTCCGCTCGTCGAGGGCGACACCGTCGAACACCTGCCCCACGTGCGGCGCCAGCACGGCCGCCTCCACGAGGTCCGTGCACGCGCGGTCGACCGCCGAGGCGCGCCGGGACCCCTCCGCCATGGCCTCCCCGAGGCCGTCGAGCCCGCCGAGCACCCACTCGGGTACCGGGCGACCGGCCGTCGCCGCCAGGCACACCTCGGTCCCGTACCGGTCCACCAGGCGACGGAGCGGGGCGGTCACGTGCGCGTACGGGGCGGCGACCGCGCCGTGCACGACGTCGGCGGGCGTCGTCCCGCGGAACGGCTCCCAGGCGGCGCCGCGGAACAGGGTGACGGCCGCCGTGAGGAAGGCGGCCGACGACGGCGTCGTGCGGTCGAGGGAGAGCAGCACCTCCGGGTACGTCGCGCCCTCCGGCCAGGCGACGCCCAGGGCGAGGGCGCGCCGTCGCAGCCGCTTCAGGTCAGCCGCGTCCGCGGCCGGCATGGTGCGGAGGACGCCGACGCCTGCGTCGAGCATCATCGCTGCGGCCGTCATCCCCGTCAGCAGGGAGATCTGGGCGTTGTGCTCCTCGATGGGCAGCGGGGCACGGAACTCGAGGTCCCAGCTCCCGTCGGACCGGTCCACGACCTCCTGCTCCGGCTTGCCGAGCGAGACCCCGCCCCGGGCGTGCTCCAGGGCGGCGCGCAGCGTGCCCACCTCCACGAGAAGCGTGAGCATCGGGTCGGCCGTCCCGGCTTCGAGCGCTCGTTGCTCCGACGGGTAGTCGAGCTGCGCCCGGCTGCGCACCAGCGCGCGGGCGACGGCGGCGGTGCGCACCTCACCGCCGGCGTCGAGCAGCACGTCCCAGACGACGGCAGGGCGGTCCTGCCCCGGGAGGAGCGACGCGGCGCCCTCGCTGAGGACGGGCGGGTGCAGCCCCACCCGGACGTCCGGGCAGTAGATCGTCAGTGCCCGCTCGCGGACCGCCTGATCGAGCGCTCCACCCGGTTTCACGAAGGCCGCGACGTCCGCGATCGCGTAGCGCACCCGGAACCCGGCGCCGTCCCGTGCGATGTGGACGGCCTGGTCGAGGTCCCGTGAGCCGGGCGGGTCGATCGTGACGAAGGGCACGTCGGTGAGGTCCGCGCGTCCGCCGGCGACGACGGGGCCGCCGTCCCGCGCGGCGGAAGCCGCCTCCGCCGCGGCGTCGGCCGGGAAGTCGACGGGCACCTGGAGCTCGTCACGGATCGCCGCGAACCCTGCCCGCAGCACCTGGGCGTCCACGCGGACGCGGCGACGGGGGGCTGGCACATCGTCACCCTAGGCGCACGGTGGCACGAGCGGCGAGGCGGCGGACCGCCCATGCCTACACGAGCATGCGCGTCTGTGGCCCGACGAGGCGCAGCCAGCGGTGGCCGTACCCGTCGAGCGCGACCTCGGCCGCGCCGTCGGGCGCCACGGCGCACTCGCCCTCCTGGAGCAGGTCGACGAGCCGGCGTTCCTCGTCGGACCTCCCGAGGGTGACGGGCACCATCACGGGGTCGGGACCGAGGTTGTGCAGGGTGACCACCGTGCCCTGGTCGACGCTGCTGCACAGGGCCAGCACGGCGTCGTGCGGCTGGTCCAGCACCTGCACGGAGGTCCAGCCCAGCTCCGGGCACTCGCGGTACCGGCGCACGAGCAGCGAGATGAACCGCAGCAGGGAGTCGGGGTCGCGGCGCTGGGCGCTGACGTTCACGAACTCCGGTGCGAAGCCACCGGTGGTCACCGGCCCCGGCAGCCGCGACGCCCGCGCCGTCGAGAAGCCCCCGTTGCGCTCCGCGGACCACTGCATCGGGGTCCGTACCGCGAGTCGACCGGCGGCCGCCAGGTTCTCGCCCATCCCGATCTCCTCGCCGTAGAAGAGCGTGGGCGTGCCGGGCAGCGCGAAGAGCAGCGAGTAGACGAGCCGGATGCGGCGCGGGTCGCCGTCCAGCATCGCAGGCAGGCGGCGCCGCAGCCCTCGGCCGTACACCTGCATGTCCGGGTCCGGCCCGAACGCCGCGAAGACCTCCGCACGCTCCTCGTCGGTCAGCTTGTCCAGCGTGAGCTCGTCGTGGTTCCGCACGAAGGTCGCCCACTGGCAGTCCGGTGGGATGTCCGGTCGCGCGGTCAGGGCCTCGGCGAGTGGCCGCGCGTCGGCCCTCGCCAGCCCCAGGTACATCTTCTGCATCGCTATGAAGTCGAACATCATCGTGAGCTCGTCGCCCGCCCCGTCGCCGAAGAACAGGCGCTGCTCCTCGTGCGGGAGGTTGACCTCGCCGAGCAGCACGGCCGGACCGGACCGGCGGGCGAGGAACGAGCGCAGCGACCGCAGGTAGTCGTGCGGGTCGCCCATCGCCTCGGCCGCGTCCGGGGAGGCCCCGATCGTCTCGAGGAAGAACGGCACGGCGTCCACCCGGAAGCCGTCCAGACCGAGCTCGAGCCAGAAGCCGATGACCTTGGCGATCTCGTCCCGCACCTTCGGGTTCGCCACGTTGAGGTCCGGCTGGTGCTTGTAGAAGCGGTGCAGGTAGTACTCCCCCGTGCGCTCGTCGAGGCTCCAGATCCCCTCCTGCTCGCCGGGGAAC
>Ga0196970_1000707_pt1 | contig 33155 bp, 29 predicted proteins | sample S1v_513CmetaG_FD_148672 | JGI IMG/M metagenome (GOLD analysis project Ga0196970, IMG submission 148672) | Soil microbial communities from Anza Borrego desert, Southern California, United States - S1+v_5-13C | ecosystem: Environmental > Terrestrial > Soil > Desert | place: USA: California... | reverse complement strand
CAACTGGGAGGAGGGCTCATGGAAAGGTATACCACAAAAGGAACTGATCATATATGAGCTTCATGTAGGCACCTTTACTAATGAAGGAACCTTCGAAGGAGTGATATCTCGCCTCCCGTATTTGCGGGACCTTGGTGTCACAGCCATAGAGCTCATGCCTGTAGCACAGTTTCCTGGCAGCCGCAACTGGGGCTATGATGGTGTGTATCCCTATGCCGTTCAAAATTCCTATGGTGGACCTGAGGGGTTGAAAAAGCTGGTGAATGAGTGCCATAAAGCCGGCATAGCTGTGTTTCTTGATGTTGTTTACAATCATTTAGGTCCCGAAGGAAACTACCTGGCAAACTTCGCACCGTACTTTAGACAGCGAATGGTGCGATGGCGTAAAAGATTATTTCGTCAACAACGCGATGTTCTGGTTCGAGATCTACCATGTCGATGGATTACGCCTGGATGCCATTCATGCTATTTTCGACAGTAGCGCCGAGAGTGTCTGGCAGGTGCTCTATCAGCGTACAAAGGATTTGGAGAAGAGAACCGGAAGGCCGCTGTACCTCACAGCAGAAAGTGACCTTAACAATCCGTTCGTTATTAAGCATCCGGATATTGGAGGCTTTGGCTTCGACGCCCAGTGGCTCGATGATTTTCACCATGCTCTGTATGTCATTATTCATAGGGAGGGCAAAGAAAGGTATGAGGATTTCGGAGCCATGGAGCAACTCGCTAAGGCTTATACCGACGGCTTCGTACACAGCGGTGAGTTCGTTACATTCAGAAGGCGTAAACATGGAGCTTCTTCTGCCGGAATCTCAGGGCACCATTTCATCGTATTTAATCAAAACCACGATCAGGTTGGCAATAGAATAGGGGGAGAGCGGTTGAGTATGTTGGTAGACCATGAACGGATTAAACTTGGTGCGGCTGCATTGCTCCTCAGCCCGTACATCCCACTTCTTTTCATGGGGGAGGAGTATGCTGATAGTTCGCCTTTCTTCTACTTCGTCAGCCACTCGGACCCGCAACTTATCGAGGCAGTAAGAGAAGGCAGGCGGAGGGAGTTTGAGAGATTTAAAGGGGCCGGCGATCATCACGACCCGCAGGATGAAAGTACTTTCAACCTGTCAAAGCTTAACTGGCAACAAGCAGAGGATGGACCGCACCGTGCCATTTGTGATTGGCACAAACATCTGATTAAACTCAGAAAAACACACCCGGTGTTTCAGAACCTAAGTAAAAATCATTTCAGAGCAACACCTATTAACGAAGATGGACTGATACTCCATCGTCAAACTACCGATGGCAGTCAGCACCTGCTATGTGCGTTCAACTTTTCTGAAAAGGAGCTTAGTTTCCACAGACCATCTGTTGGTAAGTGCTGGAAGAAAATTTTAGATAGTACCGATAGCTCCTGGAGTGATGGAGGACAAGCGCATCAGGAAAGTGTCAGCCTTTCAGGTACAGTAGCATATAACTTCGAAATGCCGCCCTTAAGCGTGCTGGTGTACGAGTCCGCGCAAGGGCACTTTACACCTGAATAATACCTTGCTTTATTGCAAACAGAACCAGACCGGTCTTCGACTTAATGCCAAACTTGTCGAAAATAGACTCCCGGAAGTTATCAACGGTGCGCCTTCCTACTTCCATGATGTCTGCGATCTGACTGTAGGTGTATTCGTCTTCGTGACAAACGAGTTTTAAGAACTGTAGTTCCCGTTCTGTAAGTTGCTCAATGGTTTTGTCTTCTTGTCTTGCTGGTGCACTGTGCGCCATCATAGCCTTACCAAATAGCTCATCATGATAATACCCAGTCTGGATTATCTCCTCTATTGCCTTTTTCATAGTTTCGGAACTGCAGTTCTTATGAAGGTATCCCCTCACGCCCAGGTGGAATAGCCTTATGATCTGCTCCTCGTCGTCATTCAACGTAAGCAGCAGCACTGGGGTAGTGACCTTTTGTTCATGCATCCATTTCACCACTGCGGCGCCGTCCATCTGTGGCATGTCAAGGTCTAGTATGATGAGATCTGGGACAGGAGAGAAGGGGTAGTCTTTAGTTAGTTCAAGTCCGTTGTTGTACTCTCCGGTTACAGTATATGGTCCAAGTTTTTCTATTAGCACCTTAAGTCCGTTTCTTACAATTACATGGTCTTCGGTAAGTATGATGTTCTTTTTTTCCATCTTCAGTATTCTGCTATACTTTAATTAGTGACAGCATGTGAGTACACCCTTTCCCAGGTGCTGTGTCCATACTGTACTTCAGGTTTGCCAGCTCCGCTCTTCGCTTAATGTTTTCAAGTCCATTTGCACGAGCGCGGAGTAGCTTATCGCGAGGGTTGAATCCTATCCCATTGTCAGTTACTTGTAGCAAAAAGCCTTCATTGCCGACAAGTTGGATTGCAAGGCGCTGAGCTTTCGAGTGTTTTAAAGCGTTGTTTATTATTTCCTGGAAAATGCGAAAGGCCATTAGCTGCTGGTCTTTGGTTAGATTGGGGATTTCCTCGTCGTATTCCCAGGTGATATCGATTTTGCCTAGTCTTTTTAGCCGCTCAATCTCCAGTTGAATGGAACGGACTATACCATTCCGCTCAATATAGTCTGTATTAAGCGTACGTGTAAGCGATCTTACCTCCTGGTGCGCCATCTGCACTGTTTCCTGGATATCATTAAGGTATGTGTCTGTCTGAGGTTTATCAAGTTTGTGTGTTTCGATCTGCAGGTTGAGAACTGTAAGCAGCTGACCGATATTGTCGTGCAGCTCACGCGAGATGTGGTTCGATACCGATGCTGCGACTGCTGCCTCGCCTTGTCTTAGCTCCTTTTCAAATTCCAGCTCCAGCTGTTTCAGCCGGATGCTCTGTTTCAAGTCCTGTCGCCTGTACATGAATACGGAAATGACAATCCCTGCAATCAGTAGAAGAATGATAAGGGTAATAAAGATTAGTGCGAAGGTGACATCTTTATCTGTCATAAACTGTCGCCTTTTTAAAGGTGAATTTGCGGCCAGAGAATAGGTAGAATGCTAAAGCAACAAGGCCGTATCTTATTACAACCAGGAAGAAGTTGATATCAAACAGGCTTTTGAGCAGTATAGGGTGGTTCTGGTTTAGGTAGTGCAGCAAACTGAATAGGGGGATGCATGCACCGAAATAGATAATGTGGGCTATACATATGCTGCTTAATGGATTGACTATCTTTTCACCTTTGGCAGTACTGGTCTTCACCAACACAAGAAAATACATGATCACTACCAGGAAGGCGAAGATTACATAAGCTTTGTTTGCGAATACATGGAGTCCGCTGTTAATGATGCTGTAGGTATAGAATACCGTAGCAAGAGCCATAGCTGCTATGAGGAGTCTTCTGATAGTTGTGTCCTTAAGGGCCACGATGGCAGCGGAGCCAAGAAGAATAAACTCCACGACCATATAGATATTGAATACAGGGGTATTAGGGGTGTTTTTGTATGCCATCACTGAGCCTGTTACCTCTGTCGCTAACCCCAGGGCTACCTGGGCCAGTATAAGTTTACCGGTGGTGGATAGCCAACGAAGGAAGTAAATGCCGAACAGGAGGGTGGCCACTATCAGTATCAGAACAAAAGAAGTGTAGAAATATAATGGCATAAACTGATCGCCAAGATATTAAACTTACGTCTGCATTTAAATAGAATCTGTCAAGTGGCGTTTGTAAGCACGTAACTGTCGCATTTTGGAGGGCATAGGGTTGCCATGTCACCTGCTTTTTCACGGAATGGCTGGCCAGGGTATCTAATATTGTTAAGCGGTTCAGGGTTGTCTTTGTATACCACGTACACAGCAACGCTTTCAGGAAATCGTACGCCTGCATCACCATTGGTAACGTCGCGGGAATAGGCGGCAAAGTGTATACTGAAATCATCGGTATTGGAGGCCTCACCACCATTATCTGTATATATTCTCAAAAGTTCGAAGCCCCAGGAAAAGACTAAGCACCTCACATACTTCTCTTCTCCGGTATCGTCTGACAGGCGTTCTCCTCCGGTGCAAGCACCCTCTGCGGTGTAGTAAAAGCTATCCAGATAGTCGGTATCGAAAAGCTCTGTGTTGTCCGTTGGTCGGAGACTGTCGTTTCGGAGCTCAAACCATTTGTAGGGAGAAGTAACTCTGTAGACTTTGTACTCGTCGTCAGTTTGATCGGTGGGGACTAGCTGACAAAGCTGAACCCGGTAGTAGAGTGACTTTTGCTCTTTATCATAGCACAGAACCATTCGTAGGCCCACCTGGTCGTCGGAGAAGTCGTTGTCAGACTTGAATGCCTCTATTTCTCTATTAAAGCTGGTGAAGGGAATGGATATGTCTTTGCCCCCGAAGCTGGAGTCACAGCCCTTGAGATAGTAGTGAAGCGAGAAGTTTTCCTGTCCGGTAGTAAACTCCTGTAGGGTTACAGGCATCGTTTCAGTGGTTGCGGCCATAACGAATGGTTTGTTTGAATGATAAAGAACGGAGCAATAAAGGTTTATATTATTTCTTTAAGAATCAAGTGTGATTTTGTGCCATGCGGAGTGGCATAAAATACGTAAGGGCATTGCGCTTAATACCCTTGTGGGGCGAAGGAGCATGGGCGAGCTTTGTGTAAGCAAATGAGGATTATTCAAAACTAAGGCACAAATGGAAGCGCCACTAATCATAGGGTCTTTAGCATTCATTACTACAGCGGTGAACCTGCTTCTTGACTTCCCGGTTCAGACGTTGGCGACGCTGAGGAGCAAGGTGCCGGCCAGATTGCTGGTGGGGTTAAAGCTCTCCACTTTGGTAATGTATGGCTGCTGGGCAGCATATGGATGGGTTAGAGGAGATGTGTTGATGCTGTATGGACAAGGTCTGGCACTTATCAGCTCAGTGCTCCTGCTGGGTCAGCTGGTTTGGATAAGAACAAGAAAAGCTTCACTTGAAAGGACATAACAATTTTACGTATAATCAGCCCCTATACCCGGATGCGTGTTTACTGCCCATGAGGTCACACCTGTAACTATGAAACTAAACTAACGCCCTATAAAGTAAACCACCGTTCAACCCTGGAAAGGCAAGGCTCACAACCTTGCCTTTTGCTATGGGGGGAAGAACACCTGGTAAAGGGGGGATTGCGGACTGAGCAGTATCTAAAGCCGGCCAGGAGCGCAGGAAGGTGCATGTGGCGTAACTGGTACTGGTTGAATACTGGTTGAGTACTGGTTGTGAGATGGTTGCATTCCAGTGGGCCTTGGGGAGCGAAATGGGTGGGGAAGGGACGCGGATAGATGTACGTTGTGGCGAACGCATAACAAAGAACCGGAATGGGTCCGTATGAAGGTAGCTGGGTTGGTACAATCACCCAAGTAGATGAAAGTTAAAGGGTTAGGCCATTCCCACGTTGTCGGAGGTATTCATCAGGTCTTTTATTATACGAACGACTTCCCATTCTTTCCTGTCCCGGAAGTGACTGAGGAGCCGCTGCAGCATGTCTTTAGGTATGCCTGTGAATATCTGGCGGAAGGTTCGTTCAGAGTTTCCACCACCTTCGTAAGAAAAGCCATCTTCTACCACATGATCTGAATATTTCGTTCCCATAAGACCGGCATTTTACGGAGAAATGACAAAAGCATCATGCCGGACATGTATGGCGCAATTTTATTATTGATAAAGAGTTAAGTAATAATAATCCCATAAAAAATACCCCGGATGCCTAAATGGTTGAAGACCCTATTAAAGACGGCAGGTGTGCTGGCGTGCCTGACAATACTCCTGTGGATGGGGGCCGTGGCGTATGTGCATGCCAATAAGAAAGAGGTGCTGGAGAAGATAACTGCACAGCTAAATGAGAACATAAACGGCACCCTGACAATAGAACGGATGGAACCAGTGCTGCTGAGAGGTTTTCCCGGTGTGTCAGTAGCGCTGAAAAATGTGGTGTTGCGGGACAGCCTGTGGCAGGTGCATAAACACGATCTGCTGCAGGCCAGCGACGTGTATCTTGCGGTGGATGTATTATCACTGTTGAAAGGAGCGCCCCGCATCAAAGACATCAGCGTGGAGGGTGGAAGGGTGTATATCTATACAGACACGACGGGATATAGCAATACCACCATCTTTCGCAGGAAGAAGGATACCACCGGGAGGCCGAGCAGCCTGAAGATCAACAAGGTAAAGCTGGAAAATGTATCGCTGGTATTTGAGAACAAGTCGAAGTTCAAGCTGTTTGAGATGGACATAGCGCAACTGGTGGCGCGGCTGGATTATAACAACAACGGCTGGGATGCCAAGGTGACCACAAATACGCTGGTTCGGAACCTGATGTTTAATACCGAAAAGGGCAGCTTTGTGGAGAAGAAAAGAGTGAATGCAAATTTGAACTTGAGCTATTACGAAGAGACTCAGCTATTGGAAATACCGCTGCAAACTATAAAGCTGGACAAAGACAAGGTGAAGCTAGGTGGAAAATTTATGATGGGAAGTAAGCCGGCAAGCTTTGTGCTGAACATTGAGGCCGCGGATATATCTTTTAAAAGCGCCCTTAGTATGCTTACGCCCAAAATATCAGAGAAGCTGAGCATCGTGGATATAAGTGAACCACTGGATGTGGAGGCGAGTATAAAAGGGAAAATGAAATTCAGAGATACACCGCTGGTGGTGGTGAAGTGGAGAGTGGTGAACAACACGCTGACGACACCCGCTGGACCTGTGACAGACTGTAGCTTCAGGGGCATATTCCACAACGAAGTGAGGGGCGGGAAGGGGCACAACGACAGGAACTCCGGAATTACGGTATATGACTTTAAAGGCAGTTGGGAGAGGCTTCCCTTTAAAGTAGATACACTGCTGGTGACCAATCTGACCAGCCCTGTGTTAGAAGGGAGGTTTACTTCACAGTTTGAGCTTGCAAAGCTGAACAGAATAATAGGCGGGAAGTCTTTTGTCTTCAACAAAGGAAATGCGAACCTGAACCTGCACTATAGAGGAGGAATATCGCAGGCGGACACTAACAAAGCGTATGTGTACGGGGCCATCAATGTGAATAAGGCAGACATGAGCTACCTGCCGAGAGACCTGACGTTTACCAACAGCAGCGCGACGGTGAGGTTCAAAGGAAGAGACGTGTATGTGCAGAATGTGAAGCTGCAAGGTGGATCGACAGTGCTGCATATGGATGGAAGCCTGCTCAACTTTCTGAGCCTGTACTATACCGACCCTCGCAAGATGGTGCTGGACTGGAACATAAGAAGTGAGGAGGTTGACCTGATCAACTTCATAGGCTTCCTGGGCCGCAGAAAGCAGGTGGCAGCGCGACAGGAAGAGAAGCCCGGCAACTCAGTGAGCAGAATGTCGGCACAACTGGACAAGGTAATGGACGCGAGTACGGTGCACCTGAACCTGAAAGTGGGGAAGGTAAACTACTACAGCTTTGCAGCACAGAACTTACATGCAGATGTGAGTATGCGCGAGAACATTATAGTACTGAATGAGGTGACGGTAAACCATGCCGGAGGAAAGCTGGCTGTGAATGGAGACATAGCTCAGGGAGGAAGCGTAAATAAATTTGCAGTGAAGGCAAAAGTGGATGGCGTGGACGTGCAGGAGTTCTTCCGGTCGTTCCAGAACTTTGGACAGGACGCTATAGAAGACAAAAACCTGAGAGGATCTGTATTTGCCACGGCTGACGTAAAAGGCAGTCTGACAGAGAAGGGAAAAATGGTGCCCAACACACTGTACGGTTTTGTAACATTTGACCTTAAGAACGGGATGCTGAAAGACTTTGAACCTATTCAGAAGATAGGCAAGTTCATATTCAGGAACAGGGACCTGAGAAATGTAAGTATCAACAAGCTGGCGAACAGACTGGACATTGCCGGAGACAAGATCATTATTCCGCCAATGTATATCGAAAGTAGTGCATTAAACCTGCACGTTGACGGGGTGTATGCCTTGAATAAGGGCACTAACATTAATATCGACGTACCACTAAGGAACCCGAAGAAAGATGAACTGATACTGGATGACGGTGAGCGGATGGAAAGAGGCATGAAAGGTATAGTGGTAAGACTGAAAGCAGTAGACGGAGACGATGGAAATGTGAAGATAAAACTGGCGTCGAAAGAGGACAAACAACAGCGCCTTAAGAAAGGTGCTGCTGCTGAATCAGCAGATGAAGCACCATAGTGCCGAAAAGGTGTAATCCCTGCTCATGAAAACAGAGGACTGCTATTAACTGATAATGAGCCGCTTGTAATGCTGAATTCTTCCCCCTAAAAACATGGCATATTCTTTATTTCCATTTTAATGTGGGAGGTGCTGAAACATTAAAACAAGATTCGGGGCAAGATAACAGACTGAAAGAAACAAGTATATGATTGTAACAGAAGAGCAAAAGCAGGAAGCGTATGCGTTTTATAGGGAAGCACTGGAATATTTGCATGAGAGTGGTGTAGACTTTATGTTAGGCGGGGCATTTGCCATGTTTCACTACACGGGCATCTACAGGGATACTAAAGACCTGGATGTGTTCCTAAAGCCGGCAGACTACCCGAAAGCGATGAAATTCTTTGCCGACAAAGGCTACAGAACGGAACTATACGATGTAAGGTGGATAGCTAAGGTATTCAAAGGGGACTACTTCATTGACCTGATATTTGACACAGTCAACAACATATGTAGGGTAGATGATAGCTGGCTGGAGAAAGCATCGAAGGGTGAATTTGTGGGGGTGCCCGTAAAGTTCTTGCCGGCGGAGGAACTCATATGGTGTAAGAGCTATGTGTGGAACAGGGAGCGATTTGACGGAGCGGACATAAACCACATCATACTAAAATATGGTAAACACCTGGACTGGGAAAGGCTGTTGAAAAGACTGGACGCACACTGGCACCTTTTGCTGGCGCATGTGGTGCTCTTTCAGTTCGTTTACCCGACCGACTACCATGAGATCATACCCAAGTGGCTGTTTGACGAACTAATGCGCAGGGCGAATGAGCAATATGACCTGCCATCGCAGGTAGAGAAAGTGTGCAGGGGGCCACTGATAGACAACACCCAGTATAGCCTGGACGTAAAAGAATGGGATTATAAATCGTATACTATAAAAACCGTGTAGGAGCTATGGCAGAGGACGAAACTAAGATACGAATAGCTGCGGTGGCTGACATCCACGTGCGCGACTCAGACAGGGGGAAATGGTCACCCTGCTTCCAGGAAGCATCCAAACAGGCAGACGTGCTGGTGATATGCGGAGACCTGACGGACACCGGAGATGAAACGGAGGCTGAAGTACTGGCGGAAGAGCTGAAAGCGTGTACCATACCTGTAGTGGCGGTACTGGGCAACCATGACTATGAAAAGAGCAGGCACAAACTGATAAGACAGGTGATGCAGAACGCCAAGGTGCATATACTGGATGGCGAAGCTGTGGTGATAAAGGGTGTGGGCTTTGCAGGAGTAAAAGGATTTGGAGGAGGCTTTGACAATCATATGCTATCCATGTTTGGAGAAGGAGCCATGAAAGCATTTGTGCAGGAAGCTGTGGACGAGGCCCTGCACCTGGACAGGGCGCTGGCGAGGCTGGACCAGGAGCACGGAGCACTGAAAAAAGTGGCGCTGATGCATTACTCCCCAATAAAAGACACTATAGTTGGTGAGCCAGAGGTAATATACCCATTTTTGGGTTCTTCGCGATTAGCAGAGCCCTTGTCACGGCGACAGGTAGATGCAGCTTTTCACGGGCACGCACATGTAGGAACGCTGATGGGCTCGACCTCAGGAGGGGTGAAAGTGTACAATGTGGCAAGACCAATATTGCTGAAAGAGGGATACGAGTGTGGCTTCTTTACGCTGGAGCTTTAGGTGTATGGTGTTTCTTTGCATGTGTTAACTCCGTGGAAAACTCCAGCCCCCGTAAAGGTTGATTTTCTGTTACTTTGTAGGGCTACGAAGATCTGTGCAGTTCCCTTATGAAGTTTTCACACCTCCACAATCATACCCAGTTTTCCCTGCTTGACGGGGCCTCTAATATCTCAAGACTTTTTGATAAGGCACAGAAAGACGGGATGCCCGCTATGGCTATTACCGACCATGGTAACATGTTCGGCGTGTTTGACTTTGTGTCTGAGGCATGGAAAAACAAGAAAGTAATAGGCAAAACCGAGGACGGGAAGGATATTACGGAGCCCGTTGTGAAGCCGGTGATAGGGTGTGAGTTTTACGTGGTAGAGAACCGGCACAAGCGCGCCTTCTCCAGGGAGGAGAGAGACCAGCGCTTTCACCAGTTGTTTCTGGCAAAAGACGAGATAGGCTACAAGAACCTGGTAAAGCTTTGCTCGCTGGGATTTATAGAGGGACTTTACGGCAAATATCCCCGGATAGACAAAGAACTGATTCTGCAATACCATGAGGGACTGATTGCCACTACCTGCTGCCTGGGAGCATCTGTCCCCAGAACCATATTAAGGAAGGGGGAAGAAGCAGGTGAGATAGAATTCAAATGGTGGCTGGACCTGTTTGGGGAAGATTTCTACGTAGAGTTTCAGCGCCACGACATTCCCGAGCAGGTGAAAGTGAACGAGGTGCTGGTGAAGTGGGCAAGGAAATACAATGTGCCTATAATAGCATCTAATGATTCTCACTATGTGGATCAGGAAGACTGGAACGCACACGATATCCTGCTTTGTATCAATACCGGGGAGAAGCAGAGCACCCAGAAGGCGAAAGACTTTGACGACGATGAGGGTAAGCCAAAGGATACAAGGTTTGCTTTCTATAACGATCAGTTCTTCTTCAAGAATACAGACCAGATGTCTACGCTCTTCAGCGATTTGCCTGAAGCCATAGACAATACCAATATGATCGTGGAGAAGATCAAGCCCATGAAACTGGAGCGGGAGATCTTGTTGCCACACTTTAAAGTACCGCCAGAGTTCCACGACGATCAGGACGCTTACCTGGAGCACCTTACATGGACGGGCGCAAAAGAAAGATATAAAGAGATAACCCCGGAGATAGACGAGCGCCTGAGGTTTGAGCTCTTTACCATCAAGACGATGGGGTTTGCAGGGTACTTCCTTATAGTATCCGATTTCATAAGAGCCGGCCGTGACCTGGGAGTGTTTATTGGTCCGGGCCGTGGATCTGCCGCAGGCTCGGTGGTGGCGTACTGTACGGGTATCACCAATATAGATCCCATAAAGTATAATCTGCTTTTCGAGCGTTTCCTGAACCCGGAGCGTAAGAGCATGCCGGATATAGATACCGACTTTGACGACGTAGGCAGGCAGAAGGTGATAGACTACGTGGTGCAGAAATATGGTAAGAACCAGGTGGCACACATTGTGACGTACGGTACCATGGCCGCTAAGATGTCTATAAAAGACGTAGCCAGAGTACTTGACCTTCCTCTGCAGGACTCGAACGCACTGGCTAAGCTGGTGCCGGAGAAACCCGGAATATCACTGAAGAGACTCTTACATGCCCCGATAAAAGGAGAGAAGAGCCTGGAAGAGAAGGAAGGACTGGGAGCTGAGGAAGTAGGCATGGTGAACAGCCTGAGAGCCATTTACAATGATGAGACGCAACTACAAAGTAAAGTACTGCACGCTGCTGAGAAGCTGGAGGGATCGGTAAGGAACACCGGCATACACGCTGCGGGTATTATCATAGCCCCAAAGGACCTTACTGAGTTGATACCGGTGAGCAGTACGAAGGACGTGGACCTGCTGATAACGCAGTTTGAGGGAAACATCATTGAGAATGCCGGCGTAATTAAGATGGACTTCCTGGGGCTGAAGACCCTGACCATTATAAAGGACGCGCTGGCACTGATAAAGAGAAACTTCGGCAGGGAAATAGACATAGACTATATTCCCCTTGATGATCTGAAAACTTATGAACTGTACCAGCGGGGAGAAACCAATGGTACCTTCCAGTTTGAAAGTGTGGGGATGCAGAAGTACCTGCGCGAACTGAAGCCGGATAAGTTTGCCGACTTGATAGCCATGAACGCCCTGTACAGACCCGGGCCGCTTGAATACATACCGAACTTCATTAAGCGTAAGCATGGAGAAGAAGCCATAACCTATGACCTGCCGGAAATGGAGGAAGACCTGGCTGATACCTACGGTATTACGGTATACCAGGAGCAGGTGATGTTGCTGTCGCAGAAACTGGCAGGCTTCAGTAAGGGTGACGCCGACGTGCTGCGGAAGGCCATGGGTAAGAAGCAGAAGGCCGTGCTGGACAAGATGAAGAGCCAGTTTGTAGCCGGTGCGAAGGAGAAAGGCCACCCTGAAGATAAACTAAACAAGATATGGACGGACTGGGAAGCTTTTGCCCAGTACGCATTCAATAAATCTCACTCTACCTGCTACGCATTCGTAGCCTACCAGACGGCCTACCTGAAGGCCCACTACCCGTCGGAGTACATGGCCGCGGTACTGAACAACCAGGGGAATATTGATAAGATCAAGTTCTACATGGAGGAGTGCCAGAGGATGGGACTGCAGGTATTAGGACCGGATGTGAACGAATCACTGAAAGGGTTTTCAGTAAACAAAGAAAGTGTAGTGCGGTTCGGACTGAATGCCATCAAAGGTGTTGGTGAAGCTGCGGTGGAAGATGTGATAGCAGAAAGGGAAAGCAACGGACCGTACGTATCCGTGTTCGACTTCATCCAAAGAGTAAACCAGAGAACGGTAAACAAGCGGACACTCGAGAACCTGGTACTTGCAGGCGCGCTGGACTGCTTTAAAGACATGCACAGGGCCCAATACTTTCATGTACCAGCAGGAGACACAGTGAACGGACTGGAAAGGCTTGTAAGATTTGGTAGCCAATGTCAGGCAAGTACCTCGGTGGCGGCAAATAGTCTGTTTGGGGAAATGAGCATGCCCGAGGTTAAACCACCCGTGATTCCGACATGCGAACCCTGGGGACTCCCCGAACTGCTGGATAAAGAAAAAGAAGTAATAGGTATCTATCTCAGTGCGCACCCATTGGATGGTTATAGGTTTGAAATGGACAACTATGGTTTTCTGCCCATCACCGAGCTGGAAAAGAGCAGAGGCAGGGTAGTGAGACTAGCTGGTTTTGTGACGGATGCTGTACATGCGGTAACCAAGAAAGGCAGCAAGTTTGGGAAATTAGTGCTTAATGACTACTCTGGCAACCAGGAGATCGTGTTTTGGGAGAACAACTACGTGCAATACAACAACTTTATCGACAACGGCCAAAAGCTGATGATACAGGGAGTGTATGCAGAGCACAAGTACAGGCCGGGGGTGATGGAGTTTCAGATTCAGAATATCATGCTTTTGGATAACGTTCGGAAAGCCATGACAAAAAGGCTGCATTTGTTGCTGCCATTAGCGCACCTGACCGGCGAATTTGTTGACTTTATCCATTCGAATGTTAAAAGATATCCGGGCAATACAGAGTTCACTTTCCAGGTTGTGGACGAGGAGAAGCAGCGGGTAGCCAGGCTTAAAAGCCACAATATCAAGCTGGAACTGAACGATGAATTGATACAATACCTAGTGGAGGCCGAGGGGATCAAGTATTCTCTGGAACTTTCTAATTAACATTATGTGGATAGGTTATGTTCCCATTTCGTCAGTCTATTTGTACGGGAATGGATATTGCAGTTACCTTTACAATTCTAATTCATAAAGTCAAAACATAATAAAATGGCGGCTGTATTAACCGATTCAAATTTTGAGACTGAGGTACTGAAGACGGATAAACTTTCAGTAATAGATTTTTGGGCACCATGGTGCGGTCCTTGCCTGGCACTTGGCCCGACCATCGACGCTTTGTCTAAGGAGTATGAGGGGAAGGTAAACGTTGGAAAGGTGAACGTAGACGAGAATCCTCAGTTGTCAATTAACTATGGCATTACAAGTATACCTGCTGTGCTGTTCATCAAGAATGGTCAGGTGGTAGATAAGCAAGTTGGTGCTGCTCCGAAGAATGTATTTGAGAAGAAGATCCAGCAGCATCTGTAAGAATTAAATAAAGTAATTAGAAGAGGCTGTATCAAATCCACGATACGGCCTCTCTTTTTTATTGCTACGGGCGAAGCTGTATCAAAGCAGTGTAATAGTTTTCCGCTGGGGCGGAAATAGTAGGTCCCGGCATATTCTGCTCAGCTTTTGCAGCTCTGTTCGGCGCCGGGATGACGGGTGGAGGGTGCTAGTGGTAAATTCCAAAGGACTTATCCCAAATTCCAAAGATGGAGAGTGTTATTGCTAGTTTTGATACAGCCTCTTTTTAGTGCCTGTTTTATTTTGGCCCATTTATTTAATACCTTGCAAGGTACCTATCCGGTGGTTTAATATGAAGCAACTAGTAGAGATCAACGATCCGGTTTTCGTAAGGCCAGACCATTATTCAAGACTTGACAGGTTCTTTCTAAAATTTATACGGGATGAGCGGGATCTGCCCTTTGCTTATCTGACGGTGAAAATATCACTTACCTTACTGCCCTTAGGTATACTCCTCTACATGCCCTTTATTGACGGCTGGCTGTGGTGGACGATAGCCATACTTTATTTCTGGTTCAACAACTTTGCCTATAAGGGACCATTCGGGCTGATGCTCCATTGCACCAGTCACCGTGCCTTCTTTAAGAAGGAGTACGATTATATGAATAACTATCTGCCCTGGGTTATTGCCCCCTTCTTTGGTCACTCACCTGAGACCTATTATACCCACCACATAGGCATGCACCATGCCGAAAATAATTTGGAGGACGATGAAAGCAGCACGATGCCCTTCCAGAGAGATTCCTTCAAAGACTTTCTCATATACTTCGGCACCTTCCTGTTTACTGGTATATACCACCTTGCAGCCTACTTTTTCAGGAAGAAGAGAAAGCGGCTGTTTTACAGATCTGTGAGAGGTGAGGTGTTGTTCATATTGTTTTGCATTGTAATGAGCTTCGTGAGCGTGAAGGCTACGCTATGGGTATTTGTGCTACCCTTCTTTTTGTACCGGCTGGTAGCTATGATGGGCAACTGGGCACAGCACGCCTTCATAGATCCTACTGATCCCGGCAACGATTATAAGAACAGCATAACCTGCATTAACACATCCTACAACGTAAAGTGCTGGAACGACGGCTACCACATCAGCCACCACGAAAAGCAAACCATGCACTGGACCGAGCATCCGATACACTTCAGGAAGACTTTAGATAACTACATTTCTAATAATGCGATAGTCTTCGATGGCATCCACTTCCTCCATGTGTATATCTATCTGATGGGTAAGCGATATGACCTGCTGGCCAAACACTTTGTCAACATCGGTGACCGGTTTAGCTCAGAAGAAGAAGTGATCGCCTTCCTTAAGTCCCGCACCGTAAAGATCCCATTCGATACGGTGAGGCCAATGCCAGTGACAGCGTAGCGAACGCCCTGACTTGGTGAGGATATTAGACGTACCCTCTTCTTAGTTTTTATTCCCATCTGTCAAAGAACATACCCTTAGGGCTATAGTGACTCCCTGCGACCTGCGCAGGGAGGAGTATTCGTTGCGGACTGTAGTTCATGCTCCCGGATCATCTGCACACCCAAAGATGCTATAGTGACGAGCAGGTAAATCCCCGGCGACTGGAAAATCTCAGAATGTTTTTGGAAGATTGGATTGCCCTCAGATATTTATAGGCAATGTCTTGAACCTTTTGTGGCGGTCAGAGTCGTCATCAGTTAAGCGTTCTGGAATTTGGAATTTGTCTTTGGGATTTCGTGCTCTTTTAGGATTTAGAAATTAGCCTTTAGGATTTCTCATTTGAAGATCCAGTCAACATCCAATGAAGATCCAATCAAGATCCAATGAAGAACCAGTCAAGAAGGCTTACCTATTCTCGCGTTTGCGACGTTGTGTGGAACCGATGAAGCAGTCTTAAAGATCGTAGCTCGGTAGATGGTTATTCGTATATCGCAGCTCATCCCTCGTAAATATAATATTGTTTTCTTTGCGTTTGACTTCAATGTTTAAATATCAGATATTGTGACTGTTACCGATAGTAATCCAAAACTGAACTGGACCGACAGTATTGAAAAAGACATTAAGGATAAAAGCAAATAATGGAACACATAGCCGAGATAGCCATCAGGCAAAACAAGCTGCGTACCGCTAATGATGAAATTGTGGCTGACCTGGAAGGAGGTAATAACTAAATATAGACCCTAAACAATAAAATATGCGTAAGCAAATTTCCAACGATCATTTATCAGTGTTTGAGCAGATAAAGCAGATTGATAAAAGCGGAAACGAATACTGGATGGCTCGCCAGTTAGCCAAAACATTAGATTATACGGATTTCAGAAACTTTTCTGGTGTTATTGAAAAGGCAGCGGAGGCTTGCGAAAATAGCGGTCATAAAGTTTCTGAACACATCGTTGAAGCCAACGAGGTGTTGCTGGCGGGGCAAGGAGCACAACATACTTATCCCAGTTTTAAATTAAGCCGCTATGCTTGTTACCTGATTGTACAAAATGCCGATCCTTCAAAGGAGGTAGTGGCACTGGGCCAAACGTATTTTGCTGTACAAACAAGGATACAGGAAATAACACAAATGGAAGCCTATAACCGGCTGACCACAGAAGACGAGAAAAGGCTATTCCTGCGAAATGAAATGGCAAAACATAACACCCATTTGGCTGCCGCAGCAAAGAATGCGGGGGTGATCAGTTCATTAGACTATGCCATTTTTCAAAATCATGGTTACATGGGTTTATATGGCGGGCTTGATGCAAAGGCCATCCATAAAAGAAAAGGACTCAAAAAAAGCCAGCAGATACTGGACCACATGGGCAGCACTGAACTGGCTGCCAATTTATTCAGGGCTACGCAAGCAGAAGAAAAGCTGAGGCGGGATGAGATAAAGGGCAAACACAAAGCCAACCAGACACATTATGAAGTAGGGAAGAAGGTGAGAAAGACCATTGAGGAACTGGGAGGAACTATGCCGGAGAACTTACCCAATGCTGAAAGCATAAAGGCAATTGAGAAGGCTAAACAGCCGAAACAGGTAAAAGACAAAAAGAAATGAGCAGGATTGATGAATTGATAGAACAGCTTTGCCCTGATGGTGTGCAGTTTAGAGAATTAGGCAAAGTAGCTATAATATTTCGGGACAAAAGATTAACAAAGAAGGAACTTTTAGAAAATGAAAAATATCCCGTGTTCCATGGAGGATTAGAACCCTTGGGATAATATAATCAATGCAATAGAGGTGCTAATACTGTAATGGTCATAAATGTTGGAGCTTCGGCAGGTACGGTTGGTTATAGCAAAGTTGCCTTTTGGTCATCCGATGGCTGTTATTGAATTGAACATTCTGGCATACTTCACAGTAGATATGTTTACTATGCACTCCTTTGCCAACAAGACACATTGAAATCGAAGGTGAGAGTTACAGGGATTCCAACATTAGATGTTTCTGTTGTTGAAAAAAAAATAATGATTCCTGTCCCACCTGGGTGTGGGTCTCTGATCTTTGCACTCTATCACAGGCAGGAAGAACCTTGCTTCGGGGTATTCGACAATCTCAGCCTGACAACGTCCTAAGCCCTGGCTTAAGTTTTATGGATATACCTACCAATCTATTACATGAAGGCAGGAGAGGAACTAATACGCCAGCGATACCGGCTGCTTGGGCAGATAGACAGACTGCTTGAGGGCCCAATGATCTTTCTGGGATTTGCCTGGCTGGTATTACTGATAATCGACCTTGTAAAAGGCCTCACATTACAGTTGCAATTTGTGAGTACTTCCATTTGGGTGATCTTCATTATTGATTTTATCATCAAGCTCACTTTAGCCCCCCAAAAGCTTCGGTTTCTAAAGCGAAACTGGCTTACAGTACTGTCCCTAATTGTACCAGCGATCAGAATTGTACGGATCGTAAGAGTGGCTCGAATCTTCAGGCTCTTTAGAGGGTTCAGACTTATCAGAACCCTTGCTTCTATTAACAGGAGCATGAGGAGTCTGAACGCCACAATGCGGCGGCGAGGCTTTGGGTATGTACTTCTGCTAACCATAGTTGTGGTATTTGCAGGCGCTGCAGGAATGCACGCATTCGAAAAAGATCAGGGAGGGCTTAGCACCTATTTAGACTCACTCTGGTGGACTACCATGATAGTGATGACTGTTGGCAGTGACTATTGGCCAAAGACTTCAGAAGGAAGAGTGTTATGCATAATAATATCGATATACGGTTTTGCAGTTTTCGGGTATATAACCGCGACACTTGCATCTTTTTTCATAGATCGCGATGCGTCAGAGAAAAGCACATCTCTTGCAGGGACAAGTGATATCGAGGAGCTGAAAAAGGAGATTATTGAACTTCAGAGGCTCGTCAACGAAAGAAATGGTGCCAAATAATAAACACGACTGGTGCGGCAAAATTGTCATTTAAACGCTATTGGCACTACGTCATTAGTCAGTGGGGTACTTTAAAGAAATGAATCTTTGAAAAACTTCCCAACTGTCAGATAGGCTGACACTTGGCACCCGATATTTGCAGGGTCCCTCGTAATTCGTAAATCGACCCTCGTAAATCGTAAATCGTAAATCGTAAATCGTAACTCGTTTACAACGCTTTCGGTGTCCTCATCACCTTAATGATCTTAATCACCAGAGGTATGGTTACTGCAAGAACGAAGAAGCCGATGATGTACTTAAGCCAGGGTTGCAGAAAGGGGAGACTGCCGATTAGATACCCAGCCAGTACAAACGCGAGCGTGAATAAGGTGGAGCCGATGGCATTCAGGATGATGAATTGATAGAACCGGTACTTCACTACTCCGGCCAGCAGGGGTGCAAACGATCTGATGATGGGTAAAAAATAGCTTCCGACCATTGCCAGCGCACCGTATTTCTTGAAGAACTCTTCTGTAGAGACAAGAAAGCTTCGCCGGAAAAAACGGGAATCTTTACGACTGTACAGAAACTTCCCTGCGCTGCGACCCGTGCCGTAGCCCAGGATACTCCCTGCTATGCTGCAAAGGATGAGCAGTGTACACACAAAGTATATGGAAGGCAGTATATCCGTTTTAGCGGACAGCATACCGACAGCAAAGAGAACGCCACCCATCGGCAGGAAGAAACAGAAAAAGAACCCGACCGAGCAGAATACCATCAGACACACCAGGACAAGCCCACCAAACTTAATGAGCGCCTCAACATCAATAGCTAACAGGAGATCGGGCATATAGTGTAAGATATTGAATGGATTGGTTGGTTGGTGCAGTTGTCCTATTTTTTTAACTATCCAGCTAGAGTAAGGAGGTGGCGGGGGTGGGGTAGCATGTTGTTTCGATTAGGAGCCTGGACCAAATTACATGGTATCTTGTCTTTATGTACAGGTAGTATTCTTTGGGTGGTAATATGAAGCAGCGAACACTGGTTTCCGATAATTTTGCGGCCTACTGAGCTAACCAAGTCCTTCTAGAGGCAATGAGAAATTGAAATTATCCTCAATAGAATATGTTTTTACGCCCAGATGGCCCACGATTTAATCCTTAAAGTGTCAAGCCTGTTGACACATGGAAGGACCCTTCCGCAGTATGGACGCCCTGCCACCTCGCGAAAAAATGAATTTTCAGCGGCTTCTTTTGCTCCATAATCCAATGATTTTAAACTCGCCTGATACTATTATTTTCTATACTATTGTGTATATAAATTTGCGTATTACGCTAAATTCATGACTAAAAAAGAGCTGAATAGGATACGTGTGGTGTTGGCGGAGAAGGGGTTGACTAACAAGTGGTTAGCAGAGAAAATGGAAAAAAGCGCCACGACTGTTTCCAGGTGGTGCAATAATGATATGCAACCGTCCTTGGAGACACTTTCTGATATCGCGGACACGTTGAAAATAGACATCAAAGATCTGTTGTGGTCATCAAAACACTAATATGGACGAACGGACAGATAACCTATTAAACGCTTTTGATCGGATACTAGATAACCTGGTGGATGGTGAAAAGTATGAAAGCTTACCTCCCAAGGGACCAACTGATTTGCCCTTTCCGTCTATTACCGATGAAGAGTTATCGGCGATGGACCAGGACATATATGGCCAAGATGAAAGAGAAGAATTGGGTAAACATCCCTTTGACACCAACATCAAACTTGTCGAGACACCAGTTATCAAGAGCATCCCTTTACCTAATGAGGATCAACTAAACGGTCTCAACATTATAGGCATTACTGGGTCGAACAACAGGATTCTGACAACATCCTTCCACCTCATTCTGGCAAGATCCTCCGTCGTCAATTTCCGTTATACAAAAGGATTTGAAAAGCCATACTTCTACACCAAAAGCAGAGACGCGTCAGCCCTACTGGTGCTCGATAATAATATATTCGATAGCGCATATAGCATTTATACGAATAACGACCTTATTGATCAATCACAAGCTTTTCCAATTTTTGACCACCTTAGTAGAAATACCGTCAAGCCCTTCAGGTTTAAGTACAATCACGAGAAATCAAAAAAGGCTCCCAACTCACAGTCATTAGGACTTGCGGTAAAATTTCAGCACGCGCTTGAGCTAACGTCAATAAATGATACTGAGCTAGAGAAAGACGGTACCCTCATCTGCTTAAAAGACGGTGCGCTGTTCTCTAATAGTAGTGCGCAGTCAGATATAAAAAACGGTTTAAGGAAGCTGCTATCCTGGTCGGGTAAGAACAGAATATTCGTAGCCATCTCGTCGAAAGTCTCTGAATCAAGAGTTCTAATTAATACAATCGACAGTCGACCGGATCTTATAGAGGAGTACTTTCCTGGCCAGGGAATCACCCTTGGCACTATACTATCATTTGGCACCGACTCATTACTCCTGAAGAAAATACTTAAGCCCGGATTCCGAACACCGCTGGTGGAATACATTGAGTCGACAAGAGCAGGGATTATAAAGGAACCTGGATTGGAGGGTTTAAAGCCCGTGACATGCTATTATCATAAACGCTCCAAGCCATATGGATTTGTGCGACTGGAGATACCCAAATTTATGTGGGAAGAGAATAAGGAATTAACGGAATTCGCAATCTCGGTGGCGGTGTGGCAATATGAACTAGGAGGCGAGCGTCCTTTAGTGATTAAAGCCGCAGCAGAAAGGAGCGCCCTTGACCATGAACGTTGGGTACTGGAGCAACAAATGAAGGCTGCATTTGATAAAAAGAAACTTGAGTTAGTTGAATTCTAAAAACAGTAACTAAATGGAACCAAACAGAATAGATGTGGAAGTTGCAAAACCCTATCATGATATTAATACACCATTTTCTATAGACGAAAATGGAGCACTAGCAGAATATGTCATCAACGATCCTGAGAAAATGCCACAGCTGGCATTGGGAGCATCCATACTTATAAGGGACCGAAAAACTGAAGGAATTGGCGAAACTGACTATAAAGAATTCTGGTATGCCGGGCGCATAATAGGCCTCAAAGCGGTATCTCCTTTTAACCCAGAAAGAACCAGCATGCTATACCAAGAGGATGCTAAGATGGACCCTACGAAACCACTCGAGAATATTAATGGCCCACATACCCATCAACCGATGGTGATACAGGTTGCACTATCCAGAGAACTCTCACCCATAGCGGACAAACCTGGAAAGTTTATGGACGCTGCGATACAGAGACCTCCTTCTGGCCATAGTCGATTATTTTTCCCAAGGCTCGAAAGGGATATCCAGGATCCCTCACCAACATTGAAGGATATCCTACATGTGAAAGAACATGGGCTCTCGTTAGGAATGATCGGCTTTGGGAACAAACCTTATGGATGGATGAATAAGAAGTTTATTGAGTACAAGTGGGATATTGACAAATTAGATAACAAGCATATTTTCATCGTTGGTGAAAGCGGATCCGGCAAAACTGTATTTCTCAAGAACCTGGCATATGAGATAAGAAAACATAGCCCTCAAAACAAGGTTATCCTCACAGATGTACAAGGAGATATTTCGCAGCTACTATTCTGGAATTTTGTAAACAAAATTGATCCTAATAGTTGGCAAGAACCCGTTAGCCAAGCGGAGTATAACGCTGCCGAAGCGGTATTTGGGCAGTTTAGGCTTATCATTCCGCAAACAAAGGATGCTTTTGCAGAAAGTGAGGTTAATACAATCGCAGAGCTTGCAAGTAAGCGATCTAATATAGATGTCAGGAGAATCAGTCTACGATTCCAGGACCTTGACTCTCCAAAAGATGCGGAGTATCTATTCAGGACTAGTTCTGACCAAGCGGCACTCCTGATGGAAGACCTGGCAGACGGCCTAAGGGCAAACAACGAACCTGCATCCCTTTCCCGGTTACAAACAGCCCTTTCAAGATTACTTACAAGAAATACAGGGCCACAAATAATCATACCGACTAATGGTGTATCCTACTATAGAAGCACATTCGAGGCGTGCAGGAGAGCTTTGAGAAGCCTGGAGGATTATTTTGATATGGATCCTATCGGATTGCAAGAAAATAAAAATCCCCTCGATGATTTTGAATTTAACGGCACTACGATATTATACCTGGACCATCTAAACCAGGACGAACGCCTGATGTGGGAAATGCAGCTGGTAAGCTGGCTTTACAAGAATAAAAAGAAGATGCAAAATACCTATGTCTTCTTTGATGAGGCGCATCAGATCATTCCAGCAACAAAATCGACAGGATCCACCGGGATGGCGGAAGTGTTCAGCCGACTACGATCAAATTTCGAAAAGCTTGCGAGAGAGGGCCGAAAATTCAGATTGAACTTGATATTAAGCACTCAGAACCCTCAGGACCTTCACCCTATAGTACCGGAACAGTGCCCAACCCGGGTTGTAATGAAAATTAACCCTAAAAACGCTCAGTATGCCTTCCTTGACAAAGAGCTTGCCTATGTAGCCAATAGCTTTAGCCAAGGGCAGTTCTGGATACAAAGTCCATTTAACGGCAGCCCAGATTGGGTAAGGGTACATAGTATTGCCCCACCAATCCCGCACGACTCTATGGACAGATTCAGAGACCAAATGATGAAAATAGCTGAAAAAGGATAACTTATTGAAAGGATGAAACTGGAAAGAAGAAAGGCAAATACTATTCCTATAAGCTGGAGTAAGGAAGATGAGAAGCTATTACTAAGCTATCTCAAGAGGGAGTTTTTTGACGCCAATTTGCTTAAAGATCTCTTTCCCGACCGAACACTACCAAGTATAAGGAGCAAAGTAAGAAAGCTAAGAATAAAGCATGATTTATTTGGAGAATCTTACAGAGATGAAAAGGAGGACTTCACCATTAAGATTGCTATGAAAGTCAAACCAAAAGTTGTGTTTGATGCATACGCAGGTGCAGGACATCAAACTTTTAAGTGGATTTCGATAGCAGACACTGTATATGCGTCTGAAAAGATGAAATCCAAACTGAAGCAATTTGAGAAAACGGCAAAGGAATACTCATTTGAAAAAATAGATACAGGTGATTGCTTATGGACTCATTATAAAAAAGGGGGAAAGAACATATACTTTTTCATAGGAGATGTAGTTTCTGCAGCCGCTGACCTAAAAGTGAACGGATTGAATGTCGATCTTATCGACCTTGACACTTGTGGTTCAACATTACCAGTACTTCCTACCATATTAGTTCTTTTGCGACCCAAGCACCTGGTAATAACCCATGGAGAGTTTCACTCAATGCGTTTCAAAAGAGAGGACGTTCTGAGACGGCTGTTCATGCATCGAGACATCGGTGCTAATCCCTTTCCTCTGGGCGTTGACGAAATGAGCAAAGAATTAGATAACGCTGTCAAAATTGCTGCTTTGAGAGCACACAACGAAACAGCACACTCATTCTGGCTTGTACTGAAGGAAGAAACATGGCTGGGGAGTCGATTCCACGGGATGCTCCGGCGCTACTATAAGGTGTCTAAACCACCCGCGACATCAGATTGTATTAATGAATTATCTAAATGATCTAATCCCACGAGATGGCGCTTCCAATTAATATAGAGGACCTAATACATGCCAAAACTGTTGAGTCGGTAAGGATTGAATTCAAAAAGGGCTGGAATCCATATAGCATACTGAAAACAGTATGTGCATTCGCCAACGACATAGACGAACAAGGGGGCGGATATATAGTCATAGGAATTGAAGAAGAAAATGGATCTCCTATTCTACCACCTACTGGTGTGGAACAAAAAGAGATAGATAACATACAAAAAGAATTCTTCAAGCTTTGCCAGAGCAATTTAAGAGAGAGCATATTCCCTTCTATAGAACCAATAGAATTTCAAGGAAAGTGGATAATCGTCATTTGGGTAACAACAGGAGAGGAACGTCCATATAGCGCCTCTGACGGACCAGGAAAGAACGCCCAAAAGAAAATATACGTGAGGCACGGTGCCGTGTCAAAGGAGGCTACCCGGGAACAAGAGCTGCAACTACGTGAACTAGCGCAGCATAAACATTTTGACGACAGAGTAAGCAAAAAAGCAAGTATAGATGACTTAGATCTTGGTTTGATATTATCCTACCTCCAGGAAATAAAAAGTCAACTATATAACGAAGCCCAGGGCATGTCGATGACAGACCTAAGCCTAAAAATGCAAATAGCAAGAGGCCCGAAAGAGAATATAAGACCTCTGAATGTCGGACTATTACTATTCAATAAAACGCCGGAGACATTTTTTCCAGGTTGTCTGACCAGACTTGTTGAATTTGAGAGCGGAGCGGGTACCGAGTACTCTGAAAAAGAGTTCTCAGGACCGGTCCACATCCAGATCAGGCAAATAATGGAGTACTTCAACACCACCATTATCAAACAATATGTTCGCAAAGAGAAAACGACTTTGGAACCTCTTAAATTCTTCAACTATCCTTATCAAGCCCTCGAAGAAGCGGTTGTAAATTCACTCTATCACAGAAGCTACGAAAACCCTACTCCCAATGAGATAAGGATATATAAAACAGGAGCTGAAAGACGAATAGAAATATTGAGCTATCCAGGTCCCTTGCCACCCATAGATGAAACAGCCTTGTCACAGCTAAAAGTCACGGCAAGAAATTACCGTAACCTTAAGCTAGGTGATTGGTTAAAAAACATAAGATTAGCAGAGAAATACGCGACAGGTATTCCTACAATTGTTGACTCACTGCAAACTAACGGCTCACCGCAGCCTATACTCTCTACTGACGCGGAGAGATCCTACTTCCTGTTTGTATGCCATATACATCCCGACACTCCCGATGACTTGACTGCCTCATCGTCTGTTGAAACAGAGAAGATAGCCTTATCCAATACTCAACAACAAATACTGGATAACATATTTGAGGAACCTATTGCAACAAATGACATTAAAGTCTTCTTTGAAGGTGATATAAATTCAGATCTGGAGTATCTTCTAGAAAAGGAACTAATAAAAACCAAGGACTTTAAGGGAGTGGAAATTTTATTCATAACGGCGAAAGGCAGAGAGTCGCTGAAAAATTCCTTCTGACACATTACACAATCTATAGACCTTTTATCAAAAACACCACCAGATGGAATATACCTATGAAGAAGTACACGAAGCATATGTTAAGCTGAAAACGTACATCTACTACGATTCGTCTAACCTATTTATGCGGAAACAACTGGCTGTGTTTGAAACCGGGCTTGATGACGACCTGGATATAATAGGACCATTCTTTGAGTATAAGAATTTCGAAAAAAAATACCAGGTCGCTTTTGAAGAAGGGGAAGAAAATGAATTGGCGGACTATGAAAAGAAACTAAGGGTATTTACAGCTGCGTTAAATGCACATCATGAGAATGGTCTCTTCTTTAAAACCATGCTCGACAGAATCACAACAAAGTTTCTTCCCAAAAAAATCATGGAAGAAAAGAAGGAATCTAAAATAATTACCAATAAAAGGACAAGTGTTAAATATGTTATTGAAAGGTCTGCAGTATTCATAGATGCACCGATTGAAATACACCTTATCGCTGTGCTGTGGATCATGAGAAAGGGGGTGGGTATTGACAGAAATCTTTTTAGCCGTTGTTATGGGAACCGTCTTATTCTTAATAAAGAAGAAGAGAAGGTGGTAAAAGGTTCAAGCCTATTCAAGCCTTATCCAAAACAATATCAAAAATGGCGTGACGAAGCTATTAACACTGCTCGCGATCACCTTTCAAATGGTGAAAACGTATTGATATTGAATCTAGACATCCGAGATTTCTTCTACTCCGTACGAATACCACGGGGGGAGATAGATAATTCACCATATTCCAACAGAGCACCCTTCGCATCATTGAACAACCTTTATGATGTATTTGGAAAAATTCATGAAATTTTCACCAAGAAACTTATTGCACATCAAACTCCATATGATTTTACAAATGAAGTGACTGATGATAAAGGAAATATTTCCCACTATATATTGCCGATCGGCCTACTCTCCTCTTTTGTACTGGCGAATCATCACTTAACCAGCTTCGACAATAGAATAATCAAGCATGTAAGACCAATATATTACGGGCGATACGTAGACGACATTCTTATGGTAATTGCCAATCCAGTGTTACCCCATGAGCATGTTGACGATACCATCTTAGAACTTAATTTTAATTATGAGGACTATCGGAACTGGATAAAGGCCTCACCCACGCACGACGAATTCGAAAAATCAACTGCTGAAGACTATGAAGAGCTCTCAGATCTGGAGCAATTTGTCCTTAGGAATTTTCAGCCCACGATAACTCTTATCAATAAACCGACATTTCTGAAGATTGAAAAAGAGCCAGATAATAACCAAGTCTTTAAACTTAACGGCTTTGAACGCCTGTATTGTCAAAGCGGAAAGACGCTTCTCTACTACTTTGACAAGGATGAATCCACAATGGTGATAGATAAGCTGAAAAGAGATCTAGAAGAAAAAAGCAGCGAATTCCGAAACTATACAGACGCAGAAGACGCAGAAGATTTTGAAGAAAGTGCTTATCATCTGCTTTACGATGGCACGGAGGGTAAGGTTAGAACGTTGAAAGACTATAAGGAAAATAAGTTTGGCTTAACAGTCTACTTGTCGAAAAGAATATTCAATGCATTGAGGAGGGACGATAAGATATCAAACCAAGAAGCAGAAAAGATCGTCAGGTTCTTTCAAGGATGTAATGCTCTAAACCTATTTACCCTCTGGGAACGAATACTTGTCTTCCTGCTAGTTAATAAAAAACCGGAAGCGTACGTGCATTTCTACCTGAACTGCTGTGATGCCATAAAAAAGATAGAAATGCACAAAAGCATGAAGAAGATAAGAGCTTCAGATTACCAGAATCATGTGCTCGAATATCTGGATTGTGCTAATGAACTCGCACTGTCTCTAAATCCGCGGTTCATTTCAGAAGTAAGAAAAGTTAAGCGCACGTATGAATTCTCATTTAATGCACTAAAGAAGGAACTGGATCTTTTCAGTAAACGATATAGCCCAACAGACGAGAATGCTTACTATATCAGCAGGTTTAGACGATCGAACCTTGTCCGACATCATTATATCTCCCAACCACTTTTGAGCTACACCAAGACATCGCCGAAAGACTTCAGAGATTTTACCGACATTTCAATCCCTTTCTAATGTACAAACTAGACCCACAGAAACTAGAGCATTCACCGAGAGCGGTTCGCTTTTGGGAATGCTGCCTGGCTGTTTTCTATGAGAACTTAAGCAAAATTAAGCGCAGAACTCTTGTTTCAAAGAAAAGTATAGCGCAAGTAAACATCAACCAATTTATCGAAGATGAAGAGCAGTCAAGATTTTACCTGGACAAAGCGTTTGAAATCTTCCAACTCGCCAATAGAAACCACCTCCCAGTCTACGAACTTAGCGAAAACCTAAAGGACGAATTCTATATAAGGAATGTAAAACCTAAAGCTGGTGAAAATCAACCTGACTCTGTGGCAACACAGGAATTCATAGTAAACTCTGCAACAGCCTTATCTAAACCTAAGATAGCTGTAGCTAATACAAAGGTGTTAGAAGCAAATATCAAGGCCAGCATGAGAGGTAAGCCCAACTATGATGGGAGATTCAATACCTTATATAAAATATTCAAACAAACTCGCGAGGAAAAGGCAGATATCCTCTTACTTCCTGAATGTTTCATGCCTATCGCCTTTCTTGACAGAATCGTGTGGTATGCTGTTAAGGAACAGAAAATGGTAGTGACCGGCATAGAACATGTGACATTGGATAAACTTTCATTCAATTTTATTGTAACAATCCTTCCATTTGAATGGAATGGTATAAAGGATGCAGTAGTTGTATATCGATTGAAAAACCACTACTCACATGCCGAGCGGCTAATGATTGAAACAAATCACTTCAAGGTACCAATCCCCAGCCAATATATTTATGATCTCTTTATTTGGAAAGGAATATACTTCAGCCCCTACTACTGTTTTGAACTAGCAGACATAAGCCATAGAAGTATTTTTAAGAGCCAGATAGATCTACTTATTGCTAGTGAATGGAATCCCGATGTTAACTATTTCTCGAATATTGTCGAGTCCATTTCAAGGGATATCCATGTTTATGTTGCCCAAGTGAACACCAGTCAATATGGCGATACAAGAATTACACGGCCTTCTAAAACCGATATGAAAGACATTCTTAAGCTAAAGGGGGGCGACAACGATACTATCCTGGTAGGGGAAATAAATCTCGATAGTTTACGGGAGTTCCAAAGGGAACTTTATGCTAAAACCAAAGATGATAAGATGTTCAAGCCCTTGCCGCCAGATTTCCCACTGCAGAATGTAATGAAAAGAATTAATAATATGCCAATGTTTTAATTAGACGGTTTGCTTATTCATGTCACAGATTATAAGTAAGGTTGAATCATTACCACCGAGAAAAATGGCGACAGTCTGGCTGGTAAAAGAAGAGCATGACAGCTTACTCTGTGCCTGCAAGTTGTTACAGAAGTATTCTTGCCCCCTTTTAAAATTGGTGGGCAATTCACTGATGCAGAGTTTGCGCCGTTCAGCAATTGTTTTGGCCCGGAACACTTAGGAAATGGGAACAATTCGTGGTGGCGGGTACCTTCCGCAGGCGCATATTTTTTTAGCGGGCTGGCGAAATCCCGCTTCAGGAGGAACTTCTCAATGAACATTTTGCGGCGTACTCCCTCTCAGCACTAGTTCATAGAGGCGTGGAATACTGCGCAACAACCCAGCGCTGCACCACCCTGCCGCCAGCAGTCCGCAAGGTGCAGAAATACACGCCAGGTGCCAAAGCCTTTGTATCAACCGTCAGCCTATGCCTGCCTCCATTTTGGGGCTGGCTAAGCAAGGTCCTCACCGTTTGGCCAAGGCTGTTGTGCAGCGTTATCTCTACATGTTGCCTTTTGCCAATCGCATACTGGATATGACCAGTCCCCTGCACAGGGTTTGGATAGCAAACGAGCGCATCGCGTGAATCCTTCTCTTCGATGGTTGCAACATCCAGCGCCTGGCGGCTGGTACTCAGGAGCGACCAGGCAATATTGGTCAGGTCGGCAGATTGATTGGACAGAACACTTACCACTATGCTGTCGGCTGGCGAAAAAAACACGGCGGAAGAAAAGCCCCTGAAATTGCCGTTATGTCCCCATGCCTGTGTATTGCCAGATGATATTCGCATCAGCCCCAGCCCATACCCCGAAAACAGGGTGCCGTTCAGCGGGACGAACTGCTTCATCATCATCAGCAAGCTATCGTGCAACACCGCGCCGGTAAATAGGAGCTGGCCCCAGCGCGCAAGGTCCCGGGCATTGCCAGCCATTCCGGCTTCAGAGGCGGAAGTACCGAAGCAGGCCGTCATCGGCATGGTGTAAATATCGTTTGCCGGGCCACCAGGCGCACCCCACCAGTTGTGCGGCAACACGCCTGTCGCTGGCTCGTGCTCCCTTACATAGATACTGCCAGACTGAAGTGGATTGAGCAGCCGCTGCCGGGTGAACTGTGCGAACGATTGCCCGGATACCTGCTCAATGATCATCCCCAGTATCAGGTAGTTGGTGTTGCTGTATTGGTGCCCTGCACCCGGGGCAAAATAGGGGGTATTGACGTAATTATTGAGCACGAACTGAGGCGTCATCGCCTGAGAGGGGTTGTTGTTTACCGTACTATACCAACTGGTGTTGTCGAAGTAATTGAAAATGCCGCTGGTGTGATTGAGCAGTTGCCTTATGGTAATGCTGGAGTCGATATTAGGATAGGCAGGCAGATATTCATGTAGCGAATCATTGATACTAAGCAGGCCGTCCTGGTGAAGCAACATAATGCCGGCGGCAGTGAAAGTTTTGGTGACGCTGGCGAAGCCAAATACCATGGCAGTATCGAGGGGCACACCGGCATGCGAGATACCACTCACTCCTTTCCACACCCCTTTACCGGGAATGATAACCGATGCCGACAGACCTTTCAGGTTTGAAGCGGTGTGGAGCTGATCGAGTTTCGTCTGCAGCTGGGCAGCGGTTTGCGGGTCCACCGGTGTTACCTGCGCTTTTACCGCATGCAGCGAGGCGAAAAGCAGAAAAAACAAGGGGACAAAACCTGAGACGGTGATGGAAAGGTTTCTCATGTGCTTTCGGTCTTTAGTAATTAAAGAGTAATCATTTCCTGGTAAGACAAACCTAGAAAATGACTTGTCATTTAAAAGACATATTTGATATTTCGAAAACCTTTCCGGAAAATCTACTAAGAAAAACAAGGCTTGAAAAAACTTCCTTGCTGTCAGATAGGCCGACAGGTGGCACCCGATATTTGCATTTTAGTGGATAGTATCAAGTAGCAAGACAGAAGTAGCAAGTAGCAAGACACAAGTAGCAAGTAGCAAGACACAAGTAGCAAGTAGCAAGTATCAAGTAGCAAGTAGCAAGTATCAAGTAGCAAGACTGTCAAAGCCTGAATAACGTTGACCGTTTTTCACCTCAAGTAGAAGAGATATTTGCCATTCTTTCCGGTGCGACGGAAACTGGCGCGCCAGGATTGTTTATTTGCTTTTAGAAAGTTGAGAAGTGGAGGAGTTAGGAGTCGAGGAGTTAGAACTAAGCTATATGCTATTCCGAATAGACTGGAATAGTGGGTGGTAGCTTTGTGAATAAGTAGAAATTATTACAATCCTCTCGCATCACGATGCAGGGAGTCAATATAGCCCGAAGGGTAAGTTCATTGACATATTGGGAAGTTAAAATGAGTTAAGGAGTGGAGGAGTGGAGGAGTGGAGGAGTGGAGGAGTTCGGGTATAATGGGGGCTTTGGGTTTATTGCATGGAGGTTCATTGGGTGTCTGAATTAGTGGGTGTTTAAGGATAACAATTGTTTTAGTATTACACCGGTAAGAATAGCGATACCAAAGCTTAGTAATGTTCCGACGAGGATGTACTCAGTCAGATTTTTATCGCGGTTATTTCTTACTTCTCCAATTCTCAGTACAGACTTGGCTGCGACTAAAAAGCCTATCGCTTCCCATTGTTCATTGAGCATCATTATTAAAGTAAGTATTCGTTCTATGAAGCCAATAGTCTTTCCGGCATTTGCAAGGGAGTTTCGAGTGTTGGAAGAAGAGGACGTGCTGGCTGTATTCCAAGGGGAGATAATGAACTTTATCAGAACTGAAGCTGGCTCTGTGATAAAAACAAATCCTGTAAAACAAATGAGGAAAGGTACATTGTCCCAGAAAGTAAAGACCATTGTCGGATTCTCGTAGAAATGCCATACGAGGAAAAGGGTGACCAGGTGTAATATCTGATCATAAAAAAACCATTTTTGCCTGTCCTTATCCGGCACATTTGGTAAGGCAGCAGGCTGTTTGTACACTTTCAATATGTCTATTGCCAGGTGGATGAGTGATAGGAGCAAGGCATATTTCCAGAAATGAACGTCCTGGACTATAAAGATTATTAAAACAAAGTGTATTATACCGTGTTGATATAAGCACCGAGATTTGATCTTGCGGGTCTCTTTGTCTGTTATCCAGGTGCCAGGCTGAAAAACAAAATCGCCGAGTATATGAGCTAGAAATAGCTTAAGTAATAAGATCATGGAAGATAAGTGTTAAGTCGTGATCTGAAATATTCCTCCATGATATTTATTTCGTCGTAGGCGGCTCTTCGCCTGCCCTCGCTTATATCTGACTGGCTTTTCTTTTTTAGTATTTTGGCTATCTGGAGCTGGGTCATTTCCGGGTGATCGAGCGATGCTCTGATAATATCTGCCGTGAGGGCTGTCCAGTTATCCATTTGAAGGGAGGCAAGCCTTAGTATTATGTCCATCGTTTCATTGAAATCCTCCCACGGAGTTTTAAGAGCTAAAGTTCTTTTTTGTTTATCAAGCTTATTAAAAGTTTCTCCTGAAAAGATAAAGGCCTCTCCGTTTGACTCGGTTATCCTGGGTGCGTTGAAGGTTTTCTGGCCAATTCCAATTGCTATTCTTACATCAAACTTGTCATGTCGCTTAATAAGGGCTTTTATTTTAATGGCACTAAGCAATGCATTTTTAGGGTCGTCTATTTCTATCTGGAAACTATCTCCTCTGTAGATTTCCCATTTTGCTGGCATTTTGCCATAATTGGCAAGATGTTTTTTAAGCGGAGTCAGCCAGATTGCCTGGTTTTGATTTTCTCTGGAATTTACAATGTCGCCAGTGAGGATAGCTATCATAACTGTCCAATATCGGCATAAATGCCCATAATTAAAAATATTGGCTAAACACCCAATAATTGTAAATATTGGTTGAAAAGCCGATACACAAAAGCTTATGGTATTAGGAGCGATGCCATCCACTTTCATCTGGCAAACTGAACAAAGAATGTCGCTACAGCTATGGGATGGGAGTTGACAAGTGGTTTGAATGTGCAAGTCTGCAGATGCGAAAATGTGCAAATGAGTTGAAAATGTGAGAAGTGGAGGAGTATAGAAGACCCTGAAATTGTTTCAAATCGCTTGGACGACGATTTGAATTTGGATGAATGGATAGCATTTGCCAAAAACTTTGCGTCGGAGATAAGGAAATTTCTATCGAATGATGGCGTTGCAGTTTTTGTGATTGGCGACGTTGCAAAGTTAAGAACCAGTATTATACCCCCTGCTAGGGAATTTGGAGAATAAGTTTTTTAAGAACGTCTGGTGTATTGTTGAGAAGTT
>Ga0196970_1000706_pt1 | contig 33253 bp, 22 predicted proteins | sample S1v_513CmetaG_FD_148672 | JGI IMG/M metagenome (GOLD analysis project Ga0196970, IMG submission 148672) | Soil microbial communities from Anza Borrego desert, Southern California, United States - S1+v_5-13C | ecosystem: Environmental > Terrestrial > Soil > Desert | place: USA: California... | reverse complement strand
TAACCACGAAACACACGAACCACACGAAATGAAGACTCTCAGAAATGCCTTTGCTTCTTTTCCCTTCCTGGTTCGTGTGATTCGTGGTTCACTGCCTTTGCAGTTAAACCATGCCCAATCAATTGAATGCGGGCCGCACCTTGGAGCGCGAAACTGAAAACAGGTAGCAACCACGAAACACACCAAATACACGAAATGAAAATCTTCACAAACGCATTGCCCGTTTTCCTCTTCCAATTTCGTGTGATTCGTGTGATTCGTGGTTCCACTGCCTTTGCTTGGCTTGGCTTGGCTTTGCTTCCTTTCCAGCTTGGTTTGATTGGTGTGATTCGTGGTTAACCGCCTTCGTAATTAACTATGCTCGAACAATTGAAAGCGGATGTTTGCAAGGCCAACCTTGACCTTGTTGCCGAAGGCCTCGTCATCCAAACGTGGGGCAACGCAAGCGCCATCGACCGCGCCAGCGGCGTCATGGTCATCAAACCCAGCGGCGTGCCCTACTCCGAGATGAAACCCGAACACATGGTCTGCGTTGCCCTCGACACGGGGAAGGTCGTCGAAGGCAAACTCAAGCCGAGTTCAGACACCGACACGCACCTGATCCTTTATCGCGAATTCGCTGGAATCGGCGGCGTGGTCCATACGCACAGCCTCTTCGCCACATCCTGGGCGCAGGCCTGCAAACCGCTGCTCGCCTACGGCACGACACAGGCCGATTACTGGTATGGCGATGTCCCCTGCACGCGCCTGCTCAAGCCCGAGGAGATCAAGGACGCCTACGAGGCCAACACCGGCCGCGTGATTGTGGAAACATTCCGTGAGTTGAAGTTCGATCCCATGCAGCATCCCGCCGTGTTGGTGGCAAGCCACGGACCTTTCACGTGGGGCAAGGACGTTCACGACGCAGTGCACAACGCGAGCGTGCTGGAGTTCATCGCAAAGCTGAACAGCGAGACGCTGCGGATCAATCCTGCCTTGAAGCCGATGCAGGACGTGTTGCTCGACAAACATTTCATGCGCAAACACGGACCGAAAGCCACTTACGGGCAAAAGCCCGCGTGACGAGAAGCACCCCATGCATCGCCGTATAAAAAAAGCTTTTCAAGCCGTCCGCACACGAGAGCCGTCCTGCGAAGGCGGATGCGGCGGCGAATTCCACGTTTACTTTGACCATTGCCGGAATCCCAAGTATCACGGGGCGATGAAGTCCGCCGGCGTCGAAAAGTGGCGCGACATTTCATCGCAAGTGTCATTTTTTCATGGCGTCCGCAGGGGATCGTCGTCCGGCGTTCCATCAACTGCGGCTGCACGTCTGCAAAGTCTCAAAAACCAAACAACCAAGTAACACCAACTGTGAAAACCAACATGATTGAATGGATGCTAGTGATCGGCGCGGGAGCATTCGTTGCGTGCCTGGCAGGCTGCGCAACCGGCGGCTCCTCCCCAGAAAACGCCAACAAACAACCGTTCGGCACCGTCGATGGCCAAGCCGTTGAACTCTACACTCTCCGCAACTCGAAAGGCGCCGAGGCGAAGATCATGACCTACGGCGGGATTGTTCAGTCGCTCACCATGCCTGACCGAAACGGCCAGTTCGCGGACATCGTCCTCGGTTTTGACAACGTTGACGATTACGTGAAAGGCAGCCCGTACTTTGGCTGTCTCGTGGGACGCTATGGCAACCGAATTGGCAACGCGAAGTTCACGCTCGAAGGCAAGACCTACGAACTCGCGAAGAACAACAACGGCCATTCGCTGCACGGCGGGATCAAGGGCTTCGACAAGGTCGTTTGGAAAGTCGTCAGCGCCGGCAAGCAACACCTTGAACTCAATTACATCAGCAAGGACGGCGAAGAAGGGTTCCCCGGGACCCTGAATGTCACGGCCACGTACAAACTCACCGATGACAACGAACTGCGCCTCGATTTCAAGGCCAAGACAGACAAAGCGACGGTTGTCAACCTGACGCATCATTCCTACTTCAACCTCAAGGGCCAGGGCAACGGCGACATTCTCGGCCACGAAGTCTTCATCGATGGCGATCGCACCACGCCCGTTGACAGCGGATTGATCCCGACGGGCGAGTATGCATATGTCGAAGGCACGCCGTTTGACTTCCGCAAACCAACAGCCATTGGCGCGCGCATTGATGCGCAGGATCAGCAACTGCAATACGGTCCTGGTTACGACCATAACTGGGTCATCAACAAGGCGATGGGCAAGCTCGCCCTGCAGGCCCGCGTGCATGAACCGACGACGGGACGCGTGATGGAAGTGATCAGCGACCAGCCTGGTTTGCAGTTTTATGCAGGCAACTTCCTCGATGGCACGTTGACCGGCAAAGGCGGCAAGGTCTATCAGCGCCGCACAGGATTTTGCATGGAACCCCAGCATTATCCCGATTCACCGAACAAGCCGCAGTTCCCGAGCGTGGTATTGCGCCCTGGTGAGACCTATAAAAACACGATCATCTACAAGTTCAGCTCCAAATAGCTGAACCGTGGCCGCCTAACCTCAACCGAAGGAACCTCAACCATGTCCTCATTAGATTGGGCCGTTATAGGCCTGTATTTCCTAATCATCGGCATCGTCGCCTGGTGGTATGGGCGAAACCAGAAAGATACCAAGGACTTCTTCCTGGCCGGACGAAACGCAGGATGGATCACCATCGGCGCGTCGATCTTCACTTCGAACATCGGCTCCGAACACATCGTCGGTCTTGCAGGCCAGGGCGCGGCGACGGGCATGGCGATGGCTCACTGGGAACTTCACGCCTGGGTGCTCATCATGCTGGCGGGTTTGTTCGTGCCGTTCTATTACAAGTCCGGCGTCGAAACGATCCCGGAGTTCCTGGAGAAACGCTTCAGCGCGCGCACCCGCCTGATCCTGTCAGGCGTTTCGCTCGTCGCCTACGTCTTCACAAAGGTCAGCGTCACCGTGTATGCGGGCGCAATCGTGTTCCAGGCGCTTCTCCCAGAAGTCGCAATAAAAGTTGGCGGTGCGACTTTGGATGCGTTCTGGATCGGCGCGTTCTCGACAGTCGTGATCACGGGAGTTTACACAGTCTTCGGTGGCATGCGCGCCATCATGGCTACCGCAACTCCGCAGGCCGTCATCATCCTGCTCGGTTCGTTCATCATCACCTACATCGGTCTCGATAAGCTCGGCGGGTGGGGCGAACTCGTAACGATGGCCAAGGCAAATGCCGATCAATTCGCGCTGTGGCGGCCTTTATCTGACCCCAATTTCCCATGGCTCGGCGTGCTGATCGCATCCCCGATCATCGGAATCTGGTATTGGTGTACTGACCAGTATATTGTGCAACGCACGCTGGCGGCCAAGGATCTCGCCACAGCACGCCGTGGTGCGCTGTTCGGCGGGTTGCTCAAAGTGTGGCCTGTGTTGATCTTCCTCATCCCCGGCATGATCGGCTGGGCGCTGCATCAAAAGGGCATCATCACGCTGCCACCGAAAATGGTCGGCGGAGTTCAAGTGGCAGCGATCGATGGCGATCGCGTGTTCCCCACCCTGGTGACCGCTCTCCTGCCTTCAGGTATCCGCGGCTTGATCGTGGCGTGCCTGCTGGCTGCGTTGATGAGTTCACTGGCTTCGCTCTTCAACTCCAGCGCGTCGCTTTTTACCGTCGATGTCTATGAAAAGATTCGCCCCGGACAGTCACCCAAGCACTTGCTGATGGTCGGCCGAATTGCGACGACGGTCGTTGTCGGTTTGGGAATCATATGGATCCCGGTCATGGCAAAAATATCGGGAGGTGGTCTCTACCAATATTTGCAGAGCGTCCAGGGCTACCTGGCGCCGCCGATCACCGCGGTCTTTCTGCTCGGGCTGTTCTGGAATCGCGTCAACTCCGCAGGCGCGACCTGGGGCCTGGCGGGCGGGTTCATCCTCGGCATGATCAAGCTCACGATGCAAAGCATGTACGGCGTTGGCAAACGCGAGACACCCGCGCTGTTCGCCGCGATCGGCGACTTCAACTTCCTCTACGCCACGGGCGTGTTGATGGCCGCAAGCATCATCATAATGGTCGTTGTCTCGCTCATGACGCCGCCGCCGCCGCGCGAGAAAATCAATGGCCTCACCTACAGCACCATTCACGTGGGACAAACCGCCGCGGAAATCAAGAACAGCTGGGACTTCGGCAATAAACTCATGGCCGCCCTCATCCTGTTGCTGGTTGGCGGGATGTATCTCTACTTCAGCTTCTGGCTGAAGTAGCTGCTTCAGGATCAATGTTCACGCGCAGCCTCGGGAAACCGGGGCTGTTTTTTTTCGGGAAAATTCCATTGCTCATGCTACAGTTCGGCATGTCCCGAATCCGCCTTGCCGCACTTGCCGTCGCTGGAGGTTTGACCCTGGCGCTGCCAATCCTGCTGGTTGCGCAATCTGCACGGACAACCACAAACCGCGCTGCGATTCAAACGCCGCAAATGCAGCGTGCAACCAATTCGCCCATGACCACGTTCAACAAACCCGATCCCGCTGAATTGAAGCAGAAGCTGACGCCCCTTCAGTTCAACGTCACCCAGAATGCAGGAACCGAGCCCGCGTTTCGCAACGAGTTCTGGAACAACCACCAGCACGGCATCTATCTTGACATCGTTTCAGGTGAACCGCTGTTCAGCTCGCTGGACAAATACGATTCGGGTTGCGGCTGGCCCAGCTTCACGAAACCCATTCAGAAAGCGCTCGTCGTTGAGAAGACCGATCGATCCCACGGGATGGAACGCATTGAAGTCCGCTCCAAAACCGCTGATTCGCACCTTGGCCATGTCTTCAACGACGGTCCCGCGCCGAGCCACCTGCGGTATTGCATCAACTCCGCCTCATTGAAGTTCGTGCCCGTTGAAGAGATGGAGGCGAAAGGTTTCGGAGCATACCTCGAGCCCTTCATCAAGGCCGGCGTCTATTCCGCAAAGAAATAAGTGGCGCAGGGCTCGGAGCGGGGACCTTCCGGTCGCTTCAATGATCGCACTCAGTCGTGGCAAATGATTGCCCTGCGGGTTCGTGCGCGCTCAAGCGGCGTAGACGGCGCGCTCCAAACCAAGAGTTTCCGCTTTTCTTTCCCACCCCCGTAATTACTCTGCGTCGCATTCGCAATGGCCCTAAGACTGTTCAACACTCTCACGCGCTCGGTTCAGGATTTCACCCCGCTCGACCCCGCTGGAAAACGCGTGGGAATGTATTGCTGCGGCCCCACTGTTTACGATTACGCCCACATCGGAAACTGCCGCACATTCGTGTTCAGCGATCTCGTCCGCCGATACCTTGAGTTCCGCGGCTACGCTGTCACCCACGTGATGAACATCACGGACGTCGAGGACAAGATCATCCGGCGCGTCCGCGAGTCCAATACGCCGCTCAGGGATTACACGGCGAAATACGAACAGGCATTCCTCGGCGACCTGAAAACCCTTGCCTGCCTCGAACCGCATCAGCGGCCGCACGCGACGGATTACATCCCTGACATTATCGAGCTGATTGCAAAGCTCATCGCGCGCGGGATCGCCTACAAAACACCTGATGGCTCGGTCTATTTCAGCATCGAAAAATATCGCGGCTGCGGCTGCCATTACGGCCAGCTGCTCAACCTGAACTTCGAGGAAATGCGCGTGGGCGAGCGCGTTCGGAGCGACGAATATGCAAAGGAATCCGTCGCGGACTTTGCTTTGTGGAAAGCGCGCGTGCCGGAAGATGGCGACGTGTTCTGGCCAAGCCCGTGGGGCGACGGCCGTCCCGGCTGGCACATCGAATGTTCGGCGATGAGCATGAAAATCCTCGGGCCGAGCTTCGATCTCCACCTGGGCGGCGAAGACCTGATCTTTCCGCATCATGAAGACGAAATCGCGCAGAGCGAAGGCGCGGGCATGCAGGCGCAAGGCCAGCGTTTTGTGAAGCATTGGATGCACGGAGCGCACCTGCTCGTCGAAGGCAAGAAGATGAGCAAGTCGCTCGGAAACTTTTTCACATTGCGCGACCTCCTGGACAAGGGATTCAACGGACGCGAAATCCGCTACCTGCTCCTTCAAGCGCATTATCGCGAGACGTTCAATTTTACGATTGAAGGTTTGCAAGGCGCACGCACCGCGCTGGCGCGCATCGATGAGTGCCTCGGCAAGTTACGCGAGCGCTCAACGGCGGCGAAGGCGGCGCCTGGGACGGAACTCGTGAACCAATTCACGGAAGCGCTGGACAACGACTTGAACATCTCAGGCGCGTGGGGCTGCGTGTTCGAATGGGTCCGCGAAACCAACAAACGCCTCGCGGACGCGGCCTTCACGGCTTCTGACGCCGCTGCCGCGCTTGGAGGCTGGGACAGGATCAATACGGTTCTCGGCCTCGCTGCTCCTGAGGAATCTGAAGCGCCCCCTGAACTGCTCGCCCTGTTGGAGGAACGCCAGGCCGCACGCAAGGCAAAGGATTTTAAGCGCTCAGATGCCATTCGCGACGAATTGAAGGCGAAGGGTTGGATTATCGAAGACAGCCCGAAGGGATCGAAGCTCAAGAAGGCTTGAAGCGATGGCAGGATTGTTCATCACGTTCGAGGGAACGGAAGGATGCGGAAAGTCGACGCAACTCGCGCTGCTCGCAGATCGTCTTCGCACGATCGGCCATACGGTGCGGACATTGCGTGAGCCCGGCGGGACTGCGATTGGGGAAGAAATTCGCCACACCCTGAAGCACAGTCCTGCCAACCATGGCATGACTCCGGAGGCTGAGCTGCTGCTGCTGAACGCGAGCCGCGCGCAGCTGGTCAGGGAAGTCATCCGCCCTGCCCTTGCATCAGGCGAAATAGTTCTCTGCGACCGCTTCCTCGATTCCACAATTGTTTATCAAGGCCACGGCAGGCAGCTGGATCTCGGGATGATCCGCTCCATCATCGATCTCGCGGTCGGCGGCACGCGCCCAACTGTGACGCTGCTTTTGCGTGTTTCGCAGAACGTCAGTGAAGCAAGGCAGCGCGCGCGCGCGGCGCAGCAGCCAGTTGTGCGCGATCGTTTTGAGGAAGCGGATCGCAGTTTCTTCAGCCGCGTGGAATTGGGCTACGACGAAATCGCGCGGGCAGAGCGGGAACGTATTCGGATTGTCGAAGCCAATCAATCGGTTGAAGCGGTCGCCGCAGCGGTGTGGACGGAGGTGGAACGATTTCTCAAACCCCCTGCGTCTGCGTAATTGTCAAACCCGCCAGGGTTGAATTTTACCGAACGCAATCCAATCGTTGTTGTCCATATTGCGTCAGTTGCTTAGGACGTAGCGCCGTAGCGCACGGTTTCCAAACTTGTCCACCCTCCGCAGTAGCTGCTACGGAGGACGGGCGATACAGAGACTCGGGGCCTGCGCTACGCCATTCGTACGCTGTTGAAGCGCCCGCAACCGAAACTTGCGCGACGCGCTGACGACAGGCAACACTGGACGACCAATGAACGCATGCAGCAAACGTACTTTGCCAGCGTCAGGGATTGCCATAGCCCTGACGCTCTTCGTGCTGCTGCTGTCCTCTGCACTCCTTTCCGCCGCGCAATTCACGGCTTCACTTGATCGGCCTGTCTTCGAATTGGGCGACCAGGCAAAACTTATCCTGACCTTCGAAGGCGGCGAACCTGCCGGACCGCCAGGAGCGCCGCGGGTGCCGGGGCTGCAGATTGCCTATGCAGGACAAACGAGCCAGGCGATATTCATTAACGGAAGGGCCAGTTCCACACTTTCCTATTCCTATGGCGTGACGGCGCAACGGGTTGGGGAATACACAATTCCGGAAATGGTGGTGACCGTTGGGGGCCAGCAGTTGAAGTCGCAGCCGCTCAAGCTGACCGTGACGCAACCCGGAGCGGTCGCCATGGGAAACGCGGGGCAGTCGCTTGCAATGATGAAACTTGCCGTGCCGCGCAAGGAAGTCTTTGTCGGCGAAACGTTCACCCTTCAACTTAACCTTTACCTCCACAGCTCGGTCCAGAACTTCGGCAACTTCCAGCTCACGTCCTTTCCTGCTGCCGGATTCAACGTCGGAAAAATGGCGGAAGGCCAGCGCAGCCGCACTCAAATTGGTGACGCGGTTTACACGGTCATTCCCATCAACCTCGTTTTGACTCCCGTGAAGCAGGACACATTGACGATTGGCCCCATCACAGCGCGCATGATTGTGGAACTGCCGTCTCCCAATCGGCGCCGCGATCCTTTCGACGCGTTCCTGTTCAACCGTCCGGATCAGCGCACGATCAATCTCAGCGCCGAACCTGAAACGCTGGAGTCCAAATCCCTGCCTGTTGCCAATCTCCCACCAGGCTTCAATGGCGCCATTGGCCAATACTCTTTGTCACTCAGCGCAGGCCCGACCAATGTGGCTGTCGGCGATCCCATCACGATCAAAGTGCAGATCACTGGCCGCGGATCGCTCGACAGCGTGTCGCTTCCGGAACAACCTGAATGGGCTCAATTCAGGCTTTATCCGCCCACGGCAAAAACTGAGACAACGGATCCACTCGGCGTTGAAGGATCGCGCATTTTCGAACAGGTCGTTGTGCCGCAAAGCACTGACGTATCCCTCCTGCCACAATTCTCGTTCAGCTACTTCGATCCCGAAATCCAATCCTTTCAAACGCTCACGCACCCGCCGATTCCGCTGACGGTCCGGCCCGCAGGATCGAGTCCGCAACCCACCCTTGCGAGCGCCGACGCCAGCGAAACGGCAGTTTCGGAAGACATCGTCCCAATCCGCCAGCGGCCTGGCAGACTGGTCGCACAGCAGGCGCCGCTGCTGCAACGGCCAGCCTTTCTTGCGCTGCAAAGCGTGCCGCTGGTGGCGCTGATCGGCGCCGTTCTCTGGCGCCGCCGACACGAAGCCGTTGCCAACAACCCGCGTTTGCGCCGTCAGCGTCAGGTGGCTGAAACCGTCCGGAACGGGATCGCCACCCTGAAACAGCATGCCGCGCAAAATCAATCGGATGATTTCTTTGCTACGGTTTTCCGGCTGTTGCAGGAACAATTGGGCGAGCGCCTGGATGTGCCTGCGCATTCCATCACCGAGTCTGTGGTCCAGGAACGATTGCGGCCACAAGGGCTTCCGGAAGAGACGCTTCGCTCGGTTGAGGAACTATTCCAGGCCTGCAATCTCGCCCGATACGCTCCGATCAAATCGAGCCAGGAACTCGCGGCGTTCATTCCGCGCGTCGAATCGGCCTTGCACGCTTTGCAGGAGGTGAAGCCATGATGCGGCTGCTCATGGCGTTGTTCCTCATCTGCTGCGGCACTCTGCATGCGCGTTCTGCTGAACTTCCGGAATTCGACCTCGCGAACCGCCTGTATGCGCAGGGCAAGTTCACTGAAGCTGCCTCAAACTATTTGCAATTGATTCAGGCCGGAAAACTTTCGCCTGCCATCTACTTCAACCTGGGAAACGCTTATTACAAGTCAGGCGAAGCCGGCCGCGCGATCGCGGCCTATCGCCACGCAGAAAGGTTGGGCCCGCGCGATCCCGATTTGCGCGCCAACCTGGAATTCGTCCGGCGACAGGTTCAAGGTCCGTCGCACCAACCCGCCCGTTTGGACCGCGCGATTGAGCGCTTCACGTTGAACGAGTGGACGGTCATCGCTTTGGCACCTTTCTGGATCTCGGTTCTCACCTTCGCCCTCATCCAGTTTCGTCCTGGCCTTCGCGGATCTCTGCGTGGACTGGCCTGGACGTTCGCTGCGATCGCATTGGTTGGATTCGCCGGAATGGGAATCGCTTGGAAACATGCGTCACAGCCGGTGGCGGTTGTGATCGCAACTGAGTCGACGGTTCGCAATGGTCCGCTCGAGGAAGCTCCGCAGGCGTTCTCAGCGAGGAATGGTGCGGAACTCCAGGTGATTGATGAGAAGGATGCATGGCTGCAGGTCAGCGCGGGAAATCGGATTGGATGGTTGAAGCGCGACGACGTGATTCTTTGGCGAGGGATTTAGAGGGGGACGAGCACGCCGGAGCGCAGGATTCCGCCTGCGTGAACGCGCAACCCTGATGCATTCGAAGTCGCCGTCGCTCACGCAACCTTTCCAATTAAAGCCGGCCTGAAGGCACGCGCTCCTTTGCAGACGAGCCTCGTTCCGGGGATGCGCCATTGACTGAAAATCTCCCTCGGGTATTCTCTGACATCCATTGAATGAAGGCAGGTGAAACTTCTTCCAGCGATGGAAATGAAGATCTGGGGACGTGGCGTGAATCTGTAATAGCGCTGGTTCTTGTCGGATTGGCATTTTTCATCCGCCTCGCAGTTCATCCACTGCTGGACGGGCATTACCCTTACGTAACCTTCTTTCCGGTCGCTGTTTACGCAGCCTGGAAATGCCGCTGGCAATTCTCGCTCCTGATTGTCATCGCCGGATTCGGACTCGCGCATTGGTGGTTTATCCCGCCCAAAGGCAGCTTCAAGATGATCGAGCTGTCCCATTGGTATGGGTCAACGGGTTACCTCGCTGCCTGCGCCGCCATCATTGTTTTGGGCGAGCGGCTCCGCCGCCAAAACGTCATTCTCAAGCGTGAGCTGAGGGACCGCGCCAAAACCGAACAGGCGCTCGTTCGCACAGCGCAATTCCCGGAACAAAATCCGTCGCCCGTGATGCGATTAAGCGCCGACGGCACATTCCTTTACAGCAATCCCGCCAGCGCGCCGCTGCTTTCCGCGTGGAAAACCGAAGTTGGCAAACGGGCGCCCGAGTCACTGGAAAAATGGATGTTCACCGTTCTGCAAGCGAATCAGATCGGCGAACATGAGCAGACGATTGGTTCCCAGATGTATTCGCTCGTCGCGGCCCCGTTTCCGAATCTCGGCTATGTAAACCTTTACGCCCGCGACATCACCGCGCGCGTCGCCGCCGAACAGGAACAAGCAAGAACGCTGGAACGGTTTCACCTCCTGTCGGAAGTCTCGTCCCAGCTTCTCACCGCGGAGGATCCGCAGCAGTTGATTGATCAACTCTGCGTCAAGGTGATGAACCATCTCGGTTGCGAGGCGTTCTTCAATTACCTGTGGGACGACGCGCGCCAGCAACTGCACTTGAACGCCGTCGCCGGCATGCCTGCTGCCGTGATGAAGCAAATGGAGTGGCTGGACCCCGATCGCACCTTCTTCGGAGGCAGCCCGTCTCATCCGTGCAGACTCGACACCGACGCACTTGCCACGAGTGACGATCCCGATGCAAAGCTCCTGCGCGATCTTGGATTTCGGGCGTATGCGTGCCACCCCTTGATGACCAGTCAACGCATGCTGGGCACTCTCTCCTTCGCCTCTCGCAGCCGTGATGCGTTCAGCGAGGACGAATTCAATTTGATCCGGCGCATCTCCGACCAGGTAGCGATCGCGCTGGAACGCATCCGCTCGGCTCGGAGCCTCAAGGAAAGCGAGTATCGTTTCCGCACAATGGCCAACGCGTCGCCGGCTATGATCTGGATCGCGGCGCCCGATAAACGGTGCACCTGGTTCAACACCGCGTGGCTCGAATTCGTGGGCCGGACGCTGGAAAACGACCTGGGTTCCTCGTTATCGCTAAACGTCCATCCTGAGGACCGCGAACGCGTCGAACACCAGTTCAACGAGGCGTTTGACGTGCGGGAGTCGTTTGAAATGGAATTTCGCCTGCGCCGTTTCGATGGGGAACATCGCTGGATTCTGAATCGCGGGACGCCCGTCTACGATGCCGGCGAGTTCAAGGGTTATATCGGGTCGTGCGTCGACGTGCACGAACGCCACCTGCAGCGCGATCATCTGGAGCTGGCTGTTCGCGAACGCACCGCGCAATTGCAGGATTCCATGGCTGAATTGGAATCGTTCTCCTATAGCATCGCGCACGACATGCGTGCACCGCTGCGGGCGATGCATGGATTTGCCAAGATCCTGACACAGGAGACGGAGGGACGGCTGGACGACACTCAGCGGGAATATTTGCGGCGCATTGTGACTTCAGCCCAGCGCCTCGATGCCCTGATTCAGGACGTGCTAAACTACAGCCGGCTGGCGAGAACCGACCTGCAGCTCGAACCCATTGCGACCGACACATTTATCCGCGACATCCTGTTGTCCTATCCCGATTTTTCGCCGGCGAGGGCGCACATCCACATTCCAAATACCCTGCCTGCCGTGATGGCAAATCGCGCGGCCATGACACAGGTGGTTTCGAACGTGCTGGGCAATGCGGTGAAATTTGTTGAACCCGGCGTGTTTCCGAACGTAGAGATTACAGCCGAAACCACAGCAGAACGGGTGCGTCTTTCGTTCCGTGACAACGGCATCGGCATCGAACCCGAGGCGCAGGAAAGAATTTTCAAAATGTTTCAGCGGCTGAATCGAACGGAGCTCTATGAGGGAACCGGAATCGGTCTCGCGATCGTGCGCAAAGCGATGGAGCGGATGGGCGGTTCAGTCTCGCTGGAATCCACACTCGGCGAGGGCAGCACGTTTCACATCGATTTCAAACCAGCCACCACTCCATGACGCCAGCGCCCATACTCCTCGTCGAAGATGACGAAAACGACATTTTCTTTTTCACGCGAGCCGTGCAACTCACAGCCACGGACAGGCCTCTGCAGGTGGTGAAGGACGGCATGCAGGCAATGGAATACCTGGGCGGCAAAGGGAATTTTGCCGACCGCCAGAAATACCCATTCCCTGGAGTTGTCATTCTCGACCTCAACCTCCCCCGCAAACCGGGACTTGAGGTGTTGAAATGGATTCGCCAACACACTGAATGGTCAGGAATTCCCGTGGTCGTATTGACGTCATCCAGCTCCGACCTGGATGTGACTGTGGCATATCGGTTGGGAGCAAATTCCTACTTTGTTAAGCCGACGGATCCCGACGCGTTGACCGACCTCTTGCGGGTCTTTCAAGAATACTGGTTCAAGTGGGGCCGTGTTCTGCCAGTGCCAAGCGTTTGAGCGCCTTGCCGTCCCGGGGCGCCTGCATCGCGTCAAACGTCGATGATGTCGCCGCGGCCGGGTGGCACGGGCGGCGGGGCGGACGACGGACTGGATTCTGCCTGCGGCTGGACATACTGCTGCTCCTTCCATCGACGCGCGAGCACCAGCAGCACGCATCCAGTCCAGGTGGGAAGCATTCCCACCGCGGGGATGAACTCAGCGACGAATGTCGGCAGAAACAGGATGTGGAATCCGATCGTGGCGCTCACCAGGATCATTGCAATGACGTCCGTGAACTGATCGAGAAAAAACCAGCCCCACGCGCCCGTAGCAATCTGAAACGCATCGGCCGCCATCGCAATGACCAGCGCTGCGAGCATGCGCGAGCGGGTCAACGCGGGTTTCAACAGGCGGTATTCCATTTGGTTTCCCTGTAACTAACCCGTTCCGCCCGCCTGTGCAAGGAGCACATCCGCCGCAGCGCAATTCGCGTAAACCCGTTTGCCTCCTTCCCGTTTTGGTTGCGCCTCCGGCCCGCTGTTTCGTGGTCATGGATGTTTGGCGGCAGGATCAGCGTTCCTCCGGTTCCGTGTCCAAGAACAATGGCAAGATGCGGCCGTGCGGTAACACGCAGAACTTGGACCTTGAACTTTAAACGTCGAACTTTGAAGCTTGCCGCGCTATGGCCATCGCCGATCTGCGGAGAGAATACAATTTTGCCGGGCTCCGCCGCGCCGATCTCGAACGCGATCCCATCTCGCAATTCCAACGCTGGTTCGAACAGGCAGCAGGGCGGCGCACATCAGGCAAACTCCGGCGCTTCCTCATTCGCAACTACAAGACCCTGCTCCAGATTGCCGGGGCGGAACCCATGGATGTCAACGCGGCCACGCTAGCCACGGTCGACAAGGCCGGCCGCCCCTCGGCTCGCATTGTTCTTCTCAAGGGCGTGGATCACCGCGGCTTCATTTTCTACACAAATTACGGCAGCCGCAAAGGTCGTGAACTGCTCGAGAACCCAAATGCCGCGTTAGTCTTCTATTGGCCCGAACAGGAACGGCAGGTTTGCATCGCAGGTTCGGCGACGCAACTCGAGCGTCCCGAGATCGAGGCCTATTTTCGCAGCCGTCCGCGTGGCAGCCGCATTGGCGCGTGGGCCTCAAAACAAAGCGAGGTCGTTGCAAATCGTGAAACCCTGGAAATCCGCTGGGCTGAGCTTCAAAGGCAATATCCAGGAGACGACATCCCTGTCCCGCCAAACTGGGGCGGGTTCGTCGTCAAACCCGAACGGGTCGAGTTCTGGCAGGGCCGTCCCAGCCGCATGCACGATCGTTTCTGTTACACCCAGCAGTCAGATGGCACGTGGCGGCTCGATCGGCTGTCGCCCTGATCCGGCAACGAGGAACTTCCCGATAGCCGCCCGGGAAATATTACCCATTATGCCCCTTGATTTCGCAGACGGCAGGCCGACCTTTGCGTAGCAGGTAGTGCTGCCGGAGATGACCTGCGTTGAACCAACCTCTGCCGGCAGCTTGCAGATGCCGAAGCAACACTATCAATCGTCCGTCGACGGCTCGCAGGCCGTCATCCTGTTTGAGACCCCCACTGCCCGCGATGCGCTCTTGAAAGGTTCGCCGTGTCACATGGCCGATCTTTCGGAAGAATCTGTATGGGCAGCTCTACCAAGCGTAAAGGATGCGGAAGCTGAAAAAACCATGCGGAACGCATTGGCCGCGGGCACAGTGATCGTAGCGGCTTCCGCCAATGGTGACTTCCCCACTGATTTCAAGCTCTGGCTGGAACGCTGGTCGAACAAACGCAGCACCCCTGGAACGTTGATCGCGTTCTTCTACGATCGCAAGGTCACCGACCTGGCGTCCGTGAAGGAACTCTACCTGAGGCAGGCTTCACAATCGGCAGGAATGGAATTCAAGCGCGACATGCCGCTGAGGTTTGCAGCGCCAGTTCCCGATTCCATCGACACGTTCAGCCACCGTGCAGGCCAGATGACCTCCGTTCTCGACGGAATTCTGAGCCACCGCAGCACTCACACGCCGCCGCTCTAAGCACCCTCACCTGCCGGCGGTTCAGTGCCCGGCGCAGGCTCCGCATTTTCGCTGGCGGCTTCTTCCTGCTGTTCGCTGATCACGGGCGCGACTGCCTGCAGCTTGTCATCGCCACTCAGGTTGATCAATTTCACGCCCTGTGTGTTTCGACCCGCCTCGCGGATGTCCTTCACAAACGTGCGCACCATCTGCCCCGTCGTCGTGATCAGCATGATCTCGTCTGAATCGCGCACCGTCAGCGCACCGATGACCTTGCCGGTTTTCTCGGTGGTCTTCATCGTGATAATGCCCTTGCCGCCACGCGATTGAACGCGGTACTCGGAGAAATCCGTGCGCTTTCCAATCCCGTTCTCCCCTGCGACCAGGAGCGTGGCATCGGCAACCACAATGGCGCTCGCAACCAGCGCATCATCCTTGTCCAGGTTGATCCCGCGCACGCCCGCGGCGTTGCGTCCCATGGAACGCACATCGGATTCATTGAAGCGAATGCTCATTCCGTTGCGCGTAATCAGCACAACGCCATCGCCTGGATCCATCACCTCGTCATTCTCGACCTTGCTGCCGCGCGTCAGCTTCACATCGATCAGTGCGTCGCCAGGCTCGATGGAGATCGCGATGATTCCGCCTTTGCGCACATTGGCGAACTCATTCAACGAAGTCTTCTTGACCGTTCCCTGCTGCGTCGCAAAAAACAATTCACCCGGCTGTTCCCATGTGATGTCCTCCCGGTTTGCCCCCGTGCGGGACAGCACGCGGATCATCGCTGCAATCTTCTCGCCTGCCTTGAGCTCCAGCAAATTGGCAATGCTGCGGCCCTTCGACGCGCGGGCCATGTCTGGAATCTCATGAACCCGCTCCACATACACACGCCCGCTGTTCGTGAAGAACATCAGGTAATCGTGCGTGCTGGCGGTGAACAGGTGCTCAATGAAATCCTGGTCCTCAGGCGTGTCGCTCTCGCGCGTGGCCATGCCGATCACTCCCTTGCCGCCGCGGCGCTGGGCGCGATACGAACTCACGTTCGTGCGCTTGATCAGCCCGCTGTGCGTGAGCGTGATGATGACACCCTCATTGGCAATCAGATCCTCAATCGCCATCTCGCCCTCGTCCGGCACAATCTCCGTCATCCGCGGCGTCGCATACTTTTCTTTGATGGCCTTCAACTCCTGCTTGATGATTGCCATCACACGCGATTCCTTCGCGAGGATGTCGAGCAGGTCCTTGATCGTTTCCATCAAGGCCTTGTATTCCTTCTCGACCTTGTCGATTTCCAGGCCCGTGAGCTGATACAGCCGCAGGTCCAGGATGGCGTCCACCTGCCGTTCATTCAGAGCATAGCGGCCATTCACAATGCGCGCCTCACTGCGGATCAAAACGCCCAGCTGTTCCACCTGTTCGCGCGACCATTCAAAAGCGAGCAGCTTGATCCGCGCCTCGTCGCGCGTCTTGCTGGAACGGATGATGTGGATGAACTCGTCGAGGTTGGCGAGCGCGATCAGGTAACCCTCGAGCAGTTCCGCCCGTTCCTCAGCCTTGCGCAATTCGTATCGCGTCCTGCGCAGAATCACTTCGCGCCGATGCTCGATGTAGCACTGGATGATCTGCTTCAGGTTCAGCACCTTTGGCCGGCCGTGATCAATCGCGAGTGAATTAACGCTGAACGAAACCTCCAGTTGCGTGTGCTTGTAGAGGTTGTTGATGACCACCTTCGGATTGCCATCGCGCTTCAACTCCATCACGAGCCGCGTGTTCTCGTCCGACTCATTGCGCATCGCGCTGATCTCGGTGATCACCTTCTCGTTGACGAGTTCCGCTATGCGTTCCTCCAGCGCGGCGCGGTTGACGTTGAATGGAATTTGCGTCACCACGATCTGCTCGCGGTTGCCCTTCATCTCCTCCACGCCCATGCGCCCGCGCAATTTCACGCTCCCCCGCCCTGTCTCAAAATAGCTGCGGATTCCCTCAATCCCGCAGATCACGCCGCCCGTGGGGAAATCCGGCCCCTTGATGAACTTCATCAGCTCGGTCGCCGTGATCGCAGGATTGTCGATTTGCGCGCTGATGCCATCAATGACTTCGCCAAGATTGTGCGGCGGCATGTTCGTCGCCATGCCCACCGCGATGCCCGTCCCGCCATTGACGAGCAGGTTCGGAAAGGCCGCGGGGAAAACCGTCGGCTCGGTCATTCGTTCATCGTAGTTCGGAACAAAATCCACCGTGTCCCGATCCATGTCCTGCATCAAAGCCGCGCCCAGGTGCGTCAGCCGCGCCTCCGTATAACGCATTGCCGCGGGCGGATCGTTTTCAATCGATCCGAAATTACCCTTCCCATCCACCAACCGCTCACGCATCGCCCACGGCTGTGCCATGTGGACCAGCGTGGGATAAATCACCGCTTCACCGTGCGGATGGTAATTGCCCGAGGTGTCGCCGCAGATCTTCGCGCATTTGTAAGGCTTGCGCCCTGGAAACAGCGACAGCTCATGCATGGCGTAGAGGATGCGCCGTTGCGATGGCTTCAACCCGTCCCGCACGTCAGGCAATGCGCGCGAAATGATCACCGACATCGAGTAGTCCAGGAAGGACGCCTTGATTTCCTCGGCTACGTTGATCTTCGCGATCTTTTCGCCCTGTGAATAAGCGCCGCCTGATGGCTGCGGCTGTTCTGTAGATTCAGTTTCGTCTGGCATGAAAAAATTCTATTTCGTTGGCGGCCGCGGAACCGCGGCAAGCCCTATGTAATCCGAAGCTTCGCAAACACGCTCGTCACTGCTGCACATCGCTTCCCCGCCGTGAAGCTCTGCTGTCGCGACGTGAATCGCGTCCAGCGTTCGCAGCGGAATCACGGGTGCACACTGTTCGATCACCGCGCCTGCACGTTCGATAACTTGCCGATTCAGCGGCAGCAGGACAATTTCCTGCTCGCGAATGCGGTCCTGGAAAGCCCGCCAGCTCGCCATCCGCGCCTCGCGTGTAATCCGCCCGGCCCGCTCTTTCGCGAAAAGGGCGGATCGAATTTCCGCAACCGCGAGTTCGGATGTGACAACCGCCTCGCCCGTCACTATCGCGTTGTATGCCTCGCTGTCAGGCTCGTAGGTGACCAGTTTGAGGATGACGCAGCTATCGAGGTACATCGTCGTTACCAGCCACGGCCATCACGATCCGCGCGTATGATTTCGCCCGCAAACGGCCCCTCGGTTTGCATGGGCATGGTCTTCAAGTGGTCCATGGTCCCCGTGAACACTTTACGCCGCCTGCGTTCCGTCATGGGAACGAGGACAGCCTTGGGTTTTCCGTCGCTCGTGATCGTCACTTCCTGTCCACCCGCAACCAGCTCCAGTAATGCCGAAAGCTTTGCCTTCGCTGCTCGCACTGGGATGCTGAGTCCAATCCCAGGCAATGCCACAGCCTCATTGAGAATTCCCGGCCGGGCCTTGGCTGCCCTGTGTTTTGCTGTTTTCGCTTTCACATCGAAATGTAGTCACTTGAGACCACATTCGTCAAACAATCACACATCCAGGTTGCGAACGTTGAGCGCGTTGTCTTCGATGAACTGGCGGCGCGGCTCGACTTCTTCGCCCATCAACCGTGTGAACATTTCCTCAGCTTCAACGGCATCGGTCAGGTCGATTCTCAGCAACTTGCGCTTGGCCGGATTCATTGTTGTTTCAAATAATTCCTTCGCATCCATTTCACCCAATCCCTTGAATCGCGTAACCTGGATGCCTTTCTTCCCCACAGCCTTCACGCCTTCCAAAATGTCGGGGATCGAGAACAGCGCCGTTGCTGTCGCGCGGTCGCCCTCGCCTTCAATCAGCTCAAACAGTGGCTTGTCCTGCGCGGCATAATGATCGACCGCCAATCCCTTCTTGCCCAGTTTTCCAAGCAGGTCGGCGATCGCCTTGCTTTCGAGATGCAAGTCATACAGCGCCGCCCGGCGCGTCGGGCCGTCCTTGCGCCGCTCAAATTCCGTGTCAGTTCCAAACAGATCCACATTGTTGGTCTTGAACTGCTCCAACTCATCGTTCGTCAGGAAATAATGAACGGTTTCGTCATTGCCTTCCCGAACCTTTGCCATGTGCAGCGGCAACAATCCGTCCTTGTCGCGCCGTTCCACGTAGTCCGCAAAGTCGCCGCCCAGCCGGCGAATGTACGTCGCGTGCTTGTCGAGCGATTCCAGTAACGTGAGAATCTCCTCCAGTTGCTTGGGCTCAAATTCCCGGCCATCGGCTATGTTCTTCAACCGCACTTCCTCAGTGCCAATCTGCAGCAGAATCCGATTCAACTGAATGTCGTCGTCGACATACTCCGTCCGCTTCTTGCGCGTGATGGAATAGAGCGGCGGTTGCGCGATGTAAACGAAACCCTGCTTCACCAACTGCGGCATCTGACGGTAGAAAAACGTCAGCAACAGCGTGCGAATGTGGGATCCGTCGACGTCAGCATCCGTCATGATGATGATCTTGTGGTAACGCAGCTTCTCAAGGTTGAACGCGCCTTCTCCTTCGCCGTCGCCAATCCCCGTTCCCACCGCCGTGATCATGGTGCGGATTTCATTGTTCTGCAGCACCTTGTCCAGGCGCGCCTTCTCCACGTTGATCAGCTTTCCGCGAATCGGCAGGATTGCCTGAAATTTTCGATCGCGCCCCTGCTTCGCAGAACCGCCTGCGGAATCACCTTCGACGATATAAAGCTCCGTGTTGGCAGGATCCCGATCCGAACAATCCGCGAGTTTTCCTGGCAATCCACCACCCGTGAGCGCGCTCTTGCGAACCGCTTCACGCGCCTTGCGCGCGGCCTCACGAGCACGCGCTGCGTTCAATCCCTTGTCAATGATGCGTTTTGCGATCGGCGGATTCGCATCGAAGTAACTCATCAGCCCTTCATACGAAACCGAACCCACGATGCTTTCGACCTCGGGCGACAACAACTTCACCTTGGTCTGCGATTCAAATTTGGGATCGCTGTGCTTCACCGAGATCACCGCCGTGAGCCCTTCGCGGACGTCATCGCCCGTGATCTGCGGATCCTTTTCCTTCAGCAAATTGTTCTGCTTCGAATACTGGTTGATCGCACGCGTAAGGGCGCTGCGAAAACCCGACAGATGCGTGCCGCCGTCCGGATTATGAATCGTGTTCGTGTAGCACAGCACCTGGTCGTTGTAGCTGTCGTTGTATTGGAGAACGACTTCGACATGCACTTCGATCGCCTTGCCCTCGTTCTCCTCGCGCATCTCCTTGCGAAACGAAATGGGTTTCGGATGCAGCGGCTCCTTGCTCTTGTTCAGCAGCTTGACGAATTCCTCAACGCCATCCTTGAAATAATACGTCTCAGGTTTGGAGTCGGGATGGCGTTCATCGACAAATACAATTTCCAACCCCGAATTCAGGAACGCGAGTTCCCTCAGGCGCTGGCTGATCCTATCCGCCTTGAACTCTGTCGTTTCCTTGAAGATCTCCGCGTCAGGTTTGAAGGTGATCAACGTCCCGGTGCCCTTGGCTTTGCCGATCACTTCCAGCTTCTTCGTGGTCTTCCCGCGTTCGAACTGCATCTGATGCACTGCGCCGTTCCGCGAAACCTCGACTTCGAACCATTCCGAAACCGCATTCACGCACTTGGCGCCCACGCCGTGCGTGCCGCCTGAAAACTTGTATCCCCCCTGCCCGTATTTGCCGCCCGAATGCAAAGTGGTCAGCACCATCTCAACGCCCGGAATTCCGTACTGCGGATGAATGTCCACGGGAATGCCGCGGCCGTTATCCCGAACGGAGATCGATCCATCAACATGGATGGTCACCTCAATCCGGTTGCAATGACCCGCCAGGTGTTCGTCGACGGAATTATCGAGAACTTCGGAAACGCAGTGATGCAGGGCGCGTTCATCCGTGCCGCCGATATACATGCCCGGCTTCTTGCGCACCGCTTCAAGCCCCTCGAGTTTTCCCAACTTCGAAGAGTCATAAGTGCCCCCGCCTTCACCCGTCGAATTAGCGTCTTCCACAATGTCCAAAACGTTTTTCTCTGCCATAAAAAGGGATGCGGAAAAGCCAATCGGCTGACCGCGGAACGATGGCCAAAATAGTAGAAAAACGGGGGTTTCGTTACAACCTTTAGTTTCAGTAATTTGACCCCCGAAAATACCATTTGTTGTGGTGTGTCCCCTCGGCGACCCGCACGTATTGCGCCCCGGTCAGAGGCGAGGGCAGAAAGATGCAGTCTGGAAACGAGCACGGCTGGTTTTCCCCTTTAAAGCCCCATTCAACTCCCTCTCTTCCGCTCCGAGCGGAGGAGAGGGCCGGGGAGAGGAGGCGCGTTTGAAGGTCACCCTCTCCCCCAGCCCATTTCCCGCTCCTGCGTCGCAGGCGAGGGGAGAAAGATGCAGTCTGGAAACGAGCACCGCTGGTTTTCCCCTTTAAAGCCCCATTCAACTCCCTCTCTTCCGCTCCGAGCGGAGGAGAGGGCCGGGGAGAGGAGGCGCGTTTGAAGGTCACCCTCTCCCCCAGCCCATCTCCCGCTCCTGCGCCGCAGGCGAGGCGAGAAACGAGTGGAGGATGGGAGGAAAAGAAGACAGCCACGATGCCGCCCTGCGATCGCCAAACAGAATCTCATCTTTGCTTCGCGCAGGATTTGCCGTAGATAATCCGCTCCCTTGATTTGGGGAACCCTATGAAACCCGAAGTGGAAATCTACGACACGACCCTGCGCGACGGCAGCCAGGGCGAAGGCATCAATTTCTCGGTCGCTGACAAATTACGCATCGCCGAAAAGCTCGACGCTTTCGGGGTTCATTACATTGAAGGCGGCTGGCCCGGTTCCAATCCCAAGGACATCGAATTCTTCGCCCAGGCCGCAAAACGCAAGTTCAAGAACGCCCGGCTCGCTGCCTTCGGATCAACGCGCAAAAAAGGGGTCGCCGTCGAAAACGACGACCAGGTCCGCCTGCTCATCGATGCAGGCACACCCGTTGTCACGATCTACGGCAAGACTTCCATGCTGCACGTGAAGGAAGTCCTCCGCTGCACGCCCGAGGAAAACCTCGCGATGATCGGCGACACCGTCCGCTTCCTGAAGGATCATGGAAAGTTTGTCATCTACGACGCAGAACACGCGTTCGATGGATTCAAACTCAACGCCGATTACGCCCTCGCCACCTGGCAGGCCGCGGAAAAGGCGGGCGCGGATTTCGTGGTGCTTTGCGATACCAACGGTGGCTGCCTTCCGAGCGAAATCGCGGAGATCACCCGCACGGCGTTGGGCAAACTCAATTGCAAGGTGGGCATCCACACGCACGATGATAGCGGCGTCGGAGTTGCCAACGCGCTGGCCGCGGTAGGCGCAGGCGCGGTTCACGTGCAAGGCACAGTGAACGGTTACGGTGAACGGACGGGCAACTGCAACCTCATCAGCGTGATCCCCCTCGTTCATTTCAAGATGAAAAAGAGCTGCGTGCCCGCGAAGTCGCTGCCCAAGCTCAAGGAGCTTTCCCTGTTCGTGGATGAAGTCGCGAACATCCGCCACAACCCGCGCCTGCCGTGGGTCGGCTCCGCCGCGTTCGCCCACAAGGGCGGCACGCATGTCAATGCGGTCCAGAAACTCGCCGAGAGCTACGAGCACATCAACCCCGAGCTCGTCGGCAACGAGCGCAACATTCTCATCAGCGACCTCGCCGGCCGCAGCAACATCGTCATGAAGGCGCAGTCGCTCGGTTTCAAGCTGAACAACGACACGCCCGAACTGAAGCAGATCCTCAATGTCATCAAGGATCGAGAACACGCCGGTTACGAATACGAGGCCGCCGAAGCTTCGATGGCGCTGCTGATCCGCGGCGTGCTGGAGCACAACCCGGAACTGCTCTTCACCGTCGAGACGTATCACGTATCCATGCGGCGCGACATCAAGGAATCGATCTGCGAAGCCACCGTGCGCGTCCGCGTGGGCGACAAGATCGCGCACACCGTTGCCGAAGGCGACGGACCCGTGAACGCTCTGGATGGCGCGTTGCGCAGGGCGTTGACGACTTTCTTCCCGAAGCTCAAGAACGTGGAACTCACGGATTACAAGGTGCGCATCATCAATGGCGGAACGGGCACCGCTGCGAAGACGCGGGTGTTAATCACATCGACGGATGGCAAGCGCGAGTGGGGCACGGTAGGCGTGAGCACGAACATCATCGAAGCCTCCCTCCAAGCCCTCGCCGACTCCCTAGAATACGCGTTGTTGAAAAAGTGAGACACGGATTGCACGAATTCACACGAATATGGCCGAGCTGATTTACAGCACCGAAACGTACGAGATCGCCGGATCCTGCATGGAAGTTCATCGGGAACTCGGCAAAGGGCACAGTGAAATCCTTTATAAGGATGCTCTTCAACTGGAGCTTTCAAGTCGGCGAATCACGTTCGATCGCGAGGTCGAATACACCGTCGCCTATAAGGGAGTTGTTCTCCCCCACAAGTATTTCTCCGATTTTGTGGTGCTCGACAAAATCATCGTGGAAGTGAAAGCCGTGGACCGCTTGATCGACTCACACGTGAGGCAGGTTTTGAATTACTTGGCGGCGGCAAAGCTGAAACTTGGCATTCTAGTCAACTTCGGCGAGGACTCACTTGTTTGGAAGCGCGTAGTTCTGTAAGAATTTAATTCGTGTTAATTCGTGAAATTCGTGTCTTTCCCTATGTCCGAACTCCCCAAAGCCTACGAACCGCAAGCGGTCGAAGATAAATGGTACGACTTCTGGCTGAAGCACGGTTGCCTCCCTCCGAGCCCTCGCCGACTCCCTAGAATACGCGTTGTTGAAAAAGTGAGACACGGATTGCACGAATTCACACGAATATGGCCGAGCTGATTTACAGCACCGAAACGTACGAGATCGTCGGATCCTGCATGGAAGTTCATCGGGAACTCGGCAAAGGGCACAGTGAAATCCTTTATAAGGATGCTCTTCAACTGGAGCTTTCAAGTCGGCGAATCACGTTCGATCGCGAGGTCGAATACACCGTCGCCTATAAGGGAGTTGTTCTCCCCCACAAGTATTTCTCCGATTTTGTGGTGCTCGACAAAATCATCGTGGAAGTGAAAGCCGTGGACCGCTTGATCGACTCACACGTGAGGCAGGTTTTGAATTACTTGGCGGCGGCAAAGCTGAAACTTGGCATTCTAGTCAACTTCGGCGAGGACTCACTTGTTTGGAAGCGCGTAGTTCTGTAAGAATTTAATTCGTGTTAATTCGTGAAATTCGTGTCTTTCCCTATGTCCGAACTCCCCAAAGCCTACGAACCGCAAGCGGTCGAAGATAAATGGTACGACTTCTGGCTGAAGCAGAATTGCTTCACCGCCGATCCGGCGCGCGTCTCCGAAAAGCGCCCGGCCTTTTCCATCGTCATCCCGCCCCCCAACGTCACAGGCATGCTCCACATGGGGCATGTGCTCAATAACACCATCCAGGACATCCTCAGTCGCAAAGCCCGCATGGATGGCAAGGAGGTCCTCTGGCTGCCAGGCACCGACCACGCCGGCATCGCCACCCAGGTGCAGGTCGAGAAGGCCCTCAAGAAGGAGGAGAAGAAAACCAAGCACGACCTCGGCCGCGAAGAGTTCCTCAAACGCGTCTGGGCCTGGAAGGAAAAGCACGGCGGGATCATCATCAACCAGCTCAAGAAACTCGGCGCCAGCTGCGATTGGACCCGCGAACGCTTCACCATGGACCCGGAATATTCCCGCTGCGTCCAAAAGGTGTTCGTCGAGCTCTACAAGAAGGGCCTGATCTATCGCGGCAAGCGCATGGTCAATTGGTGTCCCGTTTCGCAAACCGCGCTCTCCGATGAGGAAGTAGAAATGAAACCGCAGAAAGGTTTCATGTACCACTTCAAGGTGCAGGTCGCCGAGGATCCAAACACATGGCTCACGATCGCGACCACCCGTCCCGAGACCATTCCGGGCGACACCGCTGTCGCCGTGAATCCGAAGGACCCGCGCTACACGCATCTAATCGGCAAACACGTCATCCGTCCCCTGCCCGGTGAATTGCCGCAGGAGAAGAAGCTGATCCCGATCGTGGCCGACGAGCACGTCGACTTCGAATTCGGCACAGGGGTTCTCAAAGTGACTCCTGCGCATGACAAGGCCGACTTCGACATTGGCCAGCGGCACAAGCTTGCCGTGGTTGACGTGATGAATCCCAACGGCACGATGAACGACCTTGCGGGCAAGGATCTCGCCGGAATGGATCGCTTCGTCGCACGCAAAGCCGCTGCCGAGAAGCTCAAGGAATTGGGATCAATGATCGAGGAGAAGCCGTATGAGAACAACGTGGGCTTCAGCCAGCGCGCGGATGTGCCAATTGAACCGCGCCTCAGCGAACAATGGTTTCTCAAGTATCCTGCAGTTCCCGAATCAAAAGCGTGCGTGGCCGACGGACGGATGAAGTTCCATCCCGATCGTTGGGCGAAGGTCTACGATCACTGGCTGGCAAACATCCAGGACTGGTGCATCAGCCGCCAGCTGTGGTGGGGGCACAGAATCCCAGTCTGGTATCGTAAATCATCCATCATAAATCATAAATCAGGCGCCATCTGGTGCGACGTCGTTCCGCCTCCCGATCCAGAAAATTGGCAGCAAGATCCCGACGTTCTCGACACCTGGTTCAGTTCCTGGCTTTGGCCGTTCGCCACGATGGGTTGGCCGGAAGGCACAGAAACTCTCAAGAAGTTTTATCCCACCTCAGACCTCGTCACAGGTCCCGACATCATCTTCTTCTGGGTCGCCCGCATGATCATGGCGGGCTACGAATTCATGGGAGACCTGCCGTTCCGCAACGTGTACTTCACCGGCATCATTCGCGACAAACAGGGACGCAAGATGTCGAAGTCGCTCGGTAACTCGCCCGATCCGCTCGAACTCATTGCGAAGTACGGCGCCGATGCCTTGCGCTTCGGAACCATGCGCAGCGCCCCCTTGGGACAGGATGTGTTGTTCGATGACAAGGACGTGGAGCTCGGCCGCAACTTCTGCAACAAACTTTGGAACGCGTGCCGCTTCCGCCAGATGCAAGGCGGCGAGGTGCAGGGCGAGATCAATCCGCAACTCCTCACGACCGACGACAAGTGGATCCTGCAGAAGCTCGACAGTGCGATCCGCGAAGTCACCGACGCCCTGAACACCTATAATTTCAGCACCGCCGTCCAGGCGCTCTACCGCTTTTTCTGGAGCGAGTATTGCGATTGGTATGTCGAGGCGAGCAAGGCTGTGTTCTTTGGCAGCGATGACATCCGGAAGGCGAACACGCTCTCTGTGATCGACTTCGTGCTCAGCCACACGTTGCGATTGTTCCATCCGTTCCTTCCGTTCATCACCGAGGAACTCTGGCACGGGATGGGTTACGCCGATGACATGCCGGAAACGCAGGGCGGCAAAACCATCATGTTCGCGCCATGGCCCAAGCCGCTCGACGAAGACGAGAAATCACATTACGCGCTGGACGACGGTTCAGTCGAAGTGGCGGCCGCCAAATACGCACTCGTAACAGAAGGCCGCAACCTGCGCCGCGTTGGGAACATCCAGGCGGGGAAGAAGGTGAAATACGTTTTGAAACCCACAGGCGATCTGCCGCCGAACGAGGTGGAAGTCATCCGCCTGCTGCTGAATGCCGAAACGGTTGAGATCAATCCTGCGTATCAACCCGCGAAAGGAACGCCTGCCGTCAAAGCGGACCTGGGCGAACTGTATCTGCCTCTCGAAGGCCACGTGGATCCTGCCGCCGAAGTCGCGCGCCTGAAAAAAGAGCACGAGAGAATTGAATCCGAGATTGCAAAGGTGGAGCAGAAACTCGCGAACCCAAACTTCGCGCAGAAAGTTCCGCCTCAAGTCCTGGCCGAGCATCAGCAGCGTCTCGTCGATTGGAAATCCAAACTCTACCACGTAAAGAGTTCGCTCGAAGCGTTTCAATAAGTCGATGGCAGGGACATCCGCGCTGCGATGTCCGCGTCGCGCAAGCGAGGCTGCGTAGCGTTGGTTTCCAAAGGCCTGATTAAAAGTGGGTGATCGAACTGGTTGATTTAAACTCCCCCTCTTCCGAGCGAAGGCCGGCGGAGGGGGCCCGGGGGGAGGAGGCTCCCACATAAACAACAGGTCTTCTCATCGTCTCTGCTATCTCTGCGGCCTCCTTTTAAAGGCCTTTGCGGAGGCCGAACTGCACCCAAATCTTTTTAACAGGAGCTCGCAGAGGAAGCAGAGGTCCAGATCAGAGACGATTTCATTCCACCCTCTCTCCCAGCTCGTGCCTCACAGGGCGAGAGCGAACGCAAAACGGCGCGTTCGATTTCGTCTGGTTCGACCCAACCGGCGCCGAAAATTCCAGGTAATCTCGAAATTCAACGGATGAGATAACCACGAAACACACGAACCACACGAAAAAAAGCGCGGGGTGGCAGAAGTTTAGAACCTCCTCTTCCCGGCCTTCTCCTCCGGCTCCGCTCGGAAGAGAAGGAGAATCTTAGAGCCTGTCTTAAAAATAAGTGGGGTGCTGCGGCGAGGGATTTTGGCCGTGGCCGAGGCGGCGAGGTCCGAGCATCCCCGCAGCGGGCTGTGAGGACCGAGCCAACGAAGGCCATGGGCAAAAGGCCCGGCGCCCGGAGGGTTTTCGCGGAAAAGGCCATCTGGCTTCGTTGCTCCTCAGTCGAAGATCCACCAGGGATATTCTCCTTCGTCGCGCCTCGCCATATGGCCTTTTCCGCGAAAACAGCACCCCACTTATTTTTCAGACAGGCTCTTAAAGGCAGTGCCCTGTTTTCGTGTGATTAGTGTGATTCGTGGTTAATAATTCCCTCGGCCCACCTTACCTTCAATTCGCGCAATTAGCGGAATTCGCGTAAACCCGTTTTCCCCTCTGCATCCAGACGAAAAGCTTCAGAGAACCACGAATCACGCGAACCACAGGAAACAGCGTCTCTGATCTGAGGTGAGCACCGCTATTGCGCAGTTCTCTTCTCCCTGACAAAGCAAGATAACCTCACGCCAAGGACGCGAAGGCCGCAAAGAAGAGAGACGTCAAACCGAAGCGCAGGCTTCAGCCTGCTTGGATTGGTTCGTGTGCTTAGTGTGATTCGTGGTTGAATCCGCTTCCGTCTGTCTTCAATTCGCGAGAATTGGCGTAATTCGCGTAAACGCCGTTTTGTCTTTTCTGAATCCGTGTTCATCCGTGTCCATCCGTGATTAAAATCCTTCTCCTGCATTTCTGCGACATTCACGCGATCCGTGGTGCCCGCGAACTTGCCCTTTGAAGTTCCTTCCGCGGACCGCTACGTTCCTCGAATGGCCGACATCGTCCTGACCACGCTGAACGCGAAGTATATTCATGCTTCGTTCGGGCTGCGTTATCTCATGGCGAATCTCGGCCAACTGCAATCGCACGCGGCCATTGCTGAGTTCGATATCAACCAGCGTCCGCTCGAAATCGCTGAACAGTTGCTCGCCCTCAATCCGCGGATTCTCGGATTCGGGATTTACATCTGGAACGTCACGGAAACCGAAAAGGTCATCGCCACAATCAAGCGCGTTCGGCCGGAAATCGTGGTCATCCTCGGTGGACCCGAAGTCAGCCACGAAACCGGCACACAGTCGATCGTCCATCTCGCCGACCACGTCATCACAGGCGAAGCCGACCTCAAATTCGCGGAGCTCTGTAACCAATTGCTTTTAGCGTCTCTTTCTCCCCTCGCCTGCGACGCGAGGAGCGGGAGAGCGGCCGGGACAGAGGGCGCCTCCTCTCCCCAACCCTCTCCTCCGCTCCGAGCGGAAGAGAGGGAGTTGACTGGAGATCTGCTGAATCACGGGCCAGAGCCACGGTGCTCCACTTGGCTCCCTAAAATCGTCCACGCCCCCCTGCCCGATTTCTCGCAACTTGCGCTTCCCTACGATCTCTACAACGCCGACGACATCGCGCATCGCATCATATATATCGAAGCGTCGCGCGGATGCCCCTTCACCTGCGAGTTTTGCCTTTCGTCGCTCGACGTTCCCGTGCGCCAGGTTCCGCTTCCATTGCTGCTGGATCATCTTCAACGCCTCATCGACCGCGGCGTGAAGCAGTTCAAATTCGTTGACCGCACGTTCAACCTCAACGTCAACGTCAGCCAGGCAATCCTTGAATTCTTTCTTGCACGCCATCAGCCCGGGCACTTCTATCATTTCGAAATGATCCCCGACCGGCTGCCGGTTCCTTTGAGGGAAATTATCGCGAAATTTCCGGCGGGATCTTTGCAATTCGAAGTCGGCATTCAAACCTTCAATCCGACCGTGGGCGGCCTGATCAAGCGCCGGCAGAATTACGATCGGCTCGAGGACAACTTCCGATTCCTGCGGCAGCACACGGGCGTGCACCTGCACGCCGACCTGATTGCGGGCCTACCTGGCGAAACCCTGGAGAGCTTTGCATCAGGCTTCAATCGCCTGATTGCATTGCAGCCGCACGAGATCCAGGTCGGCATTTTGAAGCGGCTGCGCGGAACGCCGATCGTGCGTCACGATGCCGAATGGCGAATGGTGTACAGCAGCCATCCGCCGTATGAGATTTTGCAAAACAAGCTGATTGATTTCGCCACGATGCAGCGTCTGCGCCGGTTCGCGAAGTATTGGGACCTGGTTGGCAACAGCGGTAATTTTGTTGAGACCACACCGTTGCTATGGGCTGGCGACAAATCTCCGTTCGGCGAATTTCAGCGTCTGAGCGAATGGCTCTACGCCCGCACGCGGCGGACGGACAGCATTGCGTTGATGCGCTTGATGGAACTGCTCTTTGTATTCCTGACCCGTGAGCGCGAAGATCGGATCGATCCCAAGGCGGCCGCCGAAGCGCTTTGGCGCGACTATCAACGCGGCGGCCGGTTTGATAAGCCGGGGTTCCTCAAGGATTACCTGCCGGAAGATTCAAAACCGGCGCGCGCTTCGCAGCCCCAGCAACTCCCCAAGCGCCAGTCCCGTCACGCAGCAGCGTAGCGCGACCCGGGTCCCAAAAATTCAGGCGAGGTAAGTCACCTTCCCATCCGAAATCTCGAACACCTTCAACCTTTCCAGATTTTCGAACACGCCATTGACCGCTTCTTCAGAGGCTTGAGCGCCGAGCAAACTTCTGATGGAAGATCGGAGAGTCTTGACGGTGCGGGGTTTTGCGACAGTTGGTCTATTCAGGAAGGCCCGCACCTTTTGAACAGGATCCTGGCTGGGCTTTTGTGGCACGGAGAAACACGTTTAACAGGAGCACGCAGAGGCAGCAGAGAAAAGCAGAGGAAGCTGTTTGCGAATCCGTGTTCATCCGTGGTTAAATTCCACGTCCTCGCGGCTCTCATTTTCGTGTGCTTAGTGTGATTCGTGGTTGACCCTGCCTTTGTCCGCGTTCCTGCCTCGATGTTCGCGAGATTGCCACAATTCCGTCGACAAGTGGGCGTCGTTCTGATTATAAAATGCCGCACAGAAGGAACCTTATGAGCCGATTGGTCATCAATCCCGGCACCTCCCAAGCCACCGAAATCACACTTAAGCCCGGCGTGAACACTGTCGGCCGAGGATCGCACAATGACGTCCAGATCAGTGACGCCAGCGTGTCCGGATCGCATTGCGAGCTGACGCTGCAGGACGGCTGCCTGGCTCTCCGCGATGTGGGCTCGACAAATGGAACGTTCGTGAACGGAACCCAGGTGCAGACCGCAACGTTCGCAGATGGCCAGCCGTTTCGGCTCGGATCGGTTGAAGTGTGCTTTTATTCCAGCGCCACGGCCCCTGCGGCCGCCAGCCGCGCATCAGCGGCCGAACCGCAAAAGCTCGTGCTGTCGAGCTCCGGATCAGGACAGCCGTCCCTCGTGATTGCGCCACCTGCGACTCCCGGTGCGCCTCCGATCCCGCAGCCGAATCTGGGTGGCTCCTCACTCCGGCCACCAGGCCTCAGAATCTCCGGCGGACATTCCACTTCTGCAGCCGCGCCCGCAGAGGCTGGTTCCGATGGCGGCGAGACTCCGCCGCCCGCGTTCGAAGCCCCAGCGGGTCCGCGCTTTTGCAAGTTCCACCCCAAATCGATCGCGCGATTTCTTTGTCGTAAATGCAATCGCACGTTTTGTGATCTCTGCGTTTCGAGCCGCTCCGGCCCGGGCGGGCTTTCCGTCAAAACCTGCCGCAGTTGCGGAGTTGAGTGCCAGCCGTTGACCGTTGAGCGCAGCGGACAAAAGCACCGCGGGTTTTTCGGCCATATTCCGGGAGCGTTTGTTTATCCGTTCAAGGGGATGGGTCCGCTCATCTTGATCGTCGCCACGATCGTCTTCGCCGCGCTGTCGTTTGTGAGTGCCGGCATCTTTACGATTTTTCTGAAGATGGCTGTCATGGGCTACATCTTCCTGTTCATGCAAAACATCGTTCACGCCACTGCGGCGGAGGAACACGAGCTGCCCGGCCTGCCCGATTTTGAAGGGCTTTTTGGCGCCTTCTTCACGCTCGCGGGAACGGTCATCATGAGCTTCGGCCTGGCGATCGGCCTCGCCATTGCCAAGTTTTTCGAGGTCGACACCATCCCAACCGCAGCGCTTACCGCTGCGCTGGTGTTTGGTTGCATCTATTTCCCGATGGCATTTCTGGCATCTGCGATGAAGGACACCGCACTTGCCAGCAATCCGCTCGTCGTCGTTCCCGCGATCATGAGGGTTCCATTGGAATACACGGTGACGGTGATCCTGATGGGAACAATCTTCGGCGTGCAGCAACTCGGCGAAATGCTGTCGGAACGCGCCGGCGACGTCGTGCTGACCACGCGATCCATGGCGGAATTATTCATGGCCTTCGGCGTGAAATCGTTGCTGGCATTCATCGGCGTGTATCTCCTCACCGTGAACATGCGGATCCTGGGAATGCTCTACGTCACGAAGAAAGACCGGCTCGGCTGGTTTTGAGGCGCGGCTTTCACTCTACCTGCGCACAGTTGTCGCCTGGTGCAAGGGAATGGCGTTGGTTTGCGTCAGGAAACCAGTTTTCTGCTTCAGTTCCGACCACCTTTTCTCCAGGCGCTGAATTCGTTTGTCGAGAAGCGGATGACTGCTCAACGCCTCAGGCAATTCGAAGTCGCCATGCAGGTGGCGAAACTTCTGGAACACTGAAGTCATCCCGCGCGGATCAATATTCGCCTTCACCAAATAATCCCAGCCCACTTCGTCCGCCTCGGTTTCATATTCCTTGGAGAAGCCCTGGACGATCATGAAACCGGATCCGAGCGCGAGCAGGTTGACGAGCCCGCTCTTGCTGTGAAACAACACGCCCACGATCAACATCGGCCCCGCAGCAGCCGCCATCTGGCGAAAGATGTGCCGCTCGGTGACGTGAGCCAACTCGTGTGCGAGGACACCCTGGAGTTCTTCAGGACGTTCGACCAGTTCCAGCAACCCGGTGTTGACCACGACAAACCCGCCGGGGAGCGCGAAGGCGTTCGGATCAGGATCGTCCACGATGAAAAATTTCACGTCATTGCCCATGCGCGGAATGACTGAAAGGAGGGGCCGCGCCAGTTCAGTCAACTGTGCGACTTCATTCGAATACGCATTGCCGCTGACATCGGCATCGATTTCACCGAGCACCTCCAATCCGAATTCACGTTCCATTTCTGGAGGAACACGCGCGGCGACTGCGCGCACGAGGACGCCTGAAAAGAGCGAGAAGCAGGCCGTGACGAGTATTCCCGCCGCGATCACGCCGAGGGTGATCTTGATTCGCCAGGCGAATTCCTTGCGACTCCTCTTCGCTTCAATTTCAGCGCGCAGATCCTGAACCTGCGGCAAAGAGGGATTTCGAAGAACCAGCTCGTCGTAGGTCACAATGCTGACGCCAGGATTCTGGGTGTCGCGAAAATTGATGCGATTGATGGCGGCATCCCAGCTGACGTCCACCTGGTCGGCGGGAATTTCGAAGGAAAAGTCTTCGGCGACGAAACGGAGCTTGGTGGGTTCGAGTGAAAGCCGCCCTTCCTTGGATTCGTTTCCGAGATCCGGGTGAAACAAATGTGCGAAATAACCGTGTATGCCCTGGCTCACGAGGGTGGATCGTATCAGCGGGGGGATGGTTGAAAAGGACTAAAGGACTAAAGGACTAAAGGACTAAAGGACTAAAGGACTAAAGGACGAAGGGGACGAAGAGACTAAAGGACGAAGGGATGAAAGGGGTTTTTTGAAGCGCCTCCTCTCCCCGGCCCTCTCCTCCGCTCGAAGCGGATCGGAGCGGAATAGAGGGAGTTTTATTAATGGCTACGCGGCGG
>Ga0196970_1000705_pt1 | contig 33302 bp, 28 predicted proteins | sample S1v_513CmetaG_FD_148672 | JGI IMG/M metagenome (GOLD analysis project Ga0196970, IMG submission 148672) | Soil microbial communities from Anza Borrego desert, Southern California, United States - S1+v_5-13C | ecosystem: Environmental > Terrestrial > Soil > Desert | place: USA: California... | reverse complement strand
TACTGCGTCTTGGCGCGCAGCGCCTCGCGCAGCTCGGCCACCAGGATGTCCAGCTTGTGGTACTGCTCGCCCACGCGGGAGATCAGGTTCTGGAAGCCCAGCGCCAGCAGGCCGAACTCGTTGACCAAGTGGTCGATGCGGCGGTCGTGTGGCGTCTCCCCGTCCGCCGCGGCCACGGGCGCCGGCTCGCCCTGCATGGCCTTCTCGATGCGGCCCAGGTCGCCCAGCACGGCGTCGCGCGATTCGGAATCCAGCGTGTTGGCCAGCTCCACCATCTGCTGGCGGATGAAGCGCGCCTGCCGGCGCCCCTGCCGCACGCGGGAGCGGCGCAGCTTCTCGTACGCGTCGATGGTCTCGCCCAGCCGGCCCAGCGCGGCCGCGAGGCGCCCGACCTCCGGCGCGAAGGGTGGCCGCAGCTCCGGCACCGGCCGCCCGTCGGCCAGCGCGGAGAAGGCCTCCACCGTGCCGTTCAGCGGCTCGAAGCTGCGCCCGATCAGCCACGCGGCGAGCAGGACCAGCCCGGCCAGCGCCGCCGCACCCGCCGCCCACCACGCCCGCTCGCGCCGCTCGCGCGCCGCTTCGGCGTCCGTGGCGTCGCCCAGGGTGACCAGACGGGCGACCGGCAGGCCGGTGGCGTCGGTCACCGGCACCGCCGCCGCCCGCCACGTGCCGGACGCACCCAGCGGCAGCGCCGCCATGGCGCGGTCGGTCGGCGTCCAGGCGGCGCGGACGGCGGTCCACAGCGCCGCGTCGGTTGCGGCCACGAGGTTGTTGCGCAGGTCGACGAAGGCGGCCTCGCCGCCGGCCGCCGCCTTCAGGCGCTTCACCGCCGCCTCGACGCCCAGCGTCACGGTCAGCGCGCCGACGGCGCGCCCGTCGCGGGCGAGCGGCAGCGTCGTCGCCACCACGTAGGCGCGCCGCTGGTCCTGCGCCAGCCCGCGCACCACCTCGCCCCGCGTCAGCACGCGGTCGAGCGAGGCGGCGTCCAGCATCGGCTTGTCCGCCCCCACCGGCTGCGGCAGGCTGGTGCCAAGCAGCGCGCGGTCGCCGTCCACCACCTCCACCCGCACCGGGGCGCCGCGCTCGCCCACACCGTCCAGCAGGGCGGGGAACAGCGCCTTCAGCGCCCGCGCGTCGCCGCGCGCCACGGCGCCCAGCAGGGCCGGGTCGGCGGCGTGCGGGCGCAGCACGGCCTCCAGCTCGCGGCACAGCCCGTCGACCACGGCGCGCCACGCGCCCTCCTGCGCGGCGGCCAGGGGGGCGGCCAGCGCCTCCTCCCGCCCCTGGGCGCGCTGAAGGCCGGCGGTGGCGCCGACGACGGCCGCCGACAGCAGGGCCAGGACCGCGATCAGGGAAACCCGCGTGCGAAGAAGCAAAGGACGTCTCTCCGGTCCCGAACCGGCGGACGGGGGCGTCCGCGGGCGATCCGATCGTTGATGGCGTGGGTGCCGGCCTAGGCCGTTCGGGATCGAACGTTGACCAACAATATCCCGTCTGGCAAGATACTTGTCGTTGATTTTGTTCGATTTCGTGCATTAGCTCAACACCGGGGCGCTCGACAGCGCGGCGGAGATCGTTTTGAGAATTCTCGTCTGCACGAAGCGCGACCTTGCCGGCAATCTCCTCCTCAACCGCATGTTGCCCCGTCTGGCGGGGCACGACGTGCGGGTGCTGCTCGCCAACCGCGTGCGGGCGGAGACGGAGGCGGTGCCGGACCTGGGCGCGCTGAAGTTCTTCGACCAGGACCTGCCGGTGGAGGTCCTGTTCACGCTGCTCGATTCGCTGCCGGCACCGCCGGCGGGGGCGGAGCTGCTGTCGTTCCGCCATCTGGAGGAGCGTTTCGGCGTGCCCATCGCGGCGGCCGGGCACATCGGCAACGGCCCGCTGACCGATGCCGTGCGGGCGGCGGAGCCGGACCTCGTCGTCTCCGTCCAGTTCGGCTTCATCTTCAAACCCGAAGCACTGGCCATCCCGCGCCTGGGCCTCATCAACCTGCATTCCGGGGCGCTGCCGCAGCGCGCCGGCGTGAACCCGACCTTCTGGTGCATGCTGGAGGGGGAGGCGGAGGCCGCCTGCTCGCTGCACTGGATCACCGCCGCCATCGACGCCGGCCCGATCATCGCGGTGCGGCCCACGCCGATCGACTACGGCCGCTCCTTCCTGTCGAACTGGCTGCGCAATTATGAGACGGGGGCGGCCATGATCGCCGACGCGGTGGACCGGCTGGCGCGCGGCGAGACCCTGCCCGCCGTGCCGCAGGACGCCGCCGCCCGCACCTTCGTGCCGAAGCCGACGCCCGACGACTTCGCCCGCTTCCGCGCGCTGGGCCGCCGGCTGGTGGACCACGGCGAGTACCTGGGGCTGCTGCGGCGCTGGCTGCCCGCCGCCCCGGCCGCCGCATGAGGCCCGTTTCCGCCATGGCGCCCGTCCACTTCACCAAGATGCACGGCTGCGGCAACGACTTCGTGCTGATCGACGACCGCGCCGCGCGCTTCGCCGGGGTGGAGAGCCGCATGGCCGTCACCCTGTGCGACCGCCGCTTCGGCGTCGGCGCCGACGGGCTGATCCTGCTGCGCCGGCCGGCGCGCGCCGGGGCCAGCCTGACCATGGTCTTCGTCAACCGCGACGGGCTGGTGGGGGAGATGTGCGGCAACGGCGCGCGCTGCCTCGCCGCCTTCGCCCGGCGCTGCGGCGCCGATGGCGACCCGCTGGTCATCGACACGCCGGCCGGGCTGGTGACGGCGGCCTTCGACGGCGACCTCGTCCGCCTGTCGATGACCGAGCCGCGCATCCTGGACGCCGACGTCCGCGTCGAGGCCGGGGGCGACACGCTGCACTTCATGGCGGTGGACAGCGGTCCGCCGCACGCCGTGGCCTTCGTCGACGACGCCGGCCTGGACGCCGTCGATGTGGAGTCCCTCGGCCGCGCCGTGCGCCATCATCCCGCCTTCGCGCCGCGCGGCGTCAACGTCAACTTCGCCGCCATCCGCGACGGGCGCCTGTTCATGCGCACCTACGAGCGCGGGGTGGAGGCGGAAACCCTGGCCTGCGGCACCGGCGCCGTGGCCTGCGCCGCGGCGGCGCACCGGCGCGGCGCGCTGGGCTCCCCGGTCACCGTGGTGACGCGCAGCGGCGCGCCGCTGACCGTCGCCTTCCGGTTCGAGGGCGGGCACTTCGCCGACGTGGTGCTGACCGGCCCGGCCGCCTTCGTCGCCACCGGCACGCTGGACCCCGGCTTCGCCGCCAGCATTCTCGCCATGCCGGAACCCGCTGAAGCGGAGGGCGTGGCATGACCGCGCGCGCGCCGCTGGGCGCCTTCCCCTGGCTGGCCGGCATCGCCGGGGCGCTGGCCGTCGCCGCCATGGTGGGCGGGCTGCTCGCCGTCCAGCTCGGCGACACGGCGCAAGCGCAACTGGCCGTGCGCGACGCGCGGTTCGAGTTCCTGGTGCAGACGATCCGCAGCCGGATCGAGGCCAACGTGAACCTCGGCCTGATGCTCAGCGGTCTGGGCGCCACGCAGGACCTGCTGGAACGCTCCCGCGTGCAGGACGCCGACATCCTGTCCATCGACGTGTTCGACGACCAGGGCAACATGCTGTTCAGCAGCGACCGCGGCGGGCTGGGCGACCGCGTGCCGGCCGACTGGCTGGCCGGCTGCACCGCCGTCCAGCCCGCCGCCCCGGCCCTGCCCGACGCGGGGGAGCGGCTGGTCTGCGCGCCGCTCCTCAACAACTACGACCGGGTGGCCGGTGCGGTGGCGCTGCGCTACCGCGTGGAGAGCCGGCTGACCGACGCCGCCGGGGCGCAGGGGCCGCTGGCCCGCGCCGCCGCGCTGACGGCCGCGGTCGCCGCCGTCCTGGTGCTGGGCATCGTTCTCCTTCTGCTGCCGCTGCACCGCGGCCTCGTCCGCCTGCGCGACGCCGTGGCGGCGCGCGACGCCGACGCCGCGCAGGCTGCCGGCGTGCCCGGCCTGGACGCCGCCGTGGCCGGTGGCATGCGCCGGCTGGACGGCATGCAGGCCGTGCTCGACGATGCCGAGCGCGAGGCCGAACGCATCGACGACCTGGACCTCGTGGCATGATGAACGCCCCCACGCAAAGCATGGTCACGAAGCGCACCCTGTCCGGCCTGCGCCGCCGCCTCGCGGCGCTGCTGGCGCTGGGTTTGCTGGCCGGCGCGCTGGTGGCGCTCGACGCCGGGCGCGCGGTGGTGGACGGCACGCTGCGCCCGGAACTGGCCGAGACGGCGGAGCTGATCGGCGCCAACGTCGCCCAGCAGATCGACCGCGCGCTGACGCTCGGCGTGCCGCTCGACGGCTTGGTCGGCGTGGAGGAGCTGTTCGCCGAGGTGGTCGCCGGCAATCCGCTGGTCGAGGCCATGACGCTGCAAGACGGGGGCGGGCGGGTGCTGGCCGCGCACCGCTCCGACCTTGCCGCCGACGTCACCGCCACCGTGCCGGTGGGTGGCGGCCGGGCGTCGCTGCTGGTCGGCCTTCGGGCGCCCGATGCCGGCTCCGGGTCGCTGTGGCTGCGCCTCGCGCTGGTCGCGGCGGTGGTGCTGCTGGCCGGGCAGCTGGCGCTGTGGTGGGCGGCCTCGCGCTCGCTCGAACGGCCGTTGCGGATCGCGGCGCGCGCCGCCGGCGCCTTCGCGGCTGGCGACGTGCATCACCGGGTCGAGGCGCAGGGCAGCGGTGCGGCCTTGCACCTCCTGCTGGCGCTGGGCGGCCTGGGGGCGGCGACGCGCCGCCGGGCGGAATCCCTGCGCCGGACCATCGCCGAGGTGCGCGCCTCCCACTTCGACCCGCCGATCCTCGCCGAACTCCAAGGTCTGGACGAGCGCGTGCAGGCCACGCTGGCGCCGCGCAAGGACGGCTGACGCCCCTCATTTCCCCTCTCGCATTCCCTTGGTCTGGCCGTCCGCCGGTGCTAAAAGCCCCTGGATCACGACACCTATCACGACACCTTGCCGGAACCTGCCCCCATGCCCGCCCCCAAGCTCTGGCGCATCGCGCTCGCCGTTCCCGAGGCCTACGCCGCCGCCTTCGCCGAGGCCGTGGGGGATCACGCCGACGCCGTCTCCACCTTCGAGCTGGAGGAGCACGTCACCTGGCTGGTCGAGGCGACCGTCTATGGCGAGCCGGACCGACCCCGCCTCACCGCCCGCGTCGCCGTCCTGGCGCAGGCGCTGGGCATCCCCGACCCGGTCCTGGTGATCGAGGAGGTGCCGCCCATCGACTGGGTGTCGCACACCTACCAGGCGTTCCCGCCCATTCGCGCCGGCCGCTTCTTCGTGCACGGCTCACACCACGAGGGGGTGGTCCCGGCCGGCTCCATCGGCTTGCAGGTGGACGCCGCCACCGCCTTCGGCACCGGCGAGCACGGCTCCACCAAGGGCTGCCTGCTGGCGCTCGACCGGCTGTCGCGCCGCGTCCGCCTGGGCCGCGGGCCGGGGCAGGGGGCGCTGGACATGGGCTGCGGCTCCGGCATCCTGGCCATCGCGGTGGCCAAGACGTGGCGCGTGCCGGTCGTCGCCGTCGACATCGATCCGGAGGCGGTGCGCGTCACCCGCGAGAACGCCCGCATCAACGGCGTCTCCCACCTGATGGAGGCGGAGGGCGGCGACGGCTACCACACGCCGGTGGTGCGCCGCCGCGGCCCCTACCGCCTGATCACCGCCAACATCCTGGCCCGCCCTCTGGCCCGCATGGCGCCGCTCTTGGCCCGCAACCTCGTGCCCGGCGGCGTCGCCGTGCTGGCCGGCCTGCTGGCCCGGCAGGAACAGCATGTCCTTCAGGCGCACCGCGCCCAGGGCCTGCGCCTGATCGCCCGCATCCCCATGGGCGAGTGGACCACGTTGATCGTGGGACGGTAAGGAACGCCTACATCCTTCGGCTGTGCCGCGGCATGGGGGCTTGCCGGAGGGCGGTGCCGGATCTAGCCTTTCGAACGGCAAAACAGCTTCGGGGACCCAGGCGGTGCAGGACGGCTACCACGGCGACCAGACCCTTGCGGCGCTGCTGCGCCGCGCCGGCATCGAGCGCACGCCGGCCGAGGTGCGCGCGCTGGTGCACGGCGTGCTCGCCGCCCCCACCGGGCACGACCCGGACGCGTGGCTGACGCTGCTGGGTCCGGACCTGCCGGAGGAGTTGCGCGCCCAACTGCGCGCGCTGAAGGACGATCTGGCGCGGCGCCTGCCGTCCGGCGAGCCCGACCACGCCGCCCGTCTGGCCGCCCTGCGCGGCGAGCTGAAGCGCCGCGACCTGGACGGCTTCATCGTCCCGCGCGGCGACGAGCACCAGGGCGAGTACGTGCCGCCGCGCGCCCAGCGCCTTGCGTGGCTCACCGGCTTCACCGGCTCGGCCGGCATGGCGGTGGCCGCGCGCGAGGCTGCGGCCGTGTTCGTCGACGGACGCTACACGCTGCAGGTCCGCGCCGAGGTGCCGGCGGACCTCTACGAATACCGCCACCTGATCGACGACCCGCTGCCCGACTGGGCCGCCGCGTCGCTGCCGCGCGGGGCGCGGCTGGGCTACGATCCCTGGCTGCACACCGTCGGCTGGGTTGAGAAGATGCGCCACGCGCTGGAGCGCGCCGGCATCGCCCTGGTCGCCTGCCCGGACAACGTGGTCGACGCCGTGTGGGCGGAGCAGCCGCCATCACCGCTCGCCCCCGTGGTGCCGCACCCGCCGGCCTTCGCCGGCATGCCTTCCGCCGGAAAGCGGGCCGAACTGGCGCAGCGGCTCCAGCGCGACGGCATCGGCGCGGCCGTGCTGACGCAGCCGGACTCCATCGCCTGGCTGCTCAACATCCGCGGCGCCGACGTGCCGTGCACGCCGCTGCCGCTGTCCTTCGCCATCCTGGCCGACGACGGCTCGGTCGAGCTGTTCATCGACCGCCGCAAGCTGGCGCCGGGCCTGGAGGAGCATCTGGGGAACCAGGTGGCGGTCCGCCCGGTGGAGGCGCTGGGCCCGGCGCTCGACGACCTCGGCCGCATCGGCAAGAAGGTGCTGGCCGATCCGGCGACGACGGCCGCCTGGGTGTTCGACCGCCTGCACCTCGCCGGCGCCCGCATCGACCGCGAGCCCGACCCCTGCGCCCTGCCCAAGGCCTGCAAGAACCCGGTCGAGCTGGCGGGCACGCGCGCCGCGCACCGCCGCGACGGCGTCGCCATGGTGCGCTTCCTCAAATGGCTGTCGGAGAACGCCCCGGCCGGCGGCGTGACCGAGATCGCCGCGGCGGAGCGGCTGCATGCCTTCCGCGCGGCGGGCGAGCACTTCCGCGGCCCGAGCTTCGAGACGATCTCCGGCGCCGGCCCCAACGGCGCCATCGTCCATTACCGCGTGGCGCCGGAAACCGACCGGCGGCTGGAGCCGGGAAGCCTCTACCTGCTGGACAGCGGCGCGCAGTACCTGGACGGCACCACCGACGTCACCCGCACCATCGGCATCGGCGAACCGACGCCGGAGATGCGCGAGCGCTTCACCCTGGTGCTGAAGGGCCACATCGCCGTGGCGACGGCGCGCTTCCCGCGCGGCACCAGCGGATCGCAACTCGACACGCTGGCGCGGGCACCCTTGTGGAAGGCCGGGCTGGACTACGACCACGGCACCGGCCACGGGGTCGGCAGCTTCCTGTCCGTGCACGAGGGGCCGCAGCGCATCTCCAAGGTGCCGAACGCCGTGGCGCTTCAGCCCGGCATGATCCTGTCCAACGAGCCCGGCTACTACAAGGCCGGCGCCTACGGCATCCGCATCGAGAACCTGATCGTCGTGCAGCCCTGCACCGAACAGCCGGAGCCGGAACGGCCGATGCTGAGCTTCGAGACGCTGACGCTGGTGCCCATCGACCTGACGCTGGTCGAACCGGCGCAGCTGACCAACGCCGAACTGGCGTGGCTCAACGCCTACCACCAGCGCGTGCGCACGGAGCTGGCGCTGCTGCTGGACGCGGAGTCCGCCGCGTGGCTGGCCGCCGCGACCGCGCCGGTCATGCCCTAGTGGTCCGCGCCGAACGGGCAGTCACGTTCTGCAAAGGATGCTGGCAGGCTGCGGGGCATGGATGTCTCGCAGTGGGCCATTGACCTGGACCGCCGATCCCGACCGCATCATCGCCAGCATCAATAAGGCTGAACGAGCATCAGGCGCGATCTGAAGGCGAGGCCCCTGGGCAAGGCGGTGTTCGTTCGGCCGTTGTCGGGCTGGCATCGGGCATTTTGCCGCAGGCCCCGAGAGTCCGGTCACCTTTCCAGTCGATTGATTTTCGAAGTAGTAAGAAACCATCGCGAGGTGCAAATCACGCGTAAGCACCGGAGTGCTCGACACACATGATTTTCAATTTTCGGAACCTCCGGCCATGAAGGCTTGGATCTGCCGAAACTATGGCGGACCCGAGGTTCTCACGCTCGAAAATCGGCGGAAGCCAGTCCCCAAAGATAACGAGGTGCTCATCAGGATCTGCGCCACCACAGTCGCATCAGCCGACATGCGGGTGCGGACCCTGAAGATGCCACGAGGCTTCGGGCTCATCGCGCGCCTTGTCTTCGGCGTGACTCGCCCGCGGCAGCCCATTCTGGGCGCGGAACTGGCTGGCACAGTCGAAGCCGTTGGCCGGTTTGTCACCACCTGCAAGCCTGGCGACGCGGTCATCGGCTTTCCCGGTGCAGCGATGGGCTGCCATGCGGAATACCGGGTCATGGCGGCCGACAAGCCCATTGCACCCAAGCCAGCCAATCTCTCCTTTGAAGAGGCCGCGAGCCTGTGCTTCGGCGGGACGACGGCGCTGCATTTCCTGCGCAGGGCAGGTCTGAAGACTGGCGAAAGCCTGCTGGTCATCGGCGCCTCGGGGGCCGTCGGCAGCGCCATGGTGCAGTTGGCGAGCCACATGGGCGCCAGGGTGACCGGCGTCACCAGCACCCGGAACATCGACCTTGTCCGGTCGCTCGGGGCCCAGGCGGTCATCGATTACACCCGCCAGGATTTCGCCGGGGCCGGTGAGACCTACGACATCGTCGCGGACACGGTCGGCGCAAGCTCCTTCGCCAAGTGCCTTCCGGTGCTGAACGAACATGGCCGATATCTTGGGGTGTCGGCGGACTTGCCAGGCCTGTTCGCCCGCCCTGTGGGTACGAAAAGATCGATTGCCGGTCCCGCCTCGGAGCGGCCGGAGGATGTGCTGGAACTTGCCAGACTGGCGGAAGCCGGAGTCCTGAAACCGGTGATCGATAGGATCTATGGCTTCTCACAGATGGCAGACGCGCATGCCCGCGTGGAGACCGGCCACAAGAGGGGCAGCGTGGTCGTGTCGATCACAAACGGCGGCTGATGGACCGAACCAGACCGATCACATCGTTTGTAGATGGACAGAGGTGCGGCCTGCGGCCATCCCTCGCCAGCTACGTACGTAAAGGTTCGTTCGGCGCGGACCACTAGGAATACGCGTGTGCGTTTTGCCGCAGGGGGCGGCGCGTGCGCTTTCTGGAAAATCCGGAAAGGCCGTGCGACACAGTCTGTCGCGGGTGCGCCGGCATGCGGCCGTGTGACCGTTGCGTGATCGACACGCCGATGACACGGAGCTAACGCCTTGTTTACGCACCTGCTGCATTGTGTCTCAAAAGGATGACTTTTCGAACCAGTTGAGGCATCACAGTCGGGCCAGCACGCGGCGGCAACGCGGCGGACACCGGCTGTGCCAACGGAGACATGCGGAGACGCCTAGATGAAGATCCTCGTCGTCGATGACTACGCGACCATGCGCCGCATCGTGCGCAACCTGCTCACCCAGATCGGCTACACCGATATCGACGAGGCGGGTGACGGCGTGGCCGCGCTGGCGAAGCTGCGCGAGTCCAAGTTCGGCCTGGTGATCTCCGACTGGAACATGGAGCCGATGACCGGCCTCCAGCTCCTGAAGGAAATCCGCGCCGACGCCAAGCTGGCGCCGCTGCCGTTCATCATGGTCACGGCCGAGAGCAAGACGGAGAACGTGATCGCCGCCAAGCAGGCGGGCGTGAACAACTACATCGTCAAGCCCTTCAACGCCGAGACCCTGAAGCAGAAGATCCAGGCCGTCATCGGCGGCGCCTAAGGAGCGATGCGCGGTGGAAGCGCTGCCGCAACTCACCGAGGATGAGTTCGACCAGATCGAGGAGGCGATCGCCCGCACCGCCAAGGGGCGCGCCTTCCTGAGGCGCTGCCACCGCCGTGCCATGGGCGCGGCGACCGAGGAAGTCCGCAGCATGCTCCAGGAGTTCCGAAACTCCTGGCAGCATCAGAGCGAGACCGCCGAGGCGGCGCAACGCGTCGACGTGCTGCGCCGCGAGCTGATGGAGATGGCGGCGTCGATCGAGCAGGCTCGGCGCGAGGTCGCCGCCCTGCGTCCGCCCGACGGCGCCTCCGACAAGATCCTGTCGGCCACCAACGAGCTGGACGCCATCGTCATCTCCACCGAACGGGCGTCGTTCGAGATCCTGAACGCCGCCGAGAAGCTGATGGAGCTGTCCGGCAAGCTGCGCGCCGACGGCGCCAACGGCGCGCTGTGCGGCGAGATCGAGTCGGAGGTGACGAACATCTTCACCGCCTGCTCGTTCCAGGACCTGACCGGCCAGCGCACCAGCAAGGTGGTCAACGCGCTGCGCTACATCGAGCAGCGCATCAACGCGATGATCGGCATCTGGGGCGGCGCCGAAGGCCTCGCCGGCCTCGCCGTCCATCACGAGAACACCGACACCCGGCCGGACGCGCACCTGCTGAACGGCCCGCAGTTGGACGGGCACGGCGTCAGCCAGGCCGACGTCGACAGCATGTTCGACAGCCATCACGCGGCGCCCGTCCCGGTCGCGGCCCCGGCGCCCGAGCCTGCTCCGATGGCCGAGAAGCAGAGCCAAGCCGATATCGACAGCCTGTTCGACAGCCCCGCTCCGGCACCCGCGCCGGCTCCGGCGGCGCCGGCCAAGCAGAGCCAAGCGGACATCGACGCGCTGTTCGACAGCCCGGCGCCGGCTCCGGCGGCTCCGGCGGCTCCGGCCAAGCAGAGTCAGGCCGACATCGACGCGTTGTTCGACAGCCCGGCACCGGCTCCAGCGGCTCCGGCCCAGCAGAGTCAGGCGGACATCGACGCGCTGTTCGACAGCCCGGCACCGGCACCCGCCCCGGCGAAGCAGAGCCAAGCGGACATCGACGCCATGTTCGATTCGGCTCCGGCGGCGGCGCCGGCCCCGCCGAAGCCGGCACCCGCCGCCAAGCCGCTGAAACCGATGACCAAGCCGGCGCCCAAGCCCGCCCCGGCCGCCGCCAAGCCGGCGCCGGTCAAGGCGCCGGAGCCGGAACCGGCGGCTGCTCCGGCGCTCGACCAGTCGGCCATCGACGCGCTGTTCGGCTAGGCGATGATCGGGGCGGTCGAAAAAGGACAGCGCAGGATTGCGGGAACTTTGATATGAATCTCTCCGGATGCGGGTGGATGCGGCCCGCACCGGAGGCCCTGCGGACAGTCTGCCGCGGGCCGTTGTGCGAGGGGCAGGGACCAGCATGAAGCAGATGCAGAAGCCTTTCATGGCCGAATTGCAGAAGGCCAAGCGCAACGGCAACGCGATGCCGGGTAAGGCGGGCGAGGCCGCGACGGCCGTCGCCGCCGCCGCACCGGCGCTGGCCGGCCCGATGTCGGTCGACAACAGCGAGGTGCTGTCGGCCATCAACGAACTGGGCGCCAAGCTCGACCGCTTCCTCACCATGGACTCCGCGCAGATCGACCAGATCCAGACGGAGGTTGCAGACATCTCCGGCCGCATCAAGGCGACCAAGGTGGAGATGGCCGCGCTGCGCCACCCGCTGGCCGGCGAGGACAAGTTCGTCCAGGCCTCGCAGGAGTTGAGCGCCGTCGTCTCGGCCACCGAGGCGGCCACCAACACCATCATGGCCTGCGCCGAGGAGATGGAGGAGATCGTCCACGAACTCCGCTCCTCGATCCCGGAAGGCTACCAGCACGACCGCGTGAACGACCTCCAGGAGGTCATCGTCCGCATCTACGAGGCCTGCAACTTCCAGGACCTGACCGGCCAGCGCATCACCAAGGTCGTCCGCGCCCTCTCCTTCATCGAGGAGCGCATCGAGGCGATGATGGGCCTGTGGAACCGGCGCGAGTTCGAGGCGATGCCGCTGCCGCCCACCGTCACCAAGCTGGACGGCGACCTGGAACTGCACGGCCCGGCACCGTCGGAGGACGCCGGCAACATCTCCCAAGCCGACATCGACGCGCTGTTCGCGTGATCTCAAGGGGCAGGGCGGGGCACGCTGTCCGCGATGATCGGCGGCCCCGTAGGTTGGGTCTGGACCCAACACCGCCCGCGGCACGAAGGGCGTTGGGTTTTCGCTGGCGCTCAACCCAACCTACGGGTGCCGTTTCGGCGAGGGCCGGGCGTCACCCCCCGATCAGGTCCAGCCACTCCCGTTCGCTGAGCACGGTCACGCCCAGTTCGCGCGCCTTGGTGGCCTTGCTGCCGGCGTCGGCGCCGACGACCACGTAGTCGGTCTTCTTCGACACCGATCCCGTCACCTTGGCGCCCAGCGCCGCCGCGCGGTCCTGCGCCGCGTCCCGGGTCATGGTCTCCAGCGTGCCGGTGAACACCACCGTCCTGCCGGCCACGGGGGAGCCCGTCACCTTCGGCTTCTCGGCATCCAGCACGCGCACGCCGGCATCGCGCAGGCCCTGGATGATCGCGCGGTTGCGCTCCTCCATGAAGAAGCCGGCGATCTCCTCGGCGGCCACCTCGCCCACGTCGGGCACGCGCACCAGCGCGTCCCACGCCGGCCCCGGCGCCTCGGCGGCGGCCTGCGCCATGGCCGCTTTCCAGCGCTCCAGGTCGCCGTAATGCGCCGCCAGCGCGTCGGTGACCCGTTTGTTGGCCTCCCGTTTGCCGATCAGCGTGCCGATCACCGTCTCCAGCGCCAGCCCCGGTTGCCCGGCGTAGAAGTCGACCTTCCCCACGTTCTCGGGCACCGAGAACCAAGCGACGAGCGCGTTGACCGCGGTCGGGCCGACACCCTTGAGCGCTGTCAGCTCGCGCCACGCCGCGCCCGGCATGGCCTGCACCGCAGCATTCATCCCCGCCAGCCACGCGTCCAGCGAGCCGAAGTGCCGGGCCATCGACTTGGCCGTCACCTCGCCCACGTGGCGGATGCCCAGCGCGAAGATGAAGCGGTGCAGGTCGGTGCCGGCGCGGCGCTGGTTGATGGCGGCGTACAGGTTCTCGACCGATTTCTCCTTCCAGCCGAAGCGGCCGAGGATCTGTATGGCGCCGGCCTTCTCGCGCTCCTCCAGCGTGAAGATGTCGACGGGGGAGCGCAGCATCCCGTCGTTCCAGAACTCCTCGATGATCTTCTCGCCCAGCCCCTCGATGTCGAAGGCGTCGCGGCTGACGAAGTGGCGCAGCCGCTCCTTGGCCTGGGCCGGGCAGATCAGGCCGCCGGTGCAGCGGCGCACCACCTCGCCCTCCTCGCGCACGGCGAGGCTGCCGCACTCCGGGCAATGGTCGGGGAAGACGAAGGGTGCCGCCCCCTCCGGCCGCTGCGATTCGACCACGCCGACCACCTGCGGGATGACGTCGCCCGCGCGCTGCACGATGACCAGATCGCCGATCCGCACGTCCTTGCGGGCGATCTCGTCCTCGTTGTGCAGGGTGGCGCGGCTGACCACGACGCCGCCCACCGTGATGTCCTCCAGCTCCGCCACCGGGGTCAGCGCGCCGGTGCGGCCGACCTGGATGGTGATGCCCTTCAGGCGCGTCTGCGCCTGCTCGGCCGGGAACTTGTGGGCGATGGCCCAGCGCGGCGCGCGGCTGACGAAGCCCAGGCGCTCCTGCAGGTCCAGCCGGTCCACCTTGTACACCACGCCGTCGATGTCGAAGGGCAGGGTGGAACGGCGGCGGCCCACCTGCTCGTAGTACAGCAGCAGCTTCTCCACGCCGTCTACGTGCTCGGCCGGGCGGTTCAGCCTGAAGCCCCAGCCCTCCAGGCGCTGGCGAACACCCCACTGGGTGTCGGCGATTGGCTCCGACACCTCGCCCAGCGCGTAGCCGAAGAAACACAGCGGGCGCGACGCCGTGACCGACGGGTCCTTCTGGCGCAGCGAGCCGGCGGCGGCGTTGCGCGGGTTGGCGAACACCGGCTCGCCCTTCTCCGCATAGCCGCGGTTCATCTCCAGGAAGTCGTCGCGGTTCATGTAGATCTCGCCGCGCACCTCCAGCACGGCGGGGCAGGGGGCGGGGAGCTGCTTGGGCACGTCCTTGATGGTCATGACGTTGGCCGTCACGTCCTCGCCCTCCGTGCCGTCGCCGCGCGTGGCGGCCAGCACCAGCCGCCCGTTCTCATAGCGCAGCGAGCAGGACAGCCCGTCGATCTTCGGCTCGGCCACGAAGGTGACCGGGGCGTCGGCGGCCAGCCGCAGGTCCTTGCGGATGCGGTTCACGAAGTCGTGCGCATCCTCCGGCGCGAAGGCGTTGCCCAGCGACAGCATGGACACCGCGTGCCGCACCTTCCGGAACCCCGCCGCCGGTGCGGCGCCGACGCGCAAGGACGGCGAATCGGCGCGGCGCAGCTCCGGATAGCGCGCCTCGATGGCGTTGTTGCGGCGGACCAGCGCGTCGTACGCGGCGTCGGAGATCTCCGGCCGGTCCTTCTGGTGGTAGAGCGTGTCGTGGTGCGCGATCTCCTGCGCCAGCGCGGCCAGTTCCGCCTGCGCCTGCTCGATCGTCAATTCCTCGACGGGGACGGCGCGCGGGTTGGCGGGGACGGAGAAGAGATCGGACATGGCTGGACCCAGGCTGTGGCGAGGGACGGAGAATAGCGCTTGCCTACGGTTCACGGAACCGCCAGCCTCGCGATCGGCGCATGCAGCGGAGGTATCATGAAGGCGCGCGTGAAGTGGGTGGACGGCATGATGTTCGTCGGCGAGTCCGGCAGCGGCCATGCCGTGGTGATGGACGCCGCTCCCGACGTGGGCGGGCGCAACCTGGGTGTGCGGCCGATGGAGATGCTGCTGCTGGGCATGGGCGGCTGCTCGTCCATCGACGTGGTGATGATCCTGAAGAAGGGCCGCCAGCCGATCACCGACTGCGTGGTGGAACTGGAGGCGGAGCGCGCCGCCACCGACCCCAAGGTGTTCACGAAGATCCACGCGCACTTCATCGTCACCGGCCGCGGCCTCGACCCGAAGAAGGTGGAGCGCGCCGTCGCCCTGTCGGCGGAGAAGTACTGCTCCGCCTCCGTCATGCTGGGCGCCACCGCCGCCATCACGCACGGCTTCGAGGTGATGGACGACACGGCGGCCCCCGCCGCCTGACAGCCGGCCCGAACCCCAGGAGACGCGCCGCCATGTCCGCACCGCCGCCGATGGCGATCGACGACCGGCTCGTGGTCGCGGCGGCGCTCGACCGCATCCTCTACGACGATCCCGAACACTTCGCGGCCGACGACGCCCGCGCCGTGCGCGCGCTCATCCCGCGTGCCCGCACGCCGTGGCTCAGCCTGGGCTTCCGCGCGCACAGCCAGGGGCCGGGCATGAGCGGTCAGGCGGCCGGCGTCGGCCAGGTCGACATGCAGGGCGAGGAGAAGGTCGTGAAGGGCGGCATCGGCGAAGGGCCGGAGTGGCGCTGCGGCCAGTACAAGATCTCCAACCGCGGCAACGGCCTGGAGATCTGGCAGGTGATGAGCGACGAGTTCGACGAGACGCCGAAGGGCGCCTGGCTGGACATCGATGCGTTGGGGGCTCCCAAGCGCCTGCTGTTCTTCCAGCCCCGCGACATCGGCCTGCGCATCCCCTTCACGGCGCTGCACTTCGTCATCCGCCTGGGCGGCTGGCAGGAGTGGAAGCGGCCGGGGTGACGTCCGAAACAGCGTCCGGGCGCGCGAATACCTTTTGCCGCACACACGCGATGGTGTGCGAGGCCCCGGTCCTGTGCTGAAATGAGTTGCCGGCCGGGACGGGCCCGGCCGGCCAACCAAGGGAGAACAAGATGGAAGAGCCCATCTTTTCTCTCCGGCTTCGCTTTCGGGGCTGGCGGATCGAGATCCGCATCACCCTGAAGCGTCGCTAGGAGGCGGCCGGGGGCGCTGCAGGCACCCCCGGCTTCCTTCAAAGATAGCGTCTCCCCCGATGCTTGACAATGCGGCCCCGCGCCCGCAGGGCGCGGCAAGGCGTCCCTTTGACGGCCTGCGCTCTTTCGGCTAGAGCAGGCGGCATGAGCAAGACCGCATCCCCCTCCTCCGTGGAGTCGCTGTTCGTCACGCGCATCTACCGTGCCGAACTGGCCGAAGTCGTTCCCCTGAACGGGGAACTCGCCGCCTCCTGCCGCTCCGCCGCCGAAGACGACGAGGCGGGGCAGGACTGGTCGGACGAGCACGGCTACACCGGCTACACCTCCTATGCCTCGCTGGACGACCTGTCCTGGCGCTTCCCGGCGGTGAAGGAGCTGACCAAGCACATCGACCGCCACGTGAAGGGCTTCGCCAAGATCCTCGAATGGGACCTCGGCGGCCGCAAGCTGGAGCTCGACTCGCTGTGGATCAACGTGCTGGATCCGGGCGGCTTCCATGGCTCGCACATCCACCCGAACAGCGTGATCAGCGGCACCTACTACGTCGACGTGCCGGAAGGGGCGAGCACGCTGCGCTTCGAGGACCCGCGCCTGGGCTTCATGATGGGCTCCCCGCCCAAGAAGGCCAAGGCGGCGCGCGAGGTGCAGCCCTTCGTGCCGATGGTGCCGAAGCCCGGCACGCTGCTGCTGTGGGAAAGCTGGCTGCGGCACGAGGTGTCGCTGAACCGCGCCGAGACGGAGCGCATCACCATCAGCTTCAACTACGCCTGGCGCTGATTCGCCTTTTCGCGTGTTGGGCTACGCGTGGCGGACCAGCGCCAGCAGGCCGCCCGCACCCACCATCAACCCGCCGCTGACGCGGTTGACGGTGCGCGTGGCCGAGGCGCCGGACAGGCGGGCGGCAATGGTCTGCCCGCCGACGGCGTAGGCGAGGATCCAGCCGAACTCCACCACCACCATCACCGCGACCAGGATGGTCAGCTGCGGCAGCAGCGGGGCCGCCGGTTCGATGAACTGCGGGAACAGCGCGGCCATGAACACCAATGCCTTCGGGTTGCTGGTGGCGACCAGCACGCCGCGCAGGAACAGCCGCGCCGGCGTGCCGCCGGCCTCCACCGCCGGGGCGGCGTCCGGCGCCGCCGCGTCGCCGTTCACCGGCGCCCGCCACGTGGCGATGCCCAGCCACGTCAGGTAGGCGACGCCGGCCCACTTCACCGCCAGGAAGGCCGGCTCCGACGCCGCCAGCAGCGCGCCCAGCCCCATCACCGACAGCGTCGCCATGCCGGCCAGCGCCGCGCACATGCCCAGGCCGCCCCAGGCGGCGCGGCGCACGCCGAAACGCAGCCCCAGGCTCATGGCCAGCAGCATGTTCGGCCCCGGCGTCATCGACAGGACGAACGAGGTGACCAGGAACAGACCCAGCGTGTGCCAACCCATGCGCGCCTCCGGTTCGGGGGAGGGCGAGGGAAACACGCGCGGCGCGCGCGGGCAACCGACGTCCGCGCGCATCAGGGTTCCGGATTGGGAAAGGCGGCTATCCGCGCCCGGCGATCAGGCTGTCGGCCGCCCGGCGGGCCTCCTCGGTGACGGTGGCGCCGGACAGCATGCGGGCGATCTCCTCGCGCCGCTCGTCGCCGTCCAGTTCGGCGACACCGGTCGAAACGCGCTCGCCCTTCACCGATTTCTGCACCTTCAGGTGGACGGAGCCGCGCGCCGCCACCTGCGGGCTGTGCGTCACCACCAGCACCTGCAGGCCGTGGCCCAGCTTCTCCAGCCGCTCGCCCACGGCCGCCGCGACGGCGCCGCCGATGCCGGTGTCCACCTCGTCGAACACCAGGGTGCCGACCGTGCTGGTCTGCGCCAGCACCACCTTCAGCGCCAGCATGAAGCGCGCCAGCTCGCCGCCCGATGCGATTTTGTTCAGCGCCCCCGGCGGCGATCCCGGATTGGTGGCGACCTGGAAGGCGACGCGGTCCATGCCCGTCGCTCCCCACTCGGCCTCCGGCAGCGCCTCCACCAGCGTGCGGAACTTGGCGCGCTCCAGCTTCAGCGGCGGCAGCTCGGCGGCCACCGCCTTGTCCAGCCGGCCGGACGCCTTCTGGCGCGCCTTGGACAGCTCCTCGGCCGCCTTGCGGTACGCCTCGCGCGCCGTTTCGGCTTCCCTGGCGAGGCGGGCGAGCAGGTCGCCCTGGTCCTCGATCATCGCCAGCCGGCCGGCCATGTCGTCGCGCAGCGCCGCCAGCGCGTCCACGTCGACGCCGTGCTTGCGCGACGCGGCACGCAGCGCGAACAGCCGCTCCTCCAGCTTCTCCAGCGCCGCCGGGTCCATGTCCATGTCGGCCGAGGCCGCCTGCAGCGCGGCGATCCCTTCCGCGGCTTCCGTGGCGGCGCGGTCCAGCGCGGCGATGGCGGGGTCCAGCTTGCCGCCCGCCTTCTCGGCGATGCGGGTCAGCGTGCGCAGGGCCGAGCCGAGGGAGCGTTCGACGCCGCGTTCCCCCGACAGCTCGGCGAAGGCGGAGTTCATCGCGTCGACGACCTTCTCGCGGTGCATCAGCACGGCGCGCGTCTCGGCCAGCTCCGCTTCCTCGCCCGGCTTGGGCGCCAGCGTGTCCAGCTCGGCCACGGCGTGGCGCAGGTATTCCTCTTCGGACCGCGCGCGGGCGATCTCGGCGGCGGCGTTGGCGCGCGCGTCCTCCACCTGCCGCCACGCGCGGTGCGCGGCCGACACCTGGGCGACTTTGGTGTCCAGCCCGGCGTAGGCGTCCAGCACGCCGCGGTGGGTGGCGGGGTTGAGCAGGCCGTGCGTCTCGAACTGGCCGTGCACCTCCACCAGCTCCTCGCCCAGGCGCTTCAGCAGGCCCACGCCCACCGCCTGGTCGTTGACCCAGGCGCGGGAGCGGCCGTCGGCGCTGACCGTGCGGCGGATGACCAGACGGTCATCGGCATCCAGCCCCTGCTCGCGCAGGATGGCGAAGGCCGGGTGGTCGCCGGACAGTTCGAACTCGGCGGTGACCGAGGCCTGCTCGGCGCCATGGCGCACCAGCCCCGATTCGGCGCGCGCGCCGAGGGCAAGGCCAAGCGCGTCCAGCATGATGGACTTGCCGGCACCGGTCTCGCCGGTGAGGACGCACAGTCCAGGGCGGAAGTTCAGCGAAAGGCGCTCGATCAGGACGACGTCCCGGATCGTCAGCGCCAGCAGCTGGGACCGCCCTAGAACAGGGAGTTCCAGGCTTTGCTGATCCACGATTTCTCGTCTCGCGCCGGACGGACGTTGGCGTCGACCAGCAGGGCATAGCTGTCGACGTACCAATCGCTGCCCGGATAGTTGTGGCCGAGCACGGCGGCGGCGGTCTTCGCTTCCTCCACCACGCCGAGCGCCAGATAGGCCTCGACGAGGCGGTGCAGCGCCTCCGGCACGTGCGAGGTGGTCTGGTACTGCTCCACCACCGTGCGGAAGCGCCCGATGGCGGCGGTGTGCTGGCCCTGCTTCAGGTAGAAGCGGCCGACTTCCATCTCCTTGCCGGCGAGGTGGTCGTTGGTCAAGTCGATCTTCAGGCGCGCGTCGCGGGCGTACGGCGTGTCCGGGAAGCGGCGCACCACCTCGGCCAGCGCGTCCAGCGAGCGGCGCGTCATGCGCTGGTCGCGGCGCACGTCGGTGATCTGCTCGTAATAGCACAGCGCGCGGAGATAATAGGCGTAGGCCACCTCCGGGCTGCCGGGGTGCAGCTGGATGAAGCGGTCGAGCGCCAGGATGGCGTCGTCGTACTTCAGGTCCTCGTAATGGGCGTAGGCGGCGCGCAGCTGCGCCTTGGTGGCCCACTGCGAGTAGGGGTGCTGGCGCTCCACCTCGTCGAACAGCTTGGCGGCGGTCTTGTAGTTCTCCGACCGCATGTTGGCTTCCGCCTCGTCGAAGATCTTCTCCGGCGGCCGCTCGACATAGGGCATCTCGTCCTTGTCGGACGAGCAGGCGGCAAGCGCCAGGGTGATGAGGCAGGCGGCGACCGGCGCGCGGAATTGGCGGAAGGGCATCGTCGTCATAAGACCGTGAGAGGTGCCCCTATATAGCACGCTCCGGCGTCAGCGCGGCAAGTCGCATGAGGCGGGGCAGGGGGCTTTCCGGGGCGGAAACGGCCGGACGGCGCAAACACCGCCGCCGCGTCCGGGTCCAGGCGATGTGGGGTCGCGGCGGGAGTGTTTCAAGAAGTCAGCAAAATCAAATGCATAGGGAATTTTGCTGATCTTCTTTGTCTGCTTTTTGCCCTAACTTTGTCCTTTGTTGTCGCGCGTGCGCGTTCCCTCGCCCCGGCAGGGGAGGGGGCTTTGCACGACTCAAATCGCCCGTCGTCGGCAGGGGAGGGGGGTGCGCGAAACGAAAACGCCCTCCCCGGAAGGGGAGGGCGGGGCGGTTCGGGCCGGTTTGGTGCCGGATCAGGCGACGGCGCGGCGGGCTTCGGTCCAGCCGGTCGGCAGCAGTGCTGCCGGCGCATCGTAGCACCAGGCGCTGCGATCGGCGAACAGCGCGCGCAGCAGCTGGTTGTTCAGCGCGTGGCCGGAGCGCACGCCGTGGAAGTGGCCGATGATCGGGCCGCCGGCCAGGTACAGGTCGCCGATGGCGTCCAGGATCTTGTGGCGCACGAACTCGTCCTCGAAGCGCAGGCCCTCGGCGTTGAGGATGCGGTTCTGCTCCTTGTCGACGACGACCGCGTTGTCGAGCGAGCCGCCGCGCGCCAGCCCGGCGTTGCGCATGGCGTCGACCTCGTGCAGGAAGCCGAAGGTGCGGGCCTGGGCAATCTCGTCGCGGAAGCTCTCGGCCGACAGGTCGACGCTGCCCGCCTTGTGGTGGATCACGGCGGAGTCGAAGTCGATCTCGAAGCTGAAGGTCTGGCTGTCGTCCGGGGTCAGGGTGGCCGACTTGACGCCGTCGCCGACGGTGACCGCCTTCAGCACGCGGATGGCGCGGCGCCGGGCCGGCTGCTCCACGGTGCCGGCGCGCTCGAACATCTCCACCCACGGGGCGGAGCTGCCGTCCATGACCGGAACCTCGGCGGCGTCGATGCCCACCACGGCGTTGTCGATGCCGCAGCCGGCGAAGGCGGCCATCAGGTGTTCGACGGTGCCCACCGTGGCGCCGTCGGCGTTGCCGATGACGGTGCACAGGCGGGTGTCGACCACGTTGTCCCAGGCCGCGCGGATCTCCGCGCCGCGGCCGCGCAGGTCGGTGCGCACGAAGGTGATGCCGCTGTCGGCGGGCGCCGGGGCGATGGTGACCGTGACGGTCGAGCCAGAGTGCAGGCCGATGCCGCTGCTGCGAATCGTCCTCTTCAGCGTGCGCTGAAACAGTCCGTTCGAGATACCACCGATTTGCATCGCGGGATGATCCTGATCTGGTCTTGTCGGTCGGGCCGCCTCGTCTCCATCTGCTGGTGGGGCCAGCGATTCAACTTGGCATGGGGCCGCATCTGCTACCTAGCACTGCACTGGGGCGAGGACAAATCACTCTTTATTACGAAATGTTGCAGTGCCGGTGACGCAGGAGCGGGAAACACGAGTAAAGGGACCTCCGGGGTCGGCGGATGCGCCCCGGAGGCCAAGGAGGAAGGCATGGTTGTGGAGATTCCGGCGGCGACGGCCTTTCAGCGTCGCCGGCGGAGTCCGTGCGGAGACGGCGGCGGCCGTAAAGCCGGTCACCGTCGTCGCGCAGGGCGGACCTCGTGTTCCGGCGGGCAACGGTGACCGTCACCCGCCGGCTTTATCAGTTGGCCTGACGGCGCAGGAACGCCGGGATGTCCAGCATGTCCTCGTCCGCACCGTGCATCTTCGGCTGCGGGGCGGCGGCCGGGATGCCGAGGCTCGGCTGCTGCGGGGCAGCGGCCGGGGCGGCGGGAACGTGCTGGTGGTGCTGCTGCGGCGCCGGGGCGTGCTGCTGCTGCGGGGCGGCGGCGCGCGGCGCCTCGTGCGCCGGCTCCTCCTTGCGGCGGCCGATGCCGGTGACGAGGCCGAACAGCGACATGCGCTTCTTGGCCTGCGCCTCCGGGGCGGACTCCGCCGGGGCGGCCACCTGGGCGGTGCTCAGCGTCGGGCGCGGGCCCGGATCGACGGCCTTCGGCGGGATGAAGGCGCCGTCGCGGCGGTCGGCGTGCAGCGGGCCGGCCGGCGCGTGCGACGTCGCCGGCTGGTGCTGGTGGGCCGGCTGGTGCTGCATCGGAACCTGCTGCTGGGCCGGCTGCTGATAGACGGGCGCCGCGACCGGGGCCTGCTGCTGCTGGACCGGCTCCTGCTCGGCGACCGGGGCGGGGGCCTGGGCGACCTCCGGCTGGGCCGGCGGGGCCAGCGGGGCTTCCATGGCCAGCGCGGTGGCGCCGTTCACCATCGGCTTGAAGGCCGGGGCGGCACCCGACATGGCGGTGGCGGCGGCCGGAGCGGCACCGATGCCGCCGACCTCGGCCGGACGGGACGGGGCGGCGGCGGACAGGCCCGGCAGGCCACCCGGCTTGCGGGTGCGGTCGGAGACGACCGACAGGCTGACCGGGTGCACCGGGCGCGGGCTGGCCATCGCGGCGGCGTCGATGCCGGTGGCGACGACCGACACGCGCATTGTGCCTTCCATCGAGCTGTCGAAGGTCGAGCCGAAGATGATGTTGGCGTCGGGGTCGACCTCGTCGCGGACGCGGTTGGCCGCCTCGTCCACCTCGAACAGGGTCATGTCGTAGCCGCCGGTGATGTTGATGAGGACGCCGCGCGCCCCCTTCATCGACACGTCGTCCAGCAGCGGGTTGGAGATCGCCGCCTCGGCCGCCTCGATGGCGCGGCGCTCGCCGGCGGCCTCGCCGGTGCCCATCATCGCCTTGCCCATCTCGGTCATCACCGAACGGATGTCGGCGAAGTCCAGGTTGATCAGGCCGGGCATGACCATCAGGTCGGTCACGCCGCGCACGCCGGAGTGCAGCACGTCGTCCGCCATCTTGAAGGCGTCGGCGAACGTGGTCTTCTCGTTGGCGATGCGGAACAGGTTCTGGTTCGGGATGATGATCAGGGTGTCGACGTACTGCTGCAGCTCGGCGATGCCCTGTTCGGCCAGGCGCATGCGGTGCGCGCCCTCGAAGTGGAAGGGCTTGGTCACCACGCCGACGGTCAGGATGCCGCGCTCGCGCGCCGCGCGGGCGATCACCGGGGCAGCGCCCGTGCCGGTGCCGCCGCCCATGCCGGCGGTGATGAACACCATGTTGGAGCCTTCGAGATAGCCGACGATGTCGTCCATCTGCTCCTCGGCCGAGGCGCGGCCGACGTCCGGCTTGGAGCCGGCGCCCAGGCCCCGCGTGGTGCCGGTGCCCAGCTGCAGGCGCTTCTCGCACAAGCTGCCCTTCAGCGCCTGCGCGTCGGTGTTGCCGACGACGAAGTCCACGCCTTCCAGGTTCGACTTGATCATGTTGTTGACGGCGTTGCCGCCGGCGCCGCCGACGCCGAACACGGTGATGCGCGGCTTCAACTCGGGCTCGATCTGGGGAATGCTGACGTTGATCATGCTAGCCTCCACAACCTGCTTTTGTTCCTTGGGTGAATTCGATTCGGATGACGCCGGTTAGGTCCGGCTGTTGGTGCGTAAACTGCGAAAGCGGCCCCGCCGGCTCCTCCCATACGGGTGGAGCCGGGCATGCGGAGACCGTAGGATCGCGGGAGAGCCCATGGTTCAGAGGTTCTCCCGGAGCCAGAGACCGACGCGCCCCCACAGCCCGCTGGCGGACACGGCCTCATGGCCGGCCACCGGCAGCTCGGTGGGGTGACGCACGGAATGGATGAGCAGGCCGGCCGCCGTCGAGAAGGCGGGGCCGCCGTTCGCCTCGGGCAGCCCGGCGATGCGCGTCGGGCGGCCCATGCGGACCTGCTTGTCGAGGATGAGCTGCGCCAGCTCGCGCGTGCCGGGCAGCTGGCTGGCGCCGCCGGTCAGCACGACGCGGCGGCCGGCCAGCTTGCCGAAGCCCGACTGCTCCAGGCGCGAGCGCACCAGTTCGAAGATTTCCTCCAGCCGCGGCTGGATGATGCGGACCAGAAGCGACTTGGGCACCTGGTTGGTCTGCCCGCGCTCCTCCTCGCCGACCTGGGGCACGTCGATCATCTCGCGCTCGTCGGCGGCACTCGCCATGGCGCTGCCGTACAGCGTCTTCATGCGCTCGGCGTGGACGACGGCGGTGGTCAGGCCGCGGGCGATGTCGTTGGTCACGTGGCTGCCGCCCACCGGGATGCAGTCGGTCCACACCATCTGCCCCTCGAAGAAGACGGAGATGGTGGTGGTGCCGCCGCCCATGTCGATGCAGGCGACACCCAGCTCCATCTCGTCCTCGACCAGACAGGCGAGGCCGGAGGCGTAGGGGCTGACCACCATGGACTCGATGTCCAGGTGGCAGCGCGCGACGCAGGTCTGCAGGTTGCGCATCGCTCCGGCCGAGGCGGTGATGACGTGCACCTGCACGCCCAGCCGGTCGGCGTACATGCCGCGCGGGTCGCGGATGCCACGGTTGCCGTCCACGGCGAAGCCCACCGGGATGGCGTGGATGAGCTGCTGGTCGGCGCCGACCTGGAGCGCGCGGGCGTGCGCCAGCGCGCGGCGGACGTCGCTGTCCGTCACCTCCTGGCCGGGCACCGAGACCTCGGCGTTGAAGGCGTGCGAGGTGGGGTAGCCGCCGGAGATGTTGACCAGAACGTCGCGGATCGTCTCGCCGGCCATCTGCTCGGCCGCGTGCACGGCGGCGCCGATGGAGGTCTCGGCCGCTTCCATGTCGATGATGGTGCCGGCGCGCACGCCGGCGGCGAGCTGGTGCCCGACACCCACGACACGCGCCGCGCCCGCGTCCTCGACGCGGGCGATCAGGCAGCACACCTTGGTCGAGCCGACGTCGAGCGCCGCGACGAACCCGCCGCGCGTCGGACGTTTCGGCTTCTTGCCGCCGTTGAAGCCCATGATCTTCACCCCTCGGCCCCGGTGCTGGTCATGTCGGTGCCGGTCATGTCTTGTCCCCTGGCTTGCGCTTCTTCTTGCCGTCGTCCTCGGGGAAGAGGGCGCTGGCCGTCTGCAGCACGGCACGGTCGGGCTGGCGCAGGTCGATGGCGACCACGTCGCGCTCCAGCACCTTGCCGGTCGCCTGCATCTCCGCCAGTTGGCGCAGCGCGGTGAGCATGCGCGCCTCCGGCAGCTTGACGACGACGCCGTTGTCGAACTTCAGGTCCCAGCGCCGGTCGCTGATCCAGGTGGCGGCGGCGACGCGCTTGTGCAGCGCCGGCACCTTCTCCAGCGCCGCGAGCAGGCCGGTGACCTGTTGCGGGGCGTTGATGCCCACCACCTGCGGCAGCGTCTCGATGTGCCGGTTGCCGCGCCGGGCCAGTTCCGTGGCGTCGGCCAGCGGCCGGCCGTCGCGGTCGATCACGGTGAACTGGCGATCGTGCTGCCAGATCGCCATCGGCTGGCGCTCGCTCAGGCGGATGTGCAGCGTGTCCGGCAGGCGCCGCTCGATGCTGGCCGACGACACCCAGGGCAGTTGCTCCAGCCGCTCCTTGGCTTCGGCGAGATCGAGCCCGAGGATCGGGTCGCCGCGCCGCACGCCCAGGGCCTCCAGGATGACGCCCGGTTCGGTGGCGGTGCGCCCCTCGACCATCACGTCGCCGAGCTGGAAGCCCATGTCGGCCGCGATCCGGATCAGCGCCGACGGGGTGCCGGCGACGGCGCCGCCGACGTTCGCCTGCTTCCACGTCCACCACACGCCGCCCGACAGGCCGAGCAGCGGCAGCATCACGAGGCCCAGCTTGAGCGCCGGCCGGGTCCAGCGCGGCCACGCGCGGCGGCGGTTGCCGCGCTGGGCGGCGTGCGCCATGGCGCGCGGCGGGGCGGCCGTCTCCTTGCCGGAGCCGGACAGCGTCGGGCGTGGCGGGGCGGTCAGGCGTGCTGACATGCGGCGTTCTCCACCAGCCAGCCAACCAGGGCGCCATAGCCGATGCCGACGTGCGCGGCCTGTTCCGGCACGAGCGACAGGGGCGTCATCCCCGGCTGGTTGTTGATCTCCAGGAAGTACAGGCCCTCGATGCCGGGCTTGCTGTCGTCCCAGCGGAAATCGCTGCGCGACACGCCGCGGCAGCCCAGCGTCCGGTGCGCCAGCAGCGCAACGCGCATCGCCTCGGCGTACACCTCGTCGGGGATCGGGGCCGGGATGATGTGCCGGGCGTGGCCGGCGGTGTACTTGGCGGTGTAGTCGAACAGCTCCGCCGCGAACTGGATCTCGGTGACGGCCAGCGGCTTGTCGCCCATGACGCCGGCGGTCAGCTCGCGGCCGGGGATGAACTCCTCGACCAGGACCCGCTCGCCGAAGGTCCAGCCGTCGCCGATCGGCGAGTTCTGGCCCTGGTGCACGCGGGTGACGCCGACGGTCGAGCCCTCGTCGACCGGCTTGATGATGTAGGGCGGCTCCATCGGGTGGCCGCCGCCGAGCAGTTCACCCTTGTGCAGCAGCATGCCCCTGGGCGAGCGCACGCCGACCGTCTCCAGCACGCGCTTGGTCATCGCCTTGTCCATGGCGATGGCCGAGGCCAGCACGCCGGAATGGGTGAAGGGGATGCCCATGAACTCCAGCACGCCCTGGATGGTGCCGTCCTCGCCGCCGCGCCCGTGCAGGGCGTTGAAGACGACGTCGGGCTTCGGCGTCAGCGCCCTGATGATGCCGTCCAGGTCGCGCTGCACGTCCACCGCGGTGACCGTGTAGCCTTCCTCCTCCAGCGCCTTGGCGACGGCGGCGCCGCTGACCAGCGACACCTCGCGCTCGGCCGACCAGCCGCCCATCAGGACGGCGACGTGCTTCTTGCGGGCGGTCATGCGGCACCTTCCTTGGGAACGCCGATGCGCTTGATCTCCCACTCCAACACGACGCCGGAGGAGTCGAGCACGCGCCGCCGCACCTCTTCGCCCAGCGCCTCCAGGTCGGCCGCCGTGGCGCCGCCGAGGTTGAGCAGGAAGTTGCAGTGCTTCTCCGACACCTGCGCGTCGCCGATGCGCAGGCCCCGGCAGCCGGCCTCGTCGATCAGCTGCCATGCCTTCTTCGCGCCGTCCGGATTCTTGAAGGTGGAGCCGCCGGTGCGCGCGCGGACCGGCTGGCTGTCGCCGCGCTTGTCGGAGATCTCCGCCATGCGCCGCGCGATCGCCAACGGCTCGTCCGCCTCGCCCTGGAACACCGCACCCGTGAAGATGACGTCGTCCGCCACCGCGCAGTGGCGGTAGGTGAAGCCCATCGCTTCGTTGGAGAAGGTCAGCAGGTTGCCCCGGCGGTCCACGCCTTGGGCGGCGACCATCACGTCCTTCACCTCGCGCCCATAGGCGCCGCCGTTCATGCGCAGCGCACCGCCGACCGTGCCGGGGATGCCCGACAGGAACTCCAGCCCCGCGATGCCAGCGTCGCGCGCCACGTTGGCGACGTTGAGGTCCAGCGCGGCGGCGCCCGCCGTGACGCCGCCCTCGGCCGCCGCGATGTCGGCGAAGCCACGGCCCAGGCGGATCACCACGCCCGGCACGCCGCCGTCGCGGATCAGCAGGTTGGACGCCACGCCGACCACGGTGACCGGCACGTCGGGCGGCAGCGCGTGCAGGAACTCCGCCAGATCCTCGACGTCGGCGGGGCGGAACATCACCTCGGCCGGGCCGCCGACGCGGAACCAGGTGACGTTCGCCAGCGGCGCGTCGGCGGTCAGCCGCCCGCGGCACTTCGGCATCAGGTCGATGAGGTGGAAGTTGGTCATGGCGAGCGCGGCCGTCATGTCGACTTCCCCTGCATAGCGCGTCCGAAGAGCTTGTCCAACTCCGAAGGAAGGGCGTTGGCCCACTGAGTGATGTTGCCCGCGCCCAGGCACACCACTAGATCTCCACTTCGCGCCATTTCACGCACCAGTTGCGGCAGCTCCTCGGGGCCGTGCAACGCAAGAACGTGGCGGTGGCCGTGCATGCGCAGGCCTTCCACCAGCGAGTCGCGGTTGACCCCCTCGATGGGCTGCTCGCCGGCCGCGTAGACGTCGGCGACGATCACCGCGTCGGCGTCGTTGAAGCAGGTGCAGAACTCCTCGAACAGGCTGGCGAGGCGGGAGTAGCGGTGCGGCTGCACGATGGCGATGGTGCGCCCCTTGCCGGCGGTGCGCGCCGCCTTCAGCACGGCGGCGATCTCCACCGGGTGGTGGCCGTAGTCGTCGATGACGACGATGCCGTTGGACTCGCCGGTCTTGGTGAAGCGGCGCTTGACGCCGGCGAACTTCGCCATGCCGCCCTTCATCACCTCGTCCGCCAGCCCCATCTCGTTGCCCACGGCGAACGCGGCCAGCGAGTTCTGCACGTTGTGACGGCCGAACATCGGCAGGTGCACGCCGCTGATGACGCGCGTCTCGCCCGAATGCCGGTCGGAGATGGCGACGTCGTAGGTGGCGCCCGAGGTGTCCAGCACGACGTTCACCGCCCGCACGTCGGCCTGCGGCGAGAAGCCATAGGTGATGATGCGGCGGTCCGACACGCGCGGGATCATCGCCTGCACCTCCGGATGGTCGATGCAGAGGGCGGCGAAACCGTAGAAGGGGATGTTCTGAACGAAGGTATCGTAAGCGGCGCGCATCTGCTCGAACGTGCCGTAGAAGTCCAGATGCTCCGCATCCATGTTGGTGACGACTGCGATGCACGCCGGCAGCTTCGTGAAGGTGCCGTCGGACTCGTCGGCCTCGACCACCATCCAGTCGCCGGATCCCAGCCGGGTGTTGGTCCCATAGGCGTTGATGATGCCGCCGTTGATCACGGTGGGATCCACACCCGCGTGCTCCAGCAGCGTGCCCACCATGGACGTGGTGGTGGTCTTGCCGTGCGTGCCGCCGATGGCGATGGCCCACTTCAGGCGCATCAGCTCGCCCAGCATCTCCGCGCGGCGCACCACGGGGATCAGGCCGGCGCGCGCGGCGACGACCTCCGGGTTGTCCTTCTTCACCGCCGAGGAGACGACGACGACCGCGGCCGAGCCCAGGTTTTCCGCCCGGTGGCCGATCGCCACGGGGATGCCCAGTTCGCGCAGGCGCTTCACGTTGGCGCTCTCGGCCAGGTCGGAGCCCTGGACGGCGTAGCCGAGGTTCTTCAGCACCTCGGCGATGCCGCTCATGCCGATGCCGCCGATGCCGACGAAGTGGATGGTGCCGATGGTCAGGGGAAGTGCGCGCATGTCAGCGGTGTCCTCGGCGCAGCATCAGGCGCAGCGTGGCGTCGATGGAATCGTCGGAAAGGGTGCAGGGCAGGGGTTCGGCCCCCACGAAGACGTGCAGGCGGTCGCGCAGGAAGCTGCCGGAGGCGACCACCTCGCGCGGGACCAGTGGGCAGTACGGGCGCATGCTCCACGCGCCTTCCGAGCGTGTGGACTCGGCCGGCCAGTCGCGCAGCGGACGGGGGTGCCGCCTCGGGATGTTCCGCAGGCCCTTGTTGATCATTCCGCAGCCTCCGTGGCGTGGGAGTGGTTTCCGTTCGCGCCGTTCGTGTTTCCGATCATCGCCAGCACCGCGTCGGCCAGCCGGGCAGCGGCCTCCGCCGTGCCCCAGGCGTGCGCGGCCTGCGCCGCGCGGGCCAGCTCGTCGGGCCGCTCCAGCAGCGCCGTCAGGCGCGCCGCCACCGCTTGCGCCGTGAACTCCGGCTGCGGAATCGGCCACGCCGCCCCGGCGGCGGCCACCGCGCGGGCGTTGGCCGTCTGGTGGTCGTCGGTGGCGAAGGGGTAGGGGACCAGGATCGCCGGGCGGCCGATGCAGGTCAGCTCCGCCACGGTGGAGGCGCCGGCCCGCGTGATCGCCAGATGGCAGCCGGCCAGCCGCTGCGGCACGTCGCGGAAGAAGCTCTCCAGCTCCACCGAGCCGAGGTCGAGGTCGCGGTACGCCGCGCGCACCGCCTCCAGATCCTCCGGCCGGCACTGCTGGGACAGGTGCAGGCGCGCGCGAAGATCCGCCGGCAGGGCGGCGACGGCGGCGGGCAGCACCTCGCTGAACACGCGCGCCCCCTGGCTGCCGCCCATGACGAGGATGCGGACGGGGCCGCCGGCCGCCGGGGCCTCGTAGGGTATGCTGCGCATGGCGGCGACGGCCGGGCGCACGGGGTTGCCGGTCAGAACGATCTTGCCGCGGTCGGCGTCGCGCACGCCGCTGATCTCCGGATAGGCGACGGCGAGGCGGCGGGCGCTGCCGGCCAGCATGCGGTTGGCGCGGCCCAGCACGGCGTTCTGCTCGTGCAGCAGTGCGGGGATGCGGGCCTGACCGGCGGCGTAGACGGTGGGCACCGACGGGTAGCCGCCGAAGCCGACGACCGCCGCCGGCTCCAGGTGGCGCAGCAGCGCGCTGGCCTGCAGGAAGCCCATGCCCATGCGCACGGCCGCCGTCAGCTTGCCGACGATGCCGCCGGCCGGCGACGCGGCGTGGATGCGGTGGACGGCGACCTCCGGCAGCGCGTCGCCGAAGGCGTGGCCGCGCTTGTCGGTCACCAGCGTCACGGCGCGGCCGCGGGCCAGCAGCTCGCGCGCCAGCGCTTCCGCCGGGAAGATGTGGCCGCCGGTGCCGCCGGCGGCGAGGATGATGGGCTTGTTGTGGTTGGTCGCCATGATCGTATCTCCCGCCCCTCAGTCCGTCGGGCCGAAGCGTTTGCGGGTGAGCGCCAGCACCATCCCCATGCCGATGCCCAGCGCCAGCAGCGAGGAGCCGCCGTAGCTGATGAACGGCAGGGTCATGCCCTTGGTCGGCATCAGGTGCAGCGACGAGCCCATGTTGATCGCCGCCTGCAGGCCGAACTGCACCAGCAGGCCGGATGCGGCCAGCAGGACGAAGTAGTTGGTCTCGTTGAACACGCGGGCGAAGCCGCGCAGCACGATGAAGGCGAACAGGAAGACGATGAACAGGCAGAACACCAGCCCCATCTCCTCGCCGGCGACGGCGAAGATGAAGTCGGCGTGGCTGTCCGGCAGCGAGAACTTCACCGTGCCCTGGCCGGGGCCGGTGCCGAACAGCCCGCCGTTGGCGAACGCCTCCAGTGAGCGGCTGACCTGGTAGTTGTCACCAGCGTTCGGATCCAGGAAGCGGTCGATGCGGCTGGTCACGTGCGGGAAGGTGAAGTAGGCGCCCACCAGCCCGACCACGCCCGCGATGCCCAGGATCGCCACCAGCATGATGTTCATGCCGGCCAGGAAGAACTGGGTGAACCACACCGCCGAGACGACGAAGGTCATGCCCAGGTCCGGCTGCATCATCAGCGCACCCACGGTGACGCCGTACAGCAGGATCGACACCAGCGCCCCCGGAAAGCCCGGCGACAGCTTGGACAGCGAGAACAGCCACGCCGCCACCACGGCGAAGGCGGGCTTCACGAACTCCGACGGCTGGAGCGACAGGCCCGGCACGTGGATCCAGCGCCGCGCCCCCTTGATCTCCACGCCGACGAACAGCGTGGCGACGACCAGCAGCAGCGCCACCAGATAGACGATCAGCGCCACCCGCCGCACGCCCCGCGGCGACAGCAGCGAGACCGCCACCATGATCGACACCGCCGGCACCAGCATGATCAGGTGCCGCTCGACGAAATAGAACGTGTCCTGGATGCCGATACGCTCGGCCACCGGCGGGCTGGCGGCGGTGATCAGCACCGTGCCCAGCGCCATCAGCACGGCGAGCGCCCCCAGCTGCCAGCGGTCGACGGTCCACCACCAGCGGCCGAAAACGGATTGGTCGGTACGGTCGAACGTCACCATGCGCTCAACCCTCCGCCGACAGGTCGTTGACGAGGGTGGCGAAGGTCTCGCCGCGCACCTCGAAGTTGGGGAACTGGTCCCACGACGCGCAGGCCGGCGACAGCAGCACGGCGGCCCCGGCGCGCTTCTCCTTCAGCGCCAGCGCGGCGGCTTGGCGAACGGCGACGTCCAGCGTGCCGCAGGCGGTGACCGGCACGTTGCGCGCCTTCAGCCACGTGGCGAACTTCTCGCTCGCCTCGCCGATCAGGAAGGCGTGGCGCACCCGGCCCATGTAGCCGTCCAGCCCGTCCAGCCCCGTCTCCTTGGCCTGTCCGCCGAGGATCCAGTAGATCGGATCGAAGGTCGCCAGCGCCTTTTCGGCGGCGTCGGCGTTGGTGGCCTTGCTGTCGTTGACGAAGCGCACGCCGCCGATGGTGCGCACCAGCTGCTGGCGGTGCGCCAGGCCGGGGAAGGTCTTCATGGCGGCGACGATGGCGGCCGGCGGCACGCCCGCGGCCTTGCACGCGGCGAACGCGGCGGCGGCGTTCTGCCAGTTGTGCCTGCCCAGCAGCGTGGGGAAGTTGGCGAGGTCGGCGACGCGCTCGGCCCGGCCCTCGGTGTCGTCGATCAGCCAGCCGTCCTGGGCGTAGACGCCGCCCGGCGCGCGCCCTTCGGCGGAGACCGGCCAGACGTGCTGGTCGCCGGCGGCGGTCAGCTCTTCATGGATCTTGCGGCAGATGCCGTCGTCCACGCCGATCACCGCCGTGCGCGGCTTGGTCTGGCGGTGGAAGATCAGCTTCTTGGCGGCGATGTAGCCGTTCATGCCGCCGTGCCGGTCCAGGTGGTCCGGCGTGATGTTGAGCAGCACCGCCACGTCGAAGGTGATCGAGAAGGTCAGCTCCAGCTGGTAGCTGGACATCTCCAGCACGTAGCTGCCGCCCACACCCAGGCGCGGCAGCGTCAGCACCGGCGTGCCCAAGTTGCCGCCCACCGCCAGACGGCGCCCGGCGGCCTCCATGACGTGGCCGACCAGCGCCGTGGTGGTCGACTTGCCGTTGGTGCCGGTGATGCCGATGTAGGCCGCGTCGCGCTCGGAGCGCGCCAGCAGCTCGATGTCGCAGACGATCTCCAGGTTCGCCTTGCGCGCCCGCTCGGCCACCGGGTGGGGCTTGGGGTGCGTGTGCGGGATGCCCGGCGACCAGACGACGGTCGTGAGATTCGACAGGTCGGCGGTGGTCAGGTCGACGATGCGGATGCCCTCGGCCTCGGCCTCCGCGCGCTTGGCCGCGCTGTCGTCCCAGGCCCACACCTCGGCCCCGCTCTCCAGGAGCGCGCGCGCGGTGGCGAGGCCGGACTTGCCCAGCCCCATGACCGCCACCGGAAGACCGTCCATGTAGAAGAGGTCGATCATCGCATCACCGCAGCTTCAGCGTGGACAGGCCGACCAGCGCCAGGATGGAGGCGATG
>Ga0196970_1000704_pt1 | contig 33393 bp, 28 predicted proteins | sample S1v_513CmetaG_FD_148672 | JGI IMG/M metagenome (GOLD analysis project Ga0196970, IMG submission 148672) | Soil microbial communities from Anza Borrego desert, Southern California, United States - S1+v_5-13C | ecosystem: Environmental > Terrestrial > Soil > Desert | place: USA: California... | reverse complement strand
AGCGAGGACGCGAAGATGACTTTCTTCTCCTCGCCCGTCATCGGTCGGACGGCATCGCCCGACGAAGCCGCATAGGCCATGGTCTTCACCCTCCCAAGTGAATAGTCATGCATATCGGTTGGTTTTTAGCGAGCGGTGCATTCCGGTCGTATGGACTGATGACCGAGCCCGCCCGTTGGTTTTCTAACCGATAGTGTGCTTACCGAATTATCCGCGTCACCCCCTACCATGGTCGGGGGTATCAGACGTTGCGGTATTGGGCTACAGTGAACTTTTGGACAGGTGCGACGCCTCCGCCCGAACGGTGACACCTACTGGAATACGGGTGCGTAGAGCATTCCACCCTGGGTCCAGGGCCGGTTCGGTCCGCGGTCCAGCTTGAAGGGAGAACGGGCGCCCAGATTGCGTTCGAAGATCTCGCCGTAATTTCCCACCTGCACCACCGCCTGATAGGCCCAGTCCGGACGCAGGCCCGCCTTCGCCGCGACCTCCGGCAGGCCGGACAGCAGGCGCCGCATCTCGCTGCCGCCGGTGATCCGCTGGAAATTGGCGTTGGCGCCGGTCACGCCGGCATCCTCGGCCAGGAACAGCGCATAGATGGTCCAGCGTACCGCCGCCATCCACATGCGGTCGGTGTTCGGCGTCAGCGGCGCCAACGGCTCGCGTGACGGGAGAGGGGCGTCGGCGATCTCCAGCGCTTCCCTAGGCGACTCCAGCATATGCAGCGCGGTGGTCAGCAGGGCCCGGTCGGCGCTGAGCGCCGCGCAGTCGCGGCTGAGGAAGGCCTCCAGCGCATCGGGCCAGCCGGGGAAGCTCCGCAGCTTCCAGGGCCGCTTTCCGCCGGCCACGAGCGCCTCCAACTCGGCCTGGGTGGTGGTTCCGGCGGGGACGCAGACCGTCAGCTCCGTTCCGTCCAATGCCGACCGGCCGTCGGGCAGGCGCCACGCGGCGATCCCCTGCACGTCGTGGAACACCGGCGGGCCGAAATCGACTGCATAGGTCGCGTCGCGGGTCAGCGTCCAGGAGGTCTGGGCGAAGGACACGTCGACCTCGCCGGCGGCGACGGCGTCGAATTCCTGCGGCTTGGACAGGCGGCGGATCTCCACGGCGTCGGCCTTGCCCAGGACGGCGGCGGCCAGCGCCCGGCACAGATCGACCATGAAGCCGACCGGCCGCCCGCTGTCGTCGTTGGCGGCGAAGCCGGGATTGAAGGACACGCCGCAGCGAACCACCCCCCGCCGCTCGATTTCCGCCAGGACGGGTCGGTCGCCGTTCGGCATGGGCTGTGCGTCCGGCTGCGCCGCGGCGGCTCCGCCAAGCGCCGGGACGAGCGCCAGAATCAGTCCCAGCGCGGCGGCAACAGGCTTCGGCCCCATCCTTCTCCCCTTATCCTACGGCGCCGCTATGATACGCTGCCGACGGCACCGCGCAAACGATTGGGGGCGTCGGGGCTGGGCGTCTGGACGGGACTGGCGGGATTGGGAATGGCGGGCGGCAGCAAGTCGGAGGCCGGCAGGTCCGAAGCCGGCAAGGCGGGCGTGGTGAGGATCGGCGTCGGCGCACGTCTGTTCGGCGCGCTCGCCTTCAATGGTCTGGTCGCCTTCCTGATCGGGCTTGGCGCCTACATCGCCTTCGACGGCCTGCATGCCGGAATCACCAAGGTGACGTCGGAGCAGTTTCCGGCCGTGGTCGCCTCCGCCAAGCTGGAGCGCCAGCACCAGCGGATCATGCGGACCCTGGAACAACTGGCCCTGTCGGACGACAATTTCGGCCGCGAAACCATCAAGCAGGGGTTGGCGGACCAGCTGGACGGCTATGACCGGCTGCTGGCGGAGATGGACTCTTCCGACGTGCCCCAGGCAAGGCGGATCGCCGGGCTGAAGCAGCAGCGTGACGAGATCCTGCGGCTGCGCGACGCCATCGACCGCGGCGTGACCGCCCGCGTCGCCGCCCGCCGTGCCTTGGCCGACCGCACCCGCGACGTGCGGCGGATGGCCGATGCCCTGGCGGAACCGGGGCTGCGCGGGGTCGAGGACGTGGGTGTTCAGCGCTGGCTGGCGATGGCCGAGCGGCTTCTGTTCCTGATCGCGTCGGTCCATCAGGCGGAGAACAGCTTCGCCCTGGCCCGGCTGGCCGACGGCGCGGCGGCGCAGCTGGAGAGCCTCGCCACATCGGTACCGGGGGTGTCTGTCGATGGCGTATCCGACCGGCTGACCCGGCTGGCCGAGGGCATGCGCGCGGTGGTGGAGGGCGACCGCTCCGTCTTCCGCCAGCGGCAGGCCGAGTTGCAGGCGTCGGAAGCTCTGAACGGGCTGGTCGACCGCGCCAATCAGGTGTCGCTGGTCAACACCGGCCTCAACACCGGCATCTTCGTCGAGCAGACCAAGGCGGCGGAGGAAAGCCGCCAGCAGGTGATCGAGGTATCGACAACCTACACCCGCCTGTTCTTCGCCTCCGTCGGGGTGGTGGTGCTGGGGATGGTGCTGTCGGTGCTGTATGTCCGACGCAAGGTGCTGGCCCGTCTGTGGGCTGTCAGCGAGGCGATCCGCGACCGCACCGGGGGCGGCAGGGCGGAGGTGCCGGCGACCGGTGCCGACGAGATCGGCGAACTGGCCCGCGCGTTGCGCTTCTACATCCAGGAGACGGAGGACAAGAGCGAGGCGTTGCGCCGCAATGAGCAATGGCTGCGCACGGTGCTGGAGGCGGCGCCGGTCCCGCTGGTGATCTCGGGCCGTGCCGACGGCCAGATCCGCTTCGTCAACCGCCGCGCCGCCGACTTGTTCGAGGCCGCCGATGCCGGCGAACTGCTGGGTCGGCCGGCCGCCACCGTCTGGTATGTCCCGGCGGTGCGCGAGGAGTTCGTCCGCGACGTCTTCGACAGCGGCCTGGCGCTGGACGTCGAGACGGAGCTGGTGACCCGCACCGGCCGCCGGCTGTGGGGCCTGCTGTCCGGCATCGCCTTCGAATTCCAGGGGGAGGAGGTGCTGCTGAGTTCGGTGGTCGACATCACCCGCCGCCGCGAGGCGGAGGAGCTGCTGCGCCGGACCCAGGCCTTCCTGGACGCCGTGATCGACAATGTGCCGAGCGTGCTCTACGTGCTGGAGGGCGATACCGGCCGCGTCGTGCTGTGGAACCGGGCGGCGGAGGATTGCTTCGGCACCCGCCGCGCCGACATCGAGGACCGCACCCTGGCCGAGGTGTTGGGGCCGGAGACCGGACGGGCGCTGGCCGGCGGCGATCCCGGTTCCATGCGCTCGCTGGGCGTGGAGGAGCTGGCGTTGGCTCGCAACGGCGAAACCGCGGTCTTCGCCCTGCAGCGCCATCCCTTCGAATGGTCGGGCGACGGCCGCTGCCGCATCATCTGCGTCGCCAACGACATCACCGCCTCGCGCCGGGCGCGGGAGGAGTTGCGGCAGGCCAAGGAGAGGGCAGAGCGGGCAGACGCCGCCAAGACCGAATTCCTCGCCACCGTCAGCCACGAGATGCGCACGCCGCTGAACGGCATCCTCGGCCTGTGCCGGCTTCTGCTGACCGGGCAGCTGCATGCGGGCGAGCGGCGCTATGCCATGTCGATCATGCGCTGCGGCCACGGGTTGCTCGATCAGGTCAACGACATCCTCGATCTGCGCAAGATCGAAGACGGCAAGCTCGACCTCGATCCTGCGCCCTGCGCCCTGCTGCCGGTGCTGGAAGAGGTCGTTGCGACAGTGGAAGGATTGGCGAACGAGAAGGGAATCGATCTCGACCTCGACATCGCGCCGGAGGTGCCGGAACTGGTGGTGGTCGACCGCCAGCGGTTGCGCCAGATCCTTGTGAACCTCGTCGGCAACGCGGTGAAGTTCACCGAACGCGGCGGGGTCGATCTGCGCGTCGACATCGAACCGGGGCCGGAACGTTCCGGCTCCGGAGAAATGCTGCGACTGGCTGTGCGTGATACCGGCATCGGGGTGCCGCCGGAACGCCGCGCCGCCATCTTCGAGAAGCTGGAACAGGCCGATCCCACCATTGCCCGGAGATTCGGCGGCAGCGGGCTGGGGCTCGCCATCGTGCGGCACCTGCTGGACGCCATGCAGGGCAGCATCCGCGTCGACAGCGCGGTTGGGCTGGGCAGCGTCTTCACCGTCACCATCCCCCTGCAGCGGGTGGAGGAGTCCGCCCTGCCGGCGCGGCGGCCCGGCCGGCTTCTGCCGATCAGCCGGGTACGGTCGCTGGCACTGCTTCTGGTGGAGGACGATGCGATCAACCGGGAGGTGGCGCTTGGCCTGCTGTCCGACGCCGGCCATCGCATCACCATCGCCGAGACGGGGGAGAAGGCGCTGGAACTGGCGGCCCGGCGACGCTTCGACGCCGTACTGCTCGACATCCGCCTGCCCGACATCGACGGGCCGGAGGTGGCGCGCCGCATCCGGGCCTTCGATGATACCGACCGGGCGGCGGTGCCGATCGTCGCAGTGACCGCCAACGTCTTCGCTGCCGACCGTGCCCGCTATCTCACCGCCGGCATCGACGCGGTGATCGAAAAGCCGATCTTCCCGGAACGGCTGATGCATCTGCTGTCGAACGCCGTCGCCTCGCGCGGGGATGGCAATGGCGAGGACACAGGAGGCGACATGGTCGCCGTTGCGATCCCCCCCCGCCCGCCGGTGGTGGTCGAGGAGGACGTGAGCGACGAGATCCTGGAACGCTATATCCGGTCCCTCGGCCCGGCGCGCTTCGCCACCATCCGCGGATTGCTGCTGGACTCCGCGCAGGAGGGGTTGCCCCGCCTGACCGCCGCCGATACGCCCGACGACGAAATCGAGGACATCGCCCATCGTCTGGCCGGGGCCGCCAGCCATTTCGGCCTGACCCGCTTCGTCGGCCTGATGCGCGCGGTGGAGGACGGCATGCGCGAAGGCCGCCGCGTCGAGGCCCAGGAACTCGCCGCGACCGCGGAGTCGGTGTTCAGCCGCGGGCTTGCGGCGATGGACGCGGTGCAGGGAATGCTGCAGGGGGCGTAAGGCGGTTCCTACACGATCGACAGCATCGCCGCCGCCGGTGCGTCCAGCGCATCGGCCAGCGCGCGCAGGCCGCGCGCGGTCTCGTCGCGGCTGCGCGGCATGCACAGCCCCACGCGCACGGCATGGGGGGCGCTGGCGCGACCCACGGCGAAGGCATCGGCGCCGGTGACGATCACGCCGCGGCGCCGCGCCTCGCCGACGAAATCCTCGCGCCGCCAGGGCTCCGGCAGGACCAGCCACAGATGCTGTGCCGCCGAACTGCCGTAGATGGTCCCCGCCGGCAGGATGGAGCGGGCAAGCCGCTGGCGGGCCAAATCCTCTTCCCGCTGGGTGGCGACGATGCGGTCGGCGGTGCCGTCCTGGATCCAGCGTGCAACCACCTCCGCCGGCAGGGCGGGGGCGGAATATTGCAGGGCGCGGATCGCGGTCTCGACGCGGGAGCGCAGTTCCGCAGGGGCGACGACGAAGCCGAGCCGCAGCCCGGCGGCAAGGCTCTTGGACACGCTCGACACATACAGGGTGATGTCGGGCGCGATGGTCTGGATCGGCCGGGCGTCCGGCACCATGAAGCCGAACACGTCGTCTTCGATCAGGATCACGCCGTAACGGCGGGCGATCTCGGCAATCTCGCGGCGGCGGGCGGCGGGCATCACCACCGCCGTCGGGTTCTGCAGGGTCGGCACCAGATAGACCGCCTTCGGCCCCAGCCGGCGGCAGGCGCTGTCGAAGGCGTCGGGTACCAGCCCATGCTCGTCGATGGCCACCCCTTCCAGGTGATAGCCCTGGGTGGCCGCCAGCGCCTTGGTGCCGATGTTGGTCAGCCGTTCCGCCAGGATGACGTCGCCGGGGCGGGCGACGGCAGCCAGCGCCACCGCCAGCGCATTCTGCGCCCCGGTGGTCAGCAGCACCGAGTCGGCGGTCGCCTGCACCCGGTGCTGGCGCTCCAGCCAGGCGGCGACGGCGGTGCGATGGTCGGGCAGCCCGGCATGCGGGCCGTAGCCGATCAACGCCGCCGCACGGCCGGAGGCGCCGATCGCTGCAAGCGTCTGGCCGAAGGCCTGCACCGCGACGGCGTGTTCGGGGTGGACCGTGGTCATGTTGACGATTGTGGAGCCGGTTCCCGCCTCCCCGGCGGACGTTTCTCCGGCCGGTGGCCAGCCGAGCGGGAGGGGTGTCGCCGGCGGGCGCTGGCCCTGCACGAAGGTTCCGCGTCCGACCTCGCCGCCGATCAGGCCGCGCTTTTCCGCTTCCGTATAGGCGCGCGTCACCGTTCCCACCGTGACGCCGAGCCGGAAGGCGAGGTCGCGGTGGGTCGGCAGGCGGGTGCCGACCGGCAGCGCACCCTCCGCGATGTCGTCGGCCAGCGCGTCGGCGATAACGCGATAGAGCGGGCCGGCGCGGCCCTCCAGGTTCGGGGTCCAATTTGTCATGAGTACAAATGTGGCATTGTCCCCTCGATCTGGCAAGTTCGGCGCGATTGTCCCTATTTGCTGGCTCTTGGTGCGCCGCACAATCGACGGATGCCGCTTGGGAGGACCCGTGTGCTCCACCTTGTATCCGGTTGGCGGAACCGATAGCCTTGCTATGAGGGGCCGGCAGACAATCCGCCGGCCATCGGACTCCGTCACGGGGGACAATGAACACCATCGCGGTGGTCGACGACGATCCCATCACCCGCGAGACCCTGAAGGCCTATCTGGAAGGCGAGGGGTATCGGGTGATGCTGGCGCGCGACGGCGATCAGCTGTCGGCGCTGCTGGCGCGCGGGCGGATCGACCTGCTTCTGCTGGACATCCGGCTTCCCGGCAAGGACGGGCTGGCGGTGACGCGGGAACTGCGGGCCACCTCCAACATCGGCATCATCCTGATCACCGGCCGGTCCGACCGGATGGACCGGCTGATCGGGCTGGAACTGGGTGCCGACGACTACATCACCAAGCCATTCGAACCGCGGGAAATCCTGGCCCGCACCCGCAGCCTCCTGCGCCGCATCGCCAAGCCGACCAAGCCGGCGGGCGGGCGGGTGAAGCGGTTCGACGGGTGGGAGTTGCATCTGGACAAGCGCCGCCTGCGCGACCCCGAAGGCGAGGATGCGCGGCTGACTTCGGCCGAATTCGAACTGCTGGCCGCCTTCGTCGAGAATCCGGGGCGGGTGCTGAGCCGCGACGATCTGCTGGACCTGACGCTGCGGGGCGACTCGATACCCTACGACCGCTCCATCGACCGGCTGGTCCGCCGCCTGCGCCGGGTGGTGGAGCCCGATCCCGCCGACCCGACCCGCATCGTCACCGTCCACGGCATGGGGTACATGTTCCAGGCTGCGGTGGACTGATCGCGCACGCCGCTCAGGATTGGGCGGGCGAGGTCCGGCGCTGCGGACGGGCGGCGGCGGCTTCCTCCTCCGGCTTGCCGGGCTTGCGGAAGGTGCTGAGTTCGGAAATGCGGTTGACCGTCAGCCCGTTCAGGCGGCAGCCGGCAACCTCCAGGATTTCGAAGCCGGCCTTCCGGGGGTAACGGGCAGCCACCCGCTCGCGCGCGTCACGTTCGCCGTCGGCGATCAGCAGGAAACGGCGGATGCCGGACCAGCCGCGATGGCCGCGCTGGTCGGCGAAGCTGACCGCGGTCGGGTGGAAGCGCACCGCGACCTCCCAGAAGCGGCCGGGGCGCGGCTCGTTCCGGTCGAACACGAAGTAGCGCTGCATGGCGGCACCCTTCTTCTGGTCCAGCTCCAGGATGGCGGCCTGCATGTCGATTTCCGCCTTCTGGACGCGCTTTTCCATTTCCGCATGGTGGTGGGCCAGCTGGGCATAGTCGGAGGCGACGTCCGCGACCTCCTTGGTCACGTCGTCCACCTTCTCCTTCAACTTGGACATGGCGACCCGGGTCAGGGTCAGCTGGCGGCGCCAATAGCGGTTGGACAGGACGGTCAGCACCATCAGGCCAAGCGCGAAATACAGCATCATGCCGGTCATCAAGCCGTTCCCATCATGCTGCGGTCGCCTCCACCTCGGGATCGGGAGCCAGCGCCAGCGGCACCACCGGCGAACTGATCAGGCCGTTGCGCTGGGAAAAGCTGGTCCGCACCGTGCCGTGCGCCTGTTCGGCCGACGGCGCCGTGATGTGCGCGACGTTGCGGTACTCCCAGATCTGGCGCGAGAAGACGATGTCCTTGCGATCCAGTTCGTTGAAATTGGAGCCGACCGCCAACTGCGCCCAGTAGACGTCGCCGTCGGAATCCTGGTCGCCCAGTTCGTGCACCAGTTCGATCTTGGAGAATTCCAGCGCCCGCAACTCCGTCAGCGCCTTTTGGCGGCGGCCGTTGAATTCGGTCAGGCGGGCTTGCAGGGTGGTGACGTCGACGCGCTTGCGCTCCGTCTTCTGGCGCCATTCGGCCAGCGCGGCGCGCTTCTTGTCGTACTGTCTCTGGTTCATCGCCTCGCGCGCCTTTTCGGCGCTGACGCGGCCGACATCGACCACGATCGACAGACCAAGCGCGGCGGCGCTGGTGATCAGAAGCAGCATCCCCAGGAACTCGGCCGAAATGACCATTCGCCCTCCGCCAGCCGCACCGAATGCCCGCGCCGCTTCGACGACGCATGGTGCCATGGACGGCGGAGGGTCGCGATGCCCTCGCGACAACCCGCCGCACGGGGGCAGATCATACCATCGCGCTCTGGGCCAAGGTTGTCATTTTTAGCTCAATTAGGGGTAAACCCGCCTTTTTTGGGAGGGTTTATGACCAGACGCCGATCGGGCAAAGGACTCCGGCGCCCGGTCATAGTTCTGCGGGTCAGCCGGACTTTTCCGTAGGCACGAAAGTCATGGCGACGCCGTTCATGCAGTAGCGCTTCCCTGTCGGCTGCGGCCCGTCGTCGAAGACATGGCCGAGATGGCCTTTGCAGGTGGCGCAATGAACCTCGGTCCGCGGATAGGCCAGCTTGTAGTCGGTGGTGGTCTCCACCGCTCCGGGAATCGGCTCCCAGAAGCTCGGCCATCCCGACCCGCTCTCGTATTTGGTATCGCTGGCATAGAGGGGCTGTCCGCAGCCGGCGCAGCGGTAGACGCCCCGGCGCTTCTCGTCGTTGAGCGGGCTGGTGCCGGGATACTCGGTCGCGTGTTCGCGCAGAACCTTGAACTGGTTGGGCGACAGCTCCTGCTTCCAGTCCTGTTCGCTCTTGTCCGTGGTGTTCTGGGCCGTATTGTTCTTGTCCGATTCGGGCATGCCGCCGGTCTCCGCTGATGGTGGTCGGTGTTCCAGACCCACTATATTGGTCGGACTTGCCGCCGGCCCAAGCGGGTCGGGAGGGCGATCACGCGGCTGTGATGGCGGCGGTCCTATGTCGGACCGTATCTGAGGCTGCGACAAAAGATTCTTGCCGGTCTGGCGAAGGTTCGAGGGGACATGCCTTTCGAAATTGAATCGGTTTCGGTAACATCCCGATTGCCAACAGTCCGGGACAGCGTGTCCGGGACGGCAGTGCCGGGGCATCGACGCGCCGCATGACGGATGAACGCTACCTTCGGGCGGTTCGCGACGCGCTGGTGCGGCACCAGCAATGGCTGCTGCGCGACCCGGCCGGACGGGGGCGCCGCGCCAACCTCAGCTTTTACGATCTGGCCGGGCTGGGCCTCAACCGCGTCAATCTGTCGGGCGCCAAGCTGACGGGTGCCAGCCTGGCGCGGGCGCGGATGGTCGGCACCGTGCTGTCGAAGGCCGATCTCTACGGCGCCGACCTGTCGAAGGCCGACCTGACCGGCGCGCAGCTGCAGGGCGCCGATCTGCGCGGGGCCAGGGTCGACGGTGCGAAGCTGCAGAACGCCAACCTGCAGGGCGCCGACCTGCGCCGCGGCATGGTGCTGGACGCCGGCGAGTTCCGGGCCGCCGGCAACAGCGACGGAACCACGACCTTCGTCGGCTGCAGCCTGACCAAGGCGATCCTGACCGATTGCCGGATGGCGCAGTGCGATTTCAGCGGCAGCGACCTGTCCGGTGCCGATTTCAGCGGCAGCGACCTCAGCGGCGCCATCCTGATCGGGGCGGACCTGACAGGCGCGACCATGCGCAAGGCGACGCTGGACGGCGTGCTGATGTGCGGCGCCCGCCTGAACGAGGAACTGCGGGTGGCGTTGGAGCGGCACGGCGTCGATGTGGACGGAACCGGGCTGACCACCACCGCGGCGCGGATGACCGACCTGATCGCCGAGCATCAGATCTGGGTGGAGAAGCTGGGCAAGGGCGGGGAGCGCATCCAGCTTCAGCGCGTCGACCTGCGCGGTTACAATTTCGCCAACCAACTGCTGTGCGGGGCGGTGATGCGCTTTTGCGGGCTGCGCGGGGCGGATTTCTCCGGCGCAAAGCTGATGATGGCCGATCTATCCTACAGCGACCTGCGCGATGCGGATTTCACCAGCGCCGACCTGTCCGGCTGCAACCTCGAGGGCGCCAATCTGGCCGGCGCCAAGCTGTGGCGGGCCAAGTTCCGCAAGGTCGACCTCAGCGGCGACGGCAGCCGCCTGTGGCCGACCAGCTTCGCCAAGGCGCGGCTGACCGGGGCCGACCTGCGCGACGCCAGCCTTGCCGGGGTGGTTCTGCGCGGCACCGACCTGACCGCTATCAAGACAAGTTTCGCCACGCTGAAGGGGGCCGATCTGTCCGCCGCCCTCGGTTGGCAGCCTTGCGAGGCGCCGGCCTGAGCCTGCCCCGACTTCGGATCGACCGCCGGTTCAACTGCCGTCCGCCACGGGAATTCGGCCGGCGATGATGGCCCGGCGGGCCGCCTCGGCCGCGTCCAGCATGGCGGGGGTCAGAAGCTCCCGGTTGTTTTCGTCCAGCGCGTAATCGACCGCTCCCTCCGCCAGCCCCAGCGCCACCGTGCCGGCGCTCCATCGCCCCTGGAGCGCCGCCTGGAAGGTCGAGTCCACCGCCAGATCCACCCGCTTCAGCATGGAGGTGAGGATGGAGCCGGGATACAGGTAGTTCTGGTTGCTGTCGACGCCGATGGCCAGCCGGCGCGCGTCGCTTGCCGCGGCGAAGATGCCGAAGTTCGACACGCCGGCCCCGGCGAAGACCACGTCGGCTCCCCGCTGGAACTGACTGCGCGCCACCTCCGCGCCGGCGGTGGGGTCGTTGAAGGCGGCGGGCGTCGTGCCGACGAAGTTCACCACCACCCGGATGTCGCCCCGGGCGTGGCGCGCACCCTGTTCGAAGCCGGCGATGAATTTGCGGATCAAGGGGATGTCCAGCGCGCCGATGAAGCCGATGGTTCCGGTCTTGGACACCAGCGCCGCCAGCACGCCGGCCAGGAAGGCGCCCTCCTGCTCCTTGAAGGTGACGCAGCGGATGTTCGGCGCCTCCGCCACCGCATCGACCAGGGTGAAGCGCACCGCCGGGTGTGCCGGGGCCAGCCGGGCCAGCGGCGTCGCATAGTAGAAGCCGATGGCGACCAGATCGGTCACGCCCCGCCGCAGCAGGGATGCAACCCCCTGATTGAACTGGGCCGGATTGGACGGCAGGTATTCGACGACCGGGATGCCGGTGGCGGACCTGAACCGCTCCGCCCCGGCGAAGGCGCCTTCGTTGAAGCTCTTGTCGAATTTCTGTCCCGCCGCATAGACCAGCCCCGGCCGTACGGCCTCCGCCTGCGCGTGCCGTGGCAGCAGGGCCAGGGTGGCCCCGGCGGCGGCGCAGGACAGGACCGACCGGCGGTTGAGGTGCGGCATGGCACGGCCTTCAGCTGGGTGGAAAACCCGGTACTCGGCCTCAATTCTAGCCACGGCTCCTTTAACGGAACCAGAATTTTGTTGCGCCGCAAGCCGCGGCCGAATGGCCGACTCCCGGGATCGGGCGGCAAACCGGCCAAAGTCCGGATTGTCGCGGTTTCGGCCCGTCGCGCATCGGTCAAGGCAGCCATGACAAGACGGGACTTTGCGCATGGCGGGTGACGGATCAGCTTAGAGACTGCGGACTCCGTCCGGCCGGTTCCCCCCCTTTTTCTATTCGGATTTGCTGATGCTCGCGCGCCTTGCCGCCGTCCGTTCCCGTTTGCCTGCCGAAAGCCCCTTCTTCATCGCGGCGCTCGGCGTGCTGATGTCGTTCGGTCCGATGGGTACCGACATGTATCTGCCCGGCATGCCGGAGATCGGGCGTGACCTGCACGCACCGCAGGATCAGGTGCAATGGACGCTGTCGGCCTTCTTCCTGGGCTTCGGCGTGGGGCAGCTGCTGTGGGGGGCGTTGAGCGACCGGTTCGGCCGGCGGATCCCGGTTGCGACCGGCATCCTGCTCTATGCCGTGGGCTGCGTCGGTTGCTCGCTGACCACCGATGTCGGCCATCTGGCCGCCTGGCGCTTCGTGCAGGCGGTGGGGGCGTGCGCCGGCCCGGTTCTGGTCCGTGCGATGATCCGCGACGTGTTCGAACGCGACCGCGCCGCCAGCGTGCTGTCGATGATGATGCTGGTGATGGGCGCCGCCCCGATCATCGCCCCGCTGATCGGCGGGCAGATCCTGATCTGGGCGAACTGGCGCTGGATTTTCTGGGCCCAGGCGGCTTTCGGCGTCATCGCCATGCTGGCGCTCGCCACCCTGCCGGAAACCCACCCCGAAACGCGGCGCACCAGCCTGCGCCCGATGGTGCTGGCGGAATCCTACCGCACATTGCTGACCAACCGCCGCTATCTCGGCTATGCGGTGGGATCGTCCTTCATCTATGCGGGGATGTTCGCCTTCATCTCCGGCTCGCCCTTCGTCTACATCGAGCTGTTCGGCGTGCAGCCGGAGAATTACGGCTTCCTGTTCGGGCTGAACATCGTCGGCATGATCATCGTCAACACGCTGAACAGCCGCGCCGTGATGCGCTTCGGGTCCGACGTCATACTGCGGACCGGCGTCTGGCTGTCGGCGGCGAGCGGGATCCTGCTGGTCGTCGTCGTGGCGAGCGGCTGGGGCGGATTGTGGGGGCTGGTCGGCTGCCTGTTCCTGTTCATGTCGCTGACCGGCTTCTGTTTCGCCAACTCCATGGCCGGGGCGCTGCAGTCCTTCCCGCAAATGGCCGGCACGGCGTCGGCGCTCGCGGGCATGCTGCAGTTCAGCATCGGCGCGGCGTCGGGCTGGGCGGTCGGGCTGATGGCCAACGGCACAGCCTTGCCGATGGCGGCGGTGATCGGCGGCGCGGCCCTGGTCAGCCTGGTGTTGAACCTGTGGCTGATCAGACCCGTCCGTCGCCGGCAGCATGGCGAGCAGTAAAACAGAAAGTTCTTGTTGAATACTGGGATGTGTCATTTCGGAATGTTGTGAATTGAGTTTCCCAGCCGGGCGGGCTAGCTTTGCCCGGCAAAGGGAGACAGCAATGCCGACGACCAGCCGTTTCAACACCACCCTTCCCATCGCCCGCCGCCGGCTGCTGGCCGGTGCAGCCGCATTGGGCGCCGCCGGTGCCGCTGCGTCGCTGCCGCGGCCGGCCTTTGCCGCGACGCCCCTGCGTGTCGGCTATATCCCGATCATTCCCATGACCCAGCTCTATGTGCTGACGGGGGAGGGATGGGCGAAGGATGTCGGTCTGGCCCTGCAGACCACCAGCTTCCAGTCGGGTCCGGCGATGATCCAGGCGCTGGCGTCGGGGACGCTGGACGTTGCCTATGTCGGCATCGGCCCGGCGATGATCGCGCGGTCGAAGGGGGTGAAGCTGAAGGTCGTCGCCGCCAACGTCATCGATCAGGTGGCGCTGATCGGTCGCGGGCCGCTGGCCAAGGCGATGGCCGGTGCCGCCAGCCCGGCGGAGGGGATCAAGGCCTTCCGCGCGGCCAACGGCCGGCTGCCCAAGATCGGCTCGCTGCCGGCCGGTTCGGTGCCGGACACGGTGCTGCGCTATTGGATGGCGGAAGTCGCCGGGATCGGTGCGGACGATGTCGAGATCGTCGGCATGGGCGAGCAGCCCCTGCAGCAGGCGCTGCTGACCGGCGCCATCGACGGCGCCTCGATCCTGGAGCCGATCCTGACCCTTGTTCAGTCGCGCCTGCAGGATGCCGCCATCATCGCCAAGGCCGGCACCATGTTCCCCAAGCAGCCGGGTGCCGTCCTGGTGGTGACGGAGGACGCCATCGCCGGCAATCGCGCCGCCGTCGCCGATCTGGTCAAGCTGCACATCCGCGCCACCGCCTTCGCCAAATCCAATCCCGACCGCACGGCGGAGCTGGTGACGGAGATCATCGGCAAGGGCCTGGTCGAGCGCGACGTGATGCGGGCGGCGCTGACCTCCGACGCGACGACTTTCGTCGACGACCCCAGGGTGATCCTGGAGTCCACCAAGCGGATGCAGGCGTTTCAGCAGACGTTGGGCCAGATCACCGAACCGGTCGACGTGGACGCGCTGTTCGACCTGTCCTTCCACGATGCCGCCCTGGGGAAATGACGGCGATGACCCCGCCCCCGAACGGCACCCTGCGTCTGGTCATCCACGCCCCCACCCCGGCGGCGCTGGAGCGGGCGCGGAACAACGCCCGCAACCTGCTGAAGGCGCGGCCGGACGCCGAAGTCCGAATCGTGGTGAATGCCGGCGCGGTCGCGGCGGCACTGGACGTCCCGGATGCGGAGACCGACCGGCTTCTGCGCGTCTGCGGCAACACGCTGGCGAAGACCGGCCGGTCGGCGGAAGGGCTGACGGTGGTGCCCGCCGGCGTTCTCGACATCGCCGAGGCGCAGGCGGAGGGTTGGGGCTACATGCGGGCCTGAGCCGCATTCGCCTCGATCAGCCCACGCCCCAGCCGCCGGTGTCGGGGAAGGGAGCGGCCGGCGGCGGGACGGCGGCGACGGGATCGGCGACGATGTCGCGCGGCAGGATCGGGGCGTCGGGCGGGGTGGGGCGCAGGCGGGTCGGCTTGACCCACCAGCCCGGTTCCGCCGCGGCGATGGCCTTGGCCGCACCCTCCGCCTGCTGCGCCGTGGCATAGAGGCCGAAGCAGGTGGCGCCGCTGCCCGACAGGCGGGGCAGCAGGCAACCGGCGCTGCGCTCCAACGCCGCCAGCACGTCGGCGATCACCGAGGCGACCGTCAGGGCCGGGGCGGTGAGGTCGTTGGTCCGCTCCAGCAGCAGCGCCGCCAGATCACGGGCGTCCGCCGGTTTGCGGGTGAAGCGGGCAGGCGCGGAGAATCCGGCGCCGTTCGCCGCCCTTGCGACGGCCATCGCCTTGAACACCGCAGGCGTCGGCACCGGCACGTTCGGGTTGACCAGAACCAAATGGGTTTCCGGCAGGTCCGGTGCCTCGTCCAGCACGTCGCCGATGCCGCCGAAATAGCAGCTGCGCCCGGCGACGCAGACCGGCACGTCGGCGCCCAGCCCGGCGGCCACCGCGAACAGCGCCGGATCGCCGGCCGGCATGCCCCACAGGCGAGCCAGCGCCCGCAGGCAGGCGGCGGCGTCGGCCGACCCGCCGCCGATGCCGGACGCGACCGGCAGTGCCTTGGTCAGCGCGATCATCACGTCGGCCTGACGCCCCAGCCGGGCGGCCAGCGCATGGGCGGCGCGCATCACCAGATTGCTGGCCGGGTTCTCGCCCATCAGGACCGGGCCGAAGGGGCCGGCGATGGCCAGCCGCGGCCCGGCAGGCGGCAGGTCGGCGCCGCGCAGCGCCACCCTTGCGGCGCCCGGCGTCAGGGTGATGGTGTCGCCAAGTTCGGCGAAGGCGATGAGGCTGTCCAACTCGTGATAGCCGTCGGCGCGCCGGCCGGTGACGTGCAGGTACAGGTTCAGCTTGGCCGGGGCGGCCTCGGTGATGGGAATGCCGGTCATAAGCTCCAATCCGCTGGCGGGCGCGCGACGACGCGCCCTGTGTCGCACCCTTGGCCCCGCAGCGGCAAGGGGTTGCTTCACAGCTGCGCCAGCAGATCCCTCAGCAGGGTCTCGCCCATCGGCCAGGGGCCGTGGCCGCTGTCGTCGTTGATGTGGCCGACCTCGCCGGCGTCGATGAAGTCGGCGCCCCACAGAGCGGCAAACCCGCAGGCGCGGGCGGCGGCGCAGTAGGGATCGTTGCGGCTGCCGACCGTCACCGCGGTGAAGGGCAGCGGATCCGTCGGTACCGGCGCGAAGCGGCGGACCACCGCCGGCACGCGACCCGTCGACTCGACGTCGGGCGGGGCGACGAGCAGGGCCGCCGCCACCTTGTTTGCTGCGTCGGATGTCGCCGCCCAGCGCGCGACCAGGATGCAGGCCAGACTGTGCGCCACCAGAACCACCGGTCCCGGTGCGGCGAGGGCTGCGGCGCGGACCGCCGCATCGAGCCGCTCCACCCATCGCTCCGGCTCCGGCGCGTCCCAGTCGCCGAGGTCGACGCGGTTCAGCGCCGGCAGCCTGCCTTCCAGCCATGTCTGCCAATGCCCAGGTCCGGAATTGCCCAGGCCGGGAAGAACCAGAACGGTCGGCTGCGTCATTCTTTCAACTCTTCGTTTGTAAATGTTGCGTGTAGTGTCGGAAGATAACCAAAAACATGGCAAATGCTCTCCGTCCGGTGGGCGGGGCAGGGCCGGGAAGCACCAACCGAAGATAGGGGAGAAGCGCCTTGGACATCAGCGCTACCATCGCACAGGATCTCTGCGACGCCATCGGCCGTGAACTGGACGCCGTCGTGTCCTTCATCGGCAAGGGCGGCACCGTCGCCGCCTCCACCCTGCGGGAGCGGATCGGCACCGGCCACCCGGCCGCGGCCGATATCGTCGCGCGGCGGCTGGACGAGCGTGCCGTCAGCCGGGAGGAGGCGGCCAAGTCGGGCGGAACGATGCGCGAGGGATACGCCATCGCCATCGACCTGGACGGCGAGCGGGTGGGGGCGCTGGCCGTCGCCGGGCCGGCCGATCAGGCCCGCCGCTTCGCCCGCCTCGCCCGCCAGTGGGCGGTGGCGACCCTGCGGGCCGAGACGGCGGAGAGCCGCCGCGTCGCCCTGATGCGCGACCTGTCCGACCGGGTGGAGCGCGAGGTCGGCGGGCTGGCCGCCGATCTGGCGGATGCCGGGCGCCGGCTGGAGACGGCGGTCGCCTCCGTCCGCACCGCCGGGACCGAGGGGCTGCGCCAGACCGCCGATGCCGCCGGTGCCGCGCGCGCCGTCGACGGGTCGGTCGGCGCCATCGCCGGCATGCTCGACCGGCTGGCCTCCACTTCCGACCAGATCTCCGGCGACACCAGCAAGGCGCGGGAGATCAGCCTGGAGGCGGCGTCCGACAGCGACCGCGCCACCACCGTCATGAACTCCCTGCGTTCCGCGGCGGAGCAGATCGCCAGCGTGGTGAAGCTGATCAACGCCATCGCCAGCCAGACCAACCTTCTGGCGCTCAACGCCACCATCGAGGCGGCCCGCGCGGGCGAGGCCGGGCGCGGTTTCGCCGTCGTCGCCAACGAGGTGAAGGCCCTGTCGCGCCAGACCGCCGACGCCACCAAGCAGATCGCCGATCAGGTCGCCAACCTGCAGAAGGAGACGGCTGCCGTGGACGAGGCGCTGGGCCGCATCCATTCCACCATCGGTTCGATCCAGGCGATCAACGGCACCGTCGCCGCCGCCATCGACGAACAGGCGTCGCTCACCGCCGAGGTGGCGCGCTCGCTCGACCGCTCCCGCCAGGATGCCATGGCGGCGGAACAGCGCATCGGCGACGCCGAACAGACGCTGGGCGGGGTGACGCGCACGCTGGACGAGCTGGCGACGCTGAGCCAGACCATCGCGGCGCGGGCGGGAAGCCTGGGCAGCGGGCTGGGCAGCCGGTTGTCCGACGCGCTGCGTCAGGTCCGCGGGTAGGGCTGCCGGTCCACCGGGTCGCCGCCGGGGCCGGTGATGATGCGGGCGCTGCCGCTTCGCGCGGCGGGGGCCGCGCCGCCCGGCAGGGGCACGATCAGCCGGCGCTTGACCGGCTGCTGCGCCGCCCGGCGCGACACGCCGGCGAAGATCTGCTTCGACGCCTCGATCATCGTCACCCCGGCGAAGGCCTTGAACCAGCGGACGCCGACCTCTTCCCAGGCCGGCGCCGTCTTTTGCAGGAAATGCGAGCGCAGCGGCGGGATGAACAGGGCGTGGCGGGTGCGTTCCGGCACGAACATGGTGTCGCGCAGCACCTGCTTCAGCTGCGAGGCCGAATAGGGGAAGCCGTGGCCGAAGGGCGTCCAGTCGGCGCGTGCCCACAGGCCGCGGCGGTTCGGCACCACGGCCAGCACCCGGCCGCCGCCGGCCAGCACGCGCCAGATCTCGCGCATCATCGGCCGCAGTTGTTCCGTGCCCTCCAGCCCATGGACCAGCAGGACGCGGTCGATGGTGTTGTCGCCGAAGGGCAGGTCGGCCTCGTCGCCCAGCGCCACCATGCCCGGCCCCTCCGCCGGCCAGAAGCTGACGCCCTGGCTGGCCGGCATCACGGCGACCACCCTGTCCGCCTCGCCCATGAAGGGACGCAGGTACGGGGTGGTGTAGCCGACGCCCAGCACGATCTGGTCGTGCACGTCCGGCCAGATGGTGCGGATGCGCCGGCGGATCATCCGCTGGGCGGTCCTGCCCAATCCGGACTCGTAGAACTCCCTCAGATCGACGATATCTGTGTACATGGTATTCCAAGCGTAACACGGGTTTCGTATCGCAACAGCAGGGAGTCCGCTGCCGTGGAGGTCATTCTCGTTCCGGCTTTCGCCGACAATTACATCTATGTGCTGCGCGACGCGGCATCCGGCAAGGTCGGCGTTGTCGATCCCGGCGACGCGGCCCCGGTGCAGGCCGAGCTGGAGCGCCGCGGCTGGACCCTGAGCCACATCTTCCTGACCCACCACCACAACGACCATATCGGCGGCGTGGCGGAGTTGAAGGCCCGCCACCGCGCCACCGTGATCGGCGCCCGTGCCGACGCCCACCGCATTCCCGACCTGGACGTGGCGCTCGGCGACGGCGACCGCACGGTGTTCGGGGAGCAGACCGCCCGCATCATCGCCGTTCCCGGCCACACCAGCGGCCACATCGCCTTCTGGTTCGAGGCGGCGGAGACTCTGTTCAGCGGCGATACCCTGTTCTCGCTCGGCTGCGGACGCCTGTTCGAAGGCACGCCGGCCCAGATGTGGGAGTCGCTGCAAGGCCTGCGGGCGCTGACCGATTCGACCCGCGTCTATTGCGGCCACGAATACACCCAGTCCAACGGCCGCTTCGCCCTGACCGTCGACCCCGCCAACCCGGCCCTGCAACAGCGCATGGAGGAGGTCGCGGCATTGCGCGAGCGGAACCAGCCGACCATCCCGACCACCATCGGCCTGGAACGCCGGACCAACCCCTTCCTGCGCGCCGACGACCCCGGCGTCCAATCCGCCATCGGCCTGTCCGGCGCCCCGGCGGTGGAAGTCTTCACCGAACTCCGCCACCGCAAGGACCATTTCCGCGGATAGGAGCCGTCGTTCGGCCGCAGCTCCCGGTCAGAACTGCTTCAGCAGGCGGTCGATGTAATTGCGTTCCTCCTGCGGGCGGCCGTACTGGCCGGAGCGGCGGCGGAGTTCGTCCAGGATTTCGCGGGCGCGCTGCAGTTCCGACTGTTCCGGAATCTTCACGTCGTTGGAGTCCTGCATGCCGTAACCGGACGGGCGGCGGCCCAGAGGGTCGCGGCCACGGCCGTTCTGGCGCGGCATCTGGCCCTGCTGGCCCATCATGGCCGGTCCCTGGCCCATCATCATCTGCTGGGCCATCTGTTCGGCCATGCCCTGCATCCCCTGCTGAAGCTGTTCCATCGCCTCGGTCTGCGACGGCACGGCGGCGCCGGGGGCGCCCTGCTGCAGGGCCTGGGCGGCGTCCCGCATGGCGCGTTCGGCGCGGCCCAGCGGCTGTGGGATCTCGCCGCCCTGCTGCTCACCCATCCGGCGCATCAGCTCGCCCAGCTGGCGGCGCAGGGCCTCCTGCTGTTCGGCCTGCTTCTGCAGGGTCGGGCTGCCAGGATTCTGTTGGTTGTTCTGTTGGCCGTTCTGCTGCTGGCCGTTCTGGTTGCGGCGCTGGTTGGACTGCCGGTTGCGCGGCTGCTCGCCCTGCTGCCCCTGCTGCTGCTGGTCCATCGATTCCTGCGACTGGCGGAAGCTCTGGTCCAGAAGCTGTTGCTGCTGCTGCGCCAGCTTCTGCAGCTGCTGCATCATCTCCCAGTTCTGGTTCTGCTGCTGGCCGTTCTGCTGGTTCATCTGGGCCATGGCGCCGGAGCGCATGTTCTCCAGCATCTGCTGCAGCTGGGACAGCATCTGGCGTGCGGCGTCGCGCGATCCCGTCTGCGCCATCTCGCGCATCTGGTCGAGCATCTGCTGCAGGTCGTTGCGGTCCGTCATCTGGTCGGCCATCTCCGGCGGAACCATGGGCAGCTGCTCGCCGCGCTGCAGGGCTTCCATCATCCGCTGTTCCATGGCGTCCAGGAACTTGTCGAGCGCCGCCTGCAACTCGTCCATCAGGCGGTTCAGCTCCTCGTCCGACGCATTCTTGTCCAGCGCCTCGGACAGCCGCTTCTCGGCGTCGCGCAGGTCCTTCTCGGCCAGCGACAGGCCGCCGTCCTCGATGCGCAGCGCGGTTTCCCACATCAGCTGCTGCAGCGGGGGGATGGCCTCGGCGCTTTCATCCAGCATCAGCCGGGCGATGGCGGTGCGCATCGACAGGAAGGCGACGATGTCGTCGCCATAGGTGCCGGGCCGGGCGGAGATCTCGGCCAGCGCGCGGGCGACCTGCACCCGCGAACCCTGCGGGTTGCGGGTCAGGATCTTGCGCTGGTTCACGATGGCGCGGGCGACCGGGTGGTTGAAGGTCCGTTCCGGCAGGGTGATCGCCGCGTCCTCCGACCGGCCGGTCTGGCCGGCGCCGTCGGCGGCGGTCAGGCGCACGGTCACCGGCATGCCGGCCCAGGGGTGGGCGGTCAGGTCCTGGAAGGCGGTGCTGTGCGCCTCCTTCGGGCGGACTCCGGGCAGCGACAGCGGAAGCTCCAGCATCTCGGCGCTGTCGGCCTTCTCCTCCGCCGCTTTCCTGTCGGCGTCGGTCGCCGGCGGAGCGGCGGGGGCGAGGCGGATTTGCGCCTTCACCTCGGTCAGGCCGTAATCGTCGCGTGCGGCATAATCCAGTTTCAGGGCGCCGCGCTCCGCAGCCGATGGCGGGCTGGCATGGGCGACGATGGGCGCGCGGTCCGGCACCACCTCGATCGGCCAGGAGCCGAGCGTTCGGCCACCCTGGGTGACGGAGATGCGGGTGCCGCCGGTCACCGGCCTTTGCACCTGGAAATTGGTGGAATCCACCGCCTCGAACGGGCCGGTCCGGTCGCCGGCCTCCAGGCTGGGGGTGCCGCTGCCGCCGGTGACGCGGGCCAGCACGAGGCTGCCCTGCGGAACCTGGACCGGCTGGTCGGCCGGTTGCTGGCCGGGCGCCTGTTTGTTGGCTCCTTGCTGGCCGGGGGGCGTGGTGCCGGGTGTGCCGGCGGGTGTGGCGGTGGAGCCGGATTTCAGGAAGACCGGCGGCAGGCCGGTATAGTCGGGCGGGTTGATCCAGAGATCGAGCGTCGCCGTGGCCATGGCGGTGCCGCCGTCCAGCCGCGGGGTCAGGGCGGCGGCCACCCGCGGGCGCCAATCGCCCCAGGCGGCGGCTCCGGCCACCACCAGCGCCAGGATCACAAGGGCGCGCAGGGCGTAGCGGTCGTGCGACGGCACCTCGGTCCCAGGCCAGGCGACGCGCAGTTTGCGCATCGCGGCGCGGGCGCGCTCCTGGTGCAGGCGCCACAGGGCCTGGGCCATCGGGTCGTTGCCGGCCGGGCGGTCACGCAGGGTGTGCAGCGGACGGTGGTCCAGGCCGCTGTCGCGCTCCAGCCGCCGTCGCGCCTCATCCTCGGCCGGGGCGCGGAAGCGCCGGACGCCCAAGACGAGCGACAGCAGGAAGGCCGCGGCGAGCGCCAGCAGCGCCAGCGCATGCAGCCAGCCCGGCAGCAGGATCAGCAGATTCAGCAGGGCCAGCGCCAGAAAGGCGCCCAGCACGGACAGCGGCGCCCACAGCGCCGGCCCCAGCCGTTCCCATAACAGCGCCGCGCGAGCCTGGACCAGCCGGAAGCGCGGCTCTCTCAGGCCGTCGCCCCCCGGATTGCCATCGGCAGGCCGGTTCGGCCCAGCTCCGGAGTCGCCGCGTCGCTCGTTCTGCTTCATGCCGCCCCCTCCGCGCCGAAATGCAGCCGGTCCGCCGCCGCCCACCGATACTGCTGCGCACGCCAATCATATAGGCGCCGACGATGGATTTTGCCCATCGGCGCGATGGTACAGCCCATCATTGCGTAGTGGCGAAACTATGGCGGCGAAACCATGGCGCGAAAATTCAGAGCCGGAACAGGCGGTTGAGCCTTCAATCCCCGTCGCCGGGCGGCAGCGGCTGGGACGGGGTGGCGCGGCGCCGGGTCTCGCGATGCAGGATGTACAGGCCGCTCGCCATCACCACCGCGGCCCCGATCACCATGGTGCCGGTCGGCACCTCCCCCCACATCAGCCAGCCGAAGCCGACCGCCAGCAGGAGCGAGGTGTAGTTCAGCGGCGCCACCACTGCGGCCGGCGCCAGCGAATAGGCCCGCGTCAGCATCAGCTGACCGCAGCCGCCCAGCAGGCCGGTCGCCACCAGCAGAAGCCAGTCCAACGGCTCCGGCGTGACCCAGGAAAAGGGCAGGGTCAGCCCAAGGAGGACGGTGGTCAGCAGGGTGAAATAGAAGACGATGGTGTCCGGCGGCTCCGTCCGGCTCAACTGGCGGATGGCGATCATCGCCAGCGCGTTGGTCAGCGCGCCGGCCAGTGCGATGATGGCCCCCAGGTTCAGCACGTCGCCGCTGGGCCGCACGATGATCAGCACGCCGGCGAAGCCCACCAGCACCGCGCTCCAGCGGTGGATGCCGACCTTCTCGCTGAGCAGCGGCACGGAGAGCGCGGTGAGGAACAGCGGGGCGGCGAAGTTCAGCGCGATGGCGTCGCCCAGCGGCAGCAGGTGGAACGACCAGAACATGGCGACCATGGTGGTCAGCCCGATCAGCGACCGTCCCATATGGCCCCAGGGATGGCGCGTGTACAGCGTGGACGCGAAGCCCTTGCCCAGATGGATCGACAGGCAGACCGGGATCAGCGCGAACAGGCTGCGGAAGAACATCACCTCGGTCACCGGGAAGCGGTCCATCAGGAGCTTCGCCAGGACGTTCATCAGCGAGAAGAACAGCACCGACGCCAGCATCGAACCGATGCCGAGCGGGGTGTTGTCGATGCGCTTGTGCGGTTTGGAGAGGGTTTGCGGCGGGACTGTCACGGTGCCCCGAGCCTACCAAGCGAAACCGCCCGCGTCACGGTGTCGCGACGCGGGCGGTCATGTCCACGGGGTATGGCGGCGTTGCGAAAACCCGCCCGACCCGCCGTCTAACCGGCTGAGGAGCTTAAACTTTGAACAGGCCGGTGATCTCGGCCTCGGCGCGCAGCCAATGCTCCTGCTCGCGCCCTTCCTGACGGCCTTCCTCTTCCCAGATCTGATAGGCGCGTTCCTGGATCATCCTGTTGCGCTGGCCGCTCAGCAGGCCCTCGGCGATGTTCATGTTCAGGCGGGCCAGCGAGACCAGCTTGCTCGTCTCGATGGCGCCCTGGGTCGCCAGCATGGTGGTGGAGACGACATACTGCGCCAGATTGCGCAGGTTGGCCTTCACCTCCGGCTCGACCGGGCAATCGTCGTTCAGCAGGACGGTCTTGATCGCGATCCACAGCTTCAGATTCTGGTCCAGCGCGATGCTGACCTTCTCCGGAGCATCCGATTCCAGAAGGCAGCTGGCCGCCTGCAGCAGGACGATGCTGTCCTGTTCCACCGACGCGAAGTTGGTCCGCAGGATGATGTCGGCCCAGCTTTCCACCGGCGCTTCGAAGACGGGCGCGGCAGCGGAAGGAGCGGTTGCGGGAGCAGCGGAGGCGGCGGTCTTGCGCTTGGTGGCCATGGTGGGTTCCCCGGGGAGCGTTCGGTCCGCGTCCACTTGAGCCGACCATGTTTAAAATGCAGTTAAGACGCTACCGCCGCGCGCGTTTTCCCACCGCCAGACGCCGCGACACGATGTCCTGTCGTGCCGGCAGGGTCAGGGACCGCCGAAAGGCAAACGGTAATAAAAGCCGAAGACGTTGTTGGTGCCCGCCGCCGGATCCCCTGCGGCGGCATCGTTGACGATACGGCTGTAGCCCAGGCTGAAGCGGGAGTTGTTGTCGAATTGGTACCCCAGTTCCAGCTGCGAGCGGAATTCCGTTGTGGGCGCGCCCTCCCGCCGCACGGTGGGCAAGGTGCCGGCGCCGACGCTGGGGGTGAAGACGAAGGAGCCGAGCGGCACGTCGATCAGGACGCCGCCCATGATGCCGGCCAGTCCGCCGGAAACACCGGCGCTTCCCGTGCCGGGCAGCCCGCCGGTCAGCCCGGTCACGGCGCCGCGCGGGGTCAGGCTGCTTCCGGTGCCCGGCCCGATCCAGGGCTGCACGTTGGCGTAGCCTTCGATCTGCGGGATCAGCGAGGCGCCGATCCGCATCTTGCTGTTGAGGACGGTGAGGCTGCTTTCGGCCGGCGGCTGCAGGCTGTAGGCGAGGCCGCCCAGCGCCCAATTGCCGAATCGCCCGTCGGCGTCGATCGCCTGTGCCGCTGCCGGTGCCGCAAGGGTGCACGTAAGGATGCCGGCGAGCGCACCGGCGATCAGGCCGGCCCGCGCCGCGGCGGGTGTGCTGTGCGTCAGGTGGCTGAACAGGCGGTTCACGGGCACCCTCCGGTGACGCGTCGGCTCCAAGCAAGCGTTCTCGGCCACTATAACGATGGGGCGTGGCCGTCGTCCCATGGTGTATCGGCGCTACCCCTAGGATGTCGTGATTGGCATCGGCGTTTCAACCATGAAAGCAGGAGCGGGGCGGGGCGCTGCTCTGTTACCATCACGTCATGACCGCGCATCCCGTCGATCGAAGTCCGGGCCCGCCGCAGGGCCCCAGCCAGCAGGAGGGCCAGCAGGAAGAGGCGATCGCCTTCCTGAGCGATCCGCACAGCCATGGCGGTCAGGCGGTGGAGCGGATCGACACCCATGCCGCCCTGGTTTTCCTGGCTGGCGACCGCGCGCTGAAGCTGAAGCGCGCGGTGCGCTATCCCTATCTGGACTATTCGACGGTGGAGAAGCGCCACGCCGCCTGCCTGGCGGAACTGGCGATCAACCGCCGCACCGCGCCTGCGCTCTATCGCGACGTGGCGGCACTCCGCCGCGGCGCCGACGGACGGCTGTTCCTGGATGCCGGCGACGGCCCGGGAGAAGCCGTCGATTGGCTGGTGTCGATGACGCGCTTTCCGGACGACGCGCTGTTCGACCGCATGGCGGAGCGGCACCGGCTGACCCCTGACCTGATGCGCCGGCTGGCCGAACGGATCGCCGCCTTCCATGGCGAGGCCGACCCCAGGCCCGATGGCGGCGGCGCAGAGGCGATGCGGGCGGTCGCGGACGGCAATCTGGAGGATCTGCGCGCCGCTCCCGACCTGTTCCCCGAAGCCATGGTGGCACGGCTGGCGGAGCGCACCGCGGCGGCGCTCGACCGGCTGGCGCCGCTGCTGGAGGAGAGGCGGCGGACCGGCCTCGTCCGGCACGGGCATGGCGACCTGCATCTGCGCAACATCGTCCTGCTGGACGGCGAGCCGACGCTCTTCGACGCCATCGAGTTCGACGATGCGCTGGCGGTCGCCGACGTCTTCTACGACCTCGCCTTCCTCTTGATGGATCTCGACCACCGGGGGCTGCGGCCGCTCGGCACTGTGGTGCTGAACCGTTATCTGGAGGAGACGGAGGATTACGGCGGGCTGGCGGCGCTGCCGCTGTTCCTGTCGCTCCGCGCCGCGGTGCGGGCAAAGGTGCTGGCGGCGGCACTGCGGCTGGACGGAACCGCTTCCGGTCTGGCGGAGGAGGCGAGGCGCTATCTGGACCATGCGCTGGCGGCGCTCGATCCGCCACCGGCGCGGCTGGTCGCGGTCGGCGGCCTGTCCGGCACCGGCAAGACCCGCCTTGCCGAAGGGCTCGCCCCCGGCCTGGGGCCAACACCCGGCGCGGTGGTCCTGCGTACGGACGTGCTGCGCAAGCGGCTGTGCGGCGTGGCCGACACCGACCGGCTGCCGGAGGACGGCTATGCCGTGCCCGTGACGGAGCGGGTCTATGCCGAACTGTACCGGCGGGCCGCCGCCGTGTTGGCCGCCGGGCATGCGGTGGTGGTCGACGCGGTCAGCGCCCGGCCGGACGAACGCCGCCGCCTCGCCGTGCTGACCGCCGATGCCGGCGTGCGATTCGACGGGATCTGGCTGGAGGCGCCCTTGAACGCGCGGGTGGAGCGTGTGGCCAATCGTCGCAATGACGCGTCCGACGCCACCGCCGACGTGGTGGAACGGCAGGAAAGCTATGATTTGGGTACAATCGATTGGACGCGCCTGGATGCTGGCAGGGTTGCAGCGGATGTGCTGGACGACGCCCGTGCAAGCTTGGCCTAATTCCAGGACGGACAACATGTTAAGGGTCGAAAGTCGACGGCTCCGCCCCAGGCCGTGGACCGTTGCGACCATACCGCTATGATGATGGGGCGAACGACGGCACGGTGAATGCCCGCCGCATCGGCGGGCGGACCGGAGCCGTCCGGGAAGGGCCGCTCGAACCGGTCCGGGAGGAGTCCATGACCTACAAGACCATCCTTGTGCCGCTGTGCGGCAGTGACAACGATCCGGTGGCCCTCAAAGGTGCGGTCGCGGTTGCGAAGGATTTCGACGCGCATATCGTCGCCCTGTTCGTGCGCCTCGACCCGCGCGATGCCGTGCCGATGCTGGGCGAAGGCATGTCCGGCGCCATGGTGGACGAGATCATGCGCGCGGCGGAGTCGGAGTCGAACAACCATCGCGTCGCCGCCCGCCGGCATTTCGACACGGTGATCGCCGAAGCCGGGATCGAGCTGCGCGACGTCCCCGGCGGGGTGGAGGCACCGTCCGCCGCCTGGCGCGAGGTCGTCGGGCGGGTTGAGGATGTGGTGCCGATGGAAGGCCGCCTGTCCGACCTGATCGTCTGCGCCCACACCTCCATCGAGGCCGACACCCAGGGCTACACCACCATGGAAACGGCGCTGCTGGGCTCCGCCCGGCCGGTGCTGCTGGTGCCGAAGGATCTGCCGGCGGAGATCGGCCGCACCGTCGCCGTCGCCTGGAACGGCAAGGCGGAGGCGACCCGCGCCGTCGCCGCGGCACTGCCCTTCCTGCGCAGCGCCGAGCGCGCGGTTGTGCTGACCGCCGAGACCTCGGTGACGGAGGCCGCGACAGGACGCCGCATCACCGATTATCTCGCTTGGCAGGGCGTTAACCCTGAGTTAACTATATTGCATCCGGGATCGGAACCCGTTGGGGAGACGGTCACCAAGAAAGCCGTGGAGCTGGGCGCCGACCTGCTTGTTATGGGCGGCTATGGCCACAGCCGGATGCGGGAAATGATCCTGGGCGGTGTCACGCGCTACGTGCTGAACCACGCCGGGCTGCCGGTTCTGATGGCTCACTGATCTTTGCCGGCCTTCGGCCGCGCGGCATCCCCGCCGCCCATTCGGGCGGGGATGCCCTGCGGCGACGGCCGTTTCAAGGCGGGCGTTCCAGCCGAACCGATCCGCCCCTGTCCGCAGGGAGGCCCGGCCGTTCCTGGGAGGAACGCGCCATGTTGACGATCAAGGACTGCATCGCGCTGAGCGATCTCACCGAAGCCGAGATCGACGCGATCGCCGAACACGAACATCTGCCGGAAATGCTGGCGGTGGAGATGGGCCATTGCCTTGCCCACTGCCCCGGCGGGCCCGACCGCATCGCCCATATCATCGCCGACGACATCGCGGAGGCCTGTGCCCACGGGCAGGTCGCCCATGCGGTGGAGCTGATGCACACCCTGCGGGAATTCGTGGACACGCATCCGCAGGGCTGAAAGGGCCGCAGGGCTGAAAGGGCGGTGCCGGCCGCCGGGAACAGTCCGGCCGCGGCGGGGTTCTATTGGCAAGCTTTTTCGCGATTGCTCTTCAGCGGTCGCCCCCGACAATTGCCAAGGACCCCGACGATGGCCAGCAAGACCACCGGTACCCAGGCCGACATCTTCGCCCGCATCAAGACCGATCACGACACCATCCGCAGCCTTCTCGATCAGACCGAGAAGGCCAACGGCAGCGGCCGCGCCGTGTTCGAGGATCTGCAGCGCGAACTGTGGGCCCACTCCAAGGTCGAGGAGGGCGTGTTCTACGCCTCGCTGAAGAAGGCCAAGGAGGCGAAGTCGGAAACCATCGAGGGGCTGAACGAGCATCATCTGATCAACGGCCTGCTGGACGAACTGAACGCGATGAAGACCAGCGACAGCGGCTGGAAGGAAAAGCTCCAGGTGCTGGGCGAACTGGTCCGCCACCACTTGGACGAAGAGGAGGAGGAGCTGTTCGAGGAGGCCAAGGACGTCCTCGACGACACCCGCGCCGCCGAGTTGGGCAGCGTCTACGCCGACCGCAAGCAGCACATCATGGCCGGGCTGGCGCCGCTGTAAGGGGGGCTTTGAGGTCGTGCATTTCCCCCTCTCCCCCCTGGGGAGAGGGTCGGGGTGAGGGGGACGCACGGCGTGGCTATCCCAAGAATCCTCGCCGCGGCACCCCCTCACCCTAACCCTCTCCCCGGGGGGGAGAGGGGACTTGGGGGTGGGAAAGGGGGAGTTTACGCCGTCCCGTTCGGTTGCCGCCGGTCGGTAAAGGGGCCATATCTGGACCTTTCTGAAACTGGCCGGCGGTGTCGATGTCAAAGCGTATCTGCGTCAAGCGAGTGCTCCCGCAGCGGACCGGACGGTTTCGCGGCGCCGCGCTGGCGGCGGTCGTCTTCGGGATTTCCGCCGTCATGACCCTTCCGGCCTCCGCCGCTCCCGTCCCGCCGGCGAAGGAACTGGCCCAGAAGACCTGCGCCACGCTTGCGTCCCGCGTGGATGAGGTGTCGGGGCGCGGGCCGCTGTTCCTGCGCAGCTACGACAACTCCTACGCCCCCGGCCCCACCTCGGAGCCGGCGCTCTCAAACGCCGCCTTCACCTACGACAACGCGCTGGCGATCATGGCGCTGACCGCCTGCGGCCGGCAGGACCGTGCCTTGCGCATCGGCGAAGCGCTGCTGGACGCGGTGTCGCTCGACCGCGCCGGCTGGAAGGGACGGCTGCGCAACACCTACCGGGCGGGCGCGCAGAAGCAGCGGCCGATTCCGCCCAACGGCTGGTGGGATGCCGTCGGCAACCATTGGGGCGAGGACCCCTATCAGGTCGGCACCGCAACCGGCAACGTCGCCTGGGCCGGGCTGGCTCTGCTCACCCTGGCGGACTCGACCGGCGAAAAGCGCTTTCGCGACGGTGCGGCCGAGCTGGCGCGCTGGGTGGTCGAGCATACCCGCGACCCGCGCGGCCCCGGCGGCTTCAACGGCGGGCTTCAGGGCTTCGACGACGCGCCGCAGCCGCTGACCTGGAAATCGACGGAGCACAACACCGACCTCGCCGCCCTGTTCGGCCGGCTGGCCAGAGATCCGGGGGACGATTTTGCCGGTCCGGAGCGCGAGGCGCGCGCCTTCCTCGACACGCTGTGGACGGCCGGCGGCGACCATTTCCCGATCGGCACCGGGCCGGACGGTGTGACGGTCAGCACCTCCACCTCCGGCCTCGACGCCCAGCTCTGGCCGCTGATGTTGCCGAAGGCGCCGGAGCCCTGGCGCGCCGCGCTGTCCTATGCCGAGCGCGCCCATGGCGCCGACGGCGGTTTCGATTTCAACGACGATCGCGACGGCATGTGGGTGGAGGGCACGGCGCAGGCTGCACTCGCCTACCGCGTCGTCGGCCGCCGCGGCGATGCCGACCGGCTGTTCGGCGAATTGCTGAAGGAGATCAGCCCCGGCGGCTATCTCTACGCCACCCGGCCGCAGGTGCTGTCGACCGGCCTTGCCATCGGGCCGGACAGCAAGACCGACGACTTCCTCTATTACCGCCGCCCGCATCTGGGCGCCACCGCCTGGGCGGCGCTGGCGGCGCTGGGCTGGAACCCATTCACGGGGAAGACGGTGCCGTAACCGTCTATCCGTGGAAATGCTCGTAGAGCTTTCGCGCTATGGCAGCGCTGATGCCCGGGGCGGCCTCCAGATCCTTCAGGCCCGCGGAGGCAACGGCGGTGGCGCTGCCGAAATGGTGGAGCAGCGCCTTCTTGCGGGTCGGTCCGATACCGGGGATGCCGTCGATCCGGCTGTGCGACATCGCCTTCATGCGGCGGGCGCGATGGCTGTCGATGGCGGTTCGGTGGGCCTCGTCGCGCAGGCGTTGCAGGAAATGCAGCACCGGGTCGTTGGGCGCCAGCGTCAGCGGCGGCTGGCCGGGGCGGAAGAAGCGCTCGCGCCCGGCATTGCGGTCCGGCCCCTTGGCTATGGCGACCAGCGGGATGTCGGTGATCTGCAGCATCGCCAGCTCGTCCTTCACCGCGTTCAACTGCCCCAGCCCGCCGTCGATCAGGACGAGGTCGGGCCATTGCCCGGAATCGCGGCCGGCCTCGCTGCTGCGGTGGAAGCGGCGGGTGAAGGTCTCGCGCAGCATGGCGTAATCGTCGCCTGCCGCCTCGGGATCGCGGATGTAGAAGCGGCGGTAGGCGTTGCGCTGGAACCCCTCCGGTCCCGCCACCACCATGGCGCCGACCGGGAAGGCTCCCTGGATGTGGGAGGTGTCGTAGATCTCGATGCGACGCGGGGCGGCGGGCAGGCCGAAGACGCGCGCCACCCCCTCCAGCAGCGTTGCCTGGGTGGACCGCTCGGCCAGCCGGCGCCCGAGAGCGTCGCGGGCGTTGGTCTGCGCGTGTTCGACCGCGCGGCGCTTCGGCCCGCGCTTCGGGCATTCCACGGCGACGCGGTGGCCGGCCGACAGGCTCAGGGCATCCGCCAGCAACTCCGGTGACTCGACCGGGTCGCTCAGCAGCAGCAGGGCCGGCGGCGGGGTATCGGCATAGAGTTGGGCGGCGAAGGCGGCCAGGATGTCGCCGGGCTCCTCCTCCGCGTCGATGCGGGGGAAGAAGGCACGGGTGCCCTGATTGCGGCCGCCGCGGAAGAAGAAGGCCTGGACGCAAGCCGCACCGCCCTCGCGGTGCAGGGCCAGAACGTCGGCGTCGCCCAGCGTGTCCTCCAGATTGATGTCCTGGCGGCTTTGCAGCGCGGTCAGGGCGCGGATGCGGTCGCGCCAGCGGGCGGCGTCCTCATATTCCAGCCGGTCGGAACAGTCGGTCATGTGGCGGGCGAATTCCGCCTGCACCTCCGCACTGCGGCCGGACAGCACGTCGCGCACGCCCTGGACCTGGGCGGCGTATTCGTCTTCGTCGACGCGCCCGACGCAGGGGGCGGAGCAGCGCTTGATCTGGTGCTGCAAACAGGGGCGGGTGCGCGAGGCGAACACGCCGTCGTCGCAGGTCCGCAGCAGGAAGGCGCGTTGCAGGGCGGCAATGGTCATGCCGACCAGATGCGGCGAGGCATAGGGACCGAACAGGTCGGAATCCCGGCGGTTGCCCTTGCCCGATGTGCCGCGGCGTTCGGCGCTGCCGCGATGCTGCATGAGGCGGGGGAAGTCATGACCTTTCCCGATGACGATGTACGAGAAGGACCGGTCGTCCTTCACCAGGATGTTGAAGGGCGGCAGCAGGCTGCGGATCAGGTTCGCTTCCAGCAGAAGCGCCTCGGCCTCGGTATGGGTGGTGACGAACTCCATGGCGCGGGTCAGCGACACCATCCGCCGGGTGCGGTTGGGCAGCCCGTCGGTCCGGGTGTAGCTGGCCACCCGCCGCTTCAGGTTCTTCGCCTTGCCGACATAAAGGACCGACCCGTCGGCCGCCAGCATCCGATAGACGCCGGGCGTGTCCGGAAGGGTCGGCAACTGGGCGCGGATGACGTCCGCTCCGCTGCCGGGCACCCCGTCCATTAGCACTCTCGTTCCTGCAAAGATCCGATTCGCCGCTCACCCAAGCAGTAGAACGGAACGGGACCAAGAGACAAGAATCGGACGACGTGTCCGGCAGGGATCAGCCATGCGGCACCGGCGCGAATCAGCCGCCGAACACGGTGTTCAGCTGGGCGCCGACGCGGACGAAGGTGGTGCGTTTCGGCACCTCCTTCAGCCGGGTGGCGCCGATGTAGGTCATCATGCTGCGCACGCCGCCCATGATCTCCTGCATCGTGTTCTCCACCGGGCCGCGGTAGGGGACATCCACCGTCTTGCCTTCCGAGGCGCGGTAGGAGGCGACGCCGCCGGAATATTTGTGCATCGCCGTGTCCGACGACATGCCGTAGAAGGTCATGGCGACGGGCACGCGGTTGCCGTCGCGGTCCTCGTAGCGGATCTCGCCTTCGCACTCGTCATGGCCGGCCAGCATGCCGCCGAGCATGACGAAATCGGCGCCGGCGCCATAGGCCTTGGAGATGTCGCCCGGCACCGTGCAGCCGCCGTCGCCGCAGACCTGCCCCTTCAGCCCGTGCGCCGCGTCGGCGCATTCGATGATGGCCGACAGCTGGGGATAGCCGACGCCGGTCATCTTGCGGGTGGTGCAGACCGACCCCGGCCCGATGCCGACCTTGACGATGTCGGCGCCGGCCAGCAGCAGCGCCTCCGTCATGTCGCCGGTGACGACGTTGCCGGCCATGATGACGGTGTCCGGGTTCTCCTCGCGCAGGCGGGCGATCACTTCGACGAAGCGCTCGGTGTAGCCGTTGGCGACGTCCAGGCAGATCTTCCCCACCGGCGCCTTGGCCTTGACCGCCTGGAACTTGTCATGGTCGGCGTCGGCGATGCCCATCGAATAGAAGACGTTGGACAGGGTGGCGGACTCGGCCTCCTCCCGGAAGAAGGCGGCCAATTCGTCGGCCTTGTAATGCTTGTGCAGGGCGGTCATGGCGCCGAAGCGCGACAGCGCACGCGCCATGCCCATGCTGCCGGTGACGTCCATGTTGGCGGCGATCAGCGGGAAGCCGGTCCAGTCGCGTTGGGTGTGCAGGAAGGTGAAGGTCCGGTTTACGTCCACGTCGTTGCGGCTCTGCAGCGTGCTGCGTTTCGGCCGGATCAGCACATCCTTGAAGTCGAGCTTGAGGTCGCTTTCGATGATCACCGCACACCTGCTGATATCTGTTTGCCGGGCCAACCGCTTTCACATGACCCAACATCACAGAGTGGAGGCGATGTCCCGGTTCGGCAAGCAGCATCGGGGCCGCAGGCAGGGTCATCGCATTTGGCCGAGGATTGATCTGGCGAAATCGTCGGACCATCCTGAGCGTTTGCGCTTGCGTCGGATGGAGACGTCTGGGCGTGCTCGGTTTAAGACGTTGAGGGCGATCTTGCGCA
>Ga0196970_1000703_pt1 | contig 33463 bp, 25 predicted proteins | sample S1v_513CmetaG_FD_148672 | JGI IMG/M metagenome (GOLD analysis project Ga0196970, IMG submission 148672) | Soil microbial communities from Anza Borrego desert, Southern California, United States - S1+v_5-13C | ecosystem: Environmental > Terrestrial > Soil > Desert | place: USA: California... | reverse complement strand
CCCGACGAACCTCCTGCGGAATCCGCCTGCCCCGAACCCCCACCACGACCTCCCTGAGTCACCGACCCGACGACTCAACCAGGCCCGTTGCAACGACCCCCTGAGACCGCCGCCTCGAACTCGAGCAGAACCCTCGAACGCAGCGCGCCCGAGCCCGGTCTGGCGTGCCCGAGACCCCCGACGCTCAGGGCCGCAGGGCGTCCGAGCGCTCGACGAGCAGCAGCCAGCTCTCGCGCGTCAGCGCGGCCTCCTCCAGCTTCTCCAGCACGTCGAGGAAGCCGAAGAGGAGGGCAGCGTGGTCCGCGCGGTGCGGCACCCGGCGCCCCAGGGCGCCGACAGCGGTGTCCAGGTCCACCGGCGGCAGCGCGGGCAGCGCCAGCGTGTGGACCACCCCGTCGAGCGCGCCGTCCATCATCGTGAGGTCGAGCCGCACGGCGTGCGCCAGCACCTCGACGAGCGCGCCGTCCGGCGCCGCGCCCGCCCGGAGCATCAGCCGACCGGAGCGCAGGTACGGGTTCAGGTGGTCCTCCACGATGCGGCGCAGTGCCGCCTCGTCGCTCCTCATGAGGCCGAGCGTCCCACCGTCAGTGCGCCACGGACAGGTCCGACACGGCGCACGCCGCACCCGCGTCGGACGCCGCGTCACCCGCACCCCCGTCACCCACGGCCACGGCGTCACGGCCGCCCGCCTTCGCCCGGTAGAGAGCGCGGTCGGCCGCTCGGAGCAGCGCCTCCCCGTCGTCCTCCACCGTCAGCGCGCTGATCCCGATGCTGAGCGTGACCCGGTCCATGCCCTCCGGGGCGAGCGCCGTGACGCGGTCGGCGAAGCCCGCCCGCCACTCGTGGGCACGGCGGCTCGCGATCTCGCCGGTCGCGCCGGGCAGCAGGACGACGAACTCGTCACCGCCGTAGCGGGCCACCACGTCGCCCGGGCGCACGTGGGCGGCCAGCTCCTCCGCCGCGGCCACCAGGACCTCGTCGCCGAGCCGGTGCCCGTAGGTGTCGTTGACAGCCTTGAAGTGGTCGACGTCGACCAGGACCGCCGCCAGCGGCGCGCCCGAGCGACGGGCGTCGGCCACCGCTCCGGCCAGGCTGGCGTCCAGGTGGCGGCGGTTGAACAGGCCGGTGAGGCCGTCGCGGAGCGCCTGGTCGGCGAGCTCGTCCCGGAGCCGCTCGACGTCCGTGACGTCCCGCACGACCAGGACGGTCGCGGCGACCGCACCTGTCGCGCCCTCGATGGGCCACACCCGCACGTCCCAGGCGCGCCCGGCGGAGGTGGCGACGGTCTGCTGGCCGGACCGGTCGGCGACGGTGAGGAGGGCGGAGGGCGCGAACCGCGCCCAGCTGGTGCCGACGAGCGCCTCGGCGTCGTCCGTCTGGAGAAGCCTCGCGGCGGCAGGGTTGGCGTCCATGATGCGCCCGGACGGCTCGAGCACCAGGACCGCGTCCTCCAGGGCCGCGAGCACCTGCCGGGTGGACACCGGCACGACCCACACCCGGCCGCTCCGCACGTCCACCCAGAACCAGAGGGCGCACGTCGCCAGGAACAGCAGAGGCGCCAGGTCGAGGTCGAGACCACCGGGCCGCCACACCTGGGACGCGACGTGTCCGACCACGGGCACCGTGCCGCCGATGAGCACGACGCGGTGGAGCGAGCGACGCGTCACGACCGCGCGTGCTGCGGCGCCGGCCACCCCCAGGAAGGCGGCACCCAGGAGCGCGTAGCTGTACGCCACGTGGAGCCAGTACAGGACCCCGGGGTAGGTCACGACGACGCCGGACGGCAGCACCTCGGTGGCGCGGAAGAAGGCCTGGTGCGAAGGGTTCGTCGCGAGCGCGGCCACCAGCAGGAGCGGCTCGAGGGCGAGGAGCGCAGGCACGCGGCGCCCGAGGCGCTCGAGCCGCCAGCCCGCCAACGACGCGAGGTACCAGAACGCCCCCCACACCACGAGGACCACCCCGACGTAGACGCCCGACGTCAGCCAGACGGCCATGGTGACGTCGTCGCTGGCGTACGCGGCGGCGCGGGCACCGGACCAGATCCCCGAGCCGCCCATCATGAGCGTCATCGCCACGCTGGCCCGGGGGCGCACGGAGCTGCGGAGCGTGAGCCCGGCGGAGAGGACGCCGAGGACACCCGCGACCGCGAACACCGCGACCAGCGCCTGCCGCATGGGGCATCACCTCGCTCCTGTCATGTTCATCGGCGCGGAAGGCGCGCGGGTGAGCGACCTGCGCACACTCCACCCTCCGGGATCCGCCCGGGCGCCCTCGCCTGCCGTGGCGCGACACGCAGGCCCGGGAGATGCTGCGCGGCATGACGACCACCCTCGACGACGCCGTCGCGCGCGTGCTGGGCTCCGACGTCGAGCTGCGGGAGGCCCAGCGCGACGCCCTGCGCGGCCTGCGCGACCACGACACCCTGCTCGTCGCGCGGTCCGGCGCCGGGAAGACCGCCGTGTACGCCATCGCGACGCTCGTGACCGGCCGGCTGACCGTCGTCGTCTCGCCGCTGCTCGCGCTCCAGCGTGACCAGGCGGCCTCGCTCGAGGAGGCTGGGCTCCGGGCGGCGCCGCTGAGCTCGGCCCTGTCCCCGGGCGCGCACCGCGGCACGCTCGCCCGCGCCGGCCAGGGCGACCTCGACGTGCTCCTCCTCGCCCCGGAGCAGCTCGCCCGTGCCGACGTCGTCGAGGCGCTCACGGAGGCCGGCGTCGGGCTGCTCGTGGTGGACGAGGCCCACTGCGTGAGCGAGTGGGGTCACGACTTCCGGCCGGACTACCTGCACCTGGCCGGAGCCCGGCAGCACCTGGGGGAGCCGCGCGTCCTGGCGCTCACGGCGACGGCGTCGCCGCACGTGCGGGAGGAGGTCGTCGCCCGGCTCGGCCTGCGCGATCCCCGGGTGCTGGTGCACGACGCCGACCGGCCCAACATCTGGCTCGGCGTGCGGACGGTGCAGGATGCGGCCCGCCGGGACGACGCCGTCGTCGAGGCCGCCGTGGCGACCGCCGGCGCCGGCATCGTCTACGCCCGTACCCGCGCCGACGTCGACCGCCTCGCGGACCTGCTGCACGACGCCGGGCGACCGGCACTGGGCTACCACGCCGGCCTGGCGGCCCGACGCCGGGCCGACGTGGAGCACCGCTTCCTCTCCGGGGCGGCGGACCTGGTGGTCGCGACCAGCGCGTTCGGCATGGGCGTGGACCGCGCCGACGTTCGGTTCGTGGTCCACGCGGGCCCCCCGCCCTCGCTCGACGCCTACTACCAGGAGGTGGGCCGGGCGGGCCGCGACGGCGAGCCCGCACTGGCGGTGCTCGTGCACCACCCGGGCGACGTCGGACGCAACCAGTACCTGCGGGCGTCGGCGGGACCCAAGCCCGCCACGCTCCGGGCCGTGCTGGACGGCGTCGGCACGGCGAGCTCGCGCACCGAGGTGACGGAACGCTCCGGCGTGGCGTCGCGGACCGTTGCGCGTGCGCTGGCGACGTTGCGCGACGTCGGCGCCGTGACCGAGCGCGCGGGCGCGTGGTCCCGGACGGACGTCCCCGCTCGTCGTGCCCTGGCTGACATCGCGGAGGCGCGGGAGCGGCGCGGCGCCCTCGAGCGGTCGCGGGTCGAGCTCGTGCGCACGTACGCGGAGACGACTGACTGCCGGCGGCGCGTGCTGCTCGAGCTCCTGGGCGAGCGGCACCCCGAGCGGTGCGGGCGGTGCGACAGCTGCGACGCCGGCACGTCCGCCGACGTCGAGCACCAGTCGCTGCGCACGGGTCAGCAGGTGCGCCACGAGGAGTGGGGAGAGGGCACGGTGAGCGTGGTCGAGGCGGACCGGGTCACCGTCCTGTTCGCCGACCGCGGCTACGTGACGCTGGACCTCGCGGTGTCGCTCGACTCGGGGCTCCTCGTTCCCGAGTGACGCCCGAATGATCACCTGCGTGGCGCCTTGTCCCGTCGGCCGCCGGTCCGGTACGCCTGGGGTGAGCGCCTGACTGGCAGGCGCCGGGCCGCCGGCCTCCGGCGGAAGGGATCCGACGATGGACCGCACCCGCTCCGCTCGCTCCGTCCCGCTCGCCGCACTGGCGGTCGCGGCCCTGCTCGTGCCGCTGGTCGGCTGCACCGGCGACGACACCCCGGACCAGCCCGCGACGGTCACGGTGACCGCGCCCCCCGACGCCGGCGACGGGGACGGGGAGGGCGACGGCGACGGCGGCACCGCCGGGCCGACCGCCGGCCCGACGCCGACCGTCACCCAGTCCCCGGCGCAGGCCACGCCGCTGCCCGACGCCGGCCCCGACGACGACGCGCCCTTCGTCGCCAACACCGAGCCGGACACGAATGCCGGAACCTCGGGCGCCCTGCTGACCCCGCTGGACCTGCGCTTCGGCCGGCACGACGGCTACGACCGCCTGGTGCTCGACCTCGACGGCTCGGGCGAGCCGGCGTGGCGCATGGAGTACGTGGACGAGCCGCGGGGCCAGGGTTCGGGCGAGATCGTCGACCTCGACGGCGGCGCGTACCTGGTGCTCGACGTGCAGAACATCATGCTGCCCGGCGAGGAAGAGGGTCAGCCGGAGTACCTCGGCCCGGCCGCGATCATCCCGCCGTCGGGTGGCGTCATCCGCGAGGTGCAGTGGGGCGGCATCTTCGAGGGCACGCTGCAGGTCTTCGTCGGCGTGACCGAGGAGGTCCCGTTCCGGGTCTTCATGCTCGACGACCCGGCCCGCCTCGTCATCGACATCCAGCACCCGTAGCAGGCCGCCGCTCGTGGATCAGGTGCCGCGGAGCAGGTCCTCGAAGCTCTCGGTGAGCGCGAACGGGTCGGCCGGGGGCTTGCGCTCCCGGGTCGCCACCAGCGCAGCCAGCTCCGCCGCGCCACGGGCGACCCGGTCGGCCAGGGGGGCGACGTCGTCGTCGGCGCGGACGCCGCTCGAGTGGCCGAAGTCGTCCGTCGCCGCGAACACGCCCGTGGGCACGGTGAACGCACCCAGGTAGGCGAACAGCGGGCGCAGCGCGTGCTCGACCGCGAGCGAGTGCCGGGCGGTGCCGGCAGTAGCTCCGAGCAGCACGGGCATCCCGGCGAGCGCGCCGTCGTCCACCACGTCGAAGAACGTCTTGAACAGCCCGTTGTACGAGCCGCTGAAGATGGGCGACACCGCGACGACGCCGTCGGCGTGCGTCACGGTCTCCAGCGCCTCTCGCACCGCGGCCGACGGGACGCCCGTCAGCAGCATGGTCGTGAGGTCGGCGGCGATCGGCCGCAGGTCCACGGTCACCGCGTGCCCGACGACGCCGCGCTCAGCCAGCGCTCGCACGGCCGCCTCCCCCAGGCGGTCGGCGAGCAGTCGCGTCGACGACGGGTCGCGCAGCCCGGCGCTGACGACGGCGATGGTGTGCGGAGCGGCGGTGGTCATGCGGGCTGCACCGCCGGGGAGCGGCCGGTGACGCCGTCGGCGTCGGCGTAGACGGTGACGTCCTGGGGACCACCGGCCGCGGCGACGCGCGCCGCGTGCGTCGGGGCGTCCGGGACGTGCGCCGGGCGGCCCGCGGCGAGCTCCCGGCGGAGCGCCGGCACGACCTCCGTGCCGAGGATCTCGATCTGCTCGAGCACGGTCTCCAGGGGCAGGCCGGCGTGGTCCATGAGGAACAGCTGCCGCTGGTAGTCGCCCACGTGGTCGCGCATCGCCGCGTAGCGGTCGATCACCTGCTGCGGGCTGCCGACGGTCAGCGGGGTCAGCGCCGTGAACTCCTCCAGCGACGGCCCGTGCCCGTACACGGGCGCGACGTCGAAGTACGGCCGGAACTCCCGGACGGCGTCCTGGCTGTTGGGCCGCATGAACACCTGCCCGCCGAGACCCACGATCGCCTGGTCCGGGGACCCGTGGCCGTAGTGCTCGAACCGCTGCCGGTACAGACGCACCATCTGCTGCGTGTGCTCGATGTTCCAGAAGATGTTGTTGTGGAAGAAGCCGTCGCCGTAGTACGCGGCCTGCTCGGCGATCTGCGGCGAGCGGATGGAGCCGTGCCAGACGAAGGGCGGCACGCCGTGCAGGGGCCGCGGCGTCGAGGTGAACGACTGGAGCGGCGTGCGGAACTTGCCCTCCCAGTCGACGACGTCCTCGCGCCACAGGCGGTGCAGCAACGCGTAGTTCTCGACGGCGAGCGCGATGCCGTTGCGGATGTCCTGGCCGAACCAGGGGTACACGGGGCCGGTGTTGCCGCGGCCCATCATGAGGTCGACGCGGCCGTCGGCGAGGTGCTGGAGCATCGCGTAGTCCTCGGCGATCTTCACCGGGTCGTTCGTGGTGATGAGCGTCGTGGCCGTGGACAGCAGGATCCGCTCGGTCTGCGCGGCGATGTAGGCGAGCGTCGTCGTCGGCGAGGAGGAGAAGAACGGCGGGTTGTGGTGCTCGCCGAGCGCGAAGACGTCGAGCCCGACCTCCTCCGCCTTCTTCGCGATGGCGACGACGGCGCGGATGCGGTCGTGCTCCGTCGGCGTCCGGCCGGTGGTGGGGTCCCGCGTGATGTCGCTCACCGAGAAGATGCCGAACTGCATCTGCCGGCGCTCGTCGGCGGTGGGTGCAGGCTGAGCCGACTGCACGGGCTGCGTCGTGTCCACGGGACTCCTCGTCGTTGTCGTACAAGTTTCAACTAACCGACTCGCACAACGATCGGGCCTGTCCCCCTATTCCCGCACGGCGCGACGAGCGGCGCACGCGGCGTCGGCGCGCGCCCTCCGCCGACGTCGGCGAATCCGCACGATGTGCGAGTCTCCGCCACCGATCCTGCGGATTCCTCGGCTCGAGGCGGGCCGGGGCGCATGCCGCCCCACTCGCCGACGGACCCCCGGCGGACGTTACGGTGCTGCGGTGACCACGACGCCCACGCCCCCGACGACACCCACCGCCCGCCAGGTCGCGGACGCATGGGTCGGGACGCTCGCCGACCTCGACCCCGGCGTCGCCACCGCCCTCGGGATCCGGCCCGGTGACGACCGCATGCCGGACCTCTCCCCGACGGGCCTCGGGGCGGAGGCCGAGGCGGCCCGGGCGGCGCTCGCCGCCCTGGAAGACGCCCGCGTGGCCGACGACGACGACCGGCGTTGCGCCACCCTGCTCCGGGAACGGCTCACCACGGCGCTGGCGAGCCACGACGCGGGCGAGGACCTCGCGAGCCTGCGCCCGATCGGCTCCCCCGTGCACACGCTGCAGTCGATCTTCCTCATGATGCCCACCGCGACGGCCGAGGACTGGGCCGTCATCGCCCGGCGGATGGCGCGCGTCCCCGACACCGCGCAGTCCTACCGCCGGACGCTCGAGGCCGGGCTCGTGACCGGCCCGCGCAGCGCACCGCGCCAGGCGGCGGCCGTCGCGGAGCAGCTCGACGCGTGGCTGGGCGAGGCCGGCGAGCCCGGCTGGCACGCGGGCTTCGTGGCCGCGCACGACGGCGTCGCAGACCTTCCGGCGTCCCTCGAGGCCGACCTGGCGGCGGCCGCGGATCGGGCCACGGAGGGCATCGCCGCGCTGCGCGACTGGATCACCGGCACGTACCTCCCCGCCGTCGCGGACGTGCCCGACGGCGTCGGGCGGGAGCGTTACCTGCTGGGCGCCAAGCGCTTCACGGGCGCCGAGCTCGACCCCGAGGAGGCCTACACCTGGGGCTGGGGCGAGCTCGCGCGCATCGAGGCGGAGATGGTCACGGAGGCGCAGCGCGTGCGCCCGGGCGCCACCCCGGCGGAGGCCCTCGCGTGGCTGGACGAGCACGGGCCGGCGGTCGAGGGTGTGGACGAGGTCCGCACCTGGCTGCAGGACATGATGGACCGCGCGATCGCGGAGCTCGACGGCACGGCGTTCGACATCGCCGAGCCGGTCAAGCGCGTCGAGGCGATGATCGCGCCGCCCGGGGCGGCCGCCGCGCCGTACTACACGCGACCGTCGCTCGACTTCACACGGCCCGGCCGGACATGGCTGCCGACCCTCGGCCGCACGCGGTTCCCGCGCTGGGACCTCGTGAGCACCTGGTACCACGAGGGCGTCCCCGGGCACCACCTCCAGCTGGGCCAGTGGGCGCACCGCGCGGCGGAGCTGTCGCGCTTCCAGGTGAGCGTCGGGTCCGTCTCGGCGACGACCGAGGGCTGGGCGCTCTACGCGGAACGCCTGGTGGACGAGCTCGGCTACCTGTCCGACGCCGGTGACCGCCTCGGGTACCTCGACAACCAGCGCATGCGCGCGGTGCGGGTGGTCGTCGACATCGGCATGCACCTCGCCCTGGCGATCCCGACGTCGTCCGCCTTCCACCCCGGCGAGACGTGGGACGCCGCCCTGGGTGAGGAGTTCTTCGCGGCGCGCAGCGGCTCACCCGCGGCCTTCGTGCACTCCGAGATCGTCCGGTACCTGGGCTGGCCGGGGCAGGCCATCAGCTACAAGCTCGGCGAGCGCGCGTGGCTCGCGGGCCGCGATGCCGCGCGACGGCGCCGGGAAGCGGCCGGCGAGCGCTTCGACCTGCGGGCCTGGCACACGGCCGCGCTCTCGCTCGGCTCGCTCGGGCTCGACGACCTGGCCCGGGAGCTCGCCGCCCTGTAGGGCTCAGCCGACGCGGAACCGCTCGACCAGGCGGTCCATCGCGGCGTCGATCCGCGCGTCGACCACGCGTCGGGCCGGGTCGGCGTCGTGCCACGCGACGATCTCGCGCGCGCCCTGCTCGAACCGCACCGTCGTCGTGAAGTCGGGTACGAGCGAGCGCAGCTTGGTGGTGTCGAACACCATGCAGTGCGCCTTGTCCCCCAGCACCCCCGCGCCCCACTCCGGGTGCTCGGCGGCGATGGCGTCCGACGGCACGTGCACGATGCGCGGCTCGACTCCCGCGGCCGCGCCGAGGGCGCGGGCGATCTGGTCCCACGTCAGCACGTCGTCGCCCGTGATGTGGAAGGCCTCGCCGAGGGTGCGGGGGTTGCCGAGGAGCGGGAGCAGGCCGCGGGCGAAGTCGGTGTGGTGCGTCAGCGTCCACAACGACGTGCCGTCGCCGTGCACGACGACCTCCTTGCCCTGTCGCATCCGCTCGACCGCGGTCCAGCCCCCGTCGAAGGGCACGAGGGTGCGGTCGTAGGTGTGCGACGGCCGGATGATCGTGGCCGGGAACGCCTCGTCGCGGTAGGCCCGCACCAGGAGGTCCTCGCACGCGATCTTGTTGCGCGAGTACTCCCAGAAGGGGTTGCGCAGCGGCGTGGACTCCGTCACCGGCAGGCGCTCCGGCGGGGTCTGGTAGGCGGACGCGGAGCTGATGAAGACGTACTGGCCGGTGCGGCCACGGAACAGGTCGACGTCCGTCTGCACGTGCTCGGTGGTGAAGGCGACCCAGTCGACCACGGAGTCGAACTCCTCGCCGCCCAGGGCATCACGGACGCTGCGTGGGTCGCGGATGTCCGCCTGGACCTGCCGGACGCCGTCGGGCACCGGGCGCGTCGCCGTCGTCCCGCGGTTGAGGAGCGTGAGGTCGACCCCTCGCTCGACCGCCAGCGCCGTGACCGCGGAGCTGATGATCCCACTGCCGCCGATGAACAGGACCCGGGGTGCACTCATGCGTCGAAACGATACGTGCCGACATCGAGGTGGGAAACCCGCGGACGGTGCGGGTTTCCCTCCTCAGCTGCGGCGAAGGCTCCTCAGACGTACGCGGCGTACGCAGGGAGGTCCAGGACGCCGTTGCCGGAGAGACCGATGAGGACCACCTCGCCGTCGGACGCCTCCGTGCGGGCGTACTGGATGGCCGCCGCGACCGCGTGCGTGGACTCGGGCGCCGGGATGATGCCCTCGGCGCGGGCGAACTCCACGCCGCCCGCGAAGGCGAAGTCCTGCTCGATCGCCACCGCCTCCAGCAGCCCGAGGTTCAGCGCGTGCGACACCATCGGCGACATGCCGTGGTAGCGCAGGCCACCGGCGTGGATGGGCGCCGGCACGAAGTCCTTGCCGAGGGTGTGCATCTTCAGCAGCGGCGTGAGCCCCGCGACGTCGCCGTGGTCGTACCGGTACTCGCCCTGGGTGAGCGACGGACAGGCCGCGGGCTCGCACGCGACGACGCGCGTCGTCGTGCCCTCACGCAGGTTCTGCCCGATGAGCGGGAAGGTGAGCCCCGCGAGGTTCGAGCCGCCGCCCGCACAGCCGAACGCGACGTCCGCCTGCTTCTCCCCCACGGCCGCGAGCTGTGTGAGCACCTCCTGGCCGATGACGGTCTGGTGCAGCATCACGTGGTTCAGCACGGAGCCGAGCGCGTAGTGGGCCTTGGGGTCCTTCGCCGCGACCTCGACGGCCTCCGAGATGGCCATGCCCAGCGAGCCGGTGGTGTCGGGGTCCGCCTCGAGCATCGCCCGGCCCGCCTCCGTCAGGTCCGACGGCGACGGGTGGCACACGCTGCCGTAGGCCTCCATCTGGTAGCGGCGGTACGGCTTGGCGTCGTACGACGACCGCACCTGCCACACCTCGCAGGTCAGCCCCATCAGCGCGCAGGCCATCGACAGCGACGCGCCCCACTGACCGGCGCCCGTCTCCGTGGTGAGCCGGGTGACACCCTCGATGGCGTTGTAGTACGCCTGCGGGACGGCGGTGTTCGGCTTGTGCGACCCGGCCGGGCTCACGCCCTCGTACTTGTAGTAGATCCGGGCCTTCGTGCCGATCGCACGCTCCAGGCGGTGCGCACGGACGAGGGGCGACGGGCGCCACAGGGCGTAGATCTCGCGGACCGTCTGCGGGATCTCCACGTACCGCTCGGTGGTGACCTCCTGCATGATCAGGCCCATCGGGAACAGCGGCGCCAGGTCGTCCGGGCCGAGCGGCTCCTTGGTGCCCGGGTGCAGGTGCGGCGGCACGGGCTCCGGGAGGTCGGCGGCGAGGTTGTACCAGTGGGTGGGCACCGTGGAGGGCACGGCCACCCCGAGGGGCTCCGTGGAGTGGCCGGCGACGGCGGCGGGGGTGGCGTCAGTGCTCACGACGGGCGTCCTTGGGGTCGGATGGCGACGATCGCGGCGAGCATAGCCCTCGGGCGCTCCCGCGAACCGGGCCTCTCACAGGGCGACCGGCCGTCGCGACTCAGAGCGTGGTCGCCGTCACGAACGCCGCGTGGACCGCCTCGCCGACATCGCCCGGTTCGACGCAGTCGCCGATGACGTGGACCCGCGGGTCCTCGAGGTGCTCCGAGCCCACCAATGCCGTGTTGGGCCGGGTGCCGAAGGCGGTGACGACCGTGTCCGCCGCGATCCGCAGGCGGCCCTCGGGCCCGTCGGCGAGGACGCCGTCGTCGTCGATCGCGCGGATGGTCCGTCCGGTCAGCACGGTCACGCCGGACTCCACGAGCCTGCGCAGGAGCGCCGTCCGGTTCATCTCGACCAGGTCGCGGGCCACCTCGTCGGTGCGCTCCACCAGGGTGACCTCGTGCCCGGCCAGGGCGAGCTCGAGCGCGACGTCGGCGCCCGACGAACCGCCGCCCGCCACGACGACGCGCTGCCCGACGCGCGCGGTCACGAGGTCGGTGACGTCGACGACGGTCGGGCGGTCGAGCCCCGAGACGCCCATGGGGTGCACGGGCAGGCCGCCGGTGGCGATCACCACCTCGTCGGCCGCGCGCAGCACCGAGGACCCGGCGTGCAGCTCGCGCTCCAGGTGGAGCGTCACCCCGAGGTCCCGCGCCTGGCGCCCCCACCAGTCGACCATCGCCCGGAGCTCCTTCTTCACCTCCGACGTCGGGGCCACCGCGAGGGTGCCGCCGAGGTGCCCGGACTTCTCGTACAGGTCGACGGAGTGACCCCGTTGCGCGGCGACCCGGGCCGCCTCGAGGCCGGCCGGGCCGCCCCCGACGACGACGACCCGCTTGCTGCGCGGCGCCCGCACCAGCGGCCGCTCGATCTCCAGCCCGGCCTGGGCGTTCACCGCGCAGGCCAGCGCCTCGCCCGAGCTCACCAGGCCCATGCAGAGGTTGCACCGGACGCAGGGCCGCGCCAGCCCAGGGGTGTCCGCGGCGAGCCGGCGGGGCAGCTCCGGGTCGGCGATGAGGGCGCGCGCCATGCCGACCAGGTCGATGTCCCCGTCGGCGAGCGCCTTCTCCGCGGCGTCGGGCGTGATGGACCCGGTCGCCATGACCGGCACGATGAGCGCCCGCCGCACGGCCGCGGCGTTCGCCAGGGACGGCGCGTCACCCAGGTACATCGGCGGGACGGCGCGGTGCATGGCCTCGGGGGCGCCGTCGTCGGCGATCAGGACGTCCACGCCGGCGGCCTGCAGCAGGCGCGCGACGTCGATCGACTCCTCGAGCGTCCGCCCACCGGGCACGTGGTGCACCAGGCTCAGGCGGACGCTCACCGGCAGGCCCGGGGCCCCGTCCTTCGCCGCCTGCACCAGCTCGCACGCCAGCCGCGCCCGGTTCTCCAGGGTGCCGCCGTACGCGTCGAGGCGCCGGTTCCACACCGGGGACAGGAACTGGTCGACGAGGTGGCCAACCCGCGCGTGCACGTCGATGGCGTCGAACCCCGCCGCCGCGGCACGCGCCGCGGCATCGCGGAACCGGGACACGAGCAGGCGGATGTCGTCCGTCGTCAGCGCGCGGCACGTGGCGATGGGGTTGGCCACCCAGGAGTTGTCCGACGCCGACACCGGTGCCTGGCGCCCCGGCTCGGGCGCGCCGGCCCGGCCCGACCCCACGGTGAGCTGCGCGGCGATGCGACCCCCGGCGTCGTGCACGCCGTCGGTGAGGTACTTCAGGTGCGGCACGAACGCGTCGGTGTCGATGCGGGCCGTCCCGCCCTGCGCGGGTTCGAACTCGGTCGCCACGAGCAGCGAGCCGAGCATGACGAGCCCGACGCCGCCGCGCACGCGGGTGACGAAGAACGCCCGCTCGCGCGAGCCCGGGGTGCCGTCGGCGTGGGTGAGGCGGGTGCGCAGCGGGGGCATCACGATCCGGTTCGGCAGCTCGAGGGTGCCGAACCGTCCCGGAGCCAGCAGGTGCGCGTACGCCATGAGCCGGACCTCTCGTCATCGAGCACGCAGGGCGCATCGCAGCGGCGGTGCTGCCCAGGACTCCTCATTCTGTGGAGCCCGCCCCGGCCCGGGCGGGGGTCGATGGTCCCGATCTTCGGGACAGACCCGGACAGTGCCCCTCAGTCGTCCTGGCGCCGGTGGCCCTCCACGAGCGCCTCCAGCGCGACGCGGTCCAGCTGCTCTCCGTCGAGGACCGCGACCGTCAGGTCCGTGACCGCGACCACCGTGGCGGTCCGCGCGCCCTCGAGCAGGCTCCGCTCGCCGAGGATGGCGCCCGGGCCGATCTCCGCCAGCTCGACGCCGTCCCGGGCCACGGCGACCACGCCGTCGAGGAGCAGGACCACGTGCGTGCCGGGGTCGTCCTGCCGCATCAGGACGTCCCCGGCGGCGAGGCGCTCGATGCGCGGTCGCCGGCCCATCACCTCGGCGGAGAGCCGGCGCTCGAGCCCGCTCTCGGCGTCCGACAGCAGGGCCGAGTACTCGGTGCCCGCCCACGGGTTGTCGTCCTCCGTCATGTCCCGCAGCCACGAGCCGGCGTCGGTGAGCGCGACCTTCTGGACCAGGCGCCCCGCGTCGTCGTACACCCAGTGCCGCGGGAACGGGCTCGCGCCGACGACGTCGCGCTCCACGGTGCCGTCCGCCTCGAAGCGCAGCTCGAGGGTCGTCCAGACCACGGGTGGGACGAGCCGGGGCCGGCCGCGCACCAGCCGGGGCGCCGGGAGCGGGGCGCGGCCCCCGGAGGTCTGGCGCACGACGGCGGACGACCCGTCGCCCGAGATCTCGACGGTCACGAGGTCCGGCATCGCGACGGCCGGGAACCGGACGGCGCCGCCCAGCAGGTTGGTGCGCCCGATGATGCCCGAGCCGGTGGGCTCGACGGCGACGATCCGACCCTCCTCGATCCGCGCCGTCGCGGCGAGGCGGTTCACGAACCGGAAGCGCCCCGCCCGGCGCAGGACCTCGAGGTGCGCGACGGCGCCCGCCTCCCCGCCCGGGCCGGCGCCCAGCACGTCGGGCGGGGGCGCGTCGTAGTGCGTCAGCCCGATGTCGAACGGCACCCGGAACGGACCCTGGATCAGCTCGGACGGGATCCAGGAGAGCGAGGTGACGCTCGACCGCGTGTCTGCCATGAGCCGCACGCTACTGCCCGCGCGCGGCGGCTACCGTCGCAGGTGAGATGAGCACCCACCGCCGCGTCGTCACCGTGGTCTTCGCCGACCTCGTCGACTTCACCGTGCTCAGCGAGCGGCTCGACGCCGAGGACGTCGCACGCGTCCAGGACGTGTACTTCGCCGCGGCGGCACGTGCGGTGTCCGACGCCGGCGGGCGGCTGGAGAAGTTCATCGGCGACGCCGTGGTCGCGACCTTCGGGACACCGTCGGCGGCCGACGACGACGCGGAGCGCGCCGTGCGGGCGGCGCGGCTCGTGGCGGCGGCCGGCCGCGAGGTCGAGCAGAGCCTCGGCCTCGAGCCGGGGACGGTCCGCGTGCGGGTCGGCGTGAACACGGGCGAGGTCGTGGTCAGCGGCCCCGACGGCCGCGTGACCGGTGACACGGTGAACACCGCGGCCCGGCTCCAGGCTGCGGCCGAGCCCGACTCCGTCCTGCTCGGGCCGGAGACCGCGTTCGCCGTCGCCCACGCCGTCGTGCTCGAGGCGGCCGGTGACCTGGCGCTCAAGGGGAAGGCGGCGCCCGTCGCGGCGTGGCGGGTCGTCGGCGACCGGACGGCGCCGGCGCGCGGCCTGGGCCAGCACGGGCTGGGGGCGCCGGTGCTGGGGCGGTCCGCGGAGATCGCGCTGGTGCTCGAGCACCTGGCGCGTGCGTCCCGCACGGGGAGCGAGGGCGTCCTGGTGGTGGCCCCGCCCGGCGTCGGGAAGACCCGCCTCGCGGCCGAGGTGGCGGCCGCGGTACCGGGTCACCCCACGTGGACGGCGCGGCTGACGGAGGTGCCCGGGGCGGGGTACCAGGCCGTCGCCGCGCTCCTGGCGGACGCGCTCGGCGACGCCGACGCGCAGCGCGCCGTGGAGCGCCTGGTCACCGCCCGCCTGGCTGCCGGCGACGACGCCGCCACCGCCGGCCGCCACGCCGGGCACGCCGTGGCACTCCTTGCGGGAGAGCCGCTGCACGCGGACCCGAGCGAGCTCTTCACCTCCTGGGTGGCCGTGCTCGACGCGCTGCCCGAGGACGCTGCGGCCGCGCCGGTGTGGTTCGTCGAGGACCTGCACCTGGCCTCGCCGGATCTGCTGGCGTTCCTGCAGGAGGCGCTGAACACGCCACGCCCGGGCGGCCGCCTGATGGTCCTCACCAGCCGGCCCGCGGGCATCGAGCTCCACGGCGCCACCACCGTGCACCTCCCGCCGCTCGACCCCACGGCCACCCAGTCGCTGGTCCACCTCCTCATCGGCGACGCCGTGCCGGACCCGTACGTCGACGGGATCGTGCGCGCGTCCGGCGGCAACCCCCTCTTCGTCGAGGAGCTGCTGCGGTCCTGGATCCAGCTGGGCGCGTTGCGCCGCACGGCGACGGCGTGGGAGTTCTCCGGCACGACGCCGCCGTCGATGCCGTCCACCGTGCAGGCGATCTACCAGGGCCAGCTCGACGCGCTCCACCCGGCGGCGCGGGAGGTCGTCGAGCGGGGCGCCGTCCCGGGCACCACCTTCCCGGCCGCGGCGCTGCCCGCGCTCGGGTCGCCGTCGCCCGACGCGCCCCTCACGGACCTGGCCCGGTCGGGACTGCTGCACGGGCCGCACGCCGAGCCCCTCGGCGGGGACGGCTTCACCTTCCGTCACGCGCTGCTGCGGGACGCCGCCTACGGCTCGCTGGCCCGGCAGGACCGGGCGGAGCTGCACCTGAGGTTCGCGCGCTGGCTCGCCGAACGCCCCGGTCCCGCTGTGCCCGACCTCGTCGCGGGGCACCTGGCCATCGCCCTGGAGGCGCGGCCCGCGACGGTGCGCACCCTGGGGGGCGGCCTGACCGCGGAGGCGCTGGCCACGGAGGCGGCCGAGTGGCACGAGCGCGCCGCCCGTCACCACCTCGTCGCGTCCCCGCAGCAGGCCGCAGCGCTCGCAGGCCGCGCGCTGGCCCTGGCGCCCGACGCCGAGGCCGACGTCGTGCTGCGCCGTCGCCTGCTGCACGCGGAGGCGCTGCGCCGGTCGGGCCACCTGCCGGACGCCATGGCGGCGTTCGCGGACGCCGGCGCGGCCGCGGAGGCGCTGGGGTCGCCGGCCGACCTGCTGGCCGCCGGCCTCGGGTACGAGGACTCCCTGTTCGCGAGCCGCCTCCCCCGGAGCACCTGGGGGGCGACGTCGGTGCAGCTGCTCACGGCGGCGGAGCGGGCTCTGCCGCGGGCGGAGCACGCGCCGCGGAGCCGCGCGCTGGCCGCACTGGGACGTGCCCTGGGCTTCGAGGGGCGCCGCGCCGACGCCGCCGCGGCCGCAGGCGAGGCGGTGCGCCTGGCCGAGCGGAGCGGCGACCCCGGCGCACTCGCCGCCGCGCTGCTCACGCTCCGCTCGACGACGCCGGTCCCGCTCGGGCTCGCCGAGCGCCTCGAGGCCGGCGAGCGCGCCACCGCGGCCGCCGGCCGGACCGAGGACCTCGAGCTGCAGCTGGAGACCGCCCGGCTGCACCTGCTGGACCTGCTGGAGGCCGGCGACGTCGCGGCGGCGGACCGCGTCCAGGCCCACGCGAGCGCCCTCGTCGCACGCCTGGGTCGCCCGCTCCACGCCTGGTACCCGCCGATGTGGGCGGCGATGCGCGCCCTCCTCGCCGAGCCGCTCGACCGCGCCGCCGAGCTCGTCGACGCCGCGGCGGACGCCGCCCGGCGCGCGCACTACGCCGACGGGCCGCTGGTGCACGCCATCCAGCGCCTCGACCTGCACCTGCAGCGCGGCACACCGGAGCGGGTGCGGTCCGAGATCACGGAGCTCGCCGCGGCCGTGCCCGGCCGCTGGGCCTTCGCGGCCGCCCTCGTGCACGCGACCCTGGGCGATCACGTCGCCGCGAGGGCCTACCTGGAGTTCTACACCGACGAGGACTTCGCGAACGTGCCCGAGGACCTGGCGCGGGCGACGACCATGGCCGGCCTCGCCGAGGCCGTCGCCCTCCTGGGGGACGCCGCCGCCGCTGCGCGGCTGGCCGAGCTGCTCGCCCCCTGGGCCGGGCACGTCATCGTGCTCGGGGCCGGTGCCCTCTGCCTCGGCAGCGCCTCGCACCACCTGGCCCTGTGCCTGCGCACGGCGGGCGACGCCGAGGGCGCCCGACGGCACCTGCGGGACGCGATCGGTCAGAACGAGGCGATCGGCGCGCTGCGGTTCGCGGCGCGCTCCCGTGCCGAGCTGGCCGCCACGGGTGAAGATGGGCTCCCCCGCCCCGCCTCCCCCCGGGACACGCCATGACGACCGACGCCGCGGACCGCATCGCCCACGAGTGGGGCGCGGTCACCGCCGCCCTCTCGGCCCTGGTCGCGACCACCGACGCCACCGACGCCGCCGACGGAGCCCACGGAGCCGACGCAGCATGGGAGCTGCCGACCCGCCTGCCGGGCTGGTCGGTGGCGGACCTCGCCCGGCACATCCACTGGGGCGTGACGCTGGAGGCGGACGGGCTCGGGCTCGTCGGCACGGACGGCACGCGCCGCGCCCACGGACGCGAGCACGCGGGGCCGGCCGCCGACCTGCCGGACGCCGTCCGCGCGGCCGTCGAGACGCTGGTGCAGCGCGCCCGCGCGCTGCCCGACGACGCCGCCGCCGTCGTCCCCATGCCGTACGGCGACGTGCCCCTCGCCGTGGCGCTCGACGTGTTCGTGATGGAGGCGGCCGTGCACCGCAGCGACCTCGCGCACGCACTCGCCGCCGCGGGGCACCCCGCCGCCGGGCTCGCCGGCCCCGGCGACGAGCTCACCCCTGCGACCGTCGCCTCGACCGCCGCGTTCCTGCAGGGGTGGTGGGACGTGCTGGCGACCGGGGCACCGCGCCCGCCCGCCGGCACGTCGATCCGGCTCGAGGGCACCTCCACCGCGGTGACGAGCCGCTTCGCCGCCGGCGCGTGGGCGCCGTTCGACGGCCCCGCGACCACCACCGTGCGTGGTGACGACTCCGCCGTCCTCCTGTTCGCCCTCGGCCGGATCCCGCTGGACGACGCGCGGCTCAGCGTCGTGGGGGAGGGCCAGCACGCGGCGCGCCTCAAGGAGTACCTGCCCGGCCCGTGAGGCGAGCCGGGCGACGCCCGCCCGTGGCGCGCCCCTGGACCGCTCAGAGGCGGTGCAGCCGCACCGTGACCTGCCCGTCCTCCAGCGTCGCCGTCGCGTAGGTGCGGAAGGGCTGGCGCCGCCGGTCGGTGGGTGAGCCCGGGTTGAGCAGACGCAGCCCGCCCGGTGTCGTGGTGTCCCAGGGGATGTGGCTGTGCCCGAAGACGAGCAGGTCGACGCCGGGGAACCGCGCGTCCATCCGCGCCTCGCGCCCGCGTGCGTCGCCCGTCTCGTGCACGACCGCGACGCGCACCCCCGCGAGCTCCGCCCGGGCGACCTCCGGCAGGCGTGCCCGCAGCGCGGCGCCGTCGTTGTTGCCGAAGCAGGCGAGCAGCCGGCGCGACCGGGCCTCGAGCCGGTCCAGGAGGTCCGCGCTCACCCAGTCCCCGGCGTGCACGACCACGTCGGCGCGGTCGACCGCGTCCCACACGGCGGGCGGCAGGTCACGGGCGCGGACGGGCACGTGGGTGTCGGCGAGCAGCAGCAGCTCCACGTCAGTCGCCGCCCTCGCGGCGCGTGCCCGTCGGCAGGTCGGCGGACCAGCGCGGCGCCTGCGCCCGGAGCACCACGCGGTCCGCCCGCACCTCGACGTCCGCCCAGCGCACGACGAAGGCGCCCCGGTGCAGCCGGCGCAGCACCTGCGCCACCGGCCACGGGGAGGTCGCGCCCGAACGCTCGAAGCCCAGGAACGGCGTGTGCGCGCGACGACTGACGAGCAGGCCGTGCACGTGCGCCTCGCCGCCCGCCCGGTCGGCGAGGACCAGCCGGACGTCGGCGACGCGCCCGACGCGGTGACCTGCGGCGTCGTGCACCGGGGTCCCCAGCAGCTCACTCAGGGTCATGCTGACCTCCCGGGATGCGCCCGATCAGGTGCTCGCGGAGCCACCGCTCGGTCCAGGTGACGTCCAGGTCCTCGCCCCGCACCGAGAGCTCGATGACGACCCCGACCTTCGCGACCGACGACCACGGGATGCGGCCCCACCGGGGCTCCGGCTGGTGGCCGCCGAGGAGCCGGGTGTTGAGGATCGAGCCGCTGAGCAGCGCAGCCACCGTCGGGGCGGCGCCGGCCCGCCCCTCGACCAGCTCGAGGTCGTCGACCGCGGTCACGGGGACGCCGTCGACGTCGTGCACCTGGCGGTCGAGGAGGTGCGCCCGGGCGTCGACGAGGCGGCCGCCGACGCTCTCGTCCGGCGGGTACCCGGCGTCGGCGGGCTGCCGCCGGGGCCTGCGGCGCGCCGTCACGAGCCCGCTCCCGTCAGCAGCAGCAGGGGGATCGCGGCGAGCGACGCCGCCACCACGACGACCAGGAACACCTGGCCCAGGGCGTTCACCACCGGCCCGTTCACCTTGTCGCCCATGTACTGCGGGTCGTTCGACACCACGAGGATCGGCAGGTACGTGAGCGGCAGGGCGACGGCGGAGAACACCACCGAGTACTCGGTCACCTTGATCGGGTCGACACCGGTCATCAGCACCCCCAGCCCGACGACGATCGCCACGATGACCGTGAGGTGGAACCGGGCCGCCTGCGCGGGCCGGCGGAACTTGCCCCACGACCAGCCGAGGTACTGCGCCACCATGTACCCGCTCGACAACGCCGTCTCGAGGGCGGCCCCGAAGGTCGCGGCCACCAGCCCGACGAGGAGCACCGCGACGGCGAGCAGGCCCCCCGCGGTCGCCACGGGCAGCGCCACGTGGGACAGCGACGTCACCTCGATGCCGGCGGGCAGGAGCACCACCGCGGCACAGCCCGCGATGGCGACGGACAGGATGCCGCCCAGGGGAAAGCCGACGAGCACGTCCGCGCGGGACTGCGCGATGTCCTTCGTCGTCCAGCGCTCCTCGACGGCCCCGGACGAGAAGAAGAACACCTCGTACGGCGTCATCGCGGCACCGAACAGGGCCACCGCGTAGAACCAGTACGTGGCCGGGTGCTCGGCAGCGGGCACCGACGGTGTGACGGCGTCGCGGATCAGCGCGGACCAGTCCGGCCCGAGCTGCACGAGCGCGACCGCGAAGACCACCAGGCACAGCCCGAGCAGCCCCGTCACGTTCTCCATCGGCTTGAAGCCCGTGCGCCAGATGACCAGCCACACGGCGAACGCGGCGACGGGCATCCACAGGCGCGGCTCGACCGCGCTGGCGAGCTGCAGGGCCAGGGCGATGCCGCCCACCTCCGCCGTGAGCGTGAGCAGGGTGACGAGGAAGGAGGCGACGAGGTTCGCGAGCGCGACCCGCGCCCCGAGCCGCTCGCGGATGATCTCGAACGTCGCCCGCCCGCTCACGGCGGCCACCCGACCCGACATCTGCGCGAACAGGCAGATGCCGATCACCCCGAGCACCACCACCCACGCCAGCGAGAGCCCGAACCGTGCGCCGACCACCGCGTTCGTCACGATGTCGCCGATGTCGAGGAAGCCGCCGATGGCGGTGAGGATGCCGAGGGCGACGCCGAGCAGCCGCGTCACGGCCCGCCCACCTCCTCGGCCAGGCCCGTCAGCCGGTCCGCCGCCTGACGCAGGCGCTCCGAAACGGGGGCCGCCGCGCCGTCGTGCGCGCCGGAGGCCCAGGCCCGCGCGTCGACCAGCGCGGCGAGGGCCTCCTCGATCGCGGCAAGGCTCGCCTGCTGGGCGGCGGCGTCGTCGGGATCGGTCACCTGGCGCGTCGCCACCTCACCGGCCGCGGTGCGGGCGTCGGCGATGGCGTCGCCCAGGGCCGAGTCGAGGAGGGCGGCGGGCGCCCGGTCGGCACCTGCCAGGTCGGCCGCCAGCGCGCCCGTCTCGGCGGCCGACGCCGCACCCTCCAGCGCACGGCCGAGGAAGCCCGGCGTGCCGCCCTCGTGCGTTGCACAGCCGGCGAGGAGCAGCGTGGCGAGGACCGCGCACGCCACGGCGGTGGCATGCGGGCGGTTCATGGCCCCAGCATGATCGCCCGACGGCGGCGCCGCTCGTCGAGCCCCAGGTCAGCGACCCGGCAGGGACGGCACCGCCGGCACAGACGGTCCGGAGGGTCCTGCGGCCGGGCCGGTCAGGGTCGCGGGTCGGGCACGGCGAGGGCGTACAGCGGGTAGTAGGCGTACCAGTCGCGCCCGCTCAGCCTCAGGCGGGTCGTCGCGTACCCGGCGTCGGCGCTGAGGTCGAGCCAACGCCGCTCCGGCAGCAGCAGCGTGCCCCCGCCGAACCGGAACCGTTCCACGGCGGCGAGCTCCGCGGGCGTGTACCCGGCGTCGGCGCGGGCCTCGCCGAACAGCCGGGCGTTGTCCAGCACGGCGGTGCCCGCGTCGTAGCAGCACGTGAGGTGCCCCAGGAGGCGGGTGCCGAAGCCGAACTCGACGTCGTCGAGCTCCCCGGCCCGGTGGGCCTCGCGCAGCCTGGCGTGGGTCACGTCGCGGGGGTCCAGGCCCTCGGGGACGACGGCGTTGCGGGTGACGAAGGCCCCGCCCGGCGCCAGGGTGTCGCGGACCAGGTCGAGCAGGCGCACGATCGCGTCGACCGAGCCGACGTTGCCGACGACGCCGTCGCCGAGCACGGCGTCGACGGGGCCGCCGGTGAGCTCCGGAAGGTCCGCCCACTCCCCGTGGACCACCGTCTCGCGACCGTCCGGGTCCGGCACCCAGGCCCGGTACAGCGAGATCGCGGCGGCACTCCGGTCCACGCTGATCACCGTGTCGAACTGCCGCAGCGCCAGCGTGCGCAGCTCCGGCGTCATCCCGAGCACGACGGCGGTGCCGCGCCGGCGGGGCAGCAGCCGCGCGTAGGCGGCGATCTCAGCCGGGTTGGGCGAGCCGGCCTCGTGACGGACCCCGTGCCCGTCGGGGCGGGAACCCATGGGGACGGCGATGCGGGCGCGCAGCTCGTCATCGGTCCACTCGGTGGTCATGGCGCCTCCGAGCGCTGCAGCCGGTCGACCGCCGCACGGACGGGTGGGGCGGCGTCGGCCGCGAAGCCGGCGTAGACGTCGGCGAGGTCGGGGTTCCGCAGCCGCGGCAGCCGGTCGATGCTCTCGCCGAGCGGCCGCCGCGGGAAGACCGTGAACGCATCGAGGCACCCGAGCCGGGCCAGGACCAGCTGGGTGCGCACGCACTTCTCGCAGGTCCCGCAGTTGAGCCCAGGACTGGTCAGCTCCCAGCAGACCCGAAGGTGGTCGCGCACCAGCGGGTGGTCGGCGATGGCGGCGAGCTTCTCGGCCCGCCACAGGTCCGCGCCGACGTGCCGCACCCGCAGGCTTCCGCTGGACCAGTGGTGGTCGAGGCGCCAGTGCGATCCCCACCGCGCGTCCGGCATGGCGCGGGGGTACGACGCCGAGACCAGGAGCTCGTCCACGCCGGGGGCGAGCAGGTGGCCGAGGGCGGCCAGCGCCCCGCCGTGGCTCATCGGCCAGGGCGCCAGGGATGCGAACGGGTGCGTCCGCACGTTCGTGGCCACGGTCACCACCCGCACGCCCGTGTTCCGGCCGATGGCGTCGAGCGCGCGGCGCCATGCGCGCCACCGCGTGCGGTCGGCGAGCGGGATGTCGAAGCCCAGGGCGCTGACGAGCACCGACACGCCGGGCTCCGTCAGCAGCGCGTGGAACGAGTCGACGCCGCCGCTGAAGCACAGGGCGACCCGCCGGGTGGGAGCCGCGGCTGGGGCGGCGGCTGGGGCGCGCCGTGCCGCGTCGTCGTCGGGGACGATCGCCGCGACCGCCGGGTCGACCCGGTGGAACCCCCACCACTCGTGCATCACGTCCCCGATCGCCCGCGCACCGGTGAGCCAGGTGGCGGAGACAGGTCGGTCGAGCTCCAGCGGCCGGTCGGTGAGCAACGACGACGGGAGGGCGGCGCCGGCGAACGCCTCGACGGAGGGGCGCAGCGGGCTCCTCGACCGGAACCACAGGGGGCTCCCGTCGACGTCCGCGACGGCGAGCGGCGCTCCGGGGCGCGCCGGGCCGCGGGGGCTGATCCGCACCGATCGGCCTGCCATCGCCAGTCCTTGCGCCGGGCCGGGCAGGGGGTCCCGGCGACGCCCGATGCTACCGGGGCGCACCTGCGCTCCGGGCGAACCGGATCGGGCGCGCGTCGCCGCGTGGGCGCTCCCGGTGACGTACGGTGCTGGGAGTCGACGGGACGGGGTGACGGACATGACCACGGTGTGCGTGAACATCGACGGGGACCAGGTGGCGGGTGGCTTCGGCCGGGCGCGTGCCCTGGCGGTCGCGACCGTCGAGGACGGCGCGGTGACCGACTGGCAGGAGTTCGACGTGCGCTGGGACGTCGCGCACGACCAGGGCGGCGAAGGCTCCCACCACGCCCGCATCGTGACGTTCCTGCGCGAGCACCGGGTCGACACCGTGGTGACCGGGCACATGGGCCCGCCCATGCAGAACACGCTCGCGAAGCTCGGCCTCCGGGTGGTGCTCGAGGCGACCGGCGACGCGCGCGAGGCCGCGGTGGCAGCCGCCACCGACTGAGCCGCTCAGGCAGGACGGGACCGGCGAGGTCACTCCCACTCGACGGTGAGCTGACCGACGCGGCCGAGCGCCGAGCGCACCACCGTCCGGCTGCGCTCCATCATGCTGGCCGCCACGACCGCGGCGAGTCCCGCCCCCGCGAGGACCAGCCACCCGGCCGGGCCGCCCCAGGACGGGAGGAGGCGCACCAGCGGCACGGCGACCAGCAGCACGACGGCGGCCACCACGATGACCACGCCCGCGGCGAGTCGGCGCCGGACCCGGGTGACCACGGCCCAGACCGCCACGAGCACACCGATGCCGATGGCCACGGCAGCGTGCACCGGCGACGTGCTCACGGCCCGCACGAGCGAGGCGACGACCAGGAACCCGATGCCCGCGACCTCCAGGACAACGACCTCCGACGCGGCGGGGTCCAGCCCGCGGGCGCGCCGGTCGCGCCGCCAGATGCCGACCACCACCAGCACGGTCAGCCCCACGGCGACCGTGTACCACTCGGGGGCGCGACCGGGGGCCGCGACGGCGAGGAGCCAGGCCACGCACGCGAGCACGGGCGCGGTGACCTGCAGGCCCAGGGACCGGAGCACCACACCCGCCGACGCCGCCTGCACGGCGCACACGGCGACGACGGGCACGAGCAGGGTCAGGTCGGGCAGCGCGCCGAGAGCGGTGCCGACCGCGGCCAGGGAGGCGCCGACGCCGACCTCGACGAGCGGCCGGGCGCGTGACCGGTCGACGAGCGCGACGGCGACGGCCACGGCCGCACCGAGCAGAGCCACGAGGCTGAGCACCAGGACCGCGGTGACCGCCCTGGCGTCGGCGGCGACGAGGCCGAGCACGACGGCACCGAGCGTCGCGGCGGCCGCGAGGTCCTGCAGGCCCGGCAGCCGCAGCGGCCGGGCAGCCGTGACAGCCGCGGGCGCGACAGCCCCGACGGCGAGGACGAGCACGGGGCTCGGCGCCGGTGGCCCGCCACCGAGCGTCGCGACGACGGCCGTGGCGAGCACGGCGAGCGCGGCGGACCCCCAGACCACGAACCAGGACCGGTCCGCGGCGAGCAGCCGGGCGCCCACGGCGAGCGCAACGAGCACGACGGCGGCGACGACGGCACTCGCGTCGACCGCGACCTGCGACGACACCTCGAGCCAGCCGAGCGCGACCGCCCATGCGGCCACCGCCGCGGTCGCACCCACCAGCTGACGGGCCGTCCGGGCCGGCGCGGAGCCGCGCACCGCCAGCCCGGTGTGCGCGGCACCGAGGCCCAGGAGCGCCAGGGCCAGCCAGCCCCGGCCGGCGTCGTCGGCGCCTGCGAGCACCAGGACGCTCCCGACGGCGCCGAGCACCTCCCGGACGGCCGGCGCGGTGCGCAGCCGGACGGCGACGGCGATCGTCAGGCCGCCGACAAGCGCGAAGGTGGCGGCGTACGCGTCGCCGTCGGCGGCGGCCAGGCCGGTGGCCGCGACGGGGGCCGCCGCCACGAGCACCGGGATGTCCCACCGGGTCCACCGGCCGCGGTCGGGGAGCAGGTGGTGCAGCCCCTCGGCGGCGACGAGCAGGCCGGCGGCGGCGACGACGCTCACCCACGGCGCGGCGTCGAGCCCCGACCACGCGAGGGAGACGACCCCGCCCCAGGCGAGCACGAGCGCGACGGCGGCCAGGGGGCCGAAGCCGGCCTGCACTGCGACCACCAGGAGGACGGCGGCGATCGCGATGACGACGCGCGCACCGGCCGGCGCCGGCACGACGAGGACGGCGAGCGGCAGCGCGGCCGCGAGCTGCACCACGCCGACGCCGCGCGCAGGACCCGGGACCTCGCGGAGTCGGTCGCGGGCCACCGCCGTCCCGCCGACGACGAGGGCGCCGCCGACGGCCGTGAGGGTGACGGCCACGGCGGTCTCGGCCGGCAACGCGCCGAACGCGGGCCAGAGCTGGTGCGCCGCGATGCCCAGCAGCGGTGCGACGGCGGCCCACGCCGCCCACGCGAGCGGCTGCGGGCGGAGGTCGCGCGGCAGCAGGAGGACGCTCGCGGGGACGGCCGCGAGCGCCGCGACGGCCGGCCAGGGCGCGCTGGACGCAGCCACGGCGACGAGGGCTGCCGCGAAGGACACGACGGCCGCCACGGTTCGGGGGCGCCGGACCGGCGTCCACCGCGCGACCGCCGCGTACGCGAGTGCGACAGCCACGGGAACGGCCACGCGCCAGGCGTCGAAGACCGTCAGCACGTCAGCGCGGTCGAGCGCGAGGACGGCCGTGCCGGGCAGCCCGAGGGACACCACAGCCCACGGCAGGTGGCCGAGGCCGACCGATTCGAGGCCCGCGACGAGCGCCGACGTGCCCCGTTCGCCGGCGACCGCGGTCCACGCCCAGCCGCCCGTGGCGAGACCGAGCGCGGCCACGAGACCCCAGTCCGAGCCGGCCGCGGCGAGCGCGACCAACCCCAGGGCGTGCCCAGCCAGTCCGAGCGAGCGGTTCCGCCGGCCGGACGCGACGACCATAACGATCGCCGCAGCCGCCAGAACCGCGCCGGTGACGGCCACGGGCATGCCGGCGGGTCCGCCCGCCAGGAGCCACGCCGTCGTGAGCACGGCGGTGACCGCCCAGGGCCGGAGCGCGGCCGCGACCGGACCGACGAGCAGCAGGGCGCCGTGCACGACGAGCGTCATGACGGCGACCCACCAGCCCTGCGTCGGCAGCGCGTCCCACCCGATGACGCACGCCGACACCACGACGCCGACGGCGACCTGCCACCAGACGGTCCAGAAGCGGTCCGTCGGGTCGCGGCGCAGCACGTCGGCGCGAGCGGGCACGGTGGCAGCCGCGACGAGGACCCCCGCGAGGGAGATCCCCCACCACGCCTCCGTGCGAGCACCCACGGCGCCGGCCACGACGAACGGCAGCACCGCCGCGAGCAGGTCTGACACGGATGCGGCGCCCGCCAGTGGGCGGGTGCGGCGCGCGACGGCCCATGCGGTCAGGGCGCCCAGCGCGGCGATGGTCAACCAGGAGGCGGGCCACATCGCCATGAGCGACCCCACCAGCAGGGTCACCGGGAGGACCGTGGCCCACCCGGGCGCTCCCCGCCGCCCCGCGAGCTCGACGAGGGCCACGGACAGGGCGGCCGCCCCGACGGCAACCGTGGCGACGGGCAGGCTCGACCCGAGGGTCAGGGCGACCGCGCCCACCCACAGGGGGCCGACGGCGTCGGCGAGGTCGGCGGACACCTTCCCGCGCAGGAGCTCGAGCGCCACGAGGAGCCCCACGCCGCCGACGGCCACCGGGAGGGCAGGAGCACCGTCCGCCGACCAGCTGAGCACCGCCAGCAGCGTGACCACCACGATGCCCGGGACGGCGGCGGAGCGCGTCGCGACCGCCAGCGGGTGCACGGGACGCGACCGCGCCACCAGGAGGGTCGCGGCGAGGGCGAGGGCCAGCGCGGCGGTCTGCTGGCTGCTGGGTACGGCGACGTCCTGCCCGGAGGGCATCGCACGTCCGACGCCGATGGTCGCCATCGCGGCGGCCAGCCACAGCGCCGGACCCACGGTGTACCGCAGCCCGCTGGCGGGGTGCCGGCCGGACCACGCGGCGAACGCGACGGCGCACACCACGCACACGGCGGTCAGGCCGACGACGAGCGCCGTGCCCTCCGGGTTCGGCGGGAACCCGTAGCCGTCCACCTGGGACGTGATGAGCATCAGGGGCAGGAGGAGCCCGCCGATCACCTCGAGCGCGCGGCCGACGACGGCGGCGCCGTGCCCGAGCAGGAGGCGCGCGCCGAGGAAGGGGACGACGGCGGCCGCGAGCTCGGCGACCGGACGCAGGCTGGGCGTCACCTCGCCGAAGGCGAACGCGACGAGCCCGAACACCCCGACGAAGAGCAGCAGGACGCCGAGGTAGGCGAGCCCGTGCACGCCCAGGTCGGAGCCCACGGCGCGGCGGAGCCGCTCCCACCAGTCACGCACGGGCGTGGCACGGGGTGCAGGTGCGGCCACGGGCACCGGACGCGACGGTGCGGGGGCGCTCGGGGGCCACGAGGGCGTCGGACGACCGGTGCCGGACATCGGGGGCAGCGCCGCCGTCGGACGCGGCGGGAGGCTGGTCCGCGGCCCGCTCGGGTACGCCGCCGGGTAGGCACCCCGCGCGGGCGTGCCCACCGGCGTCGTCCACCCCGGCGCGGCCGGGCGCACGGCGGCGCGGGCCTCGGCCGCCAGGTCGTCGAGGAGGGGCCGGACCTCCGGGGCGCTGGGCACCGCCAGGCCGCGCGCCTGCGCCTCGGGCAGGAAGACGTCGAGGATGAAGTCGAGGGCGTCGAGGTCCCTGGGGTGCAGCGCGCGGCGGGGCCTGCGGTGCGGCGGCGCCAGGGGCGGGTCCGCGGACGGGGTCGCCTGACCCTCCGCCGGTGGCACCTGCGCGTCGTCGTGCGGCCGCGCTGCGTCGTCGTCGCCCACTGGACCTCCCCTGTGCGGCGGGTGCGCGACCCGCCGTCGGCCCTGCGGCCGCTCGGAAACTACCGCGGGCACCCGGGGCGCCGTGGCGGTATCCACAGCCGAGATCGGGTGAACCGCCCACGGCCGCCGGCGCCAGGAGGACGAGTCATCCCATCACCGGGTATGCTTGGTCCGAATCAGGAGTACGTCGCACCCTCCCCTTGTGGCGCCCCGCGTGGCGCGTGTGGCACCGGCCCAGCCGGCGCAGCTGTTCGGGACCGCGACTGACGGCGCCGCCGTCGCGCTCCCCCGAACGTCTGGATCCCTGTGACTGTCTCCTCCCCTGCCATGCCCGCGCGCGCCTTCGACCCGGCTGACGCGGACCTCCTCGACCTCGGGCTGCCCTACGCCCTGCTGCAGGCCGCCCTCGACCTGGGCTTCGTGCGGCCCACGCCGATCCAGGCGGCGGCGATCCCGCCGCTGCTCGCCGGCCGCGACATCACCGGCGTGGCCCAGACGGGCACCGGCAAGACCGCCGCGTTCGGCCTGCCGCTGCTCGCGGCCGTCGACCCGGACGTCCGCGGCGTCCAGGCGCTCGTCCTCACCCCGACGCGCGAGCTCGCGATGCAGGTCGCGGAAGCGCTCGAGTCGTTCGCGACCCACCTGCAGGGCCTCGAGGTCGTCGCCGTCTACGGCGGCGCCCCGTTCCTGCCCCAGCAGCGGGCGCTCGCGCGCGGCGCGCAGGTCGTCGTCGGCACGCCGGGCCGCGTGATGGACCACCTGAACCGTGGCACGCTCCGCTTCGACGACGTCCGGTTCCTCGTGCTCGACGAGGCGGACGAGATGCTCCGGATGGGCTTCGCGGAGGACGTGGACACGATCTTCGGCGCGGCGCCCGCGGAGCGGCAGGTCGCCCTGTTCTCCGCGACGATGCCGCCGCCCATCGTGCGCGTGGCGGCTCAGCACCTCACCGACCCGGTGCGGGTGTCGGTCGCCGCGCAGGGTTCCACCGTCGCGGCGACCCGGCAGACGTACGCGGTGGTGCCGCACCGGTTCAAGGTCGAGGCGCTCACCCGCGTGCTGGCGACCACCGACGCCGACGCCACGATCGTCTTCACGCGCACGCGCGGGGCGGCGGACGAGGTCGGCGCGGCCCTGGTCGCCCGCGGGCTCTCCGCCGCGACGATCTCCGGCGACGTCGCGCAGAAGGACCGGGAGAAGATCGTCGAGCGCCTGCGCGCCGGCTCCCTCGACGTGCTGGTCGCCACCGACGTCGCCGCCCGCGGCCTCGACGTGGAGCGCATCGGCCTCGTCGTGAACTACGACGTGCCGACCGAGCCCGAGGCCTACATCCACCGCATCGGGCGCACGGGTCGCGCCGGCCGCACCGGCGAGGCCGTCACGTTCGTGACACCGGCCGAGCGGAGCCGCCTGCGGACCATCGAGCGCGCGACGCGTCAGCGCCTCGAGGAGGTGCCGGTGCCGTCGGCCGCCGACGTCGCCGCGCACCGCGTCCGCTCGCTGCTCGGCCGCGTGGTGCCGCGCCAGGAGGCGGGGCGCCTGGAGGCGTACCGGACCGCCGTCGCGGCCTTCGTGACGGAGACGGGCATGGACCCGCTCGACCTCGCGGCCGCGCTCGCCGCCCTCGCCGCCGACGACGACGGCACGCCCGCCGAGGAGATCCAGGCGACGCCGCTGCAGCACGCGCGGGGCGCGGCGGACGCCGACGGCCGGACCGGCTTCACCGAGCAGGACCGCCAGCGCCCGAACCGCCGCGTCACCGGCACCAAGTACCGGCTCGCGGTCGGCCACACCCACGGGGCACGCCCGGAGCACATCGTCGGGGCGATCACCAAGGAGGGCGGCCTGCGCGGCGCCGACCTGGGCAAGATCGACATCTTCGCGTCGTTCAGCCTGGTGGAGATCGCCGGGGAGCTGAGCCAGGACGTGTTCCGGCGGATCGCGGGGGCACGCGTCGCCGGCCGGCCGCTGGCGATCTCGATCGACAGGGGTCCGCGTGGCCGGGGTGACAGCCGGTCGCACGACTCCCGTGCGCCGCGGGGCGCTCACAGCGGCGGCCGGTCCTCCGTGCGGGACAGTTGACCTGACGGAAACGCACCGGCGCGGCCGGTAGAAACATCCTCTCCCTAGCGTGGCGAGCCTGAACCGCTCAGGGAGGCCCCATGGCGAACCACGCCGCGAACCACGGGAACCACGCCGGGAACGCCCCGCGCCGGCTCGTCGTCGTCGGCGGCGGGATGGTGGCGCAGCGCCTGGTCGAGGCGCTGCGCGACCGCGACGCCGAGGGGGCCTGGCACGTCACGGTGCTGGCCGAGGAGCCCCGCGCGCCCTACGACCGCGTCGCGCTCACCTCGTACTTCTCCGGCCGCGACCCCGAGTCGCTCGCACTCGGGGCGCCCGAGCTGTGGGACGACCCGCTCGTCACGCTCGTCCGCGGCGCGCGGGTCACGGGCCTCGACCGGAGCGCCCGCACGGTCACGACCGACGACGGCCGCACCTGGCCCTACGACGAGCTCGTGCTCGCGACCGGCTCGCGGCCGTTCGTGCCGCCGATCGACGGTACGGACCTGCCCGGCGTCTTCGTGTACCGGACGATCGACGACGTCGCGGCGCTGCGCGGCTGGGTCGAGGACCGTGCCGCCACCCTGAGGCGCCCGGTGCGCGGCGCCGTCGTCGGCGGAGGGCTGCTGGGGCTCGAGGCGGCCGGCGCCCTGCAGGCGCTCGGCGCCCACTGCACCGTCATCCAGTTCGGCACGCACCTGATGTCCGCGCAGATCGACCTCGGCGGCGGCGAGCTGCTCAAGCGGCTCATGCAGCACCTCGGGGTCGCCGTCCGCGTGGACACCGCGACCACCCGGATGCGCCCGGGCCGCGCGGGCGCCGTCAGGCGTCTGGACTTCGCCGACGGCGGGCGGCTCGACGTCGACGTCGTCGTGGTCGCGGCCGGCATCACCCCGCGCGACGAGCTCGCCGCCGCGGCGGGCCTGCCGCTCGGTGCGCGCGGCGGCGTCGTCGTGGACGGCACGTGCCGGACGGCGGACCCCCACGTCTGGGCGGTCGGCGAGGTCGCCTGCATCGAGGGCGCCTGCATCGGCCTGGTCGCGCCCGGCTACGCGATGGCCGAGGTGGTCGCGGACCGCCTCCTCGGCGGGGCCGCGGACTTCCCCGGCGCGGACACCGCCACCAAGCTCAAGCTGTCCGGCGTCGACGTGGCGAGCTTCGGCGACGTGTTCGCCACGACGCCCGGCGCGCTGGAGCTGGTCTACAGCGACCCGGTGCGCGGCACCTACGCCAAGCTCGTGCTCTCCGACGACGCGCGCCTCCTGCTCGGTGGCGTCCTCGTGGGTGACACCTCCGCCTACGCGATGCTCCGGCCCCTGGTCGGCGCAGAGCTCAGCGGCGACCCCGCCTCGTACCTGCTCCCCGAGGGCGTGGGCGGGCCGCGCAGCGCCGACCTGCCCGACGACGCGACCATCTGCTCCTGCAACACCGTCACCGCCGGCCGCGTCCGCGCCGCCGTCACGGAGGACGGCTGCACCGACGTCGCGGCCGTCAAGGGCTGCACGCGCGCCGGCACCACGTGCGGGTCGTGCCTGCCGCTGGTGAAGAAGCTGGTCGGCACCGAGCTGGCCAAGGCCGGCATCACGGTCAGCACCGCCCTGTGCGAGCACTTCGCGATGTCGCGCCGACAGCTCTTCGACGCCGTCCGCGTCACGGGCCTGCGGACGTTCAGCGAGATCGTCGAACGGCACGGCAGCGGGCGCGGCTGCGACATCTGCAAGCCCGTCGTCGCGTCGATCCTCGCGACCGTCCACCACCAGCACGTGCTCGACGGCGAGGCCGCGACGCTGCAGGACACCAACGACCACGTGATGGCGAACCTCCAGCGCGACGGGTCGTACTCGGTGGTGCCGCGGATCCCGGGCGGTGAGGTCACGCCCGAGGGCCTCGTCGCCATCGGGGAGGTCGCCCGCGACTTCGGCCTGTACACCAAGATCACCGGCGCGCAGCGCATCGACATGTTCGGCGCCCGGCTCGAGCAGCTCCCCGACATCTGGCAGCGGCTCGTCGAGGCCGGCTTCGAGTCGGGGCACGCCTACGGCAAGTCGCTGCGCACCGTGAAGTCGTGCGTCGGGTCCACGTGGTGCCGGTACGGCGTGCAGGACTCCGTGGCCCTGGCCGTGGCCCTCGAGCTGCGGTACCGCGGCCTGCGCAGCCCGCACAAGCTCAAGCTCGGCGTCTCCGGCTGCGCACGCGAGTGCGCCGAGGCGCGCGCGAAGGACGTTGGCGTCATCGCCACCGAGAAGGGCTGGAACCTGTACGTGGGCGGCAACGGCGGCTTCACCCCGAAGCACGCGCAGCTGCTCGCCGAGGACCTCGACACCGACGCCCTCGTCCAGGCGATCGACCGGTTCCTGATGTACTACGTCCGCACCGCCGACCGGCTGCAGCGGACCGCCCCATGGATCGAGGAGGTCGAGGGCGGCCTCGACGGCGTCCGGGCCGTGGTCCTCGAGGACTCCCTGGGCATCGCCGCGGAGCTCGACGCCGCGATGGCCGAGCACGTCGAGGCCTACACCGACGAGTGGCGGGCCACCCTGGAGGACCCGGAGAAGCTCCGCCGCTTCGCGTCGTTCGTCAACGCACCGACGACGCCGGACCCGTCCCTCGCCTACGTGCCGGAACGCGGGCAGCACCGCCCAGCCACCCCCGAGGAGCACGCCGGGCTCGGCGTGCTCGTCGCCGGCCCGCGGCTGGAGGTGCGGTCGTGACCGCCGACGTCGGCGTGGACCGCGACCTCGCCTGGGTGGCCGTGTGCCGGCTCACGGACCTCATGCCGGAGCGGGGCGCCGCGGCCCTGGTCGCGGGCGAGCAGGTGGCGCTGTTCCGGCTCGCCGACGACGACGTGCTCGCGGTCGCCCAGCTCGACCCGTTCAGCGGCGCCCACGTGGTGGCACGCGGGATCGTCGGCTCGCGCGGCGACGCACCGACCGTCGCCTCCCCGATGTTCAAGCAGGTCTTCGACCTGCGGACCGGTCGGTGCCTGGACCGCCAGGGCAAGGACCCCGTCGGCGGCCTGGCGCCCGACCTGCGCACCTGGCCCGTCCGGTGCGTGGGTGGCGACGTCCTCGTGGGAGTCGCCCCGTGACGGCCGGGGGCGTGACGCTGCTCGGCGTGGACCTGCGCGGCCGGTGCGTGCTCGTCGTCGGCGGCGGGCCGGTCGCCACGCGCCGCGCCCGAGGGCTGCTCGCCGACGGCGCGCACGTGCGGGTGGTCGCGCCCGAGGTCTGCGCGGAGCTCGCCGCGCTCGCC
>Ga0196970_1000702_pt1 | contig 33472 bp, 35 predicted proteins | sample S1v_513CmetaG_FD_148672 | JGI IMG/M metagenome (GOLD analysis project Ga0196970, IMG submission 148672) | Soil microbial communities from Anza Borrego desert, Southern California, United States - S1+v_5-13C | ecosystem: Environmental > Terrestrial > Soil > Desert | place: USA: California... | reverse complement strand
ACCTCCACCAGAACCGCCGCCTCCTCCAGAGCCTCCACCGCCACCAGAGCCACCGCCACCAGAGCCACCTCCACCGGAACCACCGCCGCCGGAGCCTCCGGCCCCGCCGCCAGTACCGCCGCCAGCACCGCCGCCAGCACCGCCGCCGCCGTCACCGCCTTTACCGGATCCGCCGCCTGACCGGCCGCCGCTGCCGGCCGATCCGCTGCCCCCCAACCCCGCGCCGCCCATGCCCGCGCCACCGGTCGTGCCGATTCCCGCCGAGGTTCCCGCCGTGCCCCCGGTCGTACCGCCGCCCGTGCCGCCGTCACCGACGGTTCCGGTGGTCGTCGCTATGCCCTGTGCGGTTCCGGCCGCTGTGCCGCCGCGCTCCGGGCCGGAGCCGGCGCCGCCCTGGGCGCGCCGCCATGCCGGCAACTGCGGGGGTGGGGGAGGGATGAAGACGGTGTTGAGGGCGAAGGCGTCCCCGCACAGGCCCTCCGCGCGGGCGCGGGCCAGGGCGGCGGCGTCGAGCTGCCAGCAGTCGACCGTCACCGCCCGGTCGAACGCGGCGCAGCCGGACAGGACCGTCGCGGCCACGCCGCCCAGCAGCCAAACGCGCACCCTCCGCCGTTTCCCGGCCATGGCCGAGCCCTCCCCCCGTTTCCCGTATTCAGCGAAACGGGGCAGCGGCCGGGGCGTTCCGGGCGCGTCAGCCCGCCTTCTTCAGTTTCGCGGCCTCGGCCATGAAGCCGCGCCAGATCTCGGCGGGGACGGAGCCGCCGGTGACGCCCTTCATGGGCGTGTTGTCGTCGTTGCCCACCCACACGCCCACCGTCATGCCGTTGGCGAAGCCGACGAACAGCGCGTCGCGGTAGTCGTTGGTGGTGCCCGTCTTGCCGCCGGCCGCCTTTCCGCCCCCACCGTTGCCGAACGCCGCCACCCGGCCGGTGCCGTCCTTGCCCAGCACGTCGCGCAGCATGGCCTGCATGGCGGCCGCGGTCTGCGGCGCCAGCACGCGCTCCGCCGCCGGCGCGCCGGCGGCGTAGACCTCCCGCCCGCGCGGGTCGGCGATGCGCTGGAAGGCGCGCGCCTCCACCCGCAGGCCGCCGTTGGCGACCGAGGCGTAGGCCTGCGTCAGCTCCAGCAGCGTCGTCTCGCTGCTGCCCAGCGCCAGCCCCAGCGTGCGGTCCAGCGGCGTGCCGATGCCCAGGCGGCGCGCCATTTCCACCACCTCGCCGACATGCCCCTGGGTCAGGCGGACGGACGCCGTGTTGCTGGACCGCGCCAGCGCCTGCGCCAGCGTCAGCCGGTCCGGATAGCGGTCGTCGAAGTTGCGGATGCTCCGCTCGCCCGGCAGTTCGAAGCGGGAGCCGTCGACCACGCTGTCCGGCGTCAGCCCGCGCTCCAGCGCCGCCAGATAGACGAACAGCTTTGAAGGCGGAGCCCGGCTGCCGCTTGGCCTGCATGGCGCGGTTGAAGTGGTCGCGCCGCGCCGCCGCGTCGCGCCCGCCCACCATGGCCAGCACCTCGCCGGTGTCGCTCAGTGCCACCAGCGCACACTCCGCGTCGCCGATGCGGGCGGCGTTGCGCTTCAGCACGGCCTCCAGCGTGCGCACGGCGGCCACCTGCAGGTCGCGGTCCAGCGTGGTGCGCACGGTGAAGGTCGGCCCCGGCCCGGTGGTGTCCTTACCCAGCTCCGCGTCCTTGCCGTAGAAATCGGCGTGGAAGCGGTCGAAGCGCGCCTTCGCCATGGCGCGGAACCCGCCCGACACGGCCACGGCCGACCGGTTGGCCTCGGCCAGGGTCAGGCGCTGGCGCTTGGCGCGGTCGGCCTGCGCCCGGGTGATGAAGCCGGCGTCGGCCATGGTGTCCAGCACGATGGCCGCCTTCTCCTCCGCGCGCTTTTCGTCGGCGAAGGGGTTGAGGCGCGACGGTGCGGGCAGCATGCCGACCAGCACCGCCGATTCCTTCAGCGTCAGCGCGACCGCCGGCTTGTTGAAATAGACCTTGGCCGCCGCCTCCACGCCATAGGCGCCGGTGCCGAAATAGGCGCGGTTCAGGTACAGGTACAGCACGTTGCGCTTGCCGACCTTCTCCTCGAACTCCTGCGCGGTGACCAGTTCCTGCACCTTGCGGGTCCAGCGGTCCTCGTCCTTCAGGAAGATGTTCTTCATGGTCTGCTGGGTCAGCGTGCTGCCGCCCTGGCTGATGCGGCCCGACGTGACCGCCACCGACAGCGCCCGCGCCAGCCCCAGGTAGTCCAGCCCGGCGTGCTCGAAGAAGCGCCGGTCCTCCTTGGCGATCAGCGCCTGCAGCAGGTGGCGCGGCATTTTGTCCACCGGCACGGCGGCCCCGGCGTTCTCGCCGGACGATCCCAGGAAGCGCCCCTGCCGGTCCAGGAACCGCACGCCGCCCTCGCGGTTGTACGCCAGCACCTCGTCCACCGATCGGAAGGACTCGCCGAACAGGTCCAGGGCGCGGGCACCGTTGGTGGGGCCGGCGGCGAAAACGAGCGGGGCGGCGATGGCCAGCAGGGCCGAGGTCCGGCGCAGGAACGGGGAGCGGCGCATGGTCTTCCACAAGGTCACCCGCGCGGATCGCGGGCGCGCCACACGTCGTACCGCTGTGCAAGTTCTACAATTGGATACCCCCTAATTTCAGCGGGGGAGCGAAACCGGCACCGTGGCTGTTATGTTCGGTGTCCCCGATCCGGAAAGAGGGCCGCATGAGCAAGCCGCTGACCGTCACCATCCCGCACCAGCTCGGCCGGCAGGAGGCGAAGGACCGCATCGACCGCGGCCTGGGCCAGCTCCGCAGCCAGCTGTCCAGCCTGCAGGCGAACGTCGAGGAGACCTGGACGGAAGACCGCCTGGATTTCCGCCTGTCCGTCCTGGCCCAGACCGTCGCCGGCCGCATCGACGTGGATGAGCGCGAGGTGCGCGTGGAGGTCGACCTGCCCTGGCTGCTCGCCAAACTCGGCGAAAAGCTCACCCACCGCATCCGCGAGCAGGGCATGCTGATGCTGGAGAAGAAGTGATACCGTCGAGCAGAAATACGAACACATCCCAATTCGTCATGCCCGGGCCCAGTCCCGGGCACCCACGCACCTTGGATTGGTCGGAGTGCGTGGGTGCCCGGCACGAGGCCGGGCATGACGATGGGGAGGACCTGACCGGTTGCGGTGTGTCAGAGGTTCCGCTCGGTCGTATGATGGTGGCGGGTGGGTGCTGGGACCTGCTTCAGGTTACAAAAAAGCCCGCCGTCGCCGGCGGGCTTTTTTCGTGCGTGGTCACGCGGGACCGATCACCGGGGGGCGATCACCATGACCATCTGGCGGCCTTCGAGCTTCGGCATCTGCTCGACCTTCGCCAAATCGTCCAGGTGGTCGCGCACGCGCATCAGCACGTTCATGCCCAGGTCCTGGTGCGCCATCTCGCGTCCGCGGAAGCGCATGGTCACCTTGACCTTGTCGCCTTCTTCCAGGAAGCGGCGCGCCGCGCGCATCTTCACGTCATAGTCGTTGTCATCGATGCCCGGCCGGAGCTTGATCTCCTTGACCTCGATGATCTTCTGCTTCTTGCGCGCCTCGGCCGCCTTCTTCTGCGCCTCGTACTTGAACTTGCCATAGTCGAGGATCTTGCAGACGGGCGGTTCGGCCTGCGGGGCCACCTCGACCAGGTCGAGGCCGGCGTCCTCGGCCGCCAGCAGCGCGTCGCGCAGCGAAACGACACCGACCATCTCGCCATCGGCGCCAACGAGACGGACGGAGCGAGCCGTAATCTCCCTGTTCACTCGCGGACCGTCGCGGGTCGGGGCGGCTTCTTGCGGTAACCTGGCTATGGATGCTTCTCCATGGTTGGAGACCCCTCCCGCGGGCCCCCGGCGTTACCGGAAGCCCGGTGGAGCGGGCCGGGTCAGAACGGCGATTCGTCGGTGAGGTCCCCCGCCGGGGACTTCACTTGGTCAACCAGTTTATTGACTGCGGCGTCGAGGGCAAGAACTTCCTGATCCTTTCCGCCGAGGTACCGCAGGGCGACGGTTCGTTCCTCCGCCTCGCGCCTGCCCACGACGACGATGACCGGAACCTTCTGCAGGCTGTGCTCGCGGACCTTCAGGTTGATCTTCTCGTTCCGCACGTCCAGCTGCGCCCGAACGCCCTGCCGCTTCAACAGCTTGTGCACTTCCGCGGCATAGCCGTCGGCCTCGTTGGTGATGGTGGTCACCACCGCCTGCACCGGCGCCAGCCACAGCGGGAACTTGCCGGCATAGTGCTCGATCAGCATGCCGATGAAGCGCTCCAGCGAACCCAGGATGGCGCGGTGGAGCATCACCGGCCGGTGCTTAGCCCCGTCCTCGCCGATGTAGGTGGCATCCAGCCGTTCCGGCAGCACGAAGTCGAGCTGCAGCGTGCCGCACTGCCACGTGCGGCCGATGGCGTCGGTCAGGTGGAACTCCACCTTCGGGCCGTAGAAGGCGCCTTCGCCCGGCAGTTCCTCGAACTCCAGCCCGGCCGAGCGCAGCGCCGTGCGCAGGCCCTCCTCGGCGCGGTCCCACACCGCGTCGGTGCCGGCGCGCACGTCGGGGCGCAGCGCCAGCTTCACGTTGATGTTGTCGAAGCCCAGGTCCTTGTAGACGCCCAGCTGGAGCTTGAAGTAATTGGCCGACTCCTCCGGCACCTGATCCTCGGTGCAGAAGATGTGCGCGTCGTCCTGCGTGAAGGCGCGCACGCGCAGGATGCCGTGCAGGGCGCCCGACGGCTCGTTGCGGTGGCACGAGCCGAACTCGGCCAGACGCATCGGCAGGTCGCGGTAGGAGCGCAGGTCGTTGTTGAAGATCTGCACGTGGCCGGGGCAGTTCATCGGCTTGATGCCCAGGAACTTCTTGCCCTCGTCCGCCTCCACCTTGAACATGTTGTCGCCGTACATGTCCCAGTGGCCCGACGCCTTGAACAGCGAGCTGTCGATCAGCTGCGGCGTCTTCACCTCCAGGTATCCGGCGCGCTCCAGCTTGGCGCGGATGTAGTTCTCGAGCGTGCGGTACAGCGTCCAGCCCTTGGGGTGCCAGAACACGGACCCGGCCGCCTCCTCCTGCGTGTGGAAGAGGTCCATCTCCTTGCCCAGGCGGCGGTGGTCGCGCTTCTCCGCCTCCTCCAGCTGGGTCAGGTAGGCCTTCAGCTCCTTCTCGTCGCGCCACGCCGTGCCGTAGATGCGCTGCAGCATCGGGTTGCGGCTGTCGCCGCGCCAATAGGCGCCGGCCACCTTCATCAGCTTGAAGGCGGTGCCGACCTTGCCCGTGGTGGGCGCGTGCGGGCCGCGGCACAGGTCCAGCCAGTCGCCCTGGCGGTAGACGCTGATGATCTGGTCCTCGGGAATCGCCTCGACCAGCTCGGCCTTGTAGTGCTCGCCGATCTTCTTGAAGTACTCGACGGCGTCGTTGCGGCTCCACTCCTCGCGCACGATGGCGGCGTTGCGCTGGACGATCTCGCGCATCTTCGCCTCGATCTTCTCCAGATCGTCGGGCGTGAAGGGCTGCTCGCGGGCGAAGTCGTAATAGAAGCCGTTGGCGATCGCTGGGCCGATGGTGACCTGCGTGCCCGGATACAGCTCCTGCACGGCCTCGGCCAGCACGTGGGCGGCGTCGTGGCGGATCACCTCCAGCGCGTCCGGATGACTGCGCGTGACGATCTCGATCTTCGCGTTCGCGGTGATGGTGGTGGTGAGGTCCTTCACCGCGCCGTCGATCTTGACGGCAAGCGCATCCTTGGCCAGCCGGGCCCCGATCGCGGCGGCAACGTCTGCCCCCGTGACCGGCCCGTCGAATTCGCGCACGCTGCCGTCGGGCAGCGTAATGGCAATGTTGGACGACACCGGTATCACCGTTTTCCGTAAGTTTGCGTGTCCCGACTCAGTCGGGATGCGGGACTCTAAATATATGGACCGGGCTGTCAAGCGCAGCGGGCGCCGCAGGCGCGTTGCGCCGTAGGTTGGGTTAAGCGCCAGCGCAAACCCAACATGCTCGCGACGGAAGGAACGTTGGGTTTTCGCCTGCGGCTCCACCCAACCTACGGGGCGCCGCCCTCACGCCCCCAGCAGTTCCCCGTACACCGCCAGCGTCTCCGCCACCATGCGCTCCTTGGTGAAGCGCTGGGATACGAAGGCCTGGGCGTGCGCGCCGATGGCCGCGCGTTCGGCGTTGTCCAGCGCCAGCGCCTCGCCCAGCGCCTTGGCCAGCGCGTCGGCATCGTCCGGCGGCACCACCCAGGCGGTCTCGCCGGGGATCACCGTCTCGCGGTAGGCGCCGATGGACGTGACGATCACCGGCTTGCCCATCGCCTGCGCCTCGACGATGACGCGGCCGAACGCCTCCGGCTCGCGGGACGCCGACACCACCACGGTCGCCAGCGTGTAGGCGGCGGCCATGTCGGAACAGTCGCCGGTCAGGCGCACCACGCCCTCCAGCCCGGCGCGCTTGGCGCGCTCCTCCAGTTCCTGCCGGTAGCCGCTGCGCCCCTGGTCGGACCCGACGAGCAGGCAGCACAGGTCCCTGTGCCCCAGCGTCCGCACCAGCTTCTCCAGGGCCTCGATCAGCACGATCTGCCCCTTCCACCGGGTCAGCCGGCCGGGCAGCAGGATGACGGGCCGGTCGTCCGGCAGCCGCCACTGCTTCGCCAGCTGGATGATCCGCGCCGAATTGACGCGCTCCGGCGCGAAGACGGACGGGTCGTAGCAGCGGTGGATGAGCCGCACGCGCGCCGGGTCGACGTCGTAGTTGGCCAGCACGTGGTCGCGCACGAACTCGGAGATGGCGATCACCCGCTCGCCGCGCGCCATCACCGAATTGTACCAGCGCTTCAGCCCGCTTTTGAAATTGTAGGGTGCGTGGAAGGTGGTCATGAAATGCGCGCCGGTGCGCCCGCAGGCCATCCACGCACTCCACGCCGGCGCGCGGGACCGGGCATGCACGATGTCCACGCCGTGCTCGCGGATCACCTGCTCCAGCCGCTTGGCGTTGCGCCGGATGGTCAGCGGGTTCTTGGACGCCAGCGGCAGCGTGATGTGCTTGATCCCCGCGCGGTCCAGCTCGCGCACCATCGGCCCGCCCTGGCTGGCCACCAGCGGCACGGCGCCTGCCTCGGCCAGCCCGATGGCCACGTCGATGCAGCCGCGCTCGGCCCCGCCGGTCACCAGGGTGGGCAGCACCTGCAGCACCACCGCCGGGCGCCGCCCCGGGGCGGGGTGCAGGGTGTGTTCGAGCGCGTGGGCGTTTTCGCCGGGATAGTGGTCCGCTTCCATGCCGTCCGCCGCGGGGCCGGTCAGACCGCCCGCTCACCTGGGGTGTGCACCGCCGCCCGGTTCGGGGGCCGCCCGGTCCGGGGGAACCGGGCGGGCGCACCATAGCCCAGCGTGCCGGCGGGTGCCATGGCCTATCGGGGGCGGACGCGCCGGGGCGGCACGGTCAATCCCGGTGGCAGTCGGGATCCAACAGCGTGCCGGTGATCTTCAGGTTCGTGTTCTGGGAGGCATCGGTCTGCCACCAGCATTGGTCCTCCCACGAGAACACGGCCTGGTATTGGGCGAACAGTTCGATCGGCGGATAGTCGTCCGGGAAGTCGCGGAAGACCGACTGGCCCAGGCTCAGCGTGGTCCAGCCGGATTCGCTGTCGGCCACCTTCCACTTGATCCGGACCACCGTGGCGGAGCTGTTCGTGAAGGTGATGCGCCCGGCCTCGGCGGCGGCGGGCAGCAGGGCGGTGGCGGCGAGGGCCAGCAGGGCGGTGCGGAAGCGGCTCATTGGTTTTTCCTTGCGCCAGCGTGTACAGTTTCTCCTTGGTGGCGGCGCGCGGACGCAGGTTCCCGAAAAAATTCGCGGGCGGCGCCTGCCGCGCTCCGGCCCTTTCGCCAGCCCGTTCCGGTGACCGATGACCGCCCATCCCGACACTCCCACCCTCCTGACCCGGGGCGACGCCCGCATCGCCTACCGCCACACCCCCGCGCGCAGGCCGGGCCAGGAGCCCGGCGTGATGTTCCTGGGCGGCTTCATGTCCGACATGACCGGCACCAAGGCGGTGGCGCTGGAGGCCTGGGCCGCCCGCCAGGGACTCGCCTTCACCCGGTTCGACTACCAGGGCCACGGCGCCTCCGGCGGCCGGTTCGAGGACGGCACCATCGGCGCCTGGGCCGCCGACGCGCTGGCCGTGCTGGACGAGGTGACGCAGGGTCCGCAGATCCTCGTCGGTTCCTCCATGGGCGGCTGGATCATGACGCTGGCCGCACAGCGCCGGCCGGAGCGGGTGGCCGGGCTGCTCGGCATCGCGTCGGCCCCCGACTTCACCGAGGATCTGATCTGGGACGCGCTCGACCCCGCCACCCGCGCCCTGATGCAGCGCGAGGGCGCGTGGTACCGCCCCTCCCAGTACTTCCCCGATCCCAAGCCGGTGACCTGGACGCTGGTGGAGGAGGCGCGCGCCCACCTGCTGCTGCGCGGCGATCCCGTGCGCTTCACCGGCCCGGTGCGGCTGCTGCACGGCATGGCCGACGCCGACGTGCCCTGGCAGACCAGCCTACGCTTGGCCGAGGCGCTGGCATCGCCCGACGTGCGGGTGACCCTGGTGAAGGACGGCGACCACCGCCTGTCGCGCGACCAGGACATCGACCTGCTGTGCCGCACCCTGGCCGACCTCGTGCGGACGTTTGGGTGAGGGGGGCGGTTAAGGAGGCGCCGATAGGCCGAACCTATCGCTGCGCGCGGAACTTGCGATTGGACCGGGCGCCCGGAACGGGCCACATTTCCATCCACAGGACGATGGAGGGACGGGCCATGAGCAAGACTTTCAGCTTCGCGTGCGTGCACTTCACGGTGGCCTTCACGGTCGGCTACCTGTTGACGGGCAGCATCGCCGTGGGCGGCACCGTCGCGCTGGTCGAGCCGCTGTGCAACACCTTCGCCTATCACCTGCACGAGAAGGTCTGGGCCTGGCTGGCCAGCCGCCGCGCGGCGGAAACGGAGCCGGCCGGCGTCCTGCCCGCCGCAGCCTGAGTCCGCCGCCGCCTGAACAGCCCTCATTCCCAGCGCGAGCGCCGCCGCCCCAGCGACCCCAGCAGCACCAGAAGGATGCCCAGCCCGCCCAGCACCAGCACGGCGGGCTGGAGCAGCACCGACACGATGGCCGGGTCCCACAGCTCCGGCGCCACATAGCGGCTGGTGACGGCGCGCAGCAGGTCGAGCGTGCCGGGCGACAGCGCGTACCACAGCTCCCCCAGCGCCGACAGGCGGAAGCCGCCCTCCGCGTGCGTGGCGTCCCACGCCAGCGCCCCCAGCCCGGCCAGCACGAACAGCGCTCCCAACACGCGCAGCACGACCATCGGCGCTCTCCTTCACGGCTCAGCTTGCGATCAACGATATGGGTCGCTCATAGGGCTTGCGCAGCGGGCGGTCGATGGTTATGTTCGCGGCCGTTGCGGAGGGGTGGCCGAGTGGTCGAAGGCGCTCGCCTGGAAAGTGAGTATACCCCAAAAGGGTATCGAGGGTTCGAATCCCTCTCCCTCCGCCATTTTCCCCCAGGGGATTGACGCACGGCGTCTCCCCGGCCCGCGGGAAGGCCGCATCCCCCAAGACTCGCGAAAACCGGTTGCCCAAGCTCGGCCGTGGCGTCACCTTCCCGGGTGGCATCGGACGGCGAGAGGGGCACGCGATCCTTGGCAGAGACGCACGAGGCGCACGACGCACACGGCGGGGGCGGGCGCGGGAAGGACTGGCGCAAGCAGGACATCGTCGCCATGGCCGCCGAATGCTTCATGGAAAAGGGCTACCACGCCACCAGCGTCGATGACGTCGCCCGCCGCCTGGGCTGCACCAAGGGGCGGATCTACCACCACTACGCCTCCAAGACCGACCTGTTCTTCGCCGTCCACCGCGAAGGCATGGCCCGCCTGTTCGAGGCCGTCGAGCCGGCGGCGCGCGCGCCGGGCGACGGGCTGGCGGTGCTCACCGCCATGCTGCTGGCGCACGCCCGCGCCATGATGGACCACCACGCGCTGGAAACGGTGGTGGCGCAGGGCGTCCAGGTGCACCGGTTCGGCCCCACCACGCCCGACCAGCGCCGGACGCTGGACGAGCTGATCGCCAGCCGCGACGCGTTCGAAGGGCTGTTCAAGCGCCAGCTCGCCGCCGCGCGGGCCGAGGGCACGCTGGCCGACCTCGACCTGTCGGTCACCGTCAAGGTGCTGCTGGGCGCGCTGCAGTGGTCGATCTACTGGTACCGGCCGGACGCCGACGACAGCCCCGCCGCCCGCGACGCGCTGGCGGAAAAGATGGTGCGGCCCCTGGTCGAGGGCCTGCGTCCGCGCTAGATGCGCCCGCGCTAGCCGGCCAGCACCAATATGTCCGTGTGCGTCAGCATGCGGACGTTCAGCGTGGCGACGGTCACCGCCGCCCCGGCGCCGCTGCCGTCGGCGTCGAAGGACAGGGCACCGGTGCGCGTGTCGAACACGAACCGCGTGTCGGCCGACACCGGGTTGTCCAGCGCGAAGTTCGCCGCCGACAAGGTGCCGGCCGACAGGCTGCCGAAGTTCGGGCCGGATACGGCGATCCTGTCCTCGCCCAAGGTGAAGTCGGCGACCGCGTCCACCCCCTCGCCCGGCGCGCCCAGGCGGAACACGTCCGCGCCCAGCCCGCCGGCCAGCGTGTCGGCGCCCCGGTTGCCGGCCAGCACGTCGCCACCCTGGCCGCCGAACAGCGCGTCGTCGCCTTGCCCGCCGAACAGGGTATCGCCGCCCAGGTTGCCGTACAGCGCATCGGCGCCCAGGTTGCCGTACAGCACGTCGCCGTCCTGCCCGCCGAACAGCGTGTCCCGGTCCTGGCCACCGAACAGCGTGTCGAAGTCCTGGTTGCCGAACACCAAATCATCCTGCTGGTTTCCGTACAGCGCGTCGTTGCCCGCGCCGCCGGTCACCGTGTCGGCGCCCTCGTCGCCGAAGATCAGGTCGTCGCCTTCGCGTGAGCCGACGAAGTCGTCCCCGGCCCCGCCGCGCAGCGTGTCGTCGTCGGCGCCCAACACCATGATCTGGCTGCCGCCGTCGCCCACCGCGACCTGCGACCCGGCCCCGCCGCCCAGCTGCGCGTTGCCGACCACCACGACGAAGCCGACGTTGTCGACGTTCAGCACCGTGCCGGGCGGCAGGGCGCGGGTGTCCAGCACCAGGGCCTCCGTGCCGGACCCGCCGCCGGTAATGGTGATCGGCGCGCCCGGCGCCGTGCCGCCGCCCACCGTCGGCGTGATCGTCCGCACCACCAGGGTGGCGCTCTCCGGCAGCGTCGCGGCATAGCCGGTGATGGCGCCGGTGAGCGGCCCGCTGCGCGCCGGGTCGCTTTCCAGCGTGGTCAGCGCCGTGGTCAGCGTGTTCACCGCGTCCGTCCGGCCCTGCGGGTTCTGCGGCCCGGTGGCCGACAGGCCGACGCCGGCCGGCAGCGTGGCGGTCAGGGTCGGGCCGGAGGAGCCGCCGGTGATCGGCACCGGCACTGGCGTCCCGTTGCCGGGCGGAGCGATGGAGACCGACACGCTGGCGGTGGCGCCGCTGCCCGTGACCGTGGTCCGCACCGTGGTGCCGCCCACCGTCTCCGTGCGCGTGCCCCCGCCGTCGCCGCTCCCGCCGCCGCCCCCGTCGGAGGCGGCGGGCGGGGAGGGCGGCGCGATGTAGCGGCGGACGTCGGTGCCCGACAGCGTGAAATCGCCCACGCCGAACGCTCCGGTCAGCGCGATGCTCAGCTCGGCCGCGTCGGCGGTGCCGTCGGTGTCGAGGTGCAGCGTCGTGACGCCGCCCGCGGTGGTGCCGACCTGGACCGAGCCGGCGGCCACGATGCTCCCGTCCCCCGCCGTCACCGTGCCGGAGAAGGCCGCCCCGGCCACGCGGATGGCGTCGCCGTCGGCGAAGTCGGCGATGGTGTCGGTGCCCTCGCCGCCGGCCGCGAAGGCGAACACGTCGTTGCCGGCCCCGCCGGTCAGCACGTCGTCTCCGGCCCCGCCGCTCAGCGTGTCGCCGCCGTCGCCACCGATCAGCGAATCCGCGCCGCCGTCGCCCACCAGCGTGTCCGTGCCCGTGCCGCCGTTCAGCGTGTCGTCGCCGCCACCTCCGTCCAGCGTGTTGTCGGTCTGGTTGCCGGTGATCAGGTCGTTGCCCGTGCCGCCGCTGACGTTCTCGATCAGCGAGCGGGGGTCGCCTTCGAACAGGTAGGCGGTGGCCAGGTTGGCCGCCGCGTAGGTGTCGGTGCTGAGGTCCAGAAGCGCGTACTGCCCGCCGAAGCTGGACCAGCCGCCCGGCGTCAGGTCGATGGACAGGCCGGTGGTGTAGTTCGACAGGTTGTAGGTGTCGGTGCCGCCGCCGTCCCAGATCGTCGTCAGGATGACGCTGTAGCCAGGGTCGAAGGTATAGACTGTGTCGCCGCTGCTGGTGGCCCAGTTGGGGCCGTACAGGTACTGGATGGCGGCGATGTCGTTCAGCATCGGCCCCGCCGGGTAGCTGCCGTCGGCGAGCGTGTAGCCGCCCAGTCCCTGCCCCCGGACGCTGCGGTAGCTCATCACCGAGACTTCGACGGAATCCTCCGAATCGGGGGCCGCCGGCAGGCCGTTGACGGTGTCGTGCGGGTGCTTCAGGCCCAGCGCGTGGCCGAACTCGTGCACCAGCGTGAAATAGGCGTAGGAGCCCGGCGCCCAGCCGGCGCCCGCGAGGGCGTCGCCCAGCTGGACGTCGCCTCCTTCCGGCTTGTCGGACGGGAAATCGACCACCTGGGCGGTGGGGTTGTCCACCGTGTACCGATAGATCCGCAGGTCGCCGCCGGCCGGGCCGGACCCCCTGGTGAAGGTCAGGCCGGACACCGCGCTCCAGCGCGCCAGGACGTTCTCGACGGCGGTCTGCGCCGTCCCGTCCAGGGTGCCGAAGGAAGCCTCCTCCACCCGGTTCTCCGCATCGTAGTCCCCCAGGTCGCCGTACGCCGTGGGAAAGCTGTAGGTCAGCGCCGTGACGCTCCACATGCTCCCGATCAGCGTGGTGTCGATCGCCGCGGTGCCGCTCGCGCCGGTAATGGAAACGCCCGTCGCCATCGTTCTACCAACCCCCGTCCGGCCATGGGCGGCGCCACCAAACCGTGTCCGGCCCGGCGCGCCATACCTCTTTAGATTGGGTTAGGCTGTACGCGAACAGCGCGCGTTTGTGAACTGGGAAAGTGCTCGGCGCACCATCGTCAAGTAACGCGGGATTTGTCTAAACAGCCGCCGAATACAGCTTGGTCCACCGTCCGCGCGCCGGGCCGTAGGTTGGGTTGAGCACCAGCGAAAACCCAACGCCGTCTGCATCGCGTGCATGTTGGGTTTTGCGGCTGGCGCCTCAACCCAACCTACGGTCCGCAGATCCGGAACCGGGTCCGCAGCCCCAATAGCCCCAACCCGAGTGGCGTTGTAAAAAACCTACCGCGTAGTATGTTTCGCATACGGCCGCGGGGCTGGCACGAAGGGGAGGGACGGACTGTCATGAGCCGGGTTCTTGTCACCGGGGCCGGGGGGTTCCTGGGTCGTCGGCTGGTCCGCGCGCTGGTCGCGGCCGGCGCGCTCACCCACCGGGACGGCCGCGCGCCGATCACGCATCTCACTCTGGCCGACCGCACCCCCGTGACTGCGCGCGACACGGGCGGCAACACGGGCGGCATCGCCGTCGAGAGCGTCGCCTGCGACCTCGCCGACGCCGAACAGGTCGCGGCACTCGCCGCCCGGCCGTTCGACAGCCTGTTCCACCTCGCCGCCGGCCTGACGCTGGACGTCGAGCGGGACCCCGCGCGCGGCTATCTCACCAACGTCGAGGCGCTGCGCCAGCTGATCGACCGCGCCGCGAACCGGCCAAGGGTGGTGTTCACCAGCTCTCTGGCCGTATACGGCGGCGACCTGCCGCCGCAGGTGGACGAGAGCGTGGCGCACGCCCCCACGACGACCTACGGCACGCACAAGGCGATCGCCGAGCTGCTGGTCGCGGACTACAGCCGCCACGGCCGCATTGACGGCCGCTCGCTGCGCCTGCCCATCGTGCTGGTCCGCCCTGGCCGCAGCGCCGGCACGCCCACGGTCTCGGACATGGTGGCGGCGATCCTGCGCGAGCCGCTGGCCGGGCGCGACGTGACCGTGCCGCTGGCGCCGGACACGCCGGTGCCCATCGCGTCGGCGGGTGCCGTGGCGGCGGCGTTGATCCGCCTGCACGACGCGCCGGAGGCGGAGATCCCCGCGCGCCGCGCCGTCAACCTGCCGTCGCTCACGGTCTCCGCCGCCGCCATGGCGGACGCCGTGCAGGCACTTCCCGGCACCGGCCGGGTCGCGTACCGCCCCGACCCGCGGGTGCAGGCGATCGTCGGCGGCTGGCCCCGGCACCTCGTGTCCGGCGTCGCCGGCCGGCTGGGCATCGCCCCCGACCCCGACGTCGCCGCCGTCATCGCCGATTACCTGACCTCCGCGCCTGAACAACCGCGCCTGACCCGCCGCAAAGGAGAGTGACGTGCCGGATCGGATCCACCACGACGGGGCCCATCTCCACCGGCCGTCCCCGGCCGCCGACGCGCCGCTTCCCCTGCGCGAGACCTGCATCATCGGCGCCGGCTCCTCCGGCGTCACCGTCGCCAAGGCGCTGCACCAGCGCGGCCTGTCCTTCGACTGCTTTGAGAGGGGTTCCGACGTCGGCGGCATGTGGCGGTACGAGAACGACAGCGGCCTGTCGTCCGCCTACGCCAGCCTGCACCTGGACACCAGCCGCGACAACCTCGGCTACCCCGACTTTCCGATCCCGAAGTCGATGCCGGACTTCCTCTCCCACCGGCAGTTCCTGCGCTACCTGGAAGACTACGCCGACCATTTCGGCGTCCGCCCCCTGGTCACATTCCGCACGGCGGTGGAGGCGGTGGAGCGGGAGCCGGACGGCCATTGGCGCGTGCGCCTGTCCACCGGCGAGGCGCGCCGCTACCGCACGGTGATCGTCGCCAACGGCCATCTCTGGAAGCCGCGCCTGCCCAGCTTTCCCGGCGCCTTCGGGGGGGAGGCGCTGCACTCCCACCACTACCGCACCGCCCAGCCGTTCGAGGGCAGGTCGGTGCTGGTGGTCGGGCTCGGCAACTCGGCCGTGGACATCGCGGTGGACCTGTGCCGGCGCGCCGCCGACGTCACCATCTCCACCCGGCGCAGCGCCTGGGTGATGCCCAAGTACCTGTTCGGCCGGCCCATCGACCAGTGGTCCGGCTTCTTCTCGAAAAAGCTCGGCCTGCCCACGCGCTGGACCCGCCGCATCATGGCCCGCCTCGTGCGCCTGGGCGTCGGCGACCAGAGCCGCTTCGGCCTGCCCCGGCCCGCCCACCCCATGTGGCGCGAGCACGCGACGCTCAGCCAGGAACTGCTGCCCTACCTCGGCCACGGCTGGATCAGCGTGAAGCCCAACGTCCGCCAACTCGACGGCGATGAGGTGGAGTTCGAGGACGGCAGCCGCAAGCGCTTCGACGCCATCGTCTACGCCACCGGCTACGAGATCGCCTTCCCCTTCCTGGACGCGGACGCGTTCGACCCGCAGGCGGAGGCCGGGCGCCTGTACCGCCGCATGGTCTCGCTCAAGCATCCGGGCCTGATCTTCGCCGGCCTCGTGCAGCCGGTCGGCCCCACCATCCCGCTGGTCGAGGTGCAGGGCCGCTGGATCGCCGCACTCCTGTCCGGCGCCATGACCCTGCCGGACCGCGCCGCGCAGGAGCGCGAGGTGGAGCGGCACCGCACCCGCCAGCGCGAAACCTACCTGGACTCCGCCCGCTACGTGCTGGAGGTCGACTTCCGCACCTGTGTGCGCCAGATGCGCGCCGACATGCAGGCCGGTCGGGCGGGAATATGACGGGCGCCGCTTGCCGGGGGTGTGCGGCGCAACAGATTGGATAACGCCCCGCCAACCCCCGCGCTCACGATGCCCGACCGTTCCATCAAGGACCCCTGCGTCAAGGTTTGTAAATTCGACGCCGCCGGCCTGTGCCGCGGCTGCTTCCGCACCAGGGCGGAGGTGCGCGGCTGGAAGCGCCTGCCCGACGACGACCGCCGCGCCATCCTGGCGCGCGTGCGCCCCCTGATGGACGCGGCGGCGGGGAAGGGCGGCGGCAAGCGCCGGCGCAAGCTCGACAAGAAGATCGCCAAGCTGGAAAAGAAGCTGGAGGCGCTCCGCGCCGAACGCGGCGCGCTGGGGTGACGCCTCACCCCGCCGCCAGCGACTTGCCCGCCGATCCCAGGTCGGCGAAGGCCTCGTCCAGGCGCTGGACGAGGCCCAGCTCGCCGATGCGCAGCCACTTGCGCGGGTCGTACAGCTTCTTGTGCGGTTTGCCGGTCTCCGGGTGGATCTGGTGGCGGAACGCCGCCTCGTTCTCCAGCACGAAGCGGCCGATGGCCTCGGCGAAGGCGAACTGGGTGTCGGTGTCGATGTTCATCTTGAACACGCCGAAGCCCACCGCCTGCGCGATCTTCTCCTTCTCCGACCCCGACCCGCCGTGGAACACCAGCGGCAGCGGCTTGGCGCCGCCCCCGTGCCGCTCGCTCACCAGCGCCTGCGAGGCGCCGAGGATCTCCGGCCGCAGCTTCACGTTGCCGGGCGCGTAGACGCCGTGCACGTTGCCGAACGACGCCGCCACCGAGAAATGCCCGATCGGCGCCAGCACCTCATAGGCGCGCAGCACGTCCTCCGGCTGGGTGTAGAGGCGGGTGTTGTCGGCGCGCTCCAGGTCTTCGGAGCCGACGCCGTCCTCCTCGCCGCCGGTGACGCCCAGCTCGATCTCCAGGCTCATGCCCATGGGCGCCATGCGGCGCAGCACGCGCGCGCACTCCGCCAGATTGTCCTCCAGCGACTCCTCCGACAGGTCCAGCATGTGGGAGCTGAACAGCGGCTTTCCGGTCTGACGGAAGTGCGCCTCGCCGTGGGCGATCATGCCCTCGACCCAGGGGATCAGCTCCTTGGCCGCGTGGTCGGTGTGCAGGATCACGCACACGCCGTAATGCTCGGCCAGCAGGTGCACGTGCCGCGCCGCCGACACGGCGCCCAGGATGCGCGCCTGAAGCGCGTCCTTCATGCCCTCGCCGGCGAAGAAGCGCGCCCCGCCGTTGGACAGCTGCACGATGACGTCGGAGCGGTTCTTGGCCGCCGCCTCCAGCACCGCGTTCACGGTGTTGGTGCCGACCACGTTGACCGCCGGCAGGGCATAGCCGCCGTCCTGGCAGGCCTGGACCAGCGTGCGGTAGTCGTCCCCGGTGACCACTCCGGGTTTCAGTGGGCCGGGTTTGGGTCGGTTGGATGTGGGCATGCGCGGCTCCTGTGCGGGCGGGAGGCTCGGGTGTTGGGTTTTCGGCTTTGCCTCAACCCAACCTACGACACCTCCGTAGGTTGGGTTGAGCGCCAGCGAAAACCCAACGGCACGTTCCCGACGACAACACGCCCGCGCGCCGACCGTCCCGCCGGCAACCGCCTCAGTAGATGAGTTCGCCCTCGCCGCCGCCTTCGGAGATGACGATCTCGCCGCGCGCCGCCAGGTCCTTGGCCAGCTGCACCATGTACATCTGCGACTCGTCCACGTCCTTGACGCGCACGGGCCCCATGGCCGCCATGTCCTCGCGCAGGATCTTGGCCGCGCGCTCGGACATGTTGGAGAAGAACAGGTCCTTCAGCGTCTCCGAGGCTCCCTTCAGCGCGGTGGCGAGCTTGGCCTTGTCGACGTTGCGCAGCAGCGTCTGCACGCCGGACGGGTCGAGCTTGGACAGGTCCTCGAAGGTGAACATCAGCGCCTTGATGCGCTCGGCGCTGTCGCGGTTGCGCTCCTCCAGCGCCGCCATGAAGCGGTGCTCGGTCGTGCGGTCCAGGCCGTTGAAGATCTCCGCCAGCATCTCGTGGCTGTCGCGCCGGGTGGTGCGGGCGAGGTTGGTCATGAACTCGGTGCGCAGCGTGCGCTCCACGTCGTCCAGGACCTCCTTCTGCACGGCCTCCATGCGCAGCATGCGCATGATGACCTCCATGGCGAAGCTCTCGGGCAGCAGCGTCAGCACGCGGCCCGCGTGTTCGGGGCGCACCTTGGACAGCACCACGGCCACCGTCTGGGGGTACTCGTTCTTCAGATAGTTCGCCAGCACCGTCTCGTTCACGTTGGCGAGCTTGTCCCACATGGTGCGGCCGGCGGGACCGCGGATCTCCTCCATGATGGAGTCGACCTTGTCCTTGGGCAGGGTCTTCAGCAGCAGCCGTTCGGTGCTGTCGAAGGTGCCGACCAGCGAGCCGGTGGCCGACATCTGCTCGGCGAATTCGACGAACAGGCGCTCGATGATGTTGGCCGACACGGTGCCCAGGTTCGCCATCACCTGGGACAGTTCCTTGATCTCCTCGTCGTCCATCATGGCGAAGAGCTTGGCCGAGTGCTCCTCGCCCAGGGCGAACATCAGGATGGCGGCCTTTTCCGGACCGGTGAGGGTGCGATAGTCCTCGCGTACCTTGAGAGCCATCGTCGTCCCCTGGCTTGATGTGGCGGCACTGCAATCGGCGACGCGGAGTCTAGCGTTGTTCGGTTAACGAGAACAGCCCGACGTTGCAGCATTTTTCGGTCATATCGTGGCCGCCCCGGCGGCCGCTCCGGCGGCCCGCGCCCGCTTCGGCTTGCGCAGTTCGGCCAGGGTGACGGGGCGGAAGCCCCACACGTCGACGCCCACGTCCACCTGCCGCGTCATGCCCTTCAGCTGCCCGTGGCTGTGGCCGTGCAGGTTCAGCGCCCCCTTGTACATGCCGTTCCAGGTGCGGAACGGGTAATGGCACAGCACCAGCAGCGTGCCGTCCACGACGACTTCGGCGTAATGCTGCACGCTGGCCCAGCCGGGCAGCTTCAGCGTGGGCGGCCCGTCGTTGTTGCCGGCCACCAGATGCTTGGTGCCGTTCAGCCGCTCCAGCAGCGCGCCGGCCGCGTCGGGCTTCAGGCGCAGCGCGAAATCGCCCAGGAACCACACCTCGTCGTCCGGGCCGACGGTGGCGTTCCAGGCCGCCTCCATGGCTTCGTCCATGGCGGCCACGGACGGGAAGGGCCGGCGGAAGCGGCTGAGCGCGCCGGCATGGCCGAAATGGGTGTCGGATGTGAAGTAGACCGCCATGGGCCGTCCTCCGCGGGCCGTTCGGGAAGCGTGCGTCACGCTACCCTGAACGGCCGCGCGGGGCGACCGGATCGGAACGACCGGATCGGAACCCGATGCTCAGTGCTTGTGATCGTGATCGTGGTCGTGCTCGCCGGTGGGGTCGAGCAGGCGGTGCAGGTGCACGATGAAATAGCGCATGTGCGCGTCGTCGATGGTGGCGCCGGTGGCGCCGCGCCAGGCCTTCACCGCCGCATCGTAGCTCGGGAAGATGCCGACGATGTGCAGCTTGTTGGGATCGACGAACTGCTGGCTGTCCGGGCGCACGAGCTGACCGCCGAACACGAGATGGAGCAACTGCTTATCGGGCATGACGCGGGTCCGTTTGTTATGGGGCGGAAGGGCCGGGATTTTGGCACCCTCTGTACTGGGGCTCTCACCCGTCTTCAAGCCCCATGACGCACCGCACGCGACATTGTCGCGCGCTTGCATGCGCGCGGCGGTGACGGTAGGTTCCCCTGCCGCTTTTTCCGGCCACACACCACACCGCTCAACACCCAAGATCCCAGGGGCAGCGCCATGTCGATCCTCGCCTCCCGTCTGTCGCGCATCAAGCCGTCGCCGACCATCGCCGTGACCAACAAAGCCCGCGAGCTGAAGGCGGCCGGCCGCGACGTCATCGGGCTTGGCGCCGGCGAGCCGGACTTCGACACGCCGGACAACATCAAGGACGCCGCCATCAAGGCCATCCAGGCCGGCGACACCAAGTACACCGCCGTCGACGGCACCCCGGCGCTGAAGAAGGCGATCTGCGCCAAGTTCGAGCGCGAGAACGGCCTGAAGTACGCGCCCGATCAGATCACCGTCGGCGTCGGCGGCAAGCAGGTGCTGTACAACGCGCTGATGGCCACGCTGAACCCCGGCGACGAGGTGATCATCCCGGCGCCGTACTGGGTCTCCTACCCCGACATGGTCGAGCTGGCGGAGGGCACGCCCGTGTCCGTGCCGTGCCCGGCCGAGCAGGGCTTCAAGCTGCAGCCGGCCGACCTGGAGAAGGCGATCACGCCGAAGACCAAGTGGCTGATCCTGAACTCGCCGTCCAACCCGTCGGGCGCCGCCTACACCTACGACGAGATGAAGGCGCTCACCGACGTGCTGGTGAAGCACAGCCACGTCTGGGTGATGAGCGACGACATGTACGAGCACCTGCTCTACGACGGCCTGAAGTTCTGCACCCCGGCCCAGGTGGAGCCGAAGCTCTACGACCGCACGCTGACGGTGAATGGCGTGTCGAAGTCCTATTCCATGACCGGCTGGCGCATCGGCTACGCCGGCGGCCCGAAGGAGCTGATCAAGGCCATCGGCGTGATCCAGAGCCAGTCGACCTCGAACCCGACGTCGATCTCCCAGGCCGCCGCGGTCGAGGCCCTGAACGGCCCGCAGGACTTCATCAAGGAGCGCGCCGAGGTCTTCAAGCAGCGCCGCGACCTCGTCGTGTCGATGCTGAACCAGGCCAAGGGTCTGCACTGCCCGCGGCCGGAGGGTGCGTTCTACGTCTACCCGTCCTGCGCCGGCACCATCGGCAAGAAGACCGAGAACGGCAAGGTGATCAACTCCGACGAGGATTTCGTCACCTACCTGCTGGAGACCGAGGGCGTGGCGGTGGTCCAGGGCTCGGCCTTCGGCCTGGCCCCGCACTTCCGCATCTCCTACGCCACCAGCACGCAGGAGCTGGAAGAGGCCTGCAAGCGCATCCAGCGCTTCTGCGCCAGCCTGAAGGACTGATGTGATGTGAGGCGAGGGGCGTCCGCGCCCCTCGTCCTCCCGGTGGCGCCGCAGCTCCGTAGGTTGGGTTGAGGCGCCAGCCGCAAAACCCAACGTCCTTCCCTCCGCGAGCATGTTGGGTTTTCGCTGGCGCTCAACCCAACCTGCATGACCGGCGTGGAGGTTCACGCCATGACCGAGCCCGCCATCCGTTACGACGCGACGACCGACACGTTGCTGGTGCAACTGCGTCCGTGGCCGGCGCCAGCGCCGGGGCAAAATCCTTCGTTCGTCGGCGGTGAGGATGCGGGCGAGGATCTGGTGATCCACTACGGCCCGGACGGCGAACCCTTCGCCTGGGAAATCGAGCGGGCCTCCGAGCATCCGGAGCACGTCACGGCCGCGCTGCGGGCCCGCCGCGCCGCCACGCTCGGCCCGGCCGCCGCGGCCTGGGCGGCGTTTCCCACTCCCCGTTTTGGCGATTGGCTTTGCCCGTTCCGCAACCGATGTTAAGCTCGCGTCGGAAACGAGGCCCGCCATGTCCGCACCCGCACCGCAACTCGCCGCCGTTGACCTCTGGAATCGCCTTGGGGCTTTTAGCAGGGACGACGGCGTCGAACTCGACCGCATCATCTGGCAACTCCGCAAATTGGCGGTTCGTTACCCTGCTGACTTCGTGACGCGGTCAGCCCTGGCACGTGCACTGTTGATGCGTGGTCGGCGAGGCGAAGCATTGCCACACGTGGATGCCGCATTTGCTCTTCGTTATGGTCAGGAATGGGATGCGACGAATAATCTTGCGGGCATTTTATTGGATTGTGGCCGTCTTCGCGAGTCAGAGGATATCTTGACGCGCCTGCTCAATTCGTCCGGCGCAGTAGGGAGCGATAGTCTCTATGAAACTTCCATAAGGTTTTCATTGAGAAAAGGGGATTTTTCTTTTCTGAAAAAGGCGATACATTCTACGAGAATTGAATGTGGCAATACTAATGAGATTATCGTTCTTGTGGAGCGAGGTTTTCTTGCAGAATCTCTTCGCAAGCATCAGAAAATAGTAGAGTCTGTTCTTGGGTCGTTGACGTGTACGTTTGGTGCAAAAGCTTTTCATGACAGCGAAGGTGTTCTGTGTGTTAGCTTGGAATATTATACAGAGCGTACTGGGCGTCCTCGTCTTGAGCTTTACCGACAATTGGCCTTAGCTAAATTGCACGAGGAACTCGTTGGCTTGTCGCCGCATCTCGTAATCGGCATTTGCGGCCCTCAAGTTCAACCTCTGGAGAATGCCGAATGATCAACCCGCTTGATTTGCTTGTTGAAGCAAAAGAGCTTGGCCGGACAGCCCATGGCCGCGAAGTCCGTCGACGTTCTGCTATTTCCCGCGCGTATTATGCTGCTTATCACCGTGCGGGTGAATTCGCGCGAAAAGGGGGATACTGCTTTGATAAGAATGATAGGGTTGGCATGCACGTGCATCTATTCAGATTTCTCGAGCGTTTTCGTGATCCAGACATTGCTACTGCAGTAGACTTGCTGGAAAAGCTAAAAGAACAGCGGGTTGGTGCCGATTACCTGCTTCAGGAGGAGGTATCCATGCTTGCGGTGCAAGAAGCCATCGAACAGGCCGAATACCTGCTCAACGAACTCCTGCCCCCGCCCGAACCCGCCTGAGCTACTTCCCGATCATCACGTCGGTCGCCTTGATGATCGCCGTCACCGTGTCGCCGGGGACGAGCGCCAGTTCCAGCACCGTCTCGGCCGTCACCACCGAGGTGATCTCCGTGCCGTCGGGCAGTTCGATCTTCACCTGCGCCGTGATCGGCCCCTTGTGGATTTCGGAAACACGGCCCGTCAGCTGGTTGCGCGCCGAGAGCTTCATCGCCGGCCTCCTTCGCGTGGTCGCCGCATCGTTGGCTATGCCAACCACTACCGTAAGGTAAGGCGGCGCCCACCGGCGGCAACGCTCACGCTTGGCCGAATGCCCCCCGGCCTAATGCCCCAGGCCTAATGACCAATACCGAAACGGCGGCCGCTCAGCGCGATGTCGTTGTTGAAGCCTTCGGCGACGCGGTCGTCGCCGCCGGACGCGAGGCAGAGCGTCACGTTGATCGCCGCCAGGATGGCTTGGTCGATCTGCTCCGGGCCGGCCTTGTAGCGGCGGATGGCGGTGAGCGCGCGGGTCACGGACTGGGCCATAAGGCGGACTCCGAAGAAAACGCAATCGCGGAACGCGTCTTCCTTTTCCGCCCTGGCCAATTAACCGCGAGTAAAGATCGCCGCTGTTCTCCCGGTATACCCCTTTGTTGCAAGCATCGGCCAAGGAAAAGGCGAGGGGCGTCGCCACCCCTCGCCTTGTCCCGTCCATCCCCTTACTGCGCAGCCAGCGCTTCCTTGCGCTGCTCGACGGCCTTGTCGGCCATCTTGCCGGTCAGTTCCTGCAGCCGTTCGAAGGCGTAGGTGAAGGTGCCCACGCCCAGCGACAGCGAGCGCAGCTCGACGATCAGGTCGTGGATCTCCGCCTGCGGCATGTAGGCCTTCACCTCGTCCCAGCCCTGCCAGCCCGGCCGCGCGTCATAGCCCAGGATCTGGCCGCGCCGGCCGCTGACCAGACGCTGCACCTTGGGCGTGAACTCGCTGGGCACGGCGATGGAGACGCTTAGGATCGGTTCCAGCAGCACGGGCTCGCACTTCGGCAGGGATTCCTGCATGGCCTGCCGCGCCACCGTCTTGAACGCCATTTCGGAGCTGTCCACCGCGTGGTACTGGCCGCCGATCAGGGTGACGGCGAAGTCCACCACCGGGAAGCCCAGCGGGCCGATGCCCATGTAGTCGCGGATGCCGGCCTCCACCGCCGGGATGAAGTTGCGCGGCACCACGCCGCCGACCACCGCGTCCTTGAACTGGAACCCGTTGCCGCGCGGCAGCGGCGCCACCTGCACCTGGATGTCGGCGAACTGGCCGTGGCCGCCGGTCTGCCGCTTGAAGCGGGCGTGGTGCTCGGTCCCCTTGCGGATCGTCTCCTTGAAGGGCACCTGCGGCGGCTTGCCCTTGACCGCCACGTTGTACTTGCTGCGCAGCCGCTCCATGGTGATCTGCAGGTGGATGTCGCCCTGGCCCCACAGCACCATCTCGCCGGTGTCGGCCGACTGCTCGAACCGCAGCGAGGGGTCCTCCTCGATCAGCTTCTGGATGGCGTCGGTCAGCTTCACCTCGTCGTTGCGGTTCTCGGCGTGGATGGCCAGTCCGAAGACCGGGGCGGGCACCTCCGGCCAGGTGTCCGGACGGCCCAGGTTGCCCTTGTCGGTCAGGATCTCGCCGGTCGCCGCCTTCTCCATGCGGCCCAGCGCCACCACCTCGCCGGCCGCCGCCTGGGTCAGCTTCTGCTGATCGTGCCCCATCATGCGGTACAAGCCCGACACGCGCTCGCCGCCGAGCGTCATGCCGTCGGTCACGGTGCCGCGCCAGACGCGGGCGAAGGACAGCTTGCCGGCGTGCGGCGCCAGGAAGGTCTTGAAGACCTGCGCCACCGTGCCGTTCTCGGGGATCATCAGCCGTTCGGCGGTGGCCGTCACCTCCGGCCCCTCGTGGCGCAGGGCCTTCAGCAGGCGCCGGATGCCGCCGTCGTTCTCGGCCGATCCCAGGAACACCGGCACGATCAGGTCCGACGCCAGATCCCTGGCGAAGTCCTCATAGACCTGGCCGGGGTCCGGCTTCACGTCCTCCAGCAACTGTTCCAGCAGGCCATCGTCGAAGTCGGCCAGCGCCTCCAGCATCTCCTGCCGCGCCTCGGACTCGCGGTCCTTCATGCTGTCCGGCATCTGCACCAGCTCGGACGGCTTGTGCGGGTTGAAGGCGTAGGCGCGCTCGCTGACCAGGTCGACGTAGCCGGTGATCCGGTCACCCTCGCGGATGGGCACCTCGCGCAGCACCAGCGGCCGGGAGGAGACCGCCTGATACGCCTGCACCACCTCGCGCACGCGCAGGTCGCCCAGCGAGTCCACCTTGTTGATGAACAGGATGTGCGGGATCTGGTTGTCGTCCAGGAACTTGAACAGCGGCGCCAGCAGCACGGCGCGCTCGGCCGACGGCTCGGCCACGATGACGGCGACGTCGCAGGCCATCAGCGCCGCCTGCGTCTCGCACACCAGCTCGACCGAGCCGGGGCAGTCCAGGAAGTGCCAGCGCTCGCCCAAATACTCGGCGGTGGCGAGGTTGACCTCCACGCTCATCTGCCGGGCCTTGGCCTCGGGGGAGGAATCGCCGACCGTGTTGCCGTCGCGCACGCTGCCCTTGCGCGTCACCGCCCCGGTCGCCACCAGCAGGCTTTCCAGCAACGTGGTCTTGCCGCTGAGGTAAGGGCCGACCAGGGCGGCGCAGCGCGCCGTTTGGATCTGGGTATGGGGCATGCACACCTCCCGTTCTTGTTCGCTCGGCTGGGATGGTCCACCCGGCGGGGCCGGGCTGTCGATGGGGTAGAGGGGGGTTGGAGGGGCGGCAAGACGTCACGGTCCCGCCGGCGGCCCGTCCACGTAAGGCGCCAGCGCCGCGGCGATGACGTGCTGCACCGGCGTCGGCACGCCGGCTTCCGCACCCAGCCGGGCGACGGCGCCGGACAGCCAGGGCAGCTCCAGCGGCCCGCCGCGCTCCAGGTCGTGCAGCATGGACGCCTTCATCGGCGCCACCAGCCCGTCCAGCATGCGCTCCAGCCGGTCCGCCACGTCGGCGCCCAGGTCGACGCCGCGCGCCCGCGCCACCGCCGCCACCTCGCGCACCGCGTCCAGGAACAGCGCGCGCGTCTGCGGCACGCGGCGGATGACGCCGGCCGGCTGGCGGGTCAGCGTGGTGACGCCGCTGAACGGCGCCAGGAAGGCGAACTTCTCCCAGATCGCGCGCTCGATGGCGTCGCTCAGCGTCGCCGTGAACCCGGCGCGGGAGGCCAGCGTGTGGAACGCCTCCAGCCGCTCCGACCGGCGGCCGTTCAATTCTCCATAAGTCAGGCGCGCCATGGTGCCGACGTGGCGGATCACGCCCGGCTCGCCGATGGTGGCGGCGATGTGGGCGACGCCGCCGGCCACGTGCCCGTCGCCCAGCACGCGGCGCAGGCTGTCCACGCTGGTGACGCCGTTCTGGAAGGTGATCACCGCCGTGCCCGGCTTCAGCAGCGCCCGGCACTGCTCGGCGGCGCTCTCGGTGTCCCACAGCTTGACGCAGAACATCACCACGTCGGCCGGCCCGGCCTGCGCCGGGTCGTCGGTCGCCCGCACGTCCGTCAGGTGCAGGTCGCCGGAGGCACTCTCGACCTTCAGCCCGTTTTCCCGGATGGCCGCCAGGTGGCGCCCGCGCGCCAGGAACACCACGTCCGCCCCGGCGGCCGAAAGCCGGGCGCCGAAATAGCCGCCCACGCCGCCGCTGCCCATCACCGCGATGCGCATGCGCTGTCCCTCCCCCGCATTCTTCGTATGGCCGGTATTTTTCCACCCGGCCCAGCGATCATTGTTTACCCAGGGATCATTGTGTACCCAGGGCGCTTGCTGCGGCAATAGGCCGCAAGGCGAGGAACGGCGCCGCCGCGTGCACGCAAAAGCGTGCCGATTCGCGCGGCGCGACGCGATGCGCGCCCTTCAATTCTCTCCGGAGATAGTTTTGTTGCTGCGCTGCAACCCGGCATGTCAACGGCAAAATGCGCCAGACAAAATGCTGAAATGTTTGGATAGTAGCAAACGCCCGTGGTGCCCGTCGTGCGGTGGAAGAACGGCGGTGCACCAACAATCGAGGGAACGGCCGGCGCCGGCCGCCGGCCACGAAAACATGATAAGGGGGAGCATAAGAACATGGGTGCGCTGCTTCGCATTCTCGCCACCGGCTTTCTGATCCTCGGCATCTCCGGCGCGGCCGTCGCGCAGGACAAGAAGCCGAGCATGGACGACGCCAAGGCGATCACCATCAAGGCCGCCGACGTGCTGGCCGCCAAGGGCCTGGACGAGGCCGCCAAGGTCTTCAACGCCGACGGCGAGTTCAAGTTCGGCGAGATCTACGTGAACGTCATCGACCTGGACGGCATCTGGCGCGTCTACCCGCCCAAGCCCGCCGGCGTCGGCCAGAACGTCAGCCAGGTCAAGGACGCCGACGGCGTGCTGATCGTGCAGGAGATCCTGAAGGTCGCCAAGGAAAAGGGCGAGGGCTGGGTCGAATACCGCTGGAAGAACCCGGCGTCGGAGAAGATCGAGCCGAAGGTCACCTACGTGAAGAAGGTGCCGAACCAGGACCTCGTCGCCTACGTCGGCATCTACAAGTGACCAAAGACACGGCCGGAGTGGACCCGAACCAGCATTGGGGGCGGACATGAGCGCAGGTATCCTTGCCCGCGTGAGCGGCACGTCGGTTGCCGCCCGCGTCTTCGCGGCACCGGTGATGGGCGTGTTGCTGACGGTGGCGGCGCTGGTGCTGGCCGACCGCCAGTCGGAGCAGGCGGTTTCCGCCATCGACGGCATCCACCAGTCCGCCGGTGAGCGGCGCGGCCAGATCGAGCGTCTGGTCGGCACCGCCTTCGCCATCCACTCCGACGTGTCGCGCCATCTGGCGCTGTCCGGCTCGGGCATCGAGGACGCCAAGCTCCAGACGATGCGCGACGCCATCACCGCCAACGTCGGCAAGGCGCGCAAGGCGCTCGCGGCCCTGCGCGACCTGCCGCTGATGGCGGCGGAGCGCGACATGCTGGCCGACGTGGACAAGCGCCTGGGCGCCTACGTCAAGGCCGTCGACCAGATGAACGAGATGGCGGCCATCGACCGCCTGATCGCCATCCCGCTGATGGCCCACGTGGACGAGCAGTTCCGCGGCCTCACCGACCGCCTCGCCGCCGCGCGCGACGCCATCGGCCAGTCGACCGAGCGCGCCACCCAGGACACGCGCGACGCGGCCGCAACCGCCCGCGTCGAGTTCGCCCTGGTCATGGCCGGCCTGCTGGCCGTCATGATGCTGGCCGGCCTCATCCTGGCGCGCACCATCACGCGCCCGCTCCAGCGCCTGTCCGACACCACGGCGCAACTCGCCGCCGGCCGCCTGGACACCGAGGTGGACGGCGGGTGGATGCGCAACGAGATCGGCGCCATGGCCCGCGCCCTTCAGGTCTTCAAGGACAACGCCCGCGAGGTGGAACGCCTGAAGGCCGAGCAGGAGCGCCAGAAGGCCGAGGCCGAGGCCGAGAAGCACCGCGCCATCCAGTCGCTGGCCGACCTGTTCGAAACCCGCGTCAGCGAGGTGGTGCAGCAGGTGGGCGCCGGTGCGCACCAGGTGCGCTCCAACGCCCAGGGCATGCTGGCGCGCGCCGACGCGGCGAACCGGCAGGCCGCCGCCGTCGCCTCGGCCAGCCAGCAGGCGGGCATGAGCGTGCAGACCGCCGCCGCCGCGGCGGAGGAGATGTCGGCCTCGCTGGGCGAGATCGGTGCCCAGGTCCGCCGCTCCTTCGACATGGTGCGCGACGCCGTCCGCACGGTGGAGGAGGCGAACGGCCACGTCACCGGCCTGTCCACGGCCGCCGGCAAGATCGGCGAGATCGTCGACCTCATCAACTCCATCGCCGCGCAGACCAACCTCCTGGCCCTCAACGCCACCATCGAGGCCGCCCGCGCGGGCGAGGCCGGCAAGGGCTTCGCCGTCGTGGCGCAGGAGGTCAAGAACCTCGCCAACCAGACGGCCAAGGCGACGGAGGACATCTCCGTCCAGATCGGCGGCATGCAGCAGGTGACCACGGCCGCCGTCGGCGCCATCAAGGGTGTCGGCGAGACGGTGGTGGGCATCGACCAGATCATCGGCTCCATCGCTCACAGCATGGAGCAGCAGTCGGCGGTGACGCAGGAGATCGCCCGCAGCGTGTCGGAGGCGGCGGCCGGCACCACCGAGGTGTCCAGCAACATCGCCGACGTCTCCACCAGCGCCAACGAGACCGGCACGGCCGCCGGCGAGGTCCTCCAGGCCGCCGAGCTGCTGGACGGGCAGGCCAAGGTGCTGACCACCGAGGTGCGCCAGTTCATCGGCCGCCTGCGCCAGGGCTGACGCGCCTCTAACCAAAGGCTGCGGCGGCGCGTCCCCTTGCCCGCTGCCGTTCGCACACCTACTCTTCCATCAGGTTTTGCCCCCTCCCTAACCCTCCCCCGCTTTGCGGTGGAGGGGACCGCCGCCGCCAGCCGACCAAACCCTCCACCGCAAAGCGGGGGAGGGTGGCCGAGCGCAGCGGAGGCCGGGAGGGGGCATTCGCGCATCCCGGCGTCAGCTTGCCGCAGCGACACCCCTGTCGCTGCGCATTAGAATTATTCGAATAACCCTTGCCCGCCCGCCGCGCCGGCCTAGCCTGAAGGAGGTGCCTGACGGAGGTGACGGGGGGCTGGACATCACGATGGAGGAAGGGACATGAAGATCGACATCGGCATCGCGGAGAACGACCGCAAGGCGATCGCCGAGGGCCTGAACCGGGTTCTGGCCGACACCTTCGCGCTGTACGTCAAGACCCACGGCTTCCACTGGAACGTCACGGGCCCGATGTTCAACACGCTGCACACCATGTTCATGACGCAGTACACGGAGCTGTGGAACTCGCTGGACGAGATCGCCGAGCGCATCCGCGCCCTCGGCTACCCCGCCCCCGGCAGCTTCGCCCAGTTCGCCAAGCTGACGGCGATCGGCGAGGAGACCAGCGTCCCCCGCGCCGAGGACATGATCCGTCAACTGGTGGAAGGGCACGAGACGGTGGCGCGCACCGCCCGCCAGGTCTTCCCGGTGGCCGAGGAAGCCAACGACCAGCCGACCGCGGACCTGCTGACCCAGCGCCTGCAGATCCACGAAAAGACCGCCTGGATGCTCCGCAGCCTGCTGGAGTAGCCGAGATCTACCCCTCTCCCGCCCCGGGAGAGGGAGGGGCCCGCCCGCAGGGCGGGAGGGTGAGGGCAAATCCAAGGATCCTTGGTTTTACCCTCACCCGGCCGCCTCCCGGCGGCCACCCTCTCCCGGGGCGGGAGAGGGATTCTCGCGCCTCCCTCACCGACATGTGACCATCGGTGACTGGAATATCCGCGCCCGCCGGGCATCCTTATGCACAAGGAATCACCCGGAGGACGCGCCATGCTGATCCGTTCACGCCGCGGCTGGGAGCTGCCGGACGCCGCCGCCACGCCGGAGGGCGTGTACCACGACCGCCGCGCGCTGCTGAAGGCCGCCGGCCTGGGCCTCATCGCCGCCGGCCTGCCCACGCTCCCCGCCTGGGCCGCCAACCCCTCCGCTGGCCCGCCCGCCGACCCCTCCGCCGCGCGCTATCCCGTCCCGCGCAACGAGCGCTTCACCCTCGACCGCGCGCTCAGCGCCGAGCGGGACGTGACCACCTACAACAATTTCTACGAGTTCGGCTCGCACAAGGGCATCTGGATGGCGGCGCAGAAGCTGCCCGTGCGCCCCTGGACCGTGGCCATCGACGGCATGGTCGAACAGCCGATGAATCTCGACATCGACCAGCTCCTCGACCGCATGCCGCTGGAGGAGCGCTTGTACCGCCACCGCTGCGTCGAGGCCTGGGCGATGGCCGTGCCGTGGAGCGGCTTCCCGCTGAAGGCGCTGGTCGACATGGCGCGCCCGCTGGGCTCCGCCAAATACCTGACCATGCAGACCTTCAAGGACAGCAAGGTGGCGTCCGGCCAGCGCGAGTTCTGGTACCCCTGGCCCTACACCGAGGGCCTGCGCCTGGACGAGGCGACCAACGATCTGGCCTTCATCGCCACCGGCCTGTACGGCAAGCCCATCCCGCCGCAGAACGGCGCGCCGTTGCGCCTCGTCACGCCGTGGAAGTACGGCTTCAAGTCGGTGAAGTCGATCGTCCGCTTCACCTTCACCGACAAGCGCCCGCGCACCTTCTGGGACACCGTCGGCCCCGCCGAATACGGCTTTTGGGCCAACGTGAACCCCGACATCCCGCACCCCCGCTGGAGCCAGAAGACCGAACGCCTGCTGGGCTCCGACGAACGCGTCCCCACCCAGCTCTACAACGGCTACGCCGACCACGTCGCCCACCTCTACGCGGGCATGGAAGGCGAACGCCTGTACATGTAAGCCCCTTCCCGGCAGAGCGGCGGAGTTCCCTCCCCTGCTTGCGGGGGAGGGTTAGGGTGGGGGCAATACTCTGCCGAGAATAAGCCCTTCAACCGGATAGATATTCTTTGACACAGATGAACACAGATGAACACAGATAAATATCAATAATAATATTCTCTATAAAATCCATCTGTGTCTATCTGTGTTCATCTGTGTCAAAGAATCCCGTCCCCGACACGACCACTCACCGGGGCGGCGTATCCACCCCCACACTCCCCACCATCCCCCGCAAATCCCGCAAGGCCCCGTGCAGGAACTCCCACGGCAGGTCATCCTCCTCCGCCCCCAGGACCGCCGCGACGCCCAGCTTCGCGACCACCCCGCGCAGCGACCCCGCGTGCCCCGCCAGCACCGCCCGCAGCAGCGCGTCGAGCCACCAGTCCGCCTCATCCTCGCGCCGTTCGGCGTCGCTCAGCCCGCAGGCGTCGGCCTCCGCGTCCCAGCGCGCCCGCCGCTCCGCCAGTTCCGCCTTCAGCCGCGCCCGCTCCCCGGCGTCCGTCACCAGCGCGTCGACCTGCCCGTCGTCCCAGGCGTGCAGCACCGCCCCGTCCGCCGCGCCCCCGACCCCCACCCGAGGCTGCCCGAGTCGCGCCACCAGTTCCCGATGCAGCCGCGCCCGCTCATCCCAGCACCGGCTGGCCCCGGCCCAGGCCTCGTGCCACTCCCGGCACAGCCCGACCATGGGATCCCCCGCGTCCTCAAGCCCTCCACCCGCCACCGGAGCCACCGCCGCCCCGGCCAACACCCCCCGCCGCGAGATTTTGGTCATGGGTGAGCCTCCGTCCGCAAAATTTCCGTGCAGAAAGAGTAAAACAGGACGGGAGTGGCGCCAAATTTCGGGCATCGAAACGGCGCTAAAGCCATATCAGAAATATGGAACGATATTTCTGATATTGAATCAGCACTTCGCGCGTTCTTCTGTCGTGCACCGCTTCCCGCGACTCGGTGCCCCGTGGACGTCAGCGAAAAGGCGGATGCGTAGGTTGGTGCCAAGCGCAGCGCGGCCCAACACCCGTTGCCATGGGAAGGAATGTTGGGCCGCGCTGCGCTTGGCACCAACCTACGGCGTAGCAGAGCCGCGCGGGCGCGTCATGAGCGCCTCGCGCGCGTGATTTGAGCGTTACCGCCGCCCGGTCCAGACAATCGGCACGTCGTAAGCGCGGATCGCGCGGTCGGCCGTCACCAGCGCCATGCCTTCGTGAAGAGCCTGCCCGATCAGCATGCGGTCGAACGGGTCGGCGTGGTGAAGCGGCAGGTGGCGGACCTTGAGGGCGTGCTCAAGGACGACCGGCAACAACGCAAAGCCGCTGGTCGCCAGATCGGTGGCGATGCCGTCCAGGTCGTATTCCTCGGTTTGCAAGCGGCCGGCGGCCGATTTGATCGCGATCTCCCATGGGGAGACGACGCTCACATGCACGCTGTTGGCGGTGTCGGTGATCATGTCCAGCACGGACGGGCGAATGCGTTCCGGCGTGCCGAGCACCCAGATCAGGACGTGCGTGTCAAGGAGGAGCCGCACCTACTTGATCGCCCCGAACGATCGCAGAACCTCATCCGGCAGCGGGTCGTCGAAGTCGTCGGAGGCCCAGATCTTTCCGCGCAGCAGCCCGACGGGGCGGCGTTTCTTCTCCGCCGTCACTTCCGGTTCGGCCGCGACCACCTTCGCCACGGGCTTGCCGTCGCGCGTGATGATCACCTCCTCGCCGGCCGCCGCGCGGTCCACGAGAGAGGAGAGGTCGTGCTGGGCGTCATCGAGCGACACGCGGTCCATGCCCGGCTCCGGGTTCAGGGCTCGGCAAACACTATGGCGGGGCAGGGGGGCGGCTTCAAGGGGGCTCAAGGGTTCCGGCCGGTCAGGACCGCACCGTCCATCCGTGTCCATCCGTGTAAAATCCGTGTTCATCCGTGTCTCAAAACCCCCTCCCGCACATTGACAATATTCCTATCAACGGCCAAAATCCCCACTCCGGCGCCCCCACTCGAACCGGCGCCACCCTCGGACGTGCACGGAGCCCCCCAATGCAACACCCGCCGAAATCCGTTGCATGGTGTTGCATCCGGTTGCATTTGCCGCCCGTCCCCGATGTGACACCCCCGCAAAAGCGTATCGCCGCGTATCATCCGGTAACATTCGCCCGCCACCGCCTCTTCTTTGTGCAGCCCCGCCGCCTGCGCACGGAACGCGCGGAACGGCGAACTCGGCCGTTGCGCATCGCAGCGACGGGGAGCATAAATCGCGCGCGGATGCGCCCCCGCGGACGGGGCGGACGTCCGGGACGTGCGAAGCACCGGGGAAGCGCCGGAACGTGTGCGCGGATCACCGGGAACGAACAAAATTAGGCGGAAGCGAGGCCCTCAATGACTGAAAGCACCTACGACGTTGTCGTCATCGGCGGTGGCCCCGGCGGCTACGTCTGCGCGATCCGCGCGGCGCAGCTCGGGTTC
>Ga0196970_1000701_pt1 | contig 33548 bp, 29 predicted proteins | sample S1v_513CmetaG_FD_148672 | JGI IMG/M metagenome (GOLD analysis project Ga0196970, IMG submission 148672) | Soil microbial communities from Anza Borrego desert, Southern California, United States - S1+v_5-13C | ecosystem: Environmental > Terrestrial > Soil > Desert | place: USA: California... | reverse complement strand
TAGGTGAAGGTCGCAGTCGACCCACCGGCGGGCACCGTCACCGTGGCCGGGTTGAAGGTCACGGTCCCGGTCGAGTTGGAACTCAGGGTGAAGTTGGTGTCCGCTGAGACGTTCACCGGCTGGCCGCCGGCGTCCACCACCGTCAGCGTGAAGTTGCTGCTGGCCTGCCCTGCCGTCACGCTGCTCGGGCCGCTCAGGGTGATATGGTCGGGCACCGCCTCCGGTTCGGTGACGGTCAGGCTCTGCGTGTTGCTCGCCGAACCAGCGGTGGCGCTCAGGGTATAGGTGCCAGCGGTGCTAGCGGTAACCACGAAGCTCCCGGTCGACTGACCCGGCGGAATGGTAATCTGGGTGATATCCTCCGAGTTCGCTTCGCTCCGGAAAGTCACGGCGGGATCGCTGCTCAGCGCCACCGTTCCGCTCGTGGGGTTGCCATGCGTGTCAAGCAGCTCCACCGTGATTACCGCGGAGGTTCCCCCCTCCGTGATCGTGCGCGCCGGAGTCTTGAACTGAATGGAGGCCGGGGCGCCCGGGTTCACGGTGATCCCATGGGTGGCGCTGCCCAGGCTGGTTCCCGTCGCCGTGACGGTCCAGTCCCCTGCCTTTGTGTCGGTGTAGGTGAAGGTCGCAGTCGACCCACCGGCGGGCACCGTCACCGTGGCCGGGTTGAAGGTCACGGTCCCGGTCGAGTTGGAACTCAGGGTGAAGTTGGTGTCCGCTGAGACGTTCACCGGCTGGCCGCCGGCGTCCACCACCGTCAGCGTGAAGTTGCTGCTGGCCTGCCCTGCCATCACGCTGCTCGGGCCGCTCAGGGTGATATGGTCGGGCACGGGGTCAGGCGGGACAGTGGCTCCCGGATCCCCAAGGTAGAGCGGAGTGGAGAAGGCGCCCTTATCGGCGTAGGAAATGTCGGTGTTGTCACCCTTCTTGTAACCGCCGATGTCCCCGTTCAGGGCGTTCGCCTGCTGAGCACTGGCAACGACGAAACGTAGAGGTGTGTCCTTGGTCAAGCCCTCGTTATTGTTGATCGTGGCGATCTTCTTAGGGGTAGCAACTCCAGGGTCCGTGATCGGTTTCTCGTTAGCCACGTCGGCGAATCTCTGGAAACTGAAGCGAATGCTAACGAATTCGTCAGGATCGCCATCGGCGTCGAGGTCGGTGGGGCCGCCGTCAACTGTCAAGACGGGGATCATACGGAAGTCGACGTTATCGGTGAGGGTGACCAACGACGCGCTATTCGCGATCGATGTGCTACTGGGGGAGTTGTTCAACCCCGTTCCTGCATTGTAGAGATCCAGGTCATACTTACCCTTCGCTTGACTCGGTTGAAGCGTTAGGAATACGTCGAGGTCTCCATCTCTGTCGACGTCCATGCCAATCCAGAGGAAGCCGTCATACGCGCCATTCTTGCGGACCTTGTCCACCCGAAAGCGCAATGAAAGCTCGTCGTCGGACTGGTTGTCTGGAGTGCCGTAATCGTCATACTTCATGTACATGAGGGGGTTGTTCTCGTTGCCAAGCAGGTCGATGGAGTCAGCAGCCTGCTGATCCTGGCCAAGGTCGAACCGGTCACCGGTCAGGGTAGCAACCCAAGCCCCCGAATCGCTGGAGAGGTCGAACCCCGCCGCGTGCACTGGATGCGGACTTGTGAATAGTGGAAGCATAATGGTGAGTGCCGTCAAGAATGCGGTCCAGCACTTTTGAAGCTTCTTGGTGCGTACTCTCTGCATGGGTGCAACTCCCCCTGTTACCTCTAACCCAAGTAATAAAGGACGATATATAGGACTATAGTCCTATAGGCCTATACAGTGTTGCACACCCACCACGGGTAGCACAAGGAGCAGCGTCAGCTTTGCGTGACCGTGCAAGCAAGTGGCCGCTTTTTACGTAACGATGACCCGGGGGAGAGTATCCCTCGGGTCATTCGGATTGCTCATGCTTGTTCACTTGCGGGACAGATCTCACCATAGGGGCACCAGCCGCAGGCCTTTCGCTCGGGGGTCGGCTCCCAGCGCCCGGACTGGATCGCCTCAACCAGCCCCTCGGCTGCTTGCAGCCGCTCCTGTAGCTCGGCAGGCGTGTAGCTGACCCGAACGGTGGCGTCCTGCTTCAGGAAGTACATGGCGGCCGTTCGAACCTCGGGCAATCCGAGCGCCTCGTGACAGGCCTTGAGGTAGAGGGGCAGCTGGAGGGACTGGCGCACCTCCTGCTCGCTCAGTGCGTGGTTGTAGGTCTTGAAGTCGACCACCTCGACCGAGCCGTCTGGTCGGCGGTGAATCCGGTCGATGAAGCCCCGCACCACCGCCTTGCCCAGGCGGACGAAGAACTCCTGCTCACTGGCGATCGGCTTGGTCTGCCCGAACTCGCTGGCCCAGAAATTCCGCAACGCCGCCTCCTCGTCGGTGGTGGGTGGGTGCGCCTCGTCGTTCTCCCAACTCAGTTCCGTGGACTCGGTCGGAGCGGCAGCCCAGGTGCGGAACTCCTCCCAGGAGCCGCCGCTCTCGCCCAGCCGCTCAATCGCTGCGTGGATACGCACGCCAGCATCTGCCGCTTTGGTGGGTCGGCCGGGAAGCCGGAGGATGAACTGGAGAAAGAAGCGGTAGGGACAGTACTGGTAGGTGGAGAGATGGCTAAAGGAGAGGACCTGCGGCACCCTCGCCCGGAAGGGGGCGGCGGGGTCGGCTGCGGGTAGCGGCTGGGCGGGGGCCGTGGAGACCAGGTTGGCGAGGGCTGACGCCACCGGGCTCTCGGCGGGTGCTGTAGGGCTGTCGCTGGCGGCGGCGACCTCAGCGGCGAGGGCGCCAGGCACCGATGCCCAGGCCTCCACGGACCGCCACTCCACCGTCTCCCCCAGCTCTGCGATAAATCGGCTGGGCGAGAGCGGCTTCTTGCGGGCCGGATCGACCGGCGCCCAGCTCAGGTAGAGCCGGTCCATGGCGCGGGTGATCGCCACGTAGAAGGCCCGCCGCTCCTCCTCGAAGTGGAGCTCCTTCGGGTCCAGCCCCTCGGCGGCATCGTGATGCCATGCCTGGGGGAAGAGCCGCTTCTCCGCCCGATGCGCCTTCGGAAAGTCGCTGTCGGTCAGCCGGGGCAGGAAGACCACCGGGAACTCCAGCCCCTTGGCGGCGTGCACGGTCATCAGGCGGATGCCGTCTTCATGATCGGCGATCGGGACGCCCTCGGGGGTCTCGCCCACCTCCTGCAGCCCCCGCAGGTACTCGCAGAACTGGCCCAGCGGCGGCGTGGTCGACGCCGGATCCACCAGGAGGGCGGCCTGGGCGAAGAAGCCCTCCGCCAGTGGCAGCAACTGGTCGGCGTTGAGCCGTGCCTGCAGGCCAAGCGAGCCGGCGTGCAGCCGGAGAGCACCCCGAATGGCCGCCTCGCAGCCCTCGGCGTGCTGTCGCTGGAAGAGGGGCCAGAACTCCTCCAGGAAGCGGGCCAGGGCGGCATCCGCCACAGAGCAGCGGGCGACCAGATCGATCAACCGCTCGTCTCGCTTCCGATCGCGGGCCAGTCTGGCTATGGCTTCATCTGTCAAACCATAGCGGGGAAGCCCCAGCGCCACAGCCAGGGCGTTGTCGTCGTGCGGGGTGGCCAGGGCTTCCAGGTAGGCCACGAAGCGGGCGGTCTCCGGGTCGGTCAGCAGGTCCATGCCACCCACCACCACCACGGGGATGCCGGCCTCCAGCATGGCCCCGTAGAGGGGCAGCTTGTGCCGGTTCAGCCGCACCAGGACGGCGATCTCCGACCAGGCGATGCCATGCTCCTCGTGGAGGCGGAGAGCCTCCTGCGCCAGCCAGCGGGCCTCGCTCTCCCAGTCCGGCGCCTGGCGCCCCTGGGGGCGGGGACCGGAGGAGCGGTCGGCGACCAGCGGTTCCGCCTTCCCCCGCTGATTCTGTGCGATCACGGCGTTCGCCGCCGCCAGGATCTCGGGCGTTGAGCGGTAGTTCGTCACCATGGGGATCGTGGTCACGCCAGGATAGCGCTCGTGGAAGCTGAGAATGTTCGAGACCGCCGCCCCCCGCCAGGAGTAGATTGTCTGGTCGGGGTCGCCCACGATTGTGAGATTGGCGCGGTCGCCCGCCAGAAGCCGGATGTACCGGCTCTGCAGGTGGTCGGTGTCCTGGTACTCATCGACCAGGAGGTAGGGGTAGCGCTCCTGCACCAGGCGGCGCACCTGCTCGTTCCGCTCCAGCAGCTCGACCGCCTGAGCGATCAGGTCGTCGTAGTCGAGGGCGCCCTGCTCGGCCAGCAGCGCCCGGTAGCGCCGGTGCGCCTCCAGCAGTTCGGCCAGCTGGCCCGCCTCTTCGGGCGGGACCTGGGCCAGCAGCCGCTCGTCTGGCAGGAGATAGCTGCCCTCATGCCGGTGCCAGCTAAAGAAGTCCAGGGCGGCCTTCACGGCGGAATCCAGCCGGCTCAGGTCCATGGACTGGATCCCGAGCCGGTCGAAATGACGGCGCGTGAAGAGCTTCACCGGTCCTGGGGTGAGCAGGGCGGGGTGGGGCGCAAGGCCGAGTTCGGCGGCGAACTCCTGGACCAGGGCCAGGGCGTAGGCGTGGTAGGTCTCAATCCGGGGCTGGTCGCTGCCGGGCGGCAGCGCCTCCGCCACCTTTCGCCGCATGTCGGCGGTCGCCTTGGTGGTGAAGGTGAGCATGAGCAACTGGCCCGGAGCGCAGGCGCCGGAGTGAATCAGGTGGAGAATCCGGCGCACCAGGGTGGTGGTCTTGCCGCTGCCAGCGCCGGCCAGCAGGCGGAGCGGCCCGGCGCCGTGGGCGACCGCCGCCTCCTGGGCCGGATTCGGGCGGAACGGGTTAGTACCAGTCAAGCGGGGTCACCTCGCAGACATTCCGGAATGGGCAGCGCTCGCACTTGCTCGTATCATCGGTCCGGTCGAACCGGTTGGCCAGGATTCCGTCGATGATCTCATTCACCCGGGTGCGAATGGCGGCCAGCGACTCGGCGGAGTGGGTCGTCGCAATCGCCTGTTCGCCAGGATCGAAGTCGGGCAGGAGGCCGCTTGGGTACTCGTCCTCCTCGTGGCGCAAGAAGATGTACATGACCCGCGCGTTCGGATCGACCTCGCCCCCGAAGCGGGCCAGATAGTAAAGGCCCAGCTGGAGCTTCGCCTGCGGGTTTTTGTCGGACCCCTTGGTGATCCGCTTGTTCACCACGCTGGAGCGCTTGCCGGTCTTGTAATCCACGATTTCGATGGCGCCGTCGTCCGCTTCGGCGATCAGGTCGTACCGACCCACCACCTGGTGGATGCGCCCCTGGGCGTCGGTGTAGGGCGCCTCGAACCGCTCCTCCACGCCGATGATCCGCCGCCAGCGCCCCTGTGCCCAGCGGTGGTAGCGCTCCAGGAAGGTGCGCCCCCGCTGGAGGAGTTGGGCGTGTTGGCCAGCGCTCTGGCAGCGGGCCGGGTCGAGTCCCTCCGCCAGCCAGGCCTCTAGCTCGGGCCAGGCGGGCTGGTTGCCCGCCATGAGCGCCCGGTTGTAGCGCTCCAGGGCGGTGTGCATGGCGTCGCCGAAGGCCAGGGCGATGTTGTCCTCGTCGGGCAGCCGGAGCACCTGGGCGTAGTAGTAGCGGCGAGGGCACTCCTTGTAGGCCTCCAGGGCCGTGGCGGAGAGCCGGAGCGACTCGCCGCCGACGAAGGGGCTGGGCGGCGCCTGGCGGCGGAGCGGCACGGCCAGCGGGTCCCGGCTCAGCAGGGCGGCCGCCTGGGCCACCCGGTCGGGTTCGCCGGGGTCCAGCCCGGCGGCGACCTTCAGGAGGAAGGAGCGGGCGTCGGGCAGGGGGTCGGTGAGGCGGAGCCGCTCAGGGGCCGGGGCGCCAAGCTCCGCCAGGAAGGGGGATGGCTCGGCCAGCTCCTGCCCGTACTGGCGGGCCCGGGTCAGGATCAGCTCCCGCTCCGCCCGGGTCAGGGCTACGTAGGCCAGCCGCCGCTCCTCCCGCAGGTGCTGGAGCAGCCGCTCACCGGCGCTGGGGGACGCGGCTGTGGCGCCATCCACCCAGTTGCGGATCGAATCGGCGGTGTAGAAGACCGGGGCGGTATCCACGGCCACCGGGAAGATCCCATTTGCCAGGCCGACCACGAAGACAGTGGGGAACTGGAGCCCCTTGGCGGCGTGGATCGTCATGAGGGTGACCGCCTCGCCGGTGGCCGCGACAGATGCTGGTTCAGCTAGCTCCTCAAGGCTCTGCGCCTCGGCGGCCCGCTCCTGCAGGCTGCGGGCGGCCATTAGCCGGTCGATCTCCGCCGTGGTGGGCATGAGGCTGAGCCGGAGGTGGCCCAGGAAGCGGAGCCCCTGGTAGACCTGGGTGGGAATGTCGGCGTGGCCGTAGGTGTTGAGCCAGTCCAGAAGGGCGGGGTCGGGGGCCAGGCTCCCGGCGCGGAGCTGGGCGTAGAGCTCATGTGGCGGGACCCGGCCCGCCATGACCTGCAGCAGGTCGGTGGCGGTCAGCCCCCGGGTCAGCCGGAGCAGGGCCAGGGTCTGCTGGGTCAGCGGGTGTGGCCGCTCTTCGCCCACCGTGCGGCAGGGGATTCCCCGCCGGACCAGGGCTCGGGCAAACTCGGGGCCAGTGCGCCGCAGGGACCGGCAGAGGATCGCGAAGTCGCTTGGGCTCGCCTCGCCTCGGTGGACCCGGGCTGCGATCTCGGCTGCGACCGAGTCCGCCTCGTCTCGCTCGCTCTGCGCCTCCCAGTGGCGAACGGCCGGGTAGCCCTCGCACTTGGTTGTCGTGTAGAGCTGCTTCCCCACCCGGCCCGTGTTCCGCTGGATCAACTGGTTGGCGGCCTCCAGCACGGGAGCCGGGCAGCGGAAATTCTCCTCCACCTTGTGGGTGGCGGAGTTGGGGTAGTAGCGCTCCCAGTCGATCAGGTAGCGGTCACTGGCGCCGCGGAAGTGGTAGATCGCCTGGTCGTCATCGCCGACGACCATGAGATTCCCGTGGGGCTGGGCGAGGATCTGGAGCACCCGGAACTGGGCGAGGTTCGTGTCCTGAAACTCATCCACCAGGATATGGTCAAAGCGGCTCTGCCAGGGGGCGGGATTCGCCTCCAGCAGCGCCACCGCTCGGCTAATGTAGTCGCCGAAGTCAGCGGCGCCCAGCCGCTCCAGCTCGGCCTGGTAGAGGTCGTAGGCCTGGGCCAGGTCGGCCAGGCGGGCGTCGCCGGTGGCCTCGGCGTACCGGGCCACGTCGAGCGGGGAGAGCAGGTAGTCCTTGGCCTGGCCGATAAAGGCGAGCGCCTCGGCGGGCAGAAGGCTGGCCCGGGTGCCGGTGTAGTGGGTCCAGGGGCGGGCTGGAGGCTCGGCGGGGGCGCTCGTCAGGCTGGCCAGCATGGCCAGCCGCTCGGGCTCCTGGGCGAGGCGGAGCCCGACCCCCTCCCCCTCCAACACCTTGAGGCAGAAGGAATGGAAGGTGGAGACCCAGAGCCGGGCCGCCGCCCCAAGGCCGGGGAGAATCGCCTCCCGCAGGGAGCGCACCGCCTCGCGCGAGAAGGTGAGGACGAGGATTCGCTCAGGCCGCACCCCCTGGGCCACAAGGTGGTGGAAGCGGGCCACGATCACCCGCGTCTTGCCCGTGCCAGCACCAGCCAGGATTCGGGCTGGGCCGCCCTGGTGGTGAATGGCGGTCAACTGCTGTTCGGTCAGGTTGGTCATGCGCTACCCTCCATTGCGGGCCAGGATCGCTCGGCCCAGACCGACCACCGCTTCGCGCAGCTCGGGCGGGCCAAGCACCTCCACCGAACCGCCGTACCCGGCCAGCCACCGGGCCAGCTCGTTCTTGCCGCGGGTCTCCATGGTGACCATGACCGTGCCGCCCGGCTCGGGAAAGACCTCCTGGCTGGGGTGCCAGCGGGTCTCCTGCGCCAGTCGGGCCGCTGGTGGGTAGAAGCGGAGCCGCACGTGCATGAGGGGGCCATCTTCAATCCCCCAAATATGGCCCAGGTACGCGTCGAGGTTGAAATCGGCAGGCCGCTCAAAGGTCGCAGGCAGGACGGTCGCATCCATAATCCGATTGGCCCGGAAGGTGCGAATATCCTGGCGGAGCTCGCAGAAGGCGATCAGGTAGAGGGCGGTCCCCCGATAGGCCCAGCCGTAGGGCCGGATCACCCGCTCGCTGGGCGCCTCCGCCGCCAGCGCCTGGTAGGCGATCCGGACCGGGTGCGGCCCCTGCAGGGCGGAGCGAATCGCCTCCTCCACGCCGGGTAGCGCCGGGTGAGAGTGGCCGGGCAGGGGATCGACCACCAGGGTCTGCTCGAGCCCGGCGGCGATCTCCTTCTGCCGGTTGGGCAGGACCGCCATGAGCTTCTCGCGGGCGGCGGCCATGGCCCCACCGCCCAGGACCCGGCTGCGCTGGCCAAAGTCCAGGGCTGCGACCAGCGCCAGGACCTCATCGGCCTGGAGGTGGATCGGCCGAATGCGGGCAGAATCATCCACCCAGTACCGGCCATTTTCGCGGATGATGGGGACAAACTTCTCAATGAAGGCGACGTCCCGGTAGATCGTCCGCTTCTCCACCCCAAACCGCTCTGCCAGCTCCTGAGCGGTGGGGCGGCCGCCGCCCATGAGCTTGGTCAGCATTTGGAAGCGCCGCTCCGCCGCCTTGGCGATCTCGTCGTGCATGGTTCGTACCTCCTGCCCGGAAGGTATTTCGTCCCTCGTGTAGTTCGCCGCTACCCCCGCCGCCCCTGCCGGGTCTGGTGGCTCTCCTGGCGCATGCGCTTGCGCAGTGCCCTGTCGTACTGCTCCGACTGCAGCGCCTGGGCCTGGGCCTGCAGGGCGGCAAACTGCTCAGTGGCCTCGGCATCGCCCTGGGCCACCATGGGGCGGAGGGCCTCGGCGGCGCAGGCCAACGCCTGGGCGCCTGCCCGCAGGTTCCCCTCATCGGCCCGCTGGATCGCCTCATCCCGGGCCATGGCCGCCCGGGCCAGGTTAACCTGCTTGACCACATCTGCATTGAATGGGGCGGTCAGCAGGGCCTCGTCGGTCGTGACACCAACGGTGAGGTCGATCGTCACGGTCTGGGGCGCCAGACCCGCCACCGCGGGCAGGTAGTCCAGGGTGACACGGCCCAGTCTCCCGTTGGCCGGGGGCGCTGCCACCGCCAGGGCCAGCACCAGCGATTTCGCCTCTCCGGCGTAGATATCCGGGAGGTTAAGGACCACGGCGTGGGGCGTGCCGGTCGGGGGGTAGCCAAGGACGGCATTCACCGCGACGCCGGGCTCCACCTCCACCCGCAGCTGCAGCCCCTGTGCCGCCACCTGGAGCAGCCCCTGCAACTCGGTGGCAAAGATTGCCGGAATCCGGTCTGGGTCGGCAATGTAATGGAAGTTGCCGCCCCCAGCCTCCGCCAGGGCGACCAGCAGGTCTTCGTTGAAGTCGTCACCCACGCCAAGAGCGGAGAGGGTCAGCCCCCGCTCCCGCCAGGTGCGTGCCCAGCCCACTAGCGTGTCGGGGTCGGTCACGCCCACATTGGCCAGGCCGTCGGTCATGAGGAGGACCCGGTTGACTTGCTGGGCGGTCGCGTGGGTTGCGATCTGCTGCATGCCGGTGGCCATGCCACCACTCAGGTTGGTTGAGCCACCGCTGCGGATTTGGGCCAACTCAGCCTTGAGTCCATCTTTCTGAACCACGTGAAGGCTGGGCAGCAGGGTATCGACCTGGTCGTCATAGGTGATTACCGAGAGATAGTCGCTCGGAGCCACCTGGTCAACGAGGAACTGGAGCGCCTGCTTGGTGTGGGCAAGCTTCGGCCCGGCCATGGAGCCAGAGCGGTCAACCACCGCCGCCAGGTTGAGCGGGAGCCGCTCCCCGGCGGGTTGTGCGCCCGCCGTCACCTGCAGGAGCAGGTGCAGTGCACCACCAGAGGGGGGAATGTGGGCCCGGTCCAACTGGGCGGTCAACGAGAGGGTATGTGACATATGCTCGACCTCCTAAACAGATCTGGGTCAAGCGTAATCGACCGGAGTGACAGCGGTCTGTCACAGCCAACCGCTGGTTTCAACTACCCATGGACACCGCTTCACCTTTCCGTATACGATCTTGTTGAATGAGCGATAGGGGGATCACTGCATGAGTTCAGCCATACAGATTCTCCTGGCCGTTGCGGCCAGCGGCCTTCTCCTGATGCTCTTGCCGTACGCCGCCAAGATGAGGGGGCCGGTCGATCAGGTTCGCACCGCCCTGGGCCCCGAGTTGCACGGGAAGTGGAGCCTGCGATGCGTGCAGCTTCGCGCCGAAGGAAAGTCAATCGCCCACATGTTTGAGCCGCCTTACTACGGCCTGGAGCCGGAGTTGTTCAAGCAGTAAAGAGCCGAGTGGAGCCGTGGGGAGTTGCCCCACGGCTCCTGGTTTTCCGGCCGACCCATCCGGCTAAGGTACCATGAAGAACTACAAAACCGACGATCTTCAGCACAATGTAACTATTCTTACCGTCCCATGAAACTTTTTGACCCGCTCACGTGTACTAGGAGGTAGAGAGTCAGTTGGGGGACATGCCATGGAACAAGACCGGGCCATTCTCGAACTCTGCCAGAGAGGACACGCAGCGGGTTTCACCCGGCTGGTCACGACCTACCGGGAACGGGTGTACGCGTGTGCCTTCACCATCCTTCACAACCGAGAGGACGCCCTGGATATCACGCAGGAGGTCTTCATACGCACTGTGCGGGCTGTGGACTCGCTCGCCCTCGACCGGCCGCTCTGGCCCTGGTTGCGCAGGGTGACGACCAACCTCTCCCTCAACCTGCTGCGCAGTCGGCGCCCCCACCTCTCCCTCGACTCCCTGCCCGACGGAAACCCTCCGCAGGCGGCTGACCAGCCCGCTGAACTGGCCGAGGCCGCCTGGACAAGCGATCAGCTTCGCGAGGCGATCACGACCCTCCCGCCGCTCTGGCGTATGGCGCTGTTTCTAAGGCACCAGGAAGGTCTGCCTTACGAAGAGGTGGCCCGGTTGACGGGTCTCCCGGTGGGAACCGTGAAGACCTACCTCTTCCGAGCCCGGCGGATGCTCCGCGATAGACTGACAGATCAGGAGGCAGCGGCCACATGAACACCTGTCACGACGACCTGGTTCAGCTATATGTGGAAGGTGAACTGGCTCCGGTCGAGCGAGCGATCGTGGCCGACCATTTGAGGGCCTGTGACCACTGCCGCCGACTGGCAACCTTCTACAAGGGGCTGAACTGGGATCTCGCCCACGATCAGGACCTGCTGCCAGAGCCGCCCTCGTTTGATGATGACGCCCTGGCGGCAGCCCTGGCGGCCGAATGGAAGCGAGTCCAACCCCAGAACTCCGGTGGCGGACGTGGCCTCTCTACCCTCTGGCTCACCTCCAACCCGGCCTTGACCGGACCCGTGCGATTGGTCGGGCGCCTCTTCGGGCGAAGGGAGGCGAGATAACGTGCTGAGCGCCATTTTCTGGGCGCTACTCTCGATCCTGCTGTGGACCCTTCTCGCCCTGGTCGCAATCCTGCTCCTGCTGCTCGCCCTCCTGCTCTGCCTGCCCCTGGACCTCCGGGCCCGCATGGACTCGGACTGGGCGGCTTCCGGCTGGGATGAGGAGATGCACGGAGCCGTCCGCTGGGAGGCCAACTTCCGGTGGGGATGGGGCCTGCTGGCGGGCACCTGGACCGGCGAGAATCTCAGCCCAGCCCGCATGGAGTTGCGGATCCTGGGGCGACGCCTTCGAGGCCGCTCCAAGCAGGGATCGAAGCGGAGGGCCGGGCGGGAGGCAAAGAAGCGGAAGCGCTCAAGGAGCCGCCCCGATTGGGATCTGATCTGGGCGGCCGCCCAGGAGGCGCTCCGGTTCCTCCAGAAACTCTGGCGGGACCTGGGCTGGCGAGTGGAGGGCGACCTGACCTATGGGTTCGCAGACCCGTCGCTTACGGGTTGGGCCGAGGCGCTCCGCGCCGTGACGGGCATACCGCTCTCGCTCCGCCTCACACCCGATTTCCTGCGCCCTTGCCTGACCGGCCAGGCGAACCTGGCGGGCCGGCTCTTTGGCTACCAGGTGGTTGTTGAACTCTGGCAAGGGCTGAAGAACCCCGTGATCCGGAACCGCATTGCTGGACGCATCCGGTTTAAACCGTTGCGATATGTGATTACACGAGGAGGATGACCTATGACCATGTCCCCGATGCTTGATACCATGATGGCGACCCTTGAGAAGCACCTCTCCACCAAGACCGTGATTGGCGAGGCCGTGACCGTTGGCGACGTGACCATGGTGCCCGTTATGGACCTGATGTTCGGCTTCGGTGGCGGCGGCGGCGAGGGGCGCGACGAGAAGAACCAGAACGGCTCCGGAAGCGGCGGCGGCGCTGGCGCCCGGCTTGCCCCCAAGGCGATCATCGTGATCAAGGGCGGCGAGGTCCAGGTCCTGCCCCTGGTCAAGGGGAGCGCAATCGAGAAGATCGTCGAGTCGATTCCCGCGATCGTTGAGAAGTTCCAGAGCATGAAGAAGGAAGAGCCGGCAGAGTAACGAGTAGGCCGCCAGGAGCCCCCTGGCGGCCTTGCTATTTACCCGCTACCGCTTCTCCTGCAGCCAGGCTACCGTTGCCTCCGCCGACAGCGGCCGAGCGAACCGGTACCCCTGTGCCGTCTCACACCCGAGGGCGGAGAGCAGGTCCGCCTGCTCTTCGGTCTCTACGCCCTCACCGGTCACCCCAAGCCGCAGGTGGCGGGCGAGGGTGGTGATCGTGCCCACGATCGCCTTGCTCTGCTCGGCCTTAGCCAGGTCTGCCACAAAGGCTCGATCGATCTTCAGAATGTCGATCGGGAACCGCTGCAGGTAGCTGAGTGAGGAGTATCCCGTACCGAAATCATCCAGCGCGATGCGGATTCCGAGATCCCGAATCTGGCGGAGGACCGGTCTGACACTCTGCTCATCGGTCATGAGGACCGATTCCGTGATCTCCAACTGGAGGGCCGAGGGAGGTAGCCCCGTCTCCGCCAAGATCCGCTGGACAGTGCCCAGCAGGCCCGGGTGGAGCAGTTGTCGAACTGAGACATTTACCGATATGTACGCATCGGGTTGGACAAGCCCCGTTTCCCGCCAGAGTTGCATGGTATGACAGGCTTGCTGGAGCACCTGCTCCCCAAGGGGGATGATCAGGCGCGTCTCTTCTGCCGCCCCGATAAACTCGCCCGGCGCCAACAACCCCCGCTGCGGATGCGCCCACCGCACCAGCGCCTCCAGTCCTCTGACCTGACGGGTGGCGAGGTCGATCAACGGCTGATAATGGCCGACAAACTCGCTGCGCTCCAGGCCCTGGCGAATCTCCTCCTCCAGTTGGAGCCGAAGGCGAGCACGCGTCGCGAGGTGCACATCGAAAATGGTGTGCTGACCCTTGTGTTCGGCCTTCGCCCGGTAGAGCGCCATGTCGGCGTTCCGGAGCAACACGCTCGGGGTGCCGTCGCTCCTTCCGTTCAGGGCGATTCCGGTAGTGGCCCCCATGTGAATGGGATAGCCACCTAATCGGAAGGGCTCGGTCATGGCGGTCTCGATCTGAAGTGCCACCACAGAGGCCCACCGGCGGGCATCTCCCTCCAGGAGAATGGCGAACTCGTCACCGCCGAGGCGAGCCAGGAGGGCGCCCTCAGGCAGGGCGCTGCCCATTCGCTGGGCGACGACGGCCAGCAGCTGGTCACCCACCTCATGGCCAAGGCTATCGTTAATCACCTTGAAGTTATCGAGATCCACATAGAGCACCGCCACCGTCTCCTGCTCGCCCTCTCTTCGGGCGAGCGCCGCCTCCAGTGCGGCCATGAAGGCCGAGCGATTGGGCAGGCCGGTCAAGGGGTCATGCGTGGCCTGGTATGCCAGTCGCTCTTCGTTGTGCTGGCGCTCCAACTCTGCCGCCGCACGGCTGGCGAAGACCTGGATCACGCCGCGAACGAACTGTGCGTGCTCGATTGGTGCTCTGCTGACCACCGCAATCAGCCCCACGATTCGCCCCTGGGAGTCGTGGAGGGGAGTCCCCGCATAGCCTCTTGCGCCCAGGTTCTCCAGTCCCTTGTCGTCAGGGAAGAGCTCGGCCACCCGGTCGGGAAAGAAGCAGGGTAGACCCTGGACTACCCGCTCACAGGGGGAGCCTGGAAGGCTATAGGTAACAGGTGCCATACCACGGGCGGCAATCATGTGAATGCGCGGCAGAGGCTCCGGCAGCAACTCTCCCACCCAGGCGTACTCCACCTGCAGCGCTCGGGTGAGGTGCTCCACAAGCGTGTCGAAGAAGGCGGCTCCCGTGGCAACGGAGACGCCTAGCACCATGTGGTGGAAGGCTTGCTGGAGCTGCGCTGCGTCGGCGGAAGGCGCAGTTTCCCACAGATCATCGACACGAATGGGGTCAGATGCCGGGATGGCGCTCATGGCGTTCCCCCCCAGAAAAGTCGACTACATTTGACATTATACCGATACCATGTCTCAATAGCGATAGCACGACTGTCTGCATTATTGTGGATATGAGAAGGGGCAAAGTCTATTGGAACACCTGGCAGTAAGGGCGAGTCTAAGGGAGGGGGGTGTAGAATCCGAATGCGCAGGCGGATCACAGAGTTGGAGATTCTGCGAGCGGCGGCAGCCTTCGCCGTCGTACTGATTCACGTCACGGCTAACCCCATGGTTACCCTGCCCGTAACCTCGCGCTCCTTCTTTCTCTACAGTCTTCTGAACCAGTGGAGCCGCTTCTCGATCCCCGCCTTCGTCCTGATCACGGGACTGGTGCTAACCTACTCCTACGGTCGCAACGGTTCATTCGATCTCGTCGCCTTCCTCCGAAAGCGCCTGCAGGCGATCATTGTCCCCTACCTGGCCTGGACCGTCTTCTACCTCCTCTGGCGCGGTCGGGTGGAAGGGTTCTCGACCATACCGGGAAAGATCCTGCCCTCGATTATTCAAGGAAGCGGGATGTACCAGCTCTACTTTATCGTCCTGATCGCTCAGTTCTACCTGCTCTTCCCGCTCATCCGCCCCCTCCTTCGGGGCAAATGGTTGGGCTGGGCAGTCGTGGCGGCCTTCGCCTTCCAGTTCGCACTCATGTGGGATACCTTTTACGGCCTCTTCCATTTCAGCAGTCCGACCGCCCTGTCGATCCTGCGCTGGCGGGACAGGCTCTTCCCATGGTGGCTGGGCTACTTCATGCTCGGGACCTGGCTGGCTGTCCACCTGGATGCGGTTCTGGCCTGGACCCGCCGCTACGCCGCTGGGTTCCTCCTGCTGGCCGGAGGCCTTCTGACCTGGATGATGATCGAGTACACCAGGCTCATGCAGCAGCCCGGCATGAGTGTAGGCTTTGCGGCCACTGGCTTCCGCCCTACCGCCTACCTTTACGCTCTGGTTGCCACCGTCGGCCTTTTGGGCCTGGGCGGGTGGCTCCTCGCATACGAGGGTCGGCCCACCAGATTGCTCCTGGAAGTCGGTAAGCACTCCTTTGGGATCTTCCTGATCCACCCCTTTGTCCTGGATCTGACCATGCGGTTCGTGACCCCTCTGGGGCTTTCCCCCACACCCTATCTGGTCCTGGTGACCGCCGTGGTCATGGTAGTTTCATACGTAGGCGCCCGCCTGCTCGCCGCCCTGCCCTATGGTCACTTGCTGGTCGGGCGAACCTGATTCGCCCGTTGTGATCGCTGACAAAGCCCAAAGCCCGCCCGGGCCAAATCGCCGGGGCGGGCTTTTGCCTATACCTTCACGCAGAATGTTGCGGGGCAGAGCACGCCGGCGGCCCGAATCTCCACCTGCCGCCACTCCTCGTTCCAGGTGGCCCGAACCCCGAAGGCCTGGGCTAACAGGTCCGGCGAGACCATAACCCGATCGAGCCAAAGCACAGGAGCCTGGGCAAGGGCCAGTGGCTCTCCGTTCAGCGCGGCGCTGGCCTCCCCCACGGTCAGCACCAGGGCTCTCCCACGCCAGCGGGCAGTGGCCTTCTGGCTGGACTCGTCCCACTCCACCTGTCCGCCGAGCGCCTCGGTCACCAGTCGCAGGGGGATCAACGGTTCCCCGGCGGACTGAGTGACAAAGGGATAGGCGTCCTTGTATGGATTGACCACCACCTGGTTGTTCAGGCGGAGGAAGGCCCACTGGGCGAAGTCCTCCGGTTGTTCCAGCGGTCGCATGCCCTCCGCTGTCTTCACGAGAAGGCGCAGCTGATCGCCCTGGCAGCCGGGGTGAAACTCAGCCTCGAGCGCTGGCGCCCAACTGGTCAGTACAGGCTTCCCCTCCAGGCAGGTTCCCGCCAGCGGGGGACCGGTTGGCCTGGGCTGCGCCGGAATCGCCAGCAGGACCAACATGGCCGCCAGCCAGAGGCCGAACCAGATCCGCAACTCTCCCACTCACCACGCCCCCTTCACCGACTCGCATTTCCCCCCTCATATTCCAATACGTAACAGGAATACAATTGGTTCGATATCGACCTGGATAATGTGTACGAGAAAGACCGCCTGACCAGGCATGCTGGCAGGCGGTCGTGACGCTGATCGCTTTTTGAGCTAGATCCGGCTCGCCACCTGGTCCGCCATGGCGGCGGTACCGAGGGTTGCGGTCCCGGGAACCTTGATATCCCCCGTCCGGTACCCGGCGTCCAGCGTCTCGCTGACCGCTCGCTCGATCGCCGCTGCGGCCTCGGCCTGGCCCAAGGAGTGGCGGAGCATCATGGCACCGCAGAGGATCGTGGCCAGCGGGTTGGCCAACCCCTTTCCCGCGATGTCCGGAGCCGAGCCATGGATCGGCTCGTAGAAGCCCTTGGGCAGACCAAGCCGGTTGGTGGCGCTGCCCAGCGCGGCGGAGGGAAGCAGGCCGATCGAGCCGGTCAGCATGGCCGCCTCGTCGGAGAGGAAGTCGCCGAAGAGGTTCGAGGCAAGCATGACGTCAAAGTCCGCCGGGCGGCGTAGAATCTGCATGGCGGCGTTGTCCGCCAGGAGGTGCTCCACGGTCACGTCTGGGAACTCCCTGGCTACCTCATCGACCACGGTCCGCCACAGGCGGCCTGCCTCCATGACATTGGCCTTATCGACCGATGTCACCTTGCCGCGCCGATCGCGGGCCATGGCAAAGCCCATGCGAGCGATCCGCTGGATCTCCTGATCGGTGTAGACCTCGGTGTTGATCCCACGGCGGGTCCCGTCTGCCAGGGTCTCGATCCCGCGCGGCTCGCCGAAGTAAATGCCGCCGACAAGCTCACGCAGGATCAGGAAGTCAACCCCACCGGCGATGATCTCGTTCTTCAACGGGGATGCGTCCTTCAGAGCGGGGTAGAGCAGGATTGGGCGCAGGTTGGCGTAGAGGTCGTACCGCTTCCGAATGGCAAGGAGCGCCGCCTCGGGCCGGTGCTCCCAGGAGAGCTTGTCGTAGGCCGGGCCACCCACGGCCCCGAAGAGAATGGCATCGGCCTGATCGCACGCCGCTCGCGTCGAGTCGGGGAAAGGGGTACCGGTGGCGTCGTAGGCCGCTCCACCGACCAGGTGGTTCGCGAACGAGAGCGAGAAGCCGAACTTGGCCGCGGCGGCATGTAGCACCGGAATCGCACCGGCAATCACTTCTGGGCCGATCCCATCTCCCGGCAGGCAGGCAATCTGATACGTCGGCATGGTCAAAGCGAAACACCTCCCGCGGATATTGGGAGGATTTTAACACGTGAAAGGATCAAAGACAACGACTTTTCGAGCCAGAAGCTTACTTCTTGTTCACCCGGTCCAGGAACTTCTGGAGTTGGACCACAAACCGCTCGTGGGTGCCCTCGCCGATTTTCTCCCGGTCGTCGTACGCCTCGACGGTGAACACCAGTCGGCGGCCATCTACCGCGTCAAGCCGGGCCACCGCCCGGACGCTCATACCCAGCGGGGTGGCCGCCGTGTGCTTCACGTTGACGATCGTGCCAACCGTGGTTTCGCCTTCGGCGAGGTGTGGCTGGACCAGGCGCAGGGCGGCCATCTCCATGAGGGCGACCATCATAGGGGTCGCAAAGACATCCACCCCGCCGCTGCCCACGGCAGCCGCCGTATTCTCGCGGGTTACCACTACCGTTGCTTCTCCGGTCATGCCTGGGGAAAGGGCCAAGAGAACCGCCTCCGTTTCAAGCGTTCCGCTGTCGCGGTAGAGTTCGTCCGAAAGATGTGCATTCCTTCCCGGTGGGGGAATAATGAGAGGGAAGGGCAAGCAGATGTGGGGGGATCTGACGCATGGCTCACCGGTTTGATCCAAAGGATATGGACCGCCTGCTGGAGGAGGGGCGCCGCGAGTGGAACGACCCGGACAAGATCCTACAGTACCTCAACCTCGGTCAGTGTACGGTCATGGCCGACATTGGCTGCGGCCCGGGCTGGTTCGCACTGGAGGCGGCCAGGAAGATGCTCCCCGGCGGTCTGGTCTATGGGGTGGACCTGAGCGAGGAGATGCTGGAGCGGCTGAAGCAGCGGGCCAAGGAGCAGGAGCTGCCCAACGTGCAGGCGGTGCTGGCCGAAGAGGAGGACGAGTGGCCGATCCCGACCGAATCGGTGGATGTGATCCTGATCGCCAACGTCTACCATGAGGCCGACCCGGCATCTATGTTCCTGACCGAGGTGAGGCGGATCCTGAAACCCGCATCCACCTGTCTGGTGGTGGACTGGCGCAAGGAGGAGACCCCTGTCGGACCGCCGGTGGCTGAGCGGGTTGACCAGCAGGACGTGACCGAGGAGTTCTACGCCGCCGGATTCGTGCTCGCCGGCACCTGCGATGTTGGCCCCTACCACTACGGCCTCAAGTTCTACAAGATCAAGGATGCCCAGGAACCCATGGAGACAACAAACAACGTCGTGCCGTAATCCGAGAGCCGCCCCGGAAATGGGCGGCTTTTGTCATGTGATCCGTTACATTTTGAGGAGATTTCTGGTATGATTAGGGAGGTTCAATCTTTTGATTTTCGATGTTGAATTAGCGAACTGAGGTGTGGGGCTTGTCCAAAGAGACTACGCGCTTTCTGCTCGGAATGCTGTTGTCCGTCGGAGTTCCCCTGGCCCTCTTCCTCGGACTGAAGGGATCCCCCCACCTGGACCACCTGGTGGAAGCGCCCGCCGCCCACTTCCAGGTGGTGACCGTCGTCTCGCTCCTCGCAACTGGGATCGCAGCAGCAGCCGGCATGGCGGGCTATCGTCTTCGCAATATCCAGGTGACGCTGCTCTCGCTGGCCTTCACCTCACTGGCGGTGATCTTTGCCCTGCACGGTCTGGCCACACCCGGGTTCGTGCTCCCTGCATCGCCGGTGCCTGGGATTGCGGCCCAATTGAGCCTGCTGGTTGCCTCCTTCTGGCTATGGCTCTCCGCCTTTCCGTCTACCCACCCACTGGTCGCCTGGCTTGCGCGCTGGCAGCGGTTGCTGGTCCCGACCTGGATCACACTGCTCGCCCTCCTTGACGCCCTGCTGCTCCTGAATCCGGAACTGGCTGCCCTGATCCCGCTGAACATTAGCCCGCTGAAGTGGCCGGCCATGGTTGTGACCCTGGTCATGACCATCCTGGCGGCGAGCCACTACTGGCGAGCCTTCCGGTACTCCCGCTTCCCGCTTCAGGCCGCGATCCTCCACAGCACAGCCTGGCTGGCGGTCGCCCAGGTGATCATTACGACCGGCGAACTCTGGCGGACCAGTTGGTGGACCTACCACTTCCTCCTGCTGGGGGCCGTCGTGCTCATGGCCTATGGGCTGGTGCGCCAGTACAGGCTCGGGTCATCGCTCGCCACAGCGGTCCAGGGGCTGTTCGCCACAGATCCGGCTGTCCGCATTGAGGCGGGGATCGGGCCGGCGGTCCGGGCTCTAGTCGTCGCCACCGAGCGGCACGATCCCTACACGGCCGGTCACAGCTACCGGGTGGCGCTCTACGCCCTGCACCTGGGGCAGGCCATGAACCTCCCGCCCGAGCGGCTCCGTGCCCTCGCCCAGGGGGCGGTCCTCCACGACATTGGCAAGATCCGGGTGCCCGAGTCGATCCTGAACAAGCCCGGCAAATTGACGCTCGAGGAGCGGGCGATGATCGAGCAGCATCCGGTCAATGGGTTTGACATGGGCCGCGTCCTGGGTTTCATGCAGGACGAGCTAGATGTGATCCGATCGCACCACGAAAAGTGGGATGGCACCGGCTACCCCGACCGGCTCGCTGGCGAGCAGATCCCCTTCCTGGGGCGGATCCTGGCCCTGGCCGATGTGTACGACGCCCTGACCTCCAAGCGCTCCTACCGGCAGGCCTGGAGCCACCAGGAGGCCATGGGATTCATAGCCGAGCACGCCGGCACCCACTTCGATCCCCAGTGTGTGGCCGTCTGGAACCAGGTCATGGCGAGACAACTGCGGATCGACCGGTACCCGGACTGGCTCCAGGAGGCGGCCCGCACCGACGCCTGAGGCGTGAAACGCGATTCCGGTTGGCCTCGTCCATTGGGGTGCAGAGGCGGCAGCGCCTCCGCCAAATGGGAGGAGTGCAAACCATGCGTCGCACCTATGTCGCGACTCTGGCCCTGGTCCTCGCGGTAGCCCTGACAGGCTGCGGCGCCGAGACGACCGGCAAGCCTCAGGAGCAGACCAAGTCAGAGCAGGGGAAACCTCAGGCGCCGGCGCCGGCGGGCGGTGGGTTCGCCTATATTCCGACAGCGTATGAGGTGATCCCGCCTGGCCAGGAGCCCGCCACCGTGGCCGCAGAGCGGGAGCAGATGCGCAAGACGGCTGGCGCCAAGGCGATCGTGGTCGATCATGTCACCTACGCCGTAATCACGGCGGGCGAGGTGGGCTCCGGTGGCTACAGTGTCGAGGTGGTTTCGATCGGTGACTCGGAGGGGAAGCTGGAGATCGTCTACCGTGTGAACAGCCCGGCGCCCGGCACAATGACCACCCAAGCGATCGAGTATCCCTCGCTGGTGGTCAAGTTCCAGAACAAGGCCGATCTCCCGGTTTCGTTCCGCGAGGCCAAATAGACAGGGAAACCGCCCCCCAGCAACGGGGGGCGGTTCGCTATTGCCTGTAGGCCTGGGAGAGTGCGCAGATATTGCGGCCCAACTCAAGCTCCGACGCCTTCGCCTCGTCTGGCTTCAGCAGCCCTGCGTTCACCCGCTTGATCTCAATGTACTGCGGCGGGAAGGTAGGCAGGCTGCCCAGCAGGTACTGCACGAACGCCTCCTTGCCCTGGAGGAGCACCTTGAGTCCCTCGTTCTTCCCCTTTAGCTCCCCCAGCGTACCGCCGTAGAAGCCGGCGGCGTTCGCTTCCCGCGGGCTGCTGAAGTGGCCGGGCAGGACCAGGGTCTCGTCGCTCAGGGTCATGAGCCTGGAGAGCGAGCGGTAGTGGATCGGCGACCACTCCGCCCCCTTGCCCCCCAGGTCCGGGCGGGCGATCGACTCCACGAAGATCGAGTCACCGCTCAGCAGGTGGCGGTCGCCCACCAGGTAGGCCAGGTTGCCCAGGGTATGGCCAGGGATATGGATCGCCTGGATCTGGGTGGCGCCAAAGGCGAGGGTGGCTCCATCTTTCAGGAACTCGAACTCCACGTCGCCGGGCATGACATCGATCGGGTGGATCGCATCGTACGGGTGGAAGTAGTAGGGCACGCTCAGCGCCTTGGCGATTGCCGGCGCCCCGCTAATGTGGTCAGCGTGACCGTGGGTGTCCAACACCGCGACGATCTTCAAACCGTTCTGCGCCGCAAAATCGATGTACTGCTCGTAGTGGCGGAGCGGATCCACGATCACCGCCTCCCCCTGAGAGGCCACCACGTACGAGAGGCAGCCGCGGGCGGGACGGGCGACTTGGTGGATCGAGAGGTTGGCCCCGGTCACCACCGGCTGGAACTGGTAGAAGTTGCCCCAGGCCTCGAAGCCGCCAGCGAGGCTGACGGCCCCGTAGCCCAGCCGCTCCAGCGCCCCGGCGACCATGGCCGAGGTGACGCCCTTACCACAGACCACGACCACCTGCCCGTCCTGCGGGATCTGGCCAGCCCAACGGGTGCGGGCGTATTCGGCCACCGCCTCGGCCCCTTGCAGGCCGGTTGCGTTCTGCATTTCGCTTACAGGGGTGTTGATCGTCCTCAGGCTCGCACGCCCTTCGACCTTCGAGCGCTCGAAGTCGGCCCGGGAACGCACGTCAATGAGATAGAGCGGCTGGTCGGTATCGATCATCGCCTTCAGTTGGGCGGGGTGGATTTCGGGAATCGTGTCGGTCGTTGCCATGTGATCCTACCTCCTCGTGGGTGAAGGTTGCGTTACTCCACGGGGCCTCGCCAGCTAAGCATGCCGCCAACCAGGTTGCGGGTGTTGCTCCAGCCCCTGGCCCGCAGGAACTGCTGGGCCATGCCACTGCGGTTGTCGCTGCGGCAGACAAGCACGACCTCCTGGTCCTGCGGAATCCGTGGGAATAGGCCCTGGAAGCTGGAGAGCGGCATGTTGATCGAGCCGGGGATATGTCCGGCGTGAAACTCCTCTACTTCGCGGACATCGATCATAATGGGGGCGTTGCCGGTCTTGAGACGGCTCTCCAGTTCACTGGATGAGATCAGTGGGGAAACCGTGCCTTCCGGGTTCGATGCGGCCATAGCGGTAACTCCTCCCAGTCATTCTGGTTGCGTAGTACTTTCGTGCTATGCGCGTGTAGTCCTTTCGTCCATACTATACCCCCAGGGGTATACTTCTGTCAATAGGTTGTTGCGAATCCCCGCGTAGAAGCGGCGCCCTCCCATGATGACGGGATGGCGCCGCTTTCAGGCAGCCTATGCACCAAGGAGTTCAGAGACCCTCCGGGAATAGGCCTCCGCCAGGGCTGACGCCTTCCCAGGGTCATCGCTCTCGGTCAGAATCCGGTAGACGGGCTCCTCCGGATCGGGCAGGAGCAGGGCGGACCCGCCCGGCAGCCGGATCCGGAGCCCGTCGATCAGTTCCACCGCCTCCTCCCCGTGCTCCTCCAGAAGCGTCCGCATGATCCGCCCCTTCGCCTCCCAGGGGCAGGCCACACTGGCCGATGCGGTGTGAGCCACCGGCAGGCGAGCCAACAGGTCGGCGGGCGAGAGCCGCTCGGCGCTCAGCCAGGCTGCCAGCGAGCCGATCGCCAGCAGCGGGTCGGCAGGCTGCCAGTCGGCCTGGCGGACCCGGACGGTGGCCCATCCTGCCTGGGTAAGCCACGCCTCCACGGCCCGAGGTGCGATCACCGGCAGCGGGAGGGCGGCGCCTGGCCGCATCCGGCGGGCCTGTAGCAGGAGTTCCAGCGCCAGCATCTGCTCGGGGGTAGCCCCCTCCAGTCGCCAGGACTCATCTAGCGGATCGACGGCGATCGACAGCCGGTGCAGGGGTGCCTCGGGGCGGGGCAACCAGCGCTCCGCCACCGGCCAGTCGACCCCGACTAGCTCCACGGCCACCGTCACCTGTGGGTTTAGCGCAACCTGCCCCGCCAGCCACCCCAGGTAGCGCTCCTCGGCCCCGACCAGCGGCTCGCATTGGCCGGCTGCCTCAGGGGCCGCCCTCGGGTAGTCCTGGCGGGCCATGGCCTGCTCCACCTTCCGCTGCAACCCCCGCCCGGCGGTCCTCCCCACCTGATCGAAGAGGACCACCCGGGCCTGGTGGCCGTCGCACCGCACATGAATGCCCCCCGCCGCACCGGTGTCGCAGGTGGTGAAGGCGGTGACCGGCCCGGCGGTCACGCCCAGGTCCACCACCCGCCGCCCTACCGCCATCGCCCCGGTGCGGAGCGCCTGGGCGAGGAGCCCGGCCCCGGGCGCCGGGTCGGCGCCGAGGACCACCGGGCCGGGGCCCTCCAGCGCCGAGCCGAAGGCCATGCCCAGCCGCATGGCGGCCTCCGGCAGCAGGTCCGAGCCCGGTGAACCCTTCAGCGCCCCACCCCGCAGCACCGGGTTCTGGTAGCTCGGGGTCTGGACCAGGGTGGTATCGACCCGGGCGCCCGCCCCCACGGCGGTGCCGGGCCAGAGCCGGACCCCAGGCGCCACCGTGGCGCCATCGCCCAGCCGGGTCTCGGCCCCCAGCACCGCCCCCTCGAAGACCCCGGCCCGCTCGCCCACCCTCGCCCCGTCACAGAGCACGGCGCCCACGAGCGCCGCCCCGGCCCCCACCTGCACACCCGCTCCAGCTACGCTCCGGCGCAGGATCGAGCCCGGCCCCGTGGCGCAGCCACGACCCAGCACCACCCCCGCCTCCAGGCTGGTGCCCGGGGCAAGCCGACAGCCCGGACCGATCAGCGCCGGGCCATCCACCGTGATCCCCTCGGGCACATCCCCCGTCACCCAGACCCCCGGCGCCACCTCCCGCCCCTGGGGCCGGAAGGCCAGCCGTCCGCTCAGCAGGTCCAGGTTGGCCTGCAGGTAGGTCTCGGTCCCGCCGATATCGCACCAGTAGCCATCGCAGACCTGGGCGTAGAGCGGGGCGCCCGCCTGGAGCAACGACGGGAAGAGGTGCTGGCTGAAGTCGTACATCCGGCCAGATGGCACGCCCCGCAGCACCTCCGGCTCCAGGACATAGATCCCGGTGTTGACCGTGTCGCTGAACACCTCGCCCCAGCCCGGCTTCTCCAGGAACCGGCGAATCTGCCCCAGCCGGTCGGTCATGACCACCCCGTACTCCAGTGGGGTCTCCACCCGGGTCAGGGCGAGGGTAGCCACCGCCTGGCGCTCCCGGTGGAATCGGATCAGATCCCCGAGGTGAATATCGGTCAGCGCATCCCCCGAAATTACAAGGAAGGTCTCGGTGAGCCGTTCTCGCAGCGCAGCCACCCCGCCAGCCGTGCCGAGCGGCACAGCCTCTACGGCGTAGTGGAGCCGGAGCCCACGGTAGCGGTCGCCGAAGGTCTGGCGGATCTGATCAGGCCTGTACCCCAGGGTCAAAACGACCTCCTGGAAGCCGTGTTCGGCCAGGAGGTCGAGGGTGTAGGCCAGCACGGGCCGGTTGCAGATATGGACCAGCGGCTTCGGAAGCCCGACGGTCAGGGGCCGGAGACGGGAGCCTTCACCGCCCGCCATTATCACTGCGATCACGCGTGGTCACGCCCTCCCTTTCAAACGGGTCCGAATGGGCGTTGATCTACGGCCTGGGCCCGCTGCACGGCGCCAGTCGGAATTGGCACAGGATTCATCCACATTGGTGTAGAAGTCGAGGGTAGCGAGCGCCACCCCTTCCCAGGAGTAGCGCTCCCGCACCAACCGGATCGCGTTCGATGCCAGGCGTCCCGCCAGATTCCGGTCGGTCAGGAGCCGGTCGATCTGCTCGGTCAGCGACTGCACGTCGCCGGGCGCCGCCTTCAACCCGTTCACCCCGTGCTCGACAATATCCGACAGGCCCCCCACGTCGCTGGCGACCAGGGGAGCCCCGGCGGCCATCGCCTCCAGCGCCACGATCCCAAAAGGCTCGTAGATGGATGGCACCACGGCTACATCGGCATAGGAGAAGAGCGCCTGGGCCACGCTGTCCGGCACATACCCGGCGAAGTTCACCCGGTCGGCAATCCCCAGCGCCTGCGCCCTCCGTTCCAGATCGGCCCGGTAGGGCCCGGTTCCGGCCAGCACCAGCCGCAGGTCGTGCCGCTGCCGCAGGGCAGCCGCCGCCTCCAGCAGCACCCCCGCCCCCTTCTCCGGCACCATGCGCCCGATTTGGAAGAGCAGCCGCTCGCCCGGGGCGGCGAACTGTGCCCGGGGCGGCGCCGGGGCGGCATTTGGCAGATCGATTCCGTTCGGGATCACCGCTACCTTGTCATCCGCCAATCCGAAGAGGTGTTTCACCTCGCGCCGCATCGATTCACTGCAGACAATCAGACGCCAGGCCTCGTAGGTCAGCCACCATTCGACGTCGTTAATGTATTGCTGGCCTGGGTCGTGTATGCCCCTGTTGCGACCGTGTTCGGTGGCGTGGATCGTGGCGACCATGGGGGCGTGGAACAGGTGCTTCAGCCCCCGCGCCGCCTGGGCCACCAGCCAGTCGTGGGCGTGGATGATCACCGGAGAGCCGAGCCGCTGAATCAGCCGAATCCCGGCCTCCAGCATGGCGAAGTTCAGGTGGTTAGCCCAGAGTCGGAAGTCGGCCGGCTCCCCCATGACCGGCGTTACCCGATGCACCCAGACGCCATCTTCCAGCGCTTCGGCAGGCAGGCCGGGGCCGCTCCGGGTCAGCACATGGACGCTCACGCCTTGGCGCACAAGTTCCCGGCTGAGGGCGTGGACATGGCGGGCCAGGCCGCCGACCAGGTGAGGCGGATACTCCCAGGAGAGCATGATCACGGTCCGCTCCATGAGCAGTTCCCTCCGGTTCTCGGACAGACTACGTTCTAGCCTCTCTTGGGCGGAAGGAGGATATACCGCATGGCGCATCTACATGTGGGTCGCCAGGCCTGGCAGAGCTTCGAGCAGGCAGCGGCGCTCGAATGGCTGGAGACGAACGGGTTGGGCGGCTGGGCCTACGGCACGGTCGGCGGCGCCAACACCCGCTTCTACCATGGGCTGCTGGCGGCCAGCACCACGCCCCCGACCGAGCGGCTCCTGCTGTTGGCCAAGCTGGACGAGCATCTCGTGGTAGATGGTGTCAAGCACCCGCTCTACACGAACCGGTGGGCCTCCGGTCACACGGAGGATGGCGGTCTGGCGGCGCTGCACCGCTTCCGGCTGGATCCCTTTCCGACCTGGACCTTCGTGGTAGATGATGTCATAGTCGAGAAGCGTCTCTTCATGCGGCACGGCACGAACACGACGGTTGTGCGGTACCGGGTCAGCCGGGGGAGCGGCGGACCGGTGGGGCTGGAGGTGGTCCCCCTGGTCACCTGCCGGTCGATCCATGCGGTGTTGGGGGCGAACGACTGGCCCTTTGCCCAGGAGGTGTTGGCGTCGGGTTCGGTCAGTGTCGAGCCATTTGTGGGCGCCCCACGCCTCTTCCTCGCAGCGGATCGGGGGGAGTTCGAGCAGGGGGGCGAGTGGGTCTACGGCCTCCACTACCCCTACGAGCTGGTGCGGGGGGAGGCGACTCAGGAGGATCTCTACCGGCCTGGGCTCTACCGCTGGAGCTGTGTGGGCGAGGGGGAGTTGACCCTCGCAGCCTCCACGGACCCGCTCGACGGGCTGGATGGCGCCCGCTGGGAGGCACTGGAGCGAGAGCGGCGGGCTGAGGTGCTCCGGGTGGCGGGCGCCCTCCCGCATGGCTCCGCAGCGGTTCCAGGCGATCGCCGCATCGATTCCGGCTGGATCGGCAGTAGCGAGCACAAGACCCTGGTGCTCGCCGCCGATCAGTTTATCGTCCAGCGGCGGTCCACTGGCGGAGCCAGCGTAGTCGCCGGCTACCCCTGGTTCACCGATTGGGGGCGGGACACCATGATCGCTCTGCCCGGCCTCACCCTGGCGACCCGCCGCTACCCCCTCGCCCGGCAACTGCTCCAGACCTTCGCCCGCTATGAGCGGGATGGCCTGATTCCCAACTGCTTCCCCGAGGAGGGGGGCGAGCCGCTCTACAACACGGCAGACGCCAGCCTCTGGTTCTTTGAGGCCGCCTGGCAGTACATGCGGGCGACCCAGGACCACGCCTTCATAGCCACCGAGATCTACCCGGTGCTGAAGCGGATCGCCGAGGCCCACCTGGCCGGCACCCACTTCGGTATCGGCGTGACGGCCGATGGCCTCCTGCGGTGCGGCAATCCCCACGTCCAGGTCACCTGGATGGACGCCAAAGTCGGCGACTGGGTCGTTACCCCTCGCGACGGCAGGCCGGTAGAGATCCAAGCGCTCTGGTACAATGCCCTGCATGTGCTTGCAAGCCTCTCTGAGCGCTTCGGCGAGCCGGCCCAGGCGCAAGGGTGGCTCACCCATGCCCAGAGGCTCCAGAGCGCCTTCCAGCGCTTTTGGAACCCCACAGCAGGCTGCCTCTACGATCTCCTGCCCGACAATGGTGCCCCAGACCCGTCCATTCGGCCCAACCAACTCTTCGCCCTGAGCCTCAGCCACCCGCTCCTGCACGGGGAGCAGGCCCGCTCCGTGGTGAGCGTCGCCTTCCGGCACCTCTGGACTCCCTACGGCCTGCGCAGCCTCAGCCCGAGCGACCCAGCCTTCGTTGGCCGATATGAGGGGAACCGGGTGCAGCGCGACGGCGCCTACCACCAGGGAACCGTCTGGGCCTGGCTGGTGGGGCCGTTCATTCGGGCCTACCTTCACGCCTATGGTCGGGCGCCGGAGCGGCTGCAACATGCCCGTGCCCTGCTGGAGCCCCTGCTCGGCCACCTCTCCGAGTTCGGGTTGGGCTCGGTGGCAGAGATCTTCGACGGCGCCGCTCCGCATACGCCCAGGGGCTGCGTGGCCCAGGCATGGAGCGTGGCCGAACTACTCTGGCTCCTGCGGGAGGAGGTATAACGAAACCGGGCCGGCCTCAGCGCTGAGGTCGGCCCGGAGTGATTCAGTTGGTGTTACGCCTCCCCGCGCTCCCGGCGCCCGGTCAGCCAGCACTTCCGGCAGCGGGCCTCATACTTGTCGCCCGCCCCGATCGAGACATCCTCCGTCTTCGCCTTCAAGGCGAAGGGCTTGGTCGCCGGCTCGCCGCAGACCACGCAGACCCCATAGACCGAGGTAATATTGTCGGCAATCGTCAGGAGCTGGGGCATGATCCCGAAGGGCTTTCCCTCGGAAGTCTGGCTCAACCCCGCAAGAATGATATAGTGCCCACGGTTTGCTAGCTCCTGCACCGTATCCACCAGGGACTCATCGTAGAACTGGGCCTCATCAATCGCGATCACCGACGGATGATGCATTTCCGCGTACCACATGATCTCCAGCGGGTTGTCGGTGTGGACCGCCTCAAACCGGACGCCGTCGTGCGAGACGATGACCTCATCTTCCGTGAAACGGGCGGCCAGGCGGGGCTGGAAGACCGCCGCCGTGCGCTTGGCAAGAATGAAGTTCCGCACCCGGCGGATCAGCTCGGTCGTCTTGCCGGCGTACATGCTGCCCGAGGTGATCACATCTATCCAGCCGTAGTTCAGGTTGCGATGCAACGTGGTTTCCCCCTCTGGCTTCTTCCGCCCAAAGGGTTCGTGAACCACCTCGCCGATTCCTCCGCGCCAGCCCCATTTCCCAATTCTCGCGCCTACCGGTCGGTGCTCTTCCCCGGGATTCTGCCCTCCGCCAACAGTTTGCGGTAGTCGGCGATCCCCAGGGCTATTGCCGTCGCCAGCACCTTCTGGTAGTCCGGCTTCAGCAGTTGGGCGTGCTCCTTGCTGCTGGTCAGAAAGCCCACCTCCACGATCGCTGACGGCACCGGTGAGGTCCGCAGAACGTAGTAATCGGCAGCCAGGGCGTCGCGGGTGGTCGGCGTCAGGCGGCGCAATTGGGCCTGAATCGCCTTGGCCAGCGCCTGCCCCTCCGGCATGCCGCCCTTCTGGTAGAAGGTCTGGGCGCCCCAGCAGTTGCATGAATCCCGGTTGGCGTGGACCGAGACGTAGAGCTGCGCCTTGCTCTCCCGCACGATCTGCACCCGCTGACTCAGTTCCTCCCGGATTGTCCCGCCCAGGTCCTCGTCTTTCGTGCGGGTCATGATCACCGTGGCCCCCTGCTGCTCCAGCAGGTCCTTCAGCATGAGGCTGATCGAGAGGGTCAGATCCTTCTCTCGGGTCCCCTGGACGACGGCCCCTGGGTCAAAACCGCCGTGCCCCGGATCGATTACGATCACCAGCCCCTTCAGGTGCGCCCCGATCTCGGCCAATTCGGCGGTGGCCTCGCGGACCGGCGCCCCCAGAACCCAGGTCGCCCGGATCATGGAGGCCAAAAAAAAGACCGCCAGGCCCACGAGTGCAGCCTGGCGCAACGGTTGCAACCGCACCGGCTTCCCCTCCTTGCAGGGAAAACCTATGCGGATACGATGGGGAGATTCACTAACCGAGCAAAAAGGGGTCCCAACCCAGGCCAAGCATGGCCCGGATCAACAGATCCGCCCCGAAGACCAGGAGCCCCAACACGTAGCCCATACTGACCAGCGCCGGGCGGACAGGCCGGTCATACCCGCGAGACGGCCCACGCAGGCGCGTCCCGATCGTCGCTACGAGTGGCAGGAAGAGGATTGCGGCGAACCATTCATCCCAGGTCAGGATCGTCTCCAGCACAGGGAGGCCGGAGAGCCGAGCATGGGTATACCCACCCACCGCGATCAGCACCAGGGCAGCGGGGGCGATCCAGAGCACAGGGCGATAGTTTCGCACCCAGTTGGCGAACCACTCGGGCATGCATCCTCACTCCTCGTTTGGTAAGACGCACGGTTCGGGCAGGCGGTTCATGTTAAGTGCAGCCATGACAGAGCCCGTGGCATTGCTGCCACGGGCTTGTGTACACAGATTAGCGCTTGGAGAACTGCGGGCGCTTACGGGCCTTCTTGAGGCCGTACTTGCGGCGCTCCTTCATGCGCGGATCACGGGTCAGGTAGCCAGCCTGCTTCAGGCCGGGGCGGAAGGTGGAATCCACCTTCAGCAGGGCCCGGGAGATCGCATGACGGCAAGCGCCGGCCTGGCCGGAAACGCCGCCACCGATCACGTTCAGGTAAACGTCATACTTACCATTAACGCCAGCCACGTTCAGCGGGCTCTCAACGAGCATCTGCAGGGTCTGCAGGCCGAAGTAGTCCTCGAGGGTGCGGCCGTTGACGGTGAAGGTACCAGTGCCGGGAACCAGGCGGGCCCGAGCGACGGCGTTCTTCCGCCGGCCAGTGCCCCAATACTGCGTCAGGGTCGTCATTGGTTACACGCCTCCTTTCTTAGATCTCCAGCTTCTCGGGCTTCTGCGCCGCATGCGGGTGCTCGGGACCAGCGTACACCTTCAGCTTGCGGTACATCTGCCGGCCGAGCCGGTTGTGGGGAAGCATGCCCTTAATGGCCAGCTCCAGGACGCGAATCGGTCGGGTCTCGATCAGGCGACCAAAGGTGATCGACTTCTGGCCACCAGGATAGCCGGTGTGGCGCAGGTAGACCTTGTCGCTGACCTTCTTGCCGGTAACCTGGATCTTCTCCGCATTCACGATAACGACGAAATCGCCGCAGTCGACATGCGGGGTGAAAGTCGGCTTGTTCTTGCCGCGCAGAATGGCGGCAATCTGGGAGGCCAGACGGCCCAGGGTCTTGCCCTCGGCGTCGACCACGTACCACTTCCGCTCGACGTTCTGCGGATTGGCCATGAACGTAGTGCTCACTTGATTCCCTCCTACGGAAGATGGATCGATGAGGCCATCTATTTCCATCGGTCAGCGCCTGGCGTACACGCTTATACTCGGGTATCACGTGAGGTCCAGGTCGCTCCTGGTCTGAACTCGACACACGCGGGTGCGAGGTCAACGCACACTAGTATACATTGGCGACGGAACCACTGTCAAGCCACGCGGCAGTAGGGTTTGTCTGTCATCTACTTTAGCAGGGACAAAAGATCACGTAGCGTGGTGATATCGCCCTTGCTGCCGGTGCGGTCCAGCAGCACCCCGTTCATGCCGACCGCTCTGGCGGCCTCGACATGGGGAAGGTCATCATCCACAAACCAGGCGTTGGCGGGATCGACTCCTGCAACTCCCATGGCAATCCGGTAGATGCGGGGGTCTGGCTTGCGGCAGCCGACCTCAGAGGCGGCGGTCACGTTGTCCAGGAAGTAGAGCAGCCCCATCTGGCTGAGGCCCAGCGTCACCGACGGCGGCCCGTTGGTGATTAGCCCAATGTGGTAGCCCGCATCGTGTAGGTGCCCAAAGACAGAGGCGACCTCGGGGTAGACCGGGCTGTGAGTGGGCCAGAACGCCTCCCGGTGCATGACCGGGGCGTAGGACTCTGACAGTCCCAGGTCGCGCAGGAAGATCCGCCAGTAGGCGACCCAGTAGTCCCGCTCGTCCTTCTCGGAGTGCAGTTCGTTGAGCCCCCTCATCGCTGCATCTGCCACGGCAAGGGCGGCCCGGAGGGCAGGCTCCTCCACCTGGGCGCCCTCGGGAAGCGCCTTGCGAGCCCGCTCGTGCCGCTCAGCCACCTCGAAGAGGACGCCGCGGCCATCTACAAAGACCCATTTGTTCATTCTTGATCTTCCTCCCCCTCGAATGCCCAAGGCGGACGCTTTGGGCCATCTCCATAGATGACTTTTTCTAAGCACAGGCCGTGGGGCGGCAGGGTCTTCCCTGCCAGCCTGCGGTCGCCGGTGGAGAGTGCTCGGGCAACATCGGCCAGTGTGCGCCGTCCGGTGCCAACCTCTAGCAGGGTTCCAGCTAGGATCCGCACCATGTTGTAGAGAAAGCCGTCCGCCGCCACGTCCATGTAGAGATAGGGCGGACTTGGAGTGAGCGAGAGGTGCGTAATGGTCCGGGTCGATGTCTTGGCAGCCCCTCCGGTGGATCGGAAGGCGGCGAAGTCGTGCTCTCCTCGCAGCAGCGCCGCCGCCTGCTCCATGCGCTCCAGGTCAAGAACCTGGCTGGTGTGGTACGCATAGAGCCGGTTCATGGGCGAAGGGAAAGGTGAGAGCTCAAAGGTGTAGCGGTATCGCTTCTCCAGCGCCCAGTAGCGGGCGTGAAAGCCGTCGGGCGCTGCCTCCGCCCCGATCACGACGATATCGGCCGGGAGGCGGCTGTTCAGGGCGTGAGGCCAGCGATCCAGCGGTATGCTGCTGTCGGTTCGAATGTGGACGACCTGGCCCCGGGCATGGACCCCGGCGTCGGTGCGACCTGCAGCGGCACCGATCCGCGCCTCCGGAGCCCCGGTAATGGTGCGCAGGGCGCTCTCTAGCCGCTCCTGCACCGTCACACCGTTGGGCTGGCGCTGGAACCCGGCATAGTGCGTGCCGTCGTACTGCAGGGTCAGCTTGATCGTTCGCACAGGTACCCCTCCAAGGGTGGGTGCGGGCTAGCCGAGGCCGGTCAGGCGCAGGCCCAGGATCAGTCCCACGAAGCCGAGTAGGACGAGTATGGCCACGAGGTCCAGCCGGGTAAAGGCTAGCTCTCTCATGCGGGTCCGGCCTTCCCCTCCCCGATAGCCTCGGGCCTCCATGGCGGTGGCCAGGTCATCGGCCCGGCGGAAGGCCGCCACGAAGAGCGGGACCAGAACCGGGATCAGCCCCTTTACCCGGGCCGCAATCCCGCCGGACTGGAGTTCGGCGCCACGTGCCATCTGGGCACGCATGATCCGGTCGGCCTCCTCCGTCAGGGTGGGAATAAACCGCAGGGCGATGGTCATCATCAGCGCGAGTTCGTGGGCGGGTACGCCGATCGGCTTGAGGGGCCGGAGGAGCCGCTCCAGGCCATCGGTCAGCCGAATCGGCGAGGTGGTCAGGGTGAGGAGCGAGGCGATTGTGACCAGTAGGACCAACCGGGCGCTGGTCAGGATCGAGAGGATTAAACCCTCGCGGGTGGCTGTTAGCTTCCAGATTCGGAAGACCGCCTCGCCGGGGGTGAGGAAGATGTTGAAGAGGGCCGTGATCAGAAGGAAGATCAGGATCGGGCGCAACCCGCGCAGGATCATGAGAAAGGGCACCTGCGAGAGCCAGAGCGCAAGGAAGGTGAAGAGCACCACGGCCAGGTAACCGGGCCACGCCTTGGGCAGGAAGATCGCCACGCTCAGGAG
>Ga0196970_1000700_pt1 | contig 33551 bp, 49 predicted proteins | sample S1v_513CmetaG_FD_148672 | JGI IMG/M metagenome (GOLD analysis project Ga0196970, IMG submission 148672) | Soil microbial communities from Anza Borrego desert, Southern California, United States - S1+v_5-13C | ecosystem: Environmental > Terrestrial > Soil > Desert | place: USA: California... | reverse complement strand
CGACCAGGAGATCCCCGCGCACGTCCTCACCCCTGGTCACAAGCTGCCCCTCGTAGTGAGGCGTCAGCAGCGAGAGGTAATATTCGGCCGCCAGGTTGCCAGGGATCGGAGCCTCCGCCGCGGTGCCGACGCCGTGCTGCTCGATCGCGGCGATCAGGCCGCCCGGCAGATCGGGCAAGCCCGCCTCCTGCACGGTCGCGCGTGTGTAGACGCGACCGTCCGCGTTCTCCGGCTCGTCCCCGCCCGAGTTGACCTCGGCAGTCCGAAAAATGAAGCGGACGCCGCTCGGCACCAGGTCGGCGCGCTTCTCGCAACGCCAGCTCACGATCGCGTTTCCCGCCGTGAGGCTGTAGCCGACGGCCGTCAGATCGTCGCGGCGCGCAAAGCGCAGCACCTGGGCGCCGGTCCCGTACTCAATCCACATGGCCGCGTCGGGAGTCAGTGCTCCGAGCCGGCGGAGGATCTCCGCGCACGTGAGGCTTTGCACCTCTTCGCGGGCAAATGGCACGCCGCCGACGAGTCCTCCGTCGAGCAGCTCGACGCCCTTGGTGAGCGCGTAAGCGACGACCGCCTGCATCTGCGCCGTCGTCGTGAGGTACGAGCCGCCGAGATCGGTCTGCCCCAGCACCGCGAGCGGCATCATCGTCTCGACGAACCCGGCAAAGGTCCCGTTGGCGAGACAGTGCGGCTGTTGATAGACGAGGCGCTCCAGATCGTGCCAGGCATTCGCGGCGACGTAGCCGTGTGCCTCCTTTGCCGCCCCGCCGAGGGCCTGCTCCCGGATGATCTTGCCGATGAACACGGGCACGCCGTCGCGCTTAAGTGTGATCGCCTGCCCATAGCTGAACGTCGGCGCCGCGAGCGCGTCCTCCTTGGCGACCGTAAGCTCCAGGGTATCGGCCGCGAACGATCGGCGCGTCAGGATCGCGGGCGAGATCCCCCAGCCGGCGAGCGTCCGAGTGCCTCCCGGCGCTGTGATCGTCCAGGTCGCACTCATGGCCGGGAGTTCTTCGCGGCTGTCTGCTGCTTCTGCAGCTCGCGATTCGTGTTTTTGATGATCTGCGTCGTCCCGTTAAAGCCTTCGATGATGAGGCGACCCTGCTCAGCGAGCGCCTCGCCTTGCTGCTTCGCCGCCTGCTGAACGCCGCGCGTGTCGCCTTCGCCCGGCGTGACCCCGCGAGCCGCTGGCTGATTACCCAGCGCGCGGAGCCCGGCGACAGCGCGATCTTGCGCAGCGAAGTCTCCAGCCTCCATTGCGGCCTGAGCCTGCTCCCTGAGTTGCCGCGCCTGAGCGGCGCTCGCAGCGGATAAGCCGACCTCCCGAGCCGCACGCTGCGTCCCGAGGATCTCCTGCTCGATCGGCACGCTCGTCCGCGTCGCGGCGACCTGGTCGATCTGCTGCTGCGCGCTGCTGATCACCTGGTTCGCCTCGATCGTGACTGTCCGCACATTGTCCAGCGCGGCCTCCTCGGCCGCGATGGCGACGGTCCGCTGCTGGCTGGCCTCGTTCGCCCGGCTTTCCAGGCCAGCGCGCTCGTTTTCGAGCTCCGCCGCGCGCGCGGCCTGCTCCTTGGTCCGCAGGCTGTCGCCGAGCTTCTGCCGCTCGGCGAGGTTGGCGCCGAGATCCCGCATCGCCGCTTGAAACGCGGAGTCGGCGACGCCGCGTTCACGTGTCCGCTCGGCAGCGATGCCTTGCGCCTCGCGGATCCGCGCGGCGGCGACGCTCTGCGCTTGGCGTGCAGCGTCCTCGCGCACGCCAGCGTTGAGCAGCTGGTTTTCCAGAGTTAGTTGAGCCGCATCGTCACCCAGCAGCTCGCGCCGCCGGTTAAACCCGGCCGAGATCTGCGCGCGCTCCTCGTCCGTTTTCGCGACGGCGAGCGCCTGCTGTTCCTGGAGATCGAGCTGCGCCTTTTGTCGACGGACCTCCAGCTCGTTTGCTTTTGCGATCCGTTGCTCCGCTTTGTCGATGTCGCTCACAAGCCCGGAGTATGACTCCCGCAGCGCCACGACCTTGGCGATCTGGGCATCAAGGCTGCGTTTGGCCTCATCCTCGACCTCGCCGAGCTTGAGCTTGAGCGTGTCGAGCGAGCTCGTCGCGCTCTCGATCGCCTCGCGCTTCTTTTTAAACCCCGACACGAACGGCACCACGATCTGCGCGGCAGCAGCCCCGAGCGCTACCACCGCGCCGATGAGGCTCGTTTTCATCAAGGTCGAGATGACCTTGATCGCGGGCGCGAGCTGCGTCAGCGCCAGCAGGTTGCCCGAGAGCGCCTGTCCCAAGATCCGACCGGCCGCTGCGCCCTTCTCGAAGTTCTCGCCGAGCTCATTGACGCCCCGCGCCGCTTGCTGCGCGTCCTTCGCCGAACGGGTCGCGGCTTTGTTGACGCCGTCGAGCGCGCGCTCCGCCTGTTGCGCGCCGGCCGTGTCGGCCTGCGTGCGGATATGGACGTCGAGGCGAGGAGTCTGCCCGTTCATCGTGCGGCTCGGTAGTGCCGCACGTGCTCGGCGAGCGTCGTGCCGTCACTTGTGACTGTCCCGCCCGCGATGTCCTCTCGCACAGTCGCGCCCAGGTCAGAGGCAAAGATCAAAGCCTCTGGGCGAATCATTGCCGGGTGCGCTCCAGCCGCGAGCGCCGCGACGTCCGCTTCGGTGAGTTGGATATTCCACGCGGCGGGCAGGTCGATGTAGCCCGGCCAGTTTCGGGTATCGTCGAAGATGCGACCGCCGACGCTCAACGTGCCGCCCCATGCGCCGAGAGTCGTGTCGGCACTCGTCGAGGTGTAGGCCCCCTCCACCCCATTGATGAACATCCTGATCCCGCTCGCATTGCCTCCGTCGTAGATCACCGCGACATGGTAGAGTGTGTTGGTTGAAAGAGTCGCTTGGGTCGCTCGGATCGAGAGGGTGTTAGGGTCGGACGCGAAGACAGTTCCGAACTCCAGCCGACGGGAGGCACCTAGGCGCAGGAGAGCGCCGACGTTGGTGTTGCCTGTGATATGCACACACATCACGTACCAGTTGGCGCTCGTCGAGGAACTGGTCGTCCGCACCCACGCGGAAAACGAGAACGCCGTGCGGGTCGGCGTCGTCGCGAAGTCGATACGGTCGCTCGTGCCGTTGAAGTTGCGGGCTGCCTGCAGCGGCAGCGCGAGAGCGAGGAGGAGCGCGAGGAACTTCATGGCTCAGAGGGAGCGGAGCTCGACGGCCAGCAGCTGGACCTCGCCCGTCGTATCGGCGCCGTCGGCCGCTTGCCGGGTGATTCGCAGCCGGAAGAAATCGCCAGCCGCGACGCTGTCCATCTCGGCCGATGAATCGAGGCTGATTGCGGAGGTGATCGGGATGCCGCTCGTCGCGCTCGCGGCCGTCGTCACGTCGACGGCAGTCGCGAAGCTGTCGGAGTCGAGGTCGGTCAGACCGCGCTCGATCGACGCACGCCAGACACAGTCGCCGGTCGTCGAGCTTGTCGTGATCCAGGCGATCCGCACCTGCACGCCAGAGCCGAGGCTCGCGCCTTCTGGAATCCAGCCGACAAAGTTCGCCGACTGCGCCGTCGAGGCGTTGAAAACCAGGACGGCAATCGAGTTGCGGGTCGCGAAGGTCGCGTAGTTCGAGGCCGGCGGTTGGTTGCCGAGCGGCGTCCATTGGACGAGGGTCTTGGTGCCGGACGCGGCGGCGACGCCCCACTCGGGCGCCGTCGCGCCGCTGTTCACCTTCAGCACCTGTCCAGCGGTTCCGATGTCGAGCTCGATCCAGTCGGTCCCGTCGAAATAGCTCATGTCGCCCGCTTCAGGAGTCGCCGGCAGCGAACCCGCGCCCGTCGAATCAGAGCCCCAGGCGACAGCGCCGCCGGAGACCTTGAGCACTTGCCCGTCGGTGCCGATGCCGAGCCGACCAGGAGCGCCGCTCGTGCCGCCGACGATCAGATCGCCGGCCGTCGTCATTGGATTCGAGAAGGCTGCCGCCCAGGCCGGCGCACCGCTCACGACCGAAAGCACCTGCCCATTGCTCCCAACTCCGAGCCGCCCTAGTGCACCGCTCGCGCCGCCGACGATCAGGTCGCCGAGCGTCGTCATCGGGTTCTCGAATGCTTCAGCCGTTGAGCTGAGCGTCGTCCCGACGATCTGGAGCCCGTCGCCGATCGTGAGCCAGCCGACGACGTTGCCCGACTCGTCCCAGAAAACGATCCGATCGCCGCCAGGATCCGCGAGCCCCACGCCCAAGCCGCCGGCCGCGAGCGACAACGGCTGATCGAAGTCGAACAGCCCGCCGACTTCGACCTGCAGCGTCGCGCCGGACTCGATCTGCACGACGGCGCCGCTCTTCGCTTCGAGGTTTCCGGTGAGCCGCGCGTTTTTGATCGCCGTCGTCTGCGCAGCAAGCGTGCTGCAAAGGCAGAGCAGGAGCAGTGCAAGGCGTGTGTTCATGCGCTAGGCGATGGCGATATAGGAGAGTTCGTAGAGGGCGCTCGGCGCCGGGAAACTGAGCTTGGCTGTGAAGCCCGAGGCAGTGACGGAGCCCGCCTCGATCTGGCACGAGATGATGTCGGCGCCGTCGGGCGCGAGGATCGAGGCGACGACGGTCGGCGTCCCGCTCATCGGCGTCCCGAACTCGACCGCGACCTCCGTCGCATCCTCGGCGATTGCTACTGTGTCGCGGCGGATCACGTCCTCATCCGGCTCCTCTCCGGGTGTGACGTCCGTCGACCAGGCACCGCCGAGCAGCCGATAACGCACGCGCACACTTGAGCCGCGTAGTTCTTCGACGGTGACGGAGTCCAGGACGGCGTCCTCCAGGACGACTGCTTGCACGTCGGCGCCTTCGCCGCACGTGACGACCAGGTCGCCCCGGTTGGGGAGATCGTTGAAGTGCACGAGCGCGAACGCTTGCGCGCGGCGCAGCGAGCCGAACGTGCGCTGCACCGCGAACGTGAGCTCCGTCCGGCGCTGGCCGCGCGCGAAGAACGTCTCCGCGGCCGCGCGGAAGAATCCCGCAGCGTCGGTGACTTGCTGCCCGTTGCAGACCATGCCGACCGGCTCTCCGAGGAGGCCGCCTGCAGCGAACCAAGAGGTGGCGTATTGGATGCGCACACTTGGTCAGGCTCAGGCCGGAGCAGCGGTGCCGACGTAGAACGCATCATCGGCATCCGGCCCGCGACTGCCGACGAATCGGATCTCGCCTGCGCGCGGATCCGTGGCGCTGAAGGTCTGCGGCAGCGCCTGGGCCGACGCTCCGCGCATGATGCAATGCACGTCTGTCCCGGTGATCGTGAGGTCGGCGCGAGCTCGGCTCACGCCACGCGCGGCCGTGCCGCCCTGGAGCCCGAGCACGTCGAGCATCTGCTGTTCGCTGAAGCCGTGCGGTGCGCCCTGCGCCGTGACACTGATGCCCTGGATCTTTCGGCCCAGCGTGCCGCGAGCGTCGCTCTCGATTGCTGCGAGCTGCAGCTGAGGACTTATGACGAACGCGCCGCGCGTTTTCCAGCTGTTCCAGGGCGACGCGCCCCACGCGAAGCTGTACTCCTGCGTTGGGATGTCGTCGGGATCCGGCGCCGTGATCGAGAGCGCCTCCTTGGTGATCGTGAAAAGTGAGTTGGCCGTGCTCCAGGCCGCGTTGTTTTTGCGGAAGCACTCGAACACGACCTGGCCGAGGAGCGTCTGCTGAGCGGAAAAGTTGATCGCTGGCATGCCGACGACCGCGGCGTTGTGGAACACGATCTTGCGGTTGCGCGTCGTGTGAATGATGAGCGGCTCCTGCTCAATGATCGTGTGATCACCGTCGCCGTCGTCGGTGAGGTCAATCAGGTTGGTCCCGGCGAGCGCGTGCGCTTCAGTCGCGTGCAGCGAGATCACATTCGGCGCGGCGTCACTCGGCACGCCCGCATAGTAGAGCGTCGCCTCGGCGAGGCCGGTCGGCATTGTGCCGAAGCTCGCGACGTTGATCGGGCAGCCCTTGCGCGGACCCTCGCTGCCGACGAGCTCGATCGTGTCCGCTTCGGTGTCGATCGTGTCGACGTCGTAGACCGGCGTCACCAACTGGCCGATCGAGGGATTTTGCCAGCGATAGAGCACGCCCAGGACGGGATCGGTCCAGACGCCGACCGGCGTCAGCGTGAGCGCGATCGAGTTGTCGAGGTGCCGCTGGTCGATGGGACCGAGGATGTCGGTCTCGATCGGAAACGCGGACGCCTCCGGGTTGAGCACGGCACCGCCGCGGGAATGGAAGAGTTGGCCGCGGTGCGTCACGATGGCCGGGCCTTCGAGGAGTTTGGCGAGATTCATGTCGGGCGATGGGTTGGCGAGTTAGCTGAAAATGGCCTCGGCGACGTTGCTCTGCTGCAGGCCGGCGAGCTCGGCTGCCGCCCGGAGCTTGCACGCGCTCGCGACGGTGAACGGTCCCGAGTAGAGGACGGCGGCCGGGTTGGCGCTGGAGGGATAGCTGCCGTCCGTCGTCGTGTAGATCGCGGCGGTCGGCGTGCCGCAGGTGATCGTCACCTCTAGCGGAGCCTCGCCCTCCTCTGGGTCGATGAGCGGCAGGCCGACTCGATTGCTCGGCTCGTCCATGTCGCGCGCCGTGAAATTGGCGATGTAACTGATCATGCCCTCCGCGACCGGGACCGGCTCCATTCCGCCAAAGCTGAGCGTGCGCCCTTCGCGCTCGAAGCGATGCAGCAGCTGCCGCACGCGGCGCATCGCGGCCTCGGCCGAGATCCCGCTGCCGTGCGTGCCGCGGTTGAGGATCGGATGCTCGATCGCCTGCACGCCATAGCGCAGCGTGTACTCCGGACCAGGTGCGTCCGCCTCGCTCGGCGTGAGCTCTGGCATGAGCACGATCAGCACCAGCCCGCGCTTGCCGCCGGCTCGCTTGTTGCCGATCGAGACGGCGCTTTGCACGTCGCTCTCGGCGACCCCGCGGCGCTGCTCCAGGATCGCCACGAGCGCGAGTTCGCTGTCGGCCTGGAGCCGGCCGACGATGTCGTCTTGATCTTGCTCGATCGGGTCAGGCATTGGGTGCGCCTCCGTTCTTCCGCTGCCAGGCGAGGTCGATCGCCTTGTTCACGTCGGAGAAAATCGCCGCGCCGATGTCGAGCGGCTGCGGCAGGATGTCGGGATCCGCAGGCACGCGCACCTCGCGCTTGAGCCAGAACAGGATCTCGCCGCCCGTGTAGCTCGTGACCATCGTGGCCGACTCGTAGTCCTCGCGGCTCGTGCGGCCGAGACGCTTCGTCGTCACGTGCTTGACCGACTGCGTCACCTTGCGCGCGAGCGCATACGGCTCGCCGAACTGGTGATCGCCGCGGCGGAGGACGATCAGATCGGGAAACTCGCTTGCGCGTTTGCCGTGCGCCTCGGCCCGTGCCGGGATCGTGAGGAACTTTGTCGGCTTGCCGCTGAACGACGAGATGCCGCGGCCGGCGCGGACCGTGCCGCCGTAGTAGTGCAGGCGGATCCCGATCTGCGCGACCGAGATCACGACGCCATCGCCCACCGGTTGAAACGATGTCGCACGCGCGGCGCCGAGGTAGTAGTTCGTCCGCCGTGCGCCGAAGCGATTCGGTGAGCGCGTGTTCTTCGCGCGGAAGTGAGCGACGAAAGCATTGCGCGCCGAGCGGCCGACGATCGGCCTCAGCTGCTGCGGGCGCAGCACGTTGCCGAGCGCCTTGAGCGCCGGTCCGGCCGTGTTGCTCACGTTGATCGCGTAGCCGATCACGACGCACCTCCGTCGATTCGTAGCACACCGTCTGCATCGAAGCTGGCGACCCCTTGCAAAGCCTCTTCCAGCGCCTCGCGCAGCGCCTGGTCGCGCACCTCCGGGCTCGCCTGCAGGTCGGAGTTGAAGTCGCGATCCTGCGGCAGGAGCTCGGTGTCCCGGTCGATCAGCCCGGCCTCGATCGCCGTTTCGCGATCGACGTCGGAGACATCCATACCCGAGTTGAAGTCAAAGGGCGGATACGGCAGGCCGAACCGTGAGATGCGCCGCCAGATCGGATCGTTTTTGAGCGCGATCATCCGGCCGCCGTAGGCCGTACCGCCGGCCTCGACCCAGCGCGCCGCCCAGTCGCGCGGCTCCTTGGCCTCGCGCACGCGCACGAGCTCCTGCGCTGGCCAGAGATCCAAGATCTCGGGATCCTGCCCCTGGATCCAGGAGCCGTAGCCCTGCGCGAGTTCGAGATTCGTGTCGAGGATCAGGTTGAGCCGATCGTCGCTCGACAGATCCGTCAGCGTGTCCTCTTCACCCTCGGCCGGCCGATAGTCGAGCGCCTGCAGGAGTTCCTTGAGCGCAGCGCGCTGCGTCGCCCGATCACTCTTGCCCGCCAGCAGCTCGTCGATCGCGTCGCTCGCCCGCTGGAGAAACTCCGCGCTGGTCACGCCCGCCGAGAACATCGCACGCTCGCGCAGCTCGGCTGGGATCGTGTCGAGCAGCATCGTGCGCAGCTCGGTCGGCAAGATCTGGCGGATCTCGCGCGACTCGATCGCTTCCGCAAAAGGCAATGGCTCGGCGAGGATCATGCGACCAATCTGAAACGTTTGAATGCGGCAAAGCGTTCACGTAGACCGTGCCAATGAGCTTCAACGACTACCTGCAGCAGCTCTATACGCGCTGGTGGTTCTCCGGCCTGGTGCTTCCCATCGCACTTTCCGCGACGGTTGGAGTAGTGCTGTCCATCTACACCAGCTGGGTAGTATCGCGCGCGATACTCTTCCAACAAGAGATCCAACGGGCGAAGGAGGAGATTCTGAACTACCTGGACAAGTTCGGGAACGCGTTGAACCAAGAGTCCCGGACCGAGGTGGAAAGGCTGTGTGTATGGAGCTTGATTAGTCCCGGCTCGGCGCTCGTTGGTCTGCAGCAATACGCAGCAGCTAGGCGCCTCCAGGCGATCTCGCTCCGCCTGGAGAAAGAAACGCTCCTCAGCTGGGAGCGGATGCAAGCTGAACCTGAAGAGACTTCTCGCGCGGCGATTGCGGTAGCCGAGCTGGACCGCTTCGACCCGATTCATATGAGGCTCTATCATCGGGCGGGCCGAATCCGACCATCCTGGCTTCGCATCGCGGGCCTGACTTGGTTTGTCGCTGCTCTTTGGCGTGTCCGGCGGATCCGAGTCCAGTTTCGCCGCCTCAGTCGATACCTTAAGGGGGAACACGATCATTGGTGAGTTGAGCCGATCACAATCCGCTCAGCTTTTGCCGCGTCGCGATGCGCGTGTTTTTGTTGGCGACCGAGATCGCCGGTCCTGGCGTGCTCTCCGCAGTCGCGGTATCCGGCCGCTCGACGCCGAACCGGCCGCTCGCTACGTCGCGCAGGAGCGACATCGCATCCTCGTACTCACGGCGCCGCGCATCGGTGAGCAGCGAGCCGACCGGCAGCCGACCGAGCAACTGATGCCGAGCGAGGACGAGGGTCGCACTGACGAGCGTATCCGGTACGGTGTCCCCGTCGCCGAGACGGTTTTGCCGGTTCGCGCGGATGTAGCCGCGCACCTGGTGCACGGCGTTCGAGAGGGTGCCGGGCACCGGGTTCGTTTGCGATGCGGAGAGGAAATCCTTGAGCGTGCCGAGCTCGGCCTCGCTGAGGATGTCCTCGATCTGTGCTTCGGTGAGAGTGCTCCAGGCCATGAGTTCTAGGGAGCCCCGGCCGGCGTGCGGCCGGAGCTCGAAGAAATCACGCGACTCGCGCGCTCAGCTGACGGTGAACTTGCGGATCCCGAGCGTGCTCGTGATCGCAATGTTCGAGTTGTGCTCGACCGTGACCGCCACCAGGTGCGGCCCCAGCTCCTGCACAAACACGCGCACGTTGCCGCCGCCCTCGACGGGCGAGACAAAGCGCTTGATATTGCTCGCGTCCTCCAGGTCGCCGCCGCCGAGCGCCATGAACATCAACACGAGGTTGTTGAGGATCTCGGCCTTGGTGGCCGCGCCGGTCTGGTAGCGCTCTTTCGAGATGCGGACCTCGTCGACGCCGAGCAACTGCGCCAGTTGTTGCGGCGTCAGCATCGCGGAAGCGAAGCCGCCGGCCGTCTCCTGCGCGCGGTGCGAGATCGAGCGCCGGCTCCAGGCCGTGTCGCCGTAGCCGATCCGGTTCGGGCGGATGCCCGACGCGGTCGCGGCTGCGACGAGTTCGGAGATCACGTCCTGGTCGGGATCCTTGCCGGCGGTCGTGTCCCAGGTCTTGGCCGTGTTCGTCGCAGCGGCCGAGAGGAGCGCGATGGCGCGGCGCAGATCGTTGCGCCAGAGGCGACGCAGCAAGCGGGCGACGGTGCGCTGTTCCCAGCCCGGCGTCTGCTGCTTGCGGTCGATGATCACGGTCAAGCCCTTGTTGTAGGTGCGGGCCTCGACCTCGCTGCCCGAGTACGGCACGACCTTGAAGGGCGCACCGATCGCGCGGATGTCGTCCGCGTCGGAGAGAAACTCCTCGGCGCTCGACGTCGTCTTGTACGTGAACCGCTCCGGCGTCGGGGTCATCGGAGCGAAAAACTCCAGGGTGGCCTCGATGTCGTTCGGATCCTTGAAGCCGACGGCGTAGGTCGTCAGCGGCTCATCGAAGAAAGTCTCGGTAAACCGGGACGCGTTGGCCGCAGCGATGACGCCGGGCTGGAAAACCCCGCCGCTGTCGACGAGGAGCGGGGTGTCCCCGCCGAGGGCCTGCAGCGCCAGGAGGTTGGCGTTGGCGGCCGAGAGAATATTGCGACGACTCATGAGAGAGAGAATTGAGTTGGTGTGCTGGGTTGCTGTCTGAGCTGGGCTGTAGTCCTGGGCGGATTACGAGACGACGGTCTTGATCGGGGCGCAGTGTTGCACCTCGATCACATCGCCATCGGCGCCGGCTGCAGTGAGCGCGTAGCCGACTTGGTAGTACGTGCCCGCACCGCCTGGCAGGTCCTGCACCTTGCCGTTGGCCGCGGTGAACACAGCCTCGCCAGCGGTGATCGCCTCACTCGCGACCATGAGCTGGGTCATGCCGTCGACGCCGAGCAGGCGGACGTTGATGAAATCCTCCGCGGCCTCGGCTTCATCATCGACCGGGCCGAGCGGGATGTCGTTTGCACCGCAGGCGGCGACGTGATCGCCATCGCTGCCGAACTTCACCAGGAGATTGCGCGTCGCGATGGCCGCGTCGGCTTTCTTGCTGATGCTGCCGCAGTGTGTGCCCTCGCCGATATTGGCGAGCCGGAGGATCCGCGGAGTGCGGATGAAGCCGCGAGCATGCAGGGCGACGAGGCCCAGCATGGCGGCGAGAGAGAGAACGATAAACAGAATGTTCATTGATCGGAGGAGTGGAGTTGCTGACGAAAAGGGATCTGCTGCGTCTGAGGGTGAGCGTCCGGAGCGCGGTCGCGTTATTTCTTCGCCGCCTTGGCGAGCTCGGCGTCGTGCGCGATCTGTGCTCGCGCGCACTCTTCGGCTTGCTTCTGCGGGAGACCGGCCGCGCGCTTTTCAGCGATCAGCTCGGCGAGGCGGTCCGTCGCTGCGGGAGCGGCGGACTCGGTGGGTTCGTTTCTTTTTGCCATGTTCGGAGGAGGGAAAAGTTGCGCCGCCCCGCTCAGCTCTTGGCCGTGTCGGGTTTCTTCATCGCTGCGACGAGCGCCTTGCCCTCGTCGGTTTTCTCGACCGCTTGAAACGCGGTCGTGTAGTCCTCGCCGTGCTTCTCCATCCGCGCATTCACGAGCGAGAGGAGCTTGCCCTGGCGGTCCTGCTGCTCGCGTCCGCCCTGGGTGAGCGAATCGGTGCGGCTCGTCGTCTTGAGCTGCGGCGGGAGTTTGGCGAGAGCGGCGGCCTCGGCGGTGAAGTCGCTCGCGTTGGCGAGGGCGAGGATCTTCGCCTCCCGATCGGCTGCTTTCACTCGGCCATCTGCAACGGCAGCGCCGACCAGGAGCGCAGCACGCTCGCGGCGCTCGGCCTTGGCGGACTCTTCGGCCGCGTTCTTCGCGTTGGCGAGCGTGAGCTTTTCGCCTTCGAGTGTCGCGGCCTTGGCGTTCGCGGCCGCGAGATCGGCGGTGAGCGCCGTCACCTTTTGCTCGAGCTCAGCCTTGGCGGCGTTGGCCGTTGCGAGCTCCGCTTCGGCTTCGGCCTTGGGTTGCATGCCCTGGATCTTCGCGAGGGCCTGTTCAACAAAGGAGGCAGCCGCATCGTCGGCCGTCTCGGGAGGCATGGACACGCCGAGGGCGGCCAGGATCTTGATGAGGAGTGATTTCATGGCGTCGGAAAAGTCGGCGTTGACGAGGCTCAGGCCCGGCATGTTTCCGCGGCGCACAAGCCCGATGCTGTGCAGGCGGAATGGCTCATAAACCGGCAGCCCGTTGGCGCGGTCCTGGGTTTCGCGGAGATCCCAATACGGGGAGAACTGCGCCCAGCCTCCTTCGACGTCGGACGCGCCCTGCTCTGTCAGCACCGGCCGGATACGCAGGCCCTGCTCGGTGACTTGCATGTCGCCGATCGCGCCGCGTGCGGCCTTGTCGGGGAAGAACTGCGCGAAGGCAGGTGCATCCGGATGGCCCTTGAAAACCGGCAGGCCGACAAACGCGCGCTTGATGCGGCCGATCCAGCCGCGCCCGCGGAAGTCGCGCTCGATCGCCTCGGCGGCCGGGCGGGTGAACCGTTGGATGATCCCGCGACGCAGCTCCTCTGGCTGCTTCGAGTTCGCCGCCCCGCGGCCGTCCTTCGCGTCGTGGTGCGTGTCGCCGTAGGGGATGAGCGCCCAGCCGTCGGCGCCGATTTCGAGCGGCTCGGCGTTTACGGCTGCGAGCGGCGCGTCGTGCGAGCTGCCATCATTCGCGAGGCGGAGGATGCGGGGAATCTTCATGTCGTGAGCTTGCGTTGCTTCGCGGCCTCGGCCGCGCCGGAGGCGATGCCGCTGCCCATGATTGCGGAGAATGCGTCGACCAGTGCCGGATCCGCTGCCACCAGGCGCAGGATCTTGGGCAAGTCGGCCTTGAGCTTGATCAGCGCGGCCTCGCGCGCCGTGTCGTCCTCGATCCCGTCGATCTCCTCCAGGCGCGAGATGAGCGGCGAGAGCGCGGTCCGCTGTGCCTGGCTGAGCTTTTCGAGTGCAGCAGCGCGGAACACCGCCTCGCGGTTCGCGTTGGCCGCCGCGAGCTGCGGCGTCGGCTTGAATCCCGAGAGCGGCCGGAAGATCGCGGCGATCGTCGCCGCCGGGATGAGCGGAAATGCGGCGCTCGCGACCGATTGCGCCGTCGTCAGCGGGAGCTCGCCGGCTGCGACCTTCGCGGCCAGGTCGGCCAGCGATGCAATCTGCGCCCCATTGAGCGCCGTACTCTGCACCTCGCCGCCGGCCGCTGCCTGAGTCGGGTCGCTTGCATTGGCTTTGCCTGGCACCGGCAAGGGCTGCGCAACGGCCGGCGCGGTGAGCGTCGGTTCGTCGTCGGCCGGCGCCGGCACGCCGAGCTGCCCGCGAGCGTACTCGATGCCGACAGCGACGCCGCTGTCGCGGAGGAAAGTCAGGTTTGCGCGCACGTCGTTATTGTCCGAGCGCTCGGGCACGACGATCTGCGCGAAGGCGAGCGGCTCCTCGTCGAAGAGCTGCCGGATCACGATCCGCGAAACCCGCTTGAGCGTCTCGCTGATGAGTTCGGCGTCGTCCTGTTCCAGGAGGTCGCTCTCGTCGCCCTGCAGGCTCGCGCCCTGGCCCGAGCCCGTGCCGGCCGAGAGCGTTGAGAGATCCGCGCCGCGGCAGATCGTCGCGAGAGCGCGATCCATGCGATCGACGAGCGGCTGGAACTGCGCCGAGCCCTGCACTTTCGCGTCGATGAACTCGATCGAGCTGCCGTCGTTGATCACGGCGGCGAAGTCCTCGCCGATCTGTTGCAGTGCCGTCTCCATCGCCTGCCATTCCGGCGAATCCTTTGTCGCGTTGGTTTTGCCGACGCGGATCGGCGTGCCGAAGAGCTCGTTGAAGGCGACCCAATGCTTGAGCGAGAGCTGCTTGAACATGTAGCCCACGCTCAGCGCCTCCATAATCCCGTCTCCGACGGTCACGAGCCATTCGCCCTCCGCCATCTCCTGGCCCTCCGTCTGCCCGAGGTAGTTCTGGAGGAACCGGAGCTTACCCGTCGTGGCCTCGAAGAACTGCAGCGGCACGTGCACGAACGTCGCGGTCAAGCGGTCGCGGCCGGCGACGACGCGTGGCTCCCAGATGATCTCGTGCACCGCGTAGCGGAAGCCGATCGCGCTCATCATCTGCCGCACGAGGAGCTTTGCTCCGCCGGAGACATCGCGGTCGAGCGCATCGCTCACGCTCACGTTGTCGTAAAAGTATTTGAGCGCGTCCTGGTGCTGGGCAGCCCGCTCGCGCAGCTCCTCCGGCAGACCGTCGTTGATGCTCACGACCAGGTCGCGACGGCTCACCGCTTTCTCGCGCTTCGGAAGTGCGACCGAGATCACGTCGTCGCGGCGCTTGATTGCCTGGGCCGTCAACGCGAAGTCGCGCAGATGCCCGACGGCAAAGGAGTCGAGCTGGTTGGCGAGGGCCTGCGGAGTGAGCGAGCGGATCGGGTTGAACCGCGTTTGCTTCACCATGCGGACCAGAGCAGCGGGAATGCGCGATTGAGCGGGCATCAGCAAAGCGGGGTTTTCGTGCTGCGGTTGATCCGCCGGCCTGCGCCGCGGATCTTCACCGACGAATGAGCGAACGCCGGCCGACCGTCGCCGACGGCCCGCACCGCCAGCGCGAGAGCGGTGCAGCGGTCGGAGTGGCCGGCCTTGGTGCGCGGGCTCCAGTAGTTGTATTCACCGTTCGAGATCACCTGCTGCATCTGGTGCAGGTCCTCGCGAATCACGGTTGAGACCGGGATGCGGAGCTTTGTAGGAGCAACGAATTGCTGGCGCAGCCGTGGGAAGAGCTCGCGCTTAAATCCTGTGGTGAAAGTGCAGAGCTCGATTTTTCCGAACTTGTGCTTGGGCGGATCCCACTCGCCGCCGTGGTTGCGCACCAGGTAGTCGCCGAGGCCGATCCCCGGCCCCGTGTAGTCGAAGCACACGCGCGTCGCTCCCTTGATCCGGTCGCGCAGGATCTGCTCCTGGTCGGGCGTTGCGACGTTGTCTAGGACGAGGACCTCGCGCGTCCAAAGGATGTCTCCGATGCGCTGTAGGGTCCAGCAGACCGTCGGATCGTTTGTACGACCAAAGTCGATACCGAGAAAAACCGGATGAGAGGTCCCGGCGTGTTCGAGATCCCAGCTCTCCGTTGCCTCGAAACTCTCCGCGAGCGCCTGCAGCTCGTAAGGCAGCAGCACGTTGGAGCCGTCGAGGAACTGACAGAGGAACTCCTGGGCGAAGCCGTCGGCATCGTCCATCGCATCGCGGATCTGCGCGACATTCACCGGCAGACCCATCAACACGGCGTGATAGATCGTGACCAGGTGACGCGACCAGCGCATCGCTGGAGTATCCGGCTTGGTCATGATCTTGTGCATCGCCCCGTCCTTGCCGTTGGGGGTCGTATAGATCCGGACCTTTTTCTCTCCGCCGCGGAGCGGGTTGGTGATCGACGGAAGCAACGCGCGCCAGGTAGCCGCCGCGTCCTCAAAGAAATCGAACTCCGTCAAACGGATGTTGGCCGAGCGTCCGCGCACCGTATCCGGCCGGCCCGGCACCGCACGGATCCGGCTGCCGTTCTGGAACGTGACCTCCGCACTCTTGAGCAAGGTGTCTGAGCTGCTGCCCTCGCGCTCTTCCCGATAGTCTTTGATGTAGAGGTTGAATGCCTCGGCCCAGATCTTATCCTGCTCCAGCGAGTCGAGCGCCTGTCGCTCCGAAGGCGCAGCGATCATCCACTCTGTGCCCGCACGCTTGAGGCAATCCTCGACCGTCTCGCCCGCGTGCGTAAAATCCTTGCCCGATTGACGCGACTGCAGCGCGGCCTTGAACCGGCTCTCGTCGTGGAAAATGACGAACTGATACTCCAGCAGCAAATGACGCGGGTCGTCCTTTGGGTATGGGTTGCGCCAGCCGCTCTCGGTCGTGCCGAGCTTGTGCGCGTCGACGCGCCTGCCGAGCTGCTCCAGCTCCTCGCCCCAGATCGGATTTGCAAGCGCGCGGCGCTGCGCGTCCTCGACCTGGGCGCGGAGTTTTTCCAGAGCTTCTTTTCGACGGTCAGCCATCGTCAGCCCATGCGGAAGATCTGGCGCATCCGTTTCGCCTTTTCTTCCTCGGTGAGGGTTTCGTCGCTCTCGACTTTCGCGGCCTCGTCGGCCTTTGCGGCCTTTGCTTCGAGGATCTTGATCCGCCGCTCCTCGCGCTCGCCCTCCTCGCGCTTGATGCGGAGCTTGGCGAGTTCGATATAAAGGTCGGAGTTTTGCGTCTCCAGCGCGTGAGCCTCGAACGCCACCTGCGCGACCGCAGAAATCTTGCTCGCGTCGAGCTGCAGGGCGGGGTTGGTCTTGAGCGCCTCCTCGATCTTCTCCGCAAACTCGGCGGATTGCTCCAGCTGCCGGCTGAGTGGATACCAGGAGAAGAACTCCGACAACGCGCCGATCGACGTTGCGACGCCGAAGTGCTCGTGCACGAGCTCGACCGCTTTCCGGTACGGCATCGCGCGCAGCATCTCGAAAAGCTGCGCCTGCGCCTGCGGCGGGAGCGTCTTGAGCTTGGAGTCGGTGCGAGGTTTCCGGCTCATTGGCGATCACCCGCGCTCACGGCCATCGCGGGTAGTGTGTGCACGACTACGGGCCGCCCATTGTTCGCATGGGTGTGTCCAAGGGGAGAGACGCCGGCCGGCTGCTTGGGCGCCCCTCGGCGCCGCATCGCATGCGCGGGAGAAATCCCAACCCGCGCGGCTCTATGCCACCGGCCGGCGTGTGCGGTACGGCGGAAGCCCCCGGCGCTCGGCCGGGTAAATTGAACCCGCCCCCGATTGGGGGTTGGGGTTAGGATTAGACTCCGCTCAGGGAGCCTTTGCAAACGCCGCGCAGCGCCTTGCAAAACGATTGGAGAGCGCACGGCGCATGAACGTGGCGCCTCGGGCGCTCGCCCGTTTAAAGCGATTTGGCGGAGCCGCGTCATGCGAGCCCCTCCTGGGCGAGGTAGTCGCGCCCGTCGGCCGTGAGCCGCCAGCGCTTATTTTCCGGGCTGATCGGCTTCGCGTCCACGGCGACCAGCCCCTTGTCCTCCAGGTACTGCATCTCTGCCCCGACGTCGTCGAGCGTCGCCTCGAAGCCCTCCACCTGGGCGCCGACGCGCAGCACACTGGCCGGCGCAGCAAAGCCGCGGATCCGCGAGAGCTGGATCAACAGGCACTGGCGAAAGAGTTCCCGGCTGGCGGCGTTCATGGTTTCGAGCTATTCAGGAGGCGGCTCAAGATCTGGCCGACTTGCTGGTTGAGCTGGCGCATCTCGCCCGAGAGCGAGTCCACCTTGCGGTTCGCGTCGTCGACTTTGGTGTGCAGGTTCGCGACCGAGACGCGGCGCTCCTGGCCGAGCTTGTCGAAACCCTCGCGCACCTCTCCCCTGAGCCGTTCCACGTCGGCCTTGAGCGCGTCGAAGGCGACCTCGGAGACGTGTCGCTCCTCCGGCTTCACGACGAGCGGCGATTGCACCGAGACGTGTTGCGCCTTCGCCTGCGCTTCCATCTCCGCCTTGAACTCCTTGGCTAGATTGGACCGGAGCGTCCGCAGCGAGGCGAACCCGCCGCCAAACGTGAGGAGGACCAGGACGACAGATCCGGCGAAGTAGATCACAGCCGGGTCGGCGTTGGCGAATGATGCGAGGAGGAGCGGCATCAGGAGAGCAGCGTAGTGGCGTGCGGGTTACGGAGTCGGCTTGAGGAGCCCGAGCGTTTGGGTGAATGCGTCAGCGAGCTTGCCGTTCGCCTCGGCTTGTTCCGCCAGCGCTTCCGCCTGGGCGGAGCTCACGCTCTCGACGAGCGCCTGGCTGGAGCTCTTGATCCGCTTGGCTTTGAGTGTCGCGGTCTGGTTCTTCAGATCGACGACCAGCTCAAGCCCGGTCGCGTCGAGTTCCTTTGGAAACTCGACCGAGAGCTCGCGACCGTCAGCGAGCGGCAGCGCGACCTTCGTCGTCGCAGCCTCGATCGTCTCGGCCGGGCTGTTCGCAACGCGGCCGAACGAGCTGCAGCCGGAGAACAGGCTGGCGAGGAGGGAGACAAACGCGACGATCAGCGCGGCGAGGCAGTAGCGGGCGATCACAGTTTTCATGCGACGGGCGAGGGTTGGATAATGTCACGGGCGACGAGCCGCATCGTGCGCTCGAAGGAGTCGCCACGCTGGAACCAGGAGGAGTGCGTCTCTGTCTCGTCGACGTAAGCCGTCGTCCGCGGCGCGTGTGTCGCAAAGTCGGATACACGCCCGCCAAGATCACCGTAGCCCAGGCCGGCCCAGCCGACGAGCTGCTGCGAGAGCTTCGCGAGCTTCATCGCCGAATCGTTCGGCGAGCCATAGAGGTGCAGCCAGCCGAGCTGCTTCACTTCGAGCGCCGCTTCCAGGGTCTCGCCCTTGCAGGCCGGCGCGATCAGGTGCGCCGCCTCGATCTTGATCGGGGCAATCAGCTTGAGCACCCGCTCGAAAAGGTCGGCGCCGTTGCTGTGCGCGAGGAAAGCGATCTTGAATCCCTGGTCCGCGTAGAAGCGGACCATTGTCGCGATGGCCTCGGCTCGGGCCTGCTGATGCAGGCGGCGCGTGAGCCAGCTCGCAGCGTATTCCCACTTCTCAGCGCGCGTATCTGTGTGCAGGTGCAGCCAGGTCACGGCGCGATCGGTCCAGCCGTCGGAGTCGCCGGGGTTCGCATGGATGCCGTTGACGCAGATCCAGACGGAGCGAGGCGCGAGCGTCGGATTCACGCGAGCCTCCCGTTCGGCTTGAGGAGCGGCGCGCCCGGCTCGCCCGCAAACATCCGGAAATATTTCGTGAGCGTCGGCGGCGAGACGCTCAGCACCGCCGCGAGGACATCGCGCGTCAGGCTCGGGTCGCTGATGTAGGAGCGCCAAGCCTCATGCAGCGTCGCGCGCTGGAACGCCGACACACCGCCCTTGCGCGTGAGCGGGCCGATCTTCGGGAGCGATTGCCAGAGAGGCCGCTGGTCGAGCGGCTCCGCCGGCCGTGCTGGCGCCTTCTTTGCAGGGGTCGTGCTCGCGTCCTGCACGAGCTGTGCAGGATCCCGCTCGCGCTCAAACGGGTTGCCGTGGTGATCCCGCGGAGCCCGGCAGATTTCGTTGAACGAGTGGAGCGGGACGACGACCGCGATCAGCCCTTCGCGTGTCGCGAAGTTGATCCGCACCGACTCGCCCGCTTTGCAGACGGACTCGACGCTGCGCGCTTCGATGAGCTGGCGCGTAGCGGTGACGCGAGGCGGCCGGGAACTGTTGACCAGGGGCGACATCTGTGAGACATCGCCACCTTACCGGAGGACGGCCGCGCACCGTTACTGCACCGTTGGAACCGTTGGAACCATTGGTGCAAATTGGAACTGAGTTCCAGTCCGACCCGAGAGCTCAGCGAGAGAGGTCGGCGATCCCGGCAACGATGTCGCCCAGCGCCCACCAGAGTACCGCCACCGGAAAGCCGCCGGCCGTGGCGGCGATCACGGTGAACCCGGCGCCCGACATGAGCTGGAGTACGATTAGCACGGTCGCGGCGATGGCCGTCAGGAGTGCCAGCGCATAGCAGCACGTCGCCGAGGCTGGCTTGCTGTTGGTCGTGGGTTGCCGCGTCGCGGGTACGGCCGGCGCGGCTTCGGCCTGAGAGGTAGGGCTGGAGATGAACATAGAGGGCGGAGGCTCTCCCTTGTTGTCGACACTCTGGCGGACCGGTTGAGGTAAATGAAGTATACGCTTCTATATAGCCCTAAGCGGGATGGGCGACTGTCTCACGCCTTGTACGCGAATCTTGCCCTTTTTCATCATCAGCGCTCCGGCTGCGAGCGCCTGCAGGTTGCCGGGGCCGACAATGATATTGACCTGCACCCCCGCGCCGCCAGTCGCAAGGTTCAGTCTGAAATAAGGGATCGGGCATAGCGGCCCGTCTCGAACGTCGAACCGATCATCGGAGAAATCGATCGGTCCAGAGACCATCCGCCATTCTCGCTCTTGATGGAAACTTGGATCTTTGAGGAAGGGAACAATCTCGGGAATGACGTGCAGGAGCCGATCGAGGACCTCGCTCGTGCCCGCGTCGTCGTTCTCGTGTATAACCAGTTCACCGATGAACCGAGCAGTGATCTTCTCGATCAACTCGTATTTCTGCTGTGGAAGGTAAATGCAGGGGCCGAGGTGGAAGTTGGCGTACTTGGCGCTTCGGGCCAGGTCGGAACCTTTAAAGCATAGAGCATAGCCTTGGCCACCTTTGCCGTATGCCCTCCACTGCCCGAGGTCGTCGGGGTTCTCCGTCCAAGAGCATACGCACACGTTAGTATTTCCAAATCGATCCGGCGCCTCCATCACACGGTCCAAGATGTAATCTTTGAGCCGCAAGTCGGCCTCTCGAACCTGTCTCTTGATGACCGTAAGGATCTCTTGGATACCGTGGATCCTTTCGGATGAATCATTCAGGTAGTCTATTTTCGTGGCCCATATCTCTCCGCTCTCAAGAATGCCGAAAAGCCCTCGCTGTCCCGTATAGTGGACGAGCATGGCGGGAGGATCACGCGTTACCCAATTGAGCAACCGGCCCCTCGGCGGGTATCGCAGAGCCTCAAGGAATCGATCCCGTCCAGAAAGCATTATTGAGCTACGCCTGTCGACTCCACCAGATCCGCGTTTCTTCAAACCGCTGCCGCAGCTCGTCCAACAGCCTCGCTAAGCGCACGGGATCGCTGCCGGCCGCCGCAATCAGCTGCTCAACATAAGAGCGCACGTCATCTGGGGTGGTCGGAGGTGGTGGGGTGTGAAAGTTGTGATGCGGGGCAATCACCCCGCGCTGTGTCGAGTCACTGGCTGGAGATGGGACTGCGCCCCGACCAGCTGGGGCGCCTGCATGTAACGGACCGAGAGACCCTAATCTTGCAGGAGATTCTTCAACGCGGCCGGAGTCTGATTGAGGTCTGATCCCCGCGCGCCCTTCAGCCTCGGCAAGCTTACGCCAGACCTTCCGCGAAACTGGGTACTTTCCCCCTCTGTACCCGAAGTGCATCGCCCTCGATACTCCGATCGTCTTCGCGACCTCGTTCTGCGTCACGCCGAGCGCGTTCGCCAGCGCCTCGGTGCGAGCGTAAAAGTCTGATGAAGTCTGATTATCGGCTTGCAAGGGTCTGATCTGAGTCCGAAAAAGGACTCATGGTTACGGCACGAAACCGTCGCAGCAACAGCAAAACCGCAACGCTCGATCCATTAAGGGTCCGCGCCCGGCTGCTGCGCGATGGGCTCACGCTCGCCGATGTCGCGAGGGCTCACGGGGTGAGCCGCACCATCGTCTCACGGATCCTCAACGGCCGCCGGCCGGGCAAGGACGGCCTATCGGCCGCCGTGCTCCATACCCTGCGGAGCCTGTCCCGATGAGCGGCGCGAGGCATCAGGTATCCACCGAGTGGATCGTCGGCCCTCGGCCGGACGCCCCGACCGGGGAAGTCGAGCGCAAGCTCGTCTCCGACTGGCGCGAGCAATGGCTCGCCGAGCTGCCCGCCGATCACCCCGCCCGCGCGCGCCTCGCCGCGAGCAAGTAACCCGCCTTTTCCGCCATGCCCGCAAATACCCTCACCCCATGCGCGCAGATCGGTCGCCTCTCCACCATGCGCGCCCCCTCCGCTGAGAGCTTCGCTCGCTTTGCCGCTCGCCAGTCTGGCGGTCGTTCATTCGAGCAGCTCACGGTCGCCGAGCTGCTCTCCCTCGATCGCTCCTGGAAAACGCGCTTTGTCGCCGCGTTCGCCCGCACCGGAGATTTCCGCACGGCCTGCAGCCGCGCTGCCTAACTCGCCATGCCGGCCGATCAACTCGCGTTCCCTTTCGCGTCGCTCGACTTCCCCGGTCGGTCGACGGTGATGCTCAGCGAGATCGCCGAGAAGCTCGGCGTATCCCACCAGCACCTACTGAACGAGATCGACGAGGGCACGTTCGTCGGGATCGACCTGAAGGGCAAGGGCGCGACCAAGCGCTGCATCCGGATCCCGCTGGAGATCTATCACCGCTTCATTTTGTCGCGGCTCACGGGCCCGCTCCGCGGCCAATTCCTGCGCGACCTGCCCGTCGCCACGCGCCGCCAACTGCTGCGCGAGCTCCAGGAGTCCCTCCGATGAACGAGACCTCGCCCGATCCCATCCGCGCCGACTTCTACAAGCGCGCCGCCGCTCACGCCCTGGCCGAGGCGATCACGTTTCGGAATCTCGCCCGCCGCACCGGCGCCCCGATCGACCGCGAGATCATGCGCACCTTTGCCAACTCCTGGCTCCGGCTCACCCGGCGCGCCCGCGAGTTCGGCGCCTAGCCCCTTTTTCTCTCCCGTTCCCATGTCACAAACCCAAGTCACCGCTCTCTCGCTTTTCACTCACCCCTCGCTCAAGCCAGCCGGCGACGCGCTCTCCCGCCTCCAGGCGCAAGCCGTCGCTGATCTCCAGCAGATCCAGTCCGCCGAACGCCGCACCGCGGCCGATGCCGTCCGCCTCGGGATCCGCCTGCACGCGATCAAGCTCGGCCTCCCGCCGAAAACCTGGACCGCCTGGCAGGAGGAGAACATCAAAGGAATCGGCCGCCGCCAGGTAAACAATTACATGCGACTCGCCGCGGTCGCTGGCCACAAGATTGGCCGCAAGGCCCTGATCGCGATCGTCTCTGGACACGACGACCAGGACACGACCGAGCGAATCGAGCGTTTCGTCGGCGAATGCTCGCTGACGGAGCTCCTCATCAAGTTCGGGATCCGCGCCGTCGGCCTGCGCGGTGAGCTCCAGGAGCCCGCGGCCGGAAGCCTCTCGCCCGATCGCCAGCTCGAACTCGATATGCAGCGCACCTGGGAAGAGTCCTGGGCCTCGCTGCAGCGCGTGCGCGGCATCCTCACCGACGCCGACCGGATCAAGCTCATCTCCGATCCGACGAAACTCGCGACGCTCAAGTCCGAGCTGCTCGACCTGCAGCGCGTCGTCGACAGCTGCCTGCACGCGACCGCTGTCGCGGTCTGATCGTCCTCCGTAGTCCTCCAGCCCCTACGCCATGCACGAGCTCGCCCCCGCTACATCGACCGCTCTCACGACCGTCTCGACCGCGCCGCTCCTCGGTTTCCCGCAGTCGGCTGGCCGGTATGCGATCCCGCAGGACGACATGGGCGCGTTTCGCGATCTGAAGCAAAAGGAGCGCGAGCGCGTGCTCATGCTCCTCGCGGCGTTCGAGCAGATGGACACCGACCCGGCCGGGTTGGTCGCGGCGGCCGATCGGCTCGCTTTCACGCTGCGCCACGTGCGCGGCTTCAGTAGCGAGAACTTGCAGCGCCTGCATCGCGAGTGGCGCGCCTGCGGCTGGCAGGCGCTGCGTCGCGGCTACACGAACGGCAAGGCGAAGCTTCCGCCCGAGTTCGTGCAGTACGTGCGCGCCCTCATGGAGCAGAACCCGCGGTCGATGAAGCAGGCAATCAACCTCCTGCGCCGGCAATGGATCAGCGGCGTCTCGATCCCCGGCTACGGCACCTGGCGTGATTGGTTCTTCGCGAACTTTCCCGACCAGGAGGCGCCCGCGTTTATCGACCGTTACCCCGAGGGCTGGAGCGACTCCACACTCTACGCGATCCAGCCGAAGAAAGCGGCCCGCGCCCTGGCCACGCGAGGCTTTGCCGCCATGCGGGCGCACCTCCCGAGCATGATCCGCGACACGTCGGGTCTGCTCCCGCTGCAGCTGATCACGATCGACGACTTTGAAATCGACCATCTTTGCGTGTTCAACGATCCGGCGACCGGCCCGCACCTCTGCAAGGTGTCAGGCATCGCCGCGATGGATGTCGCGACGCGCAAGGTGATCGGCCTCCTCATGAAGCCGCGCCTGCCCAAAGCCAACGGCGCCGAGCAGTCGATCACCCGCGCCGAGGTCCGGCTCGTGCTCTTCGAGATCCTGCGCGGCTACGGCGTGCCCGCGCATGGCATGACGATCCTCTGCGAGAATGCCGCCGCAGCCGTGACGAACGAGCTCAAGACGACGTTCTCCAATCTATTCGGCGGCCGGGTCGCGGTCACGCGGACGGGCATGATCGCCGACAAGGCGTTCTCCAACGGCTTCATTGAGCGCGGCGGCAAGCCGCAGCAAAAGGGCTGGATCGAGAGTCTGTTCAATCTCGCCTGGAATGTCGCCGCGACCTTCCCCGGCTACAAGGGGCGCAACTATATCGAGAAACCCGGCACCCTGGAGGAGAAGCAACGGCAGACGCTGCAGCTCATCAACTCCGGCCCGCGCGATCCGATCGCCGCGATCGAGCGGCTCAAGCAGTACGCCGTCCCGTTCGACAGCGCCGACGTGCTGATCGAGAAATACAACGCGGTTTTCGATCTGGTCGAGCTCCGCACCGATCACGCAATGATCGGCTTTGACGACGTCGTTGAGTGGCGTCGGCCGGACGACGGCGCCGGGATCTGGCGCCCGCTCTCCGAGATCGGCCAGCTCACCGAAGCCGAGCAGCTGCGCTGCGAGCTGCGCCGCCGTAAGCAGAGCCCGCGCGAGCGCTGGAATGCGCTCATGCCGCAGGTGCACTGCCAAGCGGTCGATCCGGCCGCGCTGATGATGCTCTGCCTCACGCCGAAAAAGGCGAAGCTCAAGAGCCAAAAGCTCACGTTCGATCACGCCGGCAAGCCCTACACCTTCGCCGAGCATGGCTCGCCCGTGCTCAACGTGCCCGAGGGCACCGAGCTCCTCGTCTACTTCGACCCGTGCGACGCCGCGAGCGCTCACGTGTGCCACGTTGACGGGCGCTATATCGGCGAGATCAAGCGCCTCGGCCCTGTCGACATCAGCGACCAGGACGCGATCAACGGCGCCGAGCGCGATCTGGCCGCGATCTTCAACGGACTCCGCGAGGAGGTCCGCTCCCGGCCGCTGCACCAGGCGACGGACGCGCAGCTCGCCCTGGACGCGGCGCGCAACGCCGAAGCCGCCAAGCAGGAGCTCGCGCTCACGGCTGCGCTCAACCGCCCGCTCCCGAACGGCGGTCAACCCGAGACTGCACTCGGCATGCAAACGGCGCGCAGCATGGCTGCAGCGGCCGACAAGAAACACGCGCAGCGCCTCCAGGAGGTAGCGTCGCGCCGGGCTATCGCCCAGGCCGCCGCTCAGCTATCGCCCGAGGACATCGCCGCCGCGACCGGCGCGGCGCCGAGCGCCGACGAGGCGCCCCAATTCTCAGCGGACGAGATCACCGATCTCCTCTCCGACGACCCTCAGTGAACAAAAACGCCCCGGCGCGCTAACGCCGGGGCAAGTCAAACAAACCAAGAAAGGACTCGTATGGTCACGTCAGATACACAAGTCAAGGCAACCCAGGAATCGACCGCAATCGTCACCCGCTCGGAGGCCGCCCTGGCGTCGAGCGCCGGAGCGCGGATCAATATCCCGCTGAACCTGGAGAACTGGCGCACGCTCCCGCAGGAAACGCAGGACGCTCTACTCTGGTTTCACCAGCACTGCCTCGACCAGCGGCTCTCGCTGAAGGACGCCGCGACCGCTCTCAACTACGACCAGTCAACCGTGTTCCGTGTCCTGAAAGGCACCTACACTGGCAACTGGCAGAACATCGAATCGGCCATTGCGTCCTATCGCCGACTCCTCGCCGAGCGCGGCACGATCCAAAAGGTCGAGTTCGTTCACAACTCCGTTTCGCGCATGATCTGGGCGGCGCTAGACTACGCGGTCGCCAACAACTCGATCACCCAGATCACGGGCGAGAGCGGCCAGGGTAAGTCGATCGCGACCAAGGCCTGGCGCGATGCGCACAACCACGGCCGCAGCGTCTACGTCGTCGCGCCTCCGATCGGCGGGATCAAGGCCCTGCTGCGCGCCATCGCCGCTGCGGTCGGCGTGAACAAAAACCTCAATCTGCCGCAGATGACCGAGGCCGTATATCGTGCCTTCAACGAAAACCGGATCCTCCTGGTCGACGAGGCGCACCGGCTGCTGCCGACCGACCGCCGGAGCAACCCGGTCAACCTGGAGATCCTCCGCGACCTGCACGACCAGACCGGCTGCGCCCTGGCTTTCATCTCGACGCAGCGCTTTTCCGACAGTCTCCAGAAATCGGAGTACCAATTCGAGCAGGTGCTCGGCCGGATCGGCATGCCGGTCCGCCTGCCTCGCGAGCTCAAGGAGGGCGACTTCATGCCCGTCCTGCAGCAGTACATCCGCAAGCCCTCGGCTAAGCTGAAGGGCGAGGCCGCCTCGATCGTCAACGCGATGGGCCGCGTGCGCGTCCTAGTCGAGGTGCTCAAGGTCGCGACTCGCATCGCGAGCAAGCAGCGCCAGGAGCTCAGCGAGGAGCACGTGTTCAAGGCCCTTGCACTGCGTCGGCAGATGATGGGTGAGCAAGTGTTCGCCGCCAAGGAGGAGGGCAAACGATGATCGCCCGGATTTTTCTCCGCCTCGGCGGCCTCGCGGTCCTGGTGATCGGCGGTCTGCATTTCCAGGACGACGCCACGGCCCACGGCATCGCCTCATTCGTCTTTGCCGCGCTGCTCTTCTGGGCCGCGTCGCAGCTCTACCGGGCCGAGCGCGATCACCAGCACGACCTCAAGGCCGTCGCCGGATCTCGCGACCAGGAGGACGAGTCATGATCGCCCGCGCTCTTCTCCGCCTGGGCTCTCTCGCGCTCCTGGCCTGCGCCTGGCTGCACATCGAAGCACAGAGCTCGCTCGCTCTGGCCGTGCTGTCGGCGATGGGCGCCGGGTTCGTCTGGTTCTTCGCCACGGTCGACGCCAGCCGCGAGCGCAACGAGCTGCTCCGCCTGTCGAGTGTCGCCGCTGAACGCGACCAGGAGGACGCACGATGAAAGCGAGCGACAACCTCGCCTTCAAAAGCCGCGCGCTCGACGCGATCGTCGAGATCGGCACCTCGACCGAGCACGTTCGGGCCGCGATGGAGTGGCAGGACGACCGCAAAGCAACTCCGGCCATGCGCTCCGGCGAGGTCGTTGCGAACCTCGGCAGCGCGCTCGAAGCGATCAGTTGCGCCCGCGATCACCTGGACCAGCTCACGGCCGAGATCGAGGCTGTGATCGAGCGCGAGAAAGAGGCCCGCCGATGAAGCTGCGCCATCCTATTTCCGGCGTCAGTCGCTACCGCTGCCGGCCCTCCGTCGTGCTCTCCACCCTGGAGGCCGTCGGCATCTGCCTCGGCGCGTTCCTGATCACGGCGGGCCTCGTTCGGATGTTTTGGCCATGAGCAACCAGACGCCCCAGGAGCAAATCGAGAACTGCTTCGCCTGGGCGGCCGAGCACGTGCGAGCGATCGAGTACGAGCTCCGCGCCGCGCCGACCGCCGCCATCGGTTCCGCCGAGCGGGAAGAGCGGATCGCGCGCTGCGAGGTCCGGCTCCGCTTTCTCCGCAACTGCCTCTGGCACCTCGCGCAACTGCTCGGCCGATGAATGTCGCCAACGTCAGCCCCTCCACCGTCCGCCCCCTGGTCGACGTCGTCCCGGTCCCGAGCACACGTCCCGGCCTCTCGACCGAGTACGCACTGCAGCGCGTCGGGGCGCCGGCTCCTTCAAGTATCCGTTTTCCCACTGCGACCGAGGCCGTCCTCGCGGCCCTCGGGTTCGCTCAAGTCCGCAACGTAGAAAACACCACCTCCAGCCCTCATGGCTTCCCGCGCTAAAGCTCCCTCGCTCCCCGACGAGCGCTCGTTCGTCGCTACGGTCGACGCCGTCGCCTGCACCTCGACAATGATCAGCCTCCTCGAAGCCCGGCGCGACCGCGCGCTGCAGCGAGTGCAGGCCTCCTACGCAGCCAAGCTCGCGCCGCTGATCACGCAGCGCGACCAGATGCTCACCCTCGCGGAGAAGTACGCCGAAGAGCATCGCGCCGAGCTGCTGCCCAAAGGCAGCAAGAGCGTCGAGACTGGCCTCGCGACCTACGGCTTTCGCCTGGGCAACCGCATGGTAAAGCCGATCGGCCGCTCGTCGGTCGAGCTCGTCCTTTCGCTCCTCCTCGGGCGCAAGCTGTTCCGGTTCATCCGGACCAAGCAGGAGCTCAACAAAGAGGCGATCCTCTCCGCCTATCGCGACTCCGACGGGGTGATCGTTGTCGAGCCGCCCAAGCCCGCCACCGAGGACCAGGAGGCGAAACCCGAAGTCGTCATCGCGCCGGCCGCGATCGGGCTGCGGATCGCCCAGGAGGAAACGTTCTACATCGAAGCCAAGGTCGAGTCCGCCGCGCCCGTGAAAACCGAAGGGAGGGCGGCATGAGCGCGCCGAAGATCATCCGCTACCGAGTCCGGCGCGATGGCTCCATCTGCAGACTGCACCCGATCGTCGGCATCTCGAAAAGCGCAGGCATTCTGCTGCCAGGAGAAACGCCAGAGCAGTTTGCAAACGCTGGCAGGACTCTCTTCCGCGACGAAGGCAAAGCGCAGAAAGCGATCGACCGCACTGAGCGCGCAGCCCGCCGCGTTCGGACCTCTCTCGTTAGCGAGTTTATCCACGCCAAGGCCCCGGAGCTGCGGCCCCTATTCACCGACGGCAAGTTCTATATCGAGCGGGTCGAGCTCGATCAGAAGCAGCCCAAGCGGAGGCGCAAGTGAGCCGCGTCGGTCCAAAGTTTGTTCGGCCGGTCGCGCCCGCGCCGCACCTGGATTGCTCCGGCTGCCAGCACCTCGACCGGCAGCTCGTGCGGTCCGGGCAGTATCCGGTTTATCACTCGCTTTGCACTCACCCTGCAATCGACCGGCACCCGACGCTTGAACCCGACGGCCGCCAGATCTCAACGCGCGGCGAGACCATGACTCCGCAATGGTGCCCAGCGCCAAAGCCCGCGCCGGGTCCCGTCCCGCGCAAGGTCATCCGGAGGGGTGAAGCATGAGCGCTCGCGCCTTTGATCTCTGCTGGACCGTGGCGCTCTGGATCGCCAGCGCGTTTCTCGCTCTCGCCATCGCAGCCTTTTTCCTGGTCGTCGGCCTCGTCGACCTCGCGCGCCATCCGGTCCGGTTCGCGGGTTGGTTCCTTCAGGAGTACGGCCGCGCCCTCCTGGTCGGCCTGATCCTGGGCCTCGGTCTCCGCTATCTCGCACCATGAGCGCGCCCCACATGTTCCGGATCGTCGTGACAAATCTCACGACCAAGGAGTCAGCGACGTTCCTCGGCCAGGGCACGACGATCGAGGACGCTTTCAAGGACGGCTACAAAAACACGAAAGAGCCGTATCGCCACCGCCAGGACGGCCGCCCGCATCCGCCGCTCCCGCTCAGCGTCACGACCGCGACCGGCGAGAGCGTCAGCCGTGAGCTCAAACACTTCGAGACCGGCATTCCACCGCAACCCGCCGCACCCGTTCAGCAATGACACGCTCTCGCACCCTCGCACAGATCGAAGGCAAAGCCGCAGCCAAGGCCGGTACGCCGCACGCCGCCAACCCCTACGGCCCGGAGCATTTCGCCGAGTCGCTCTCCTGGTCGCACGCTTGGCTCCTGGAGCGCGTGCAGTCGGAGACCGGCCTTTTCCTCGTCCCGACCGCGCCGGCCCTCAACGCCGATCTCAATCCTCCCGCGTCATGACCCTCTCCGAACGTTTTGCCCGCGCGACCGCGCGGCTGGCTCGTGCCGAGCGTGAATACCGCGCCGCCCTCGACGAGGTCCGCGTCCTGGTAGAACTCGCGCAGGGCCGGCGCAACGCTGCGGTTCCTCCCGCTGTGACGACCGTCGCGGAAATCGTCTGCCATCACTTCGGCGTCGCTGTTGATGTCGTTTATTCAAAGAGCCGACCGCAAGAGGCCGTCGATGCGCGCTCCGTCGCGGCGTACATTTGCCACGTGCTCTGCGGCTTCAGCCCCGCGCAGTTAGATCGCCTGTTTCGCCACTCGTCCGGCAGTGCCCGTTCCGCGCTGCAAAGAATCACGGACCGCTGCGAGACAGACCGAGCGTTTAGAGACCTGGTTCTGTCGCTGCAGTCCGAATGCGCCCGCTCGCTCGCCAAGCACCGGCTCTCTGCCGCCTGAACCCTTTCGCCATGCGAACCACAAAAACAATCCTCCTCGCGGTCGCGCTCGTCGCTGCCGCTTTCTCCCACGCCGCCGAAGTGACGCTCGCCTGGAATGACAATTCCAACGATGAGGCCGGCTTCGAGATCGAGCGTGCGACCGGCGCCGGCACCTTCGCGACGATCGCGGTCGTCGCCGCCAACGTCACGACGTACAAGGACACCACGCTCGCCAACGCGACGACATATCGTTTCCGCGTCCGCGCCTACAACGCCAACGGCGCGAGCGGCTACTCGAACGAGGTGAGCACGACCAGCCGCGGCGGTCCGCCGAGCGCGCCCGGCGGACTCTCTCCGAAGCTGCCGGACGACTATGTCCCGCCGACGCTCACGATCCCGAGCGGCTCAAAGGTCACGGTCCACTCGGGCACCGCGGCCGAGTCCAAAGCGATCATTGAAGCAATCGGCGATCACCCGCAGGTCGCTATCCCGCTCGGCGAGACGCTGCTCGTCGCCGCTGTCGCGAAGTAACGCCATGCCGGCCCGCCGCACATCCTCGCGCCCCCGCGAGCTGCACATTCTCTCGAACGAGCTGCAGCTCGTCGGGTCGCTGCTGGAGTGCGGCCGGTCTGGTCCGATGGCGATCTCGATCACTGGCTCGCCGAATGGCTGGACAATTTGCGCCGGCCGGCGGCTACGCGTGCGAGCTGCGACGATGCGCGAGGCGCACGAGCGCTTTGTCTGCCGTCTCGAAGAGGAAGCAGCCAAACTATGAGCCCGGCCCAGCTCACGAAATATCACGCCACCTGGGCGAAGTGTCGCGCCGCCCTCAAGGCGGCCGGCAAGCCGCACGACGAGGCGGCCCGATACGCTCTGCACGAGCGCACGATCGGCCGCCGCTGCAGCTCAAAGGAGTTGAGCAATTCCGAGTTCGACCAGGTGCTCGCGGCGATGATGGCGATCGTCGCTCCTGACGACTTCGGCGCGCAAATGCGCCAGCAGGACCAGGAGGATCTCCGCCGCGAGGACGTCCTCTCTCGGATCGACGATGCGCTCGCCGTCATCATCCCGCGCAGCGGTTGCAAGAGCGATGCACACGCCGTGCACGCTCGCGCCAGCTACAAGCACAAGCTGGCTGATCGCATGTTCGGCAAGATCACCGACCTCACGGACCGCCAGCAGCAGCAGCTCATGGGGGTCCTTGAACGCAGCGCCCGCAAACGTGAAGCCGCCGCGCCGAAGCCGGCCGAGCCGTCGCCGTTCTAATGCCCGAGCAGCTCCAGCTCACGCTCACTCGCGCGCTGCCGGAAGATCCCGGCGTCGCGGATCTGGAGCGCTGGTTTGAGGAGCAGTCTACCTGGAAGTCGGCCCACGAGATCGCGGCCGAGACCGGCTGGAACGATCGCAAGATTCGCGACCTCGCGAGCGCGAGCGACCTCATCATCTCTTCCCCCGGCCGCAAAGGCTATCGGCATATCCGACACGTCACGTCCGACGAGTATCACGCCTACCGCAACGGCCGCCGCAGTCAGTGCCGGCTCATGCTCGCAAAGGTCATCCGCACCGACCGCATCTTTTACCGGCGCCCGCCGGTCACGCCATGAATCGGCTACTCCGCATCCTTCTTCTCTGGCTCATCGGCACTGAGCGGGGGCAGACCGCAAGCTTTCACGATGATACTGCCACACTTCCTGACCGTGCGCCGCATCTCGGCGAGTTCGCGCATCGAGGTGGGGTCATGCTTGTCGCCGGGCATTGGGAGAAGGCTGTTGAGGTCGATCACTGCCTGGAAGGCACTATGGAACGCCTCCCGCACGTCAGCCTCCATGAAGAGACAGTTTTCGAACCAAAAATCCTGGCATTCGTACGCAAGCTCCATCGCCCGTTCACGTTGGTTCGGGTCGATGCCTATACCGACGCTGCAAAGCTGACGCCAAAGCGTGAACGCTTTCTGGTTAACACGCAGGCGCTGCTCGATGCAGGCCATTCTCAATTGGTGGCGGGCTACCCTGTCCGACAGTTTCTCAGCGTAGAGATTACGCACCTCCTCGACTGTATTCGTCAGTTGCCGAACGCTTGTTTGCATTGCGCTGATTTTGCCCCTTTCGGCCAGGAAGGCGCCCAGCCATGACGAAGCGGCAGCAACCACCAAAAGGATGCCCCAATGCCAGGGCGTTTGGAGCTGCTCCGCAATGAGCTCTGCGATCTTTTGGATTTGTTCGGGAGTAAGAAGCATAGCGGCTGGAAGGGATCGGGGCGACTCCAGCAGAGCAAAAACAAGAGCCCCAGTCGATTCCGCCCGACGAGCCAGCTGCAGTTCAATTGGCCCGCTCCGCTATCCCTTGCAGCTGGTACGTGCGAAAGCCCACGCGGCAGTGCCGGCCGATCACGACCTCGGCGCGGCCGTCGCGCAGGAGCGCTGCAAAAAAGTCCTTCGCGAGGGTGCGCGAAAGCTCCAGCTCCAGCCCCTGAACGAGCGCGCGGTCAAGCTGCTCGCGCGAGGTGAAACGCTCAATGCCCCACGGCTGGCCGCGCGGATCGAGCAGCACGAGGTCGCACAGCTGCCAGTTGATCGGGTGCGCCTGCAGCCGGTAGACGGTTTTATCGACGACCGCCTCGACCGGCAGCGGCACGAGCAGCCTGACAACGTAGTAGACTTCTGGGTTCACGATCACGCCGCCGGGCATATCTGCACCGTCGAGCCATGAACGTCCTCGGTCAATTCCTTGACGCTCGCGACGACGATCGCCAGGCCGACGCCGCAGCCCGCGAGCGCAGCGGCCGGGATGCGAAAGGCGAGGAGGCGCTCCGGATCTGGCTGAACGGCGGCCGATCCGACGCCGAGCGTCTGCTGGCGTTCGACGCCTGGCTGCGCGCCGAGCTCGGCTCCTGCCTGGTCTGGCCGTCCGACGAGGCGACCGCCCGGCGCCAGCTCGAACAGTGCCGCGTCTACCTGGAGCGGGTCGTCCTCGATCTATGGCGTCGCGGCTGGTTTCTCGACGGCCGCGCCCTGGCGACCAGGATCCGCGATCTGCTCGACACGGTCGGCCGCTATCAACGCGCCGGAAAGGTCCTGAACTTCTGGGCCTATTTCCAGGCGACCGTCGACCGTTACGTCGGACTCAACGCCGAGGAGCTCCAGGACGAGGCCCGCCGGGCCGGCGCACACGTCGGCCAGATCCTGGCGGCAGCGCTTCGCCAGGCAGACCGCCAGGCGCCCAGGATCGGCGATCTCGTGCAGGCCCGGCATGAGGAGACCCTCCGCGAAAAGCTCGCTGCAGAACGCGCCCGGAAAGGCCGCTGCAATGCCGATGCAGGGCAAGGGCAGCTGTTCTGATTCTCCGTCAAACCTCCTGGAATCTCGCGGGCGGCGCTGATTTTTCCGGCAACTCGTGTTTGAGCTGAGCCGGATTGCGTAAGTCGCGGAGGTTCAGGATCGCGCTGATTTTTTTAGGCTTGTTCGGGCTACCGGCAAACCCGCCTGGAGGACTCATCATTTGCCGACCCTTG